>JAEEGL012179636.1_pt1 | contig 19397 bp, 13 predicted proteins | sample 9134231 | NCBI WGS metagenome assembly JAEEGL01 (sample SAMN16246548, study PRJNA631951) | gut metagenome | biome: gut microbiome; feature: rumen; material: fiber-attached | host: Bos | place: Iran: Karaj | collected 2018-10
ATACAAAAACCAGTCCCTCTACAGGAACTGCCTTACCATGCTGCCTCAGGACGTGCAGACTCTCTTCCTTAAGAATACAGTGCGCGAGGAGCTTGCGGACGCCGGTGCCAGCGCAGCCCTCCTGCCCTACGACATGGAGAGCCTCCTGGACAAGCACCCCTACGACCTCTCCGGAGGAGAGCAGCAGATGGTGGCCCTTGCCAAGGTGCTTGCAACAGAGCCCAGGCTCCTGCTTCTGGACGAGCCCACCAAGGGGATAGACGCTCACTCCTCGGAGCGTATTATAGATGTTTTAAAGAGCCTCCGGGACGGAGGCATGACCATAGTGATAGTCACTCACGACGTGGAGTTCGCCTCCAAGGCTGCGGACCGCTGCGCCATGTTCTTCAGAGGAGAAGTCACCTCCACCGGCACCCCCAGGGAGTTCTTCTCGGAGAACAACTTCTACACAACGTCGGTCAACCGCATAACCAGAGGGTACTACGATAACTGCGTCACGCTTGAGGACGCGGAGCAGGCGATAGAGCTTCAGAGAAGATGATAAGGATAAAAGACCCGAAACTGAGAAAAGTGCTGCGGATAGTAGTTCCGTTCATACTCATCCCGCTTACGGTATGGCTGGGCGTTTTCGTGTTCAAGGAAAAACAGTATGCCTGGATAAGCATAGCCTGCGTCATACTTGCGCTGCTGCTGTTCTACGCAAGCTTCGACAAGAGGATAGTGGGCACGCGAAGGCTCGTGATAATAGCCGTTATGACCGCCCTCTCCGTCGTTGGGCGCTCCGTCTTTGCGCTGATACCGATGTTCAAGCCCATAACCGCCATAGTGGTGATCACCGCCATATGGATAGGCCCTGAATCCGGCTTCCTTGTAGGATCCCTGTCCGCGGTGATCTCCAACTTCCAGTTCGGCCAGGGGCCGTGGACGCCCTTCCAGATGTTCGCGTGGGGAATGATAGGCCTTCTGGCGGGCTACCTCAGCAAGCCGCTCAAAAAAAGCCGGGTAGCGCTGGCCGTTTACGGCGCGCTCGCCGGCATGGCATATTCGTTTATAATGGACATCTGGACCGTGCTCTGGTACGGCGAGGGCTTCAGCTGGGAGCTCTACCTGGCCGCCCTTGCGACCGCAGTCCCCTACACCGTAGGCTACGCAGTGTCCAACGTGGTCTTCCTCCTGGTGCTCGGCCGCCCCTTCGGTGAAAAGCTCGAAAGGGTGAAGCTCAAGTACGGAGTATAAAAAAGCCGCCCGAAGGCGGCATTTTTTATTTGATCGCTCTTGCGACCAGGAACTTCGTAAGCTCGGTCTCGTCTGCCGGGCTTCCCATCTTAGCGTCGTGTATGAACCTCATGGCCGCGCCGCTCTCGTTGTAGCTCTTCCACTCGGGAAGCTGCGCTCCGCCTCTTCCGCATCCGTTGGGGTCTCCTGTCTTAAAGAAGTTTGCCCAGTAGCTGCACATCTTCTCCGCAAGGTCGTAGTGCTCTCCGGTGAAGGGTCTCCAGCAGGAAGCCAGAGTCTCAAAGAAGAACCACAGATCCACGGAGTGGAATGCGCCCGGATCGTCCCAGCCAGGGATGTCCGCGTCGAACTGGTAGTAGAAGATCTTCTCCGGCCTTCCGGCAGCCCTTGCGGCGTCCATTATCACCCTGGCTCCGGCCTCAACGGGGCTGAACTCGCTCTTTGCTATGCGCTCAGCAAGGTCTTTTCCGTCTGTGAGCCTTAAGAATCCGTCCGCATCCTTTCCGAAGAGCTTACCGGCCTTCTCCACGAACTCCGCGTCAGTATCCGCAGCGAGCTTGTTGTGGAACTCGTCCAGAGTGCCGCCGATTATGAGAGGCATGTGCATGTATCGCCCTTCCCTCATGCATTCGGTGACGCCGTCCGTGCAGAAGTTTCCGTCTACCGTGGTCTCGAACACCAGGTGCAGCGGAGCGTTTTCCGGCATGGGCCTGCTCTGGTTCCACGCTATATACTTTCTGTTCAGCTCCTCGGCCGGCATTGCCCTGGCCTCTTCCAGAGACTTAAAGCCTAAGGCGTCGAACAGTTCCTTTCCTCTCTCCTCTGCCTCTGAGAGCAGTATCTTTCCGCCCGGAACGTGCCCGCCGTAGCTGCCCAGGAAGGTGCCGCTCATGATCACGGCCTTATGGAACAGGCCCTTGTTAAGGGGCGACGCCAGCTGGGTCTGGACGCTCCCCGCTCCTGCGGACTGTCCGCCTATGGTGACGTTGTCCGGGTCTCCTCCGAAGGCCGCTATGTTCCTCTGCACCCAAAGAAGGCCGTACCTCTGGTCCAGGTTCCCGAAGTTTGTCGGAAAGTCCGGAGCCTCGGCTGTTATCCAGGGATGTGCAAGGAAGCCGAAGACGTTGAGCCTGTAATTTACGGTAACGACAACGATGCCGCGCCTTGCTATGCGCTCTCCGTTGAACTCCATCTCCTGGGTGTTGCCCTCCTGGAGCCCGCCTCCGAAGAACCACACGAATACCGGGAGCTTCTCGTCCTTAGTCTTTGCGGGTGTCCAGACGTTCAGATAGAGGCAGTCCTCGCTCATCTCTATGTCCGGGTCCACGTTCCACTCCCTCTCGTAGATGTTGTGCTGAGAGCCCGGCACCACCTGAAGCGATATGGGCTTAAAGCGCGCGCAGTCCAGAACGCCTTCCCAGCCCTCCGCAGGCTGAGGCGCTCTCCAGCGGTTCTTTCCGACGGGCGGCGCCGCAAAGGGCACTCCCTTGTATGCTATGATCCTGGGGTCTGCGCACTGTATGCCGCGCAGCCTTCCGTTCTCAACTCTGGTCTCTTTTATCATGGCGTCCTCCTATTTCTGCCCGTAGTACGCGTTCTTGCCGTGTTTTCTGCCGTAGTGCTTCTCCAGCAGGTAGTCGTCTATGGTCCTGCAGTCCGGGTCCAGCGCCAGCATGCGCCACGCCATCTCCGCTATCTGCTCCAGCGCCACAGCGTTGTCAACTGCCTGCTTTGCGGAGCTTCCCCAAGTGAACGGTCCGTGCTCCTTTACCAGGACTCCAGGGACCGCTGTCGGATCCTTATCCTTAAAAGTCTCCGCTATCACCTTGCCGGTGTTGAGCTCGTATTCGCCCTCCACCTCTTCCTTTGTGAGTGCCCTTGCGCAGGGAACGCTTCCGTAGAAGTGGTCCGCGTGGGTGGTCCCGAACGGCGGTATCTCACGCCCCAGCTGCGCAAAGACCGTGGCGAACCTGCTGTGGGTGTGCACCACGCCTTTGACCCCCTTGAAGGTCCTGTATATCTCAAGGTGCGTAGGAGTATCGGACGAAGGCCTCTTATCCCCCATCACCTGCTTTCCCGTAGCGACCTCTAAAAGCACAAGGTCGCTCTCCTTCATGGTCTCGTAGGGAACGCCGCTTGGCTTTATCAGCATGTAGCGCCCCGTGCTGTCCAGTGCTGACGCATTGCCCCAGGTAAGGGGCGCAAGCCCGCTGCTCTGGAGCCTCAGATTGGCCTCAAGCACCTGGGCCGCAAGCTCTTCGAACGCTTTCTTTACTTCCGGATCCTGCATCTATGCTTTCCTCCTGAACATATCCAGCCCTGAGAGATATCTTTCCATATATCTGTCGAAGCCTTCGGCGATCTTCGCGTCCGGCTGCTCCGTCGTCACCTCCGAGGCCTCCAGGACGTACCTGTCCGTAAAGTCCTCAAGGCTCTGTCCTTCTTCCTTAAGCGCCATGAACGCGGCGAGTATCGCAGCTCCCCACGGCCCGCCTTCTCCTGCCGTCTTCATCACGGACACAGGCGTTCTCAGCGCGGACGCCAGGAGTTTTTGCACCGTACCGGGGTGCCTGAACATCCCGCCGTGTCCGGTCAGCTTTTCGGCGCGTACTCCATCCTCTTCCAGTATCCTGCTGCCGCAGCAGAGGGCTGCGAAGCTGGAATACATCAGAGCCCTTACAAACTCAGGAAGATCCAGCGGGGCTCCGGGGTCTCTTATCACCGCCGGGAAGCCTTCGTCCAGAGACAGGACCGGCTCTCCGGCGAAGAAATTGTAGTTCAGTATCCCTCCGCAGTCGTCCTCAGCCTCCATCGCCTTCCTGAACAGCGTGCCGTATAGCTTTCCGCTGTCCTCACCGTGTCCCATGAGATCCAGCAGCTGGCCGAACAGCCCCATCCACGCGTTGATGTCGGAGCTGCAGGTGTTGCAGTGGACCATGGCCACGGGCTTGCCTGACGGCGTGTCTACGATGTCTATCTCCTTATGGACCTTCTTCGGAAGCTCGTCCATAACTATCATGGAGAATATGGACGTGCCCGCGGAGACGTTGCCGGTGCGCGGTCTCACGCTGGCGGTCGCCACCATCCCCGTGCCTGCATCCCCCTCGGGGGGGCAGAACGGTATGCCCGGCTTAAGGTCTCCCTCGGGATCTATGAGCAGCGCTCCCTCCTGAGTGAGCCTGCCTGCTTCTTCTCCCGCCGGGAGCACCTTCGGGAACAGCTTCCTTATGTCGAAGCGTCCTCCTGTAAGCTTTGCGAACTTGTCAGCCATGACCGGATCGTATTCAAGGCCGCCCTCGGAGAGCGGGAACATGCCGCTCGCCTCGTCGGAGCCTATCACTCTCTCCCCTGTCAGAAGCTCGTGGATATATACGGCCAGCGTACAGACGCTGTCTAACCTGTCTACATGCTCTTCCCTGTTAAGTATGGCCTGGTAAAGGTGCGCAACGCTCCAGCGCTGCGGGATATTGTATCCGAACAGCTCCGTCAGCTCCTCCGCGGCCCGGCCGGTGATAACGTTCCTCCAGGTCCTGAACGGGACAAGGAGCTTTCCGTCCTTATCCCTTGCTATGTAGCCGTGCATCATGGCGGAAACACCTATGCCTGCCAGCTTTTCCGGCACCGGAAGCCCCCTGCCCCTGAGGTCCTTCTTAAGGTCTAGGTAGCACTCGGAGAGGCCCCTTACCGCATCCTCAAGGCCGTAGGTCCAGACCCCGTCCTTAAGGCTGTCCTGCCAGGAGAAGGCGCCCTGCGCCAAAGGCTCTAGGTCCTCCGCGGTAAGCACCGCCTTTATCCTCGTGGAACCGAACTCTATCCCCAGGAAACATTTTCCGGACAGCACTTCTGCCCTTGTCTTTTCAGTATCCATAAACGCTCCTCATATTTCTAAAGCACTGCTTTTCCTTCTTCCACCAGCCTGTCGAAGTTCTTCCTGGACGCCCTGTACAGCTCCCTGGAAAACTTTGCGTTCCTTGAGCGGTCGAAGCCCCTGTTGTCGTATCCGAAGTCCTCCATGAACTTCTTCACCGCGGCCTTTACCGTATCGTCGTCCGGGTCCCTCCCGAGATCCAGCTCGTAGGTAAAGAGCATCTTGTCTCCGTACTTTTTCTTGAGCGCCGGCTTGTCGTTGAGCGGCTGGCCGCCCCAGGAATCCATGCCCTCCTGTATGAAGAGCGGCACCAGAGGCTCCACCTTGCCGCAGCAGTGAAGATCCACTATCATGCCGAGCTCGTGAGCCTTTTTGCATGACTCCGCAACGTAAGGCACCAGCATCTCCTCGGCTGTCGCGTAGGAGAAGAACGGTCCGTTCTGGGTGCCCCAGTCGTCGTTGAAATTGACTATGTCAGCGTCGAACCACTGCTTTACCAGCTCGTAGTATCTCTTGCGGTAGGCGGTGACCGCCCTGAAGAACCTGTGGACGCCCTCCTTCTGGTCCTCGTCTATGAGGGCTATGCAGGCGTTGCCGCAGTCCATCACTGCAATGAGCCTTTCGAAGAGGTTGCTTCCGAACATTATGTAGGTAGCGTAGTTCGAATCCAGCTCGTCCTTGTGCCTTTCATAGCAGCCCTTCCAGTCCCATTTGTCCGGGTCCGGGACCGTTATGTAGTCCTCCCAGCTGTTTATGTCAGGCACCTTTGGGGCTCCGGGGCGCACCGTGGCGCCTCCCACCACGTCCACGAAGGTCCATTCCACCCCGTATCCGTCTACGCCTCCGCTGGGGCTCCTGGCTATGTTCTCGGGGTCTATGTCTATCTTCATCTGTATGGTCTCGCCCAAAGACGGTATCCACATGGGGGTCTTCCCGGCGTACATGCGCATGAGATTCTCCCTGGGGCTTATAGGCGTGTAGAAGATCTCTGTGTACGAGCCCTTGGGCCCGGGTATGGTCTTTACTACCTCCATCTCGTCTTCGGAAAAACGGCTGAAACTCATAGCTCCACCTCCTGATACTTTCTGCACTTATATTATACGCCCAAAGCGTTATAAAAAAAACATAAAAAGAAGACGCCCGTATCCTTTCGGACGGGCGCCTTTTATGCTTTTCTTAAGATCCCTGATCAGCCTACTTTACGGCTTCCTTGATCTCCTCTACCTTTTCCTCAACGGCTTCCTTTACTTCGGCAGCCTCTTCCTTTACTTCTTCCTTGACTTCCTCTACCTTGTCGCCTACCTTGTCGGCAAGAGCGGCTATGGCAGCCTTGGCAGCGGCGATGACGCCCTTGAACTCGTCGATCTTTCCTATCTGCTCGGGGAATTTTTCCTTGGCCAGATCCGGGAACTGCTCGAAGAGAGCCTTACCCATGCTGGTGTATACGTCCTTGATGTTCTTCTCGGCTTCGGCGATCTTGGCCTTCTGCTTGGTGGTCTCGGCGAGATCCTTTGCCTTATCGGCGGCTATCTCAGCGGCTTCCTTAGCCTTGTCGGCAGCGTTGCCGAGAGTTTCCTTTACCTTATCAAAAAGTCCCATAGTATCTCCTCCTTATCAATGGTACTCTGTGTGATCTTTTATTAACGATATTATACTTTAAAACGCGGACGTTTTTCAATACCATATCGTCACTTCACAAAAACTACTTATCGCCCGAGAGCAGCGCCTTCTCCACGTTCTCAAAGCCTATGCGCTCTATGGTCTTTGCAAAGCGCTCGCCCTTAAGACCGTTCTCCCTGTAGTAGGCTATGATCTTTTCCAGCATTGCTATGACTTCGTCCTCGGTCTTAAAGACTTTGTTCAGCATGGTGCCGCGGCCTACCTGCCTGCCCCAGTGCCCGCCGATGTACATGACGTAGCAGTTGACGCCCTTTCCGTCCTCAACTATGCGGTGGCCTCTTATGCCCACGTCGTTAAGATCCGGCTTTATGCAGTTGTTGGGGCAGCCGCCTACGCCTATCTTGAACTTGTGAGGCAGAGCAACGTCGTGCATGCCCACGTAGAACTTCTCGTGGAGCTTTTTGGCAAGGCCGTAGGTGTCTATGAGCCCGAAGGTGCAGGTGGTGCCCTTGCAGCATACGACCGGCCTTACCTTTGGGCCTGTTCCGCCGCTGTCGAGGCCGTACTTCTTAAGATGCTCCCTCAGCGGCTCGATGTTCTCGAACTTTACGCCCTGGATCTCGTAGGAGAGCCTGGTTGTAAGAGCCACCTCACCGCTTCCGTACTTCTCAGCGGCGTCGGCTATAGCCCTCTGGACCTCTGCCGTGATCTTGCCGTTTCCCAGAGGGACTCTTACATTGAATATGTCCTCGTACCTCTTGTCCTTTATGCATCCGAGGCCCTTTACCCTCTTGATGTCGTCCTGTGTTATCTGTGCCATATTACATACCTCCCTTTTTTGCCGTCTTAAGGAACTTCAGCGCGGCTGCCGCTGCGCTCTGTCCCTTTAATATCGATACCGATATCCTCGGTTCTACGCCTCCGTAAATGGTTATGGAGTTCCCAAGCTCGTCCATCAGAGCCGCGAACACCTCCGGGCTCAGCGCGTTCTTCTGTTCGAAGGACGCCAGGATCTTTCCCTGCTGCTTTACGAGCTTGGCTATGCCCAGGCTGCTTGCGAGGTTCCTTATGAAGGCAACGTCCAGCAGGTTCTGAGCCTCCTGAGGAAGGTCCCCAAAGCGGTCCAGGAGCTCCCCTTCCGTCTCCAGCCTGTCCTCGTCTGAGGATATGGTGGATATCCTCTTGTACATGGCCAGCCTGGTCCTCTCGTCCGCAATGTATCTCTCCGGTATGAAGGCCGAAACGCCCAGTTCCACCTGGGTGTCCGCCCTTACGGGAGCCTCCGTCACCTCTCCGGAAAGCTCCGCCGCGGCCTCCTCCACCAGCTTGCAGTAGAGCTCATATCCTATGGAGAGCATGTGCCCGGACTGTTCGACGCCGAGTATGTTCCCCGCGCCTCTCAGCTCCAGGTCTCTCATGGCCACGCGGAAGCCGGAACCGAACTCCGTGAACTCCCTTATGGCCCTAAGCCTCTTCTCGGCCACCTCCGTAAGCACCTTGTCCTTCTTGTAGAACAGGTACGCGTAGGCCATGCGGCTGCTGCGTCCTACCCTTCCCCGCAGCTGATAGAGCTGCGCCAGACCGAACCTGTCAGCGTCCAGCACTATGAGCGTGTTGACGTTGGGGATGTCCAGGCCGGATTCTATGATGGTGGTGGCGACAAGAACGTCGAAGCCTCCGGACGTGAAGTCCATCATCACGTCCTCCAGCTGCTTCTCGCCCATCTGCCCGTGCGCCGCGTTTATCTTTGCCTCCGGGACCAGCTCCCTCAGGTGCTCCGCCACGCGGTTTATGCCGCGCACCCTGTTGTATACCACGTAGACCTGTCCGCCCCTTCCGAGCTCCCTCTTTATCGCATCCGCTATGAGGATGTCGTCCTGCTCCATCACGTAGGTCTGCACCGGATAGCGGTCCTCGGGCGGCTCCTCTATTACGGACATGTCCCTGATGCCTATGAGGCTCATGTGCAGGGTCCTCGGTATGGGCGTGGCCGAAAGGGTCAGCACGTCCACGTTCTCCTTGAGCTTCTTTATCGCTTCCTTGTGCTCCACTCCGAAGCGCTGCTCCTCATCTATCACCAGGAGCCCCAGGTCCTTGAACTTTACGTCCTGCGAGAGTATCCTGTGGGTGCCCACGACAAGGTCCACCTCTCCGGTAGCTATCCTTTCGGCTATCTCTTTCTGCTGCTTATCCGTCCTGAAGCGGGAGAGCATCTCCACACAGAACGGGTATGCCGCGAACCTCTCCTTAAACGTGTTGTAGTGCTGGTTGGCGAGTATGGTGGTAGGAACGAGCACCGCCGCCTGCTTTCCCTCCTCCAGGCACTTGAATATGGCGCGCGCCGCCACCTCCGTCTTGCCGTAGCCCACGTCTCCGCAAAGCAGCCTGTCCATGGGGACCGGGCGCTGCATGTCCTTCTTTATCTCCTCGGCGCAGCGGAGCTGATCCTCCGTCTCCTGGTAAGGGAAGGCGTCCTCGAACTCCCTTTGCCAGGTGGTGTCCGGGCCGAATTCGTAGCCTTTGGCTATCTGCCTTTTCGCGGAGAGCCTGAGGTACTCCTCCGTCATATCCCTGATGGCGGCCTTAGCCCTGGCCTTGGTCTGCTGCCACTCGGTGCCGGAGAGCTTGTTTATCTTGGGTTCTATGCCTTCCGAGCCCACGTATTTCTGCAGGTTGTCCAGCTGGTCCACCGGAACGTAGAGAACGTCCGCCCCCGCGTACTGTATCTTGAGGTAGTCCATGGTGCTGCCGTCCACGGTGAGCTTCTCCACCCCCGTGAACCTTCCTACGCCGTGCGCCTCGTGGACTACGTAGTCTCCCTTTTTGATGTCCGTAAAGACCTTTATCTCCGCGCCTTTTCCGCGGTGCTTCCTGGCCTTCTTGGAGCTTACGAATATGTCCGCCTCGGACAGGAAGAGCTGCCTTTCCAGCGGGAACTCGGTGCCTCCGGTAAGGTTTCCGTCCCTGAGCTCCACCCTGCCGTCAAGACCTGCCCTTTCGAGGAAATCCCTGAGATTCACGAGCCTGTCCGGAGTGGAGCACGCTATGGACACCTTGTATCCTTCCTTTACGAAGCGCTTAAGGTCCGTCTCCAGCACGTCCATGTGCCCCGCGTAGACCGGAGCCTGCCTGGCCTCTATGTGCCTTACGGCGTCCAGCTCCTTCGCAAAGCGTATCTGCTGGGAGAACGGGGTGCACCAGAAGGTGCCCAGAGCGCTCTTTATGCCGTTGACCTTCGCAAGGTCCTCCGGCTGCGGGTGGCTGTCGAGATCCGACAGAACTGCCTCCTGCCGCTCTATCAGCTGCTTTTGTATCTCGGTCTGTTCCTTTTCGTAGAAGTCCAGGACCTCCGCTATCCTGGAGGGATCGTCCGCCATTATGAAGGACGGATCCGAAAGATAGTCGAATATGAGGCCGGGCTGCTCGTAGAAATACCCCGCAAAGCCCTCTAAATACTGCGTATTTACGCCTTCCTCCACGCATTCGATAAGATAGTCCCTGCGGGCGGGAAGTCCTCTGTAAGCGGCTGATATGGCCTTAAGGCCCCGCCTGTTCTCCTCTTCCCCGCGGACTATGAGCTCCGCCGGGAACACCGTGAACTCCTCCAGATTCTCCACTGATCGCTGGGTAAGGGCATCGTAGGTACGTATGGAATCCACCTCGTCATCGAAGAACTCCACACGCACCGGATGGTCGCTGCCGGGCGCGAATATGTCTACTATGTCTCCTCTTACCGCGAACTGTCCGAAGCCCTCGGCTGCATGGGACCTCTCGTAGCCCATGCGAACGAGCCTTGCGGCAAGATCCTCCCGAAAGAGCCTCTCCCCGGCCTTTACCGTTATTACGTCCCGCATGAAAACGTCTCTGGGAGCGAGCTTTCTTAAGGCTGCAAGGACAGGAGCCACCACCACGGCCTTCTCCCCTCCCGCAAGCGCAGTAAGGGCTGAGAGCATGTCCGTAAGATCCGTCCTGCTCTTTGCCTCGAAGCGGAAGGCCACGGGATCCGTCTCAGGCAACACGAATACCTTCTGATCTGTGAAAAACGCAAGGTCAGAGGCTATCCTCCGGGCCCTCGTAAGGCTCGGACATATTATGAGGGCCTGTCCCGGTCTGGTCTTGAGGAGCCTTGCGGCCACCGGGGCAAGCTGATTGTCTGTAATGCCAGTATAATTAGTTACCATGCGCAGATATTATATCACATTTTGCGCAGAGAAAAACGGCGGGATGCTCTCCCGCCGCTCTTTTTAGTCATTAGTTCTACTCTATCTGGTCCTCGTCATTCAGGACGTTGTAGCCGGCGTCCTTAAGGGCCTGCTCCGCCTGGGAGTTGTCCGCAACCCTAAGCACCACGTAGGCGCCCTGTCCGGAAGAGGACAGGAAGGCGTAGAGATACTCTACGTTTATTCCCGCGTTGTTGAGCACCGTGAGGGCAGCGTTAAGAGATCCCGTCCTGTGGGGCATCTCCACCGCCACCACGTCAGTTATCTTTACCATCACGTTGTTCTCGGCAAGCACCAGGCACGCCTTCTGAGTGTCGTCCACTATGAGCCTGAGTATGCCGAAGTCCCTGGTGTCTGCTATGGAGAGCGCTCTCATGTTGACACCGCTGTCGGCGAGCATCTTAGTTATCTCGACCAGTCTTCCCCGCTTGTTCTCTACAAAGATCGACAATTGCTTAATAGCCATGGATCATCCCTCCTTAATCATGAAGCTTTCTTCTGTCTACTACGCGGACTGCCTTGCCCTCGCTCCTGGCTATGGACTTGGGAGCCACAAGGTGTATGGCCGGGTGTATGCCCAGCATGGTATGTATAGCCGCGGCGAGCTTCCTCTCCTTCTCCGTGATATCGCTCACGGTATCGGAGAACTGCTCCGGGGACAGCTCCACATAGACGTCCAGAGTGTCCGTGTTGTTCACGCGGTCCACCTCTATGCGGTAGTTCGGAGCGTAGCCCTCGTTTAAAAGCACCGTCTCTATCTGGGACGGGAAGACGTTCACTCCGCGGATTATCATCATGTCGTCGCTGCGTCCCTTGGGCTTTGCCATCCTTACGAAGGTCCTTCCGCAGGAGCACTTCTCCCTGGAAAGAACGCAGAGGTCTCTGGTGCGGTATCTCAGGAGCGGGAAAGCCTCCTTGTCTAGAGAGGTGAACACCAGCTCGCCCTCGCAGCCGTCAGGAAGCACCTCGCCGGTCTCGGGATCGATTATCTCGGCGTAGAAGTGGTCCTCATTAATATGCATGCCGCCCTGCTCCTCGCACTCGAACGCGACGCCCGGGCCGGAGGTCTCGGTAAGGCCGTAGATGTCGTAGGCCTTTATGCCGAGGCTCTTCTCTATGTCCCTTCTCATCTCCTCGGTCCAGGGCTCGGCGCCGAATATGCCTGCCTTGAGGCTGTTGTCCTCCGGCTTGTAGCCCTTTTCCTTGAGGGACTCTCCTATGTACGCAGCGTAGGACGGGGTGCAGCAGATTATTGTGGACTTGAGGTCCATCATGAACTGTATCTGCCTGTCCGTGTTCCCGCTGGACATGGGCAGCGTAAGAGACCCAACCTTGTGGGACCCGCCGTTGAGTCCGGGCCCTCCGGTGAACAGTCCGTAGCCGTAGCACACCTGCACTACGTCCTCGTTGGTGCCGCCCGCGGCCACTATCGCCCTCGCGCAGCACTCCTCCCAGAGGTCTATGTCCTTCTGCGTGTAGTACGCTATGACCCTTTTTCCCGTGGTCCCGGACGTAGACTGTATGCGGACGCATTCGGAAAGAGGCACTGCCAGCATTCCGTAGGGGTAGGTCTCCCTCAGATCCGCCTTGGAGATGAACGGCAGCTTTTTGATGTCGTCCAGGCACTTTATGTCCTCGGGCTTTACGCCCTTCTCGTCCATAAGTCCCCTGTAATATGGAACATGCTCGTAGACATGCTTTACCTGCCTTATAAGCTTTTCTTCCTGCAGAGCCCTTAATTCATCCACAGGCATAGTCTCTATATCCCTCTGATAATATCGCTGTTCCATTGTTTTCCTTTCTGTTCTATGCGTTATATCCCAGTTCGAAAGCCTTCCTGTTCATCTCCAGGAACTTCGGAGCCACCGTCTTTTCAAGGGCGGCCATCCAGCTCCCGTAAGCTATTCCGGAGTGCTTTGCGAACCTCGCCATGAGCACTATGTTGACGGCCTTGGCGCTTCCGGCCTTCTCGGCCATCGAGAGCGCGTCCACCGCGTCTACGGAGACTCCCTTTGCCGTAAGCTCGTCCAGTATCCCGGAAGGATACTCGGCCGCGCCCGTTATCACGGGCATGGGGTCTATCTCCTGAGAGTTAACTATTATCTTCCCGCCTTTCTTAAGACAGGGCGCCCAACGGGCCGCTTCGAGCTTCTCGAAGGATAAAATGTAATCTGCTTCCCCTTCCTCCACCAGAGGGGAAAAGACCTTGTCACCGTACCTTACATAGGTGACGACGCTGCCGCCTCGCTGGCTCATGCCGTGGACCTCGGACACCTTTACGTCGTATCCCTCATCCACCAGCAGAGTACCCAGCAGCTTGGACGCCAGAAGGCTTCCCTGGCCGCCGACACCGACTATCATTACACTGGTAGTTCTCACTTCGTCTCCTCCTTTCCTATGGCTTCGAACGGGCAGAGCTGTCCGCAGACCTCGCAGCCCACGCACAGCGTCTTATCTATGTGGGCCTTTCCGTCCTTCATGGAGATGGACGGGCAGCCGAGCTTCATGCACTTTTTGCAGGCGCGGCACTTGTCCGTATCAACGACGAGCGGAGGCCTGGTCTTAACATACTTGAGTAGCACACATGGCCTGCGGGATATGATCACCGAGGGCTCTTCTGCGGCGAGCTCTTCCTTTACGGCGTCCTCGCACTGTTTAAGGTCGTAGGGATCCACGACGCGGACCCTTCTTATCCCTATGGAGCGGCAAAGCGCCTCCAGGTCCACCTTGCCGGCGGGGTCTCCCTTAATGTTGTAGCCGGTGGTGGGGTTCTGCTGATGGCCTGTCATTCCTGTGATGGAGTTGTCCAGGATGATGACCGTCGAGTTCGAACCGTTGTATGCTATGTTTATAAGTCCGGTAACGCCGGAGTGCATGAACGTGGAATCGCCTATTATTGCCACGGTCTTCCCCGCCGCTTCCTTTTCGGAGGCGGTGACGAAGCCGTGTATTCCGGACACCGAGGCACCCATGCAGAGGGTGTAGTCCACGGAGTCCAGAGGAGCCTGAGCGCCGAGGGTGTAGCAGCCTATGTCCCCCAGCACCGTGATCTTGTTCTTTGCAAGCACGTAGAACATGCCTCTGTGAGGGCAGCCTGAGCACATCACCGGCGGCCTTGCCGGAGCCGCGCTGTCAGCGGATACGGAAGGCTTTGCGGGAAGGCCGAAGGCCTGAGCTATGGTCTTCTGGGAGAACTCTCCAATGGGAGAGAACTTCTCCTTGCCTATGGGTGAGAGCCCGAGCTTTCTGCAGTGGTCCTCTATGACGGGGTCCAGCTCCTCTATGACATAGAGATCCTTTACATGAGCCGCGAACTCCTTAATAAGCCTTGAGGGAAGCGGGTTGGGCATTCCTATCTTAAGAACGCTGACGCTGTCCCCGAATACCTCCTTTACATACTGATAAGACGTTCCGGAGGTTATGATGCCTGTTTCCAGGCCGCCCCACTCTATGCGGTTGAAGGGGCAGTCCTCGGCAAGCTCCGCAAGCTTTGCCGTGCGGGCCTCCACTACCGGGTGCTTCTTCTTGGCGTAGCCGGGCATCATCACGTATTTGGGAGAGTTCTTGACGTAGGTCTTCCTCTCCGGGACCACCCTTTCGGAGGTCTCCACTATGGACTGGCTGTGAGATACCCTGGTGCACATCCTCAGGAGCACGGGCGTATCATACTTTTCCGAAAGCTCGAAGGCCGCCTTCGAGAACTCCAGCGCCTCCTGCGAATCCGAGGGCTCCAGCATTGGGAGCTTTGCAGCTATGGCATAGTGCCTGGAATCCTGCTCGTTCTGGGAGGAGTGCATGGCGGGGTCGTCCGCAACGCATACCACCAGCCCCGCGCTTATGCCGGTGTAGGACATGGTGAAGAGCGGGTCCGCGCTCACGTTCAGGCCCACGTGCTTCATTGCGCAGGCGGAGCGCACCCCGGCAAGGGAAGCGCCGAACGCGGCCTCCATGGCCACCTTCTCATTAGGAGCCCATTCGCTGTGAAGATCGTCCTTCTTTGCGAGGAACTCGGTGATCTCCGTGGACGGGGTGCCCGGGTAGCTGGATATGAAGCCTATGCCGCCTTCGTAAAGGCCTTCCGCCACGGCTTCGTTTCCTATCATAAGTTTCTTCATTCTTTACCTCCGGTCCTGTTAAGAGCGGTTCTGTGCCGCTACCAGCATCTCTCCGCCGTAGATCTGCCTCAGCTTGGGCTTTTCTATCTTGCCGGTGGGGTTGCGCGGAACGTCCGCGAATATGATCTTCCTGGGCCTCTTGTAGCGCGGAAGCTCGCGGCAGAACTCGTTGATCTCCTCCTCCGTGCACTCCGCTCCGGGCACCAGCTGTATGATGGCGGCCGCTATCTCTCCCAGACGCGCGTCCGGAAGGCCTATAACGGCAACGTCCTTTATCTTCTTGAACGCGGACAGGTAATCCTCTATCTGTACCGGATAGAGATTCTCTCCTCCGCTTATTATAACGTCCTTCTTGCGGTCCACCAGGAAGATGAATCCGTCCTCATCCTCCATGGCCATGTCTCCTGTGCGGAGCCACTCACCGCGCAGAGTCTCTGCCGTGGCCTTGGGATCGTTGAAGTAGCACTTCATTACTCCGGGGCCCTTTACGCAGAGCTCGCCGACCTCGCCCTGCTTAACGTCGTTTCCTTCCTCGTCGCAGATGCGGGTCTCCCAGCCGAATCCGGCCTTGCCTATGGCGCCCACCTTGTGGACGTTCTCCACTCCCAGGTGAACGGCGCCCGGTCCTATGGATTCGGACAGGCCGTAGTTGGTGTCATACTGGTGGTTGGGGAAGTACTCCAGCCAGCGCTTGATGAGGCTCTGCGGAACTGGCTGAGCTCCTATGTGCATCAGCCTCCACTGATCCAGATCGTAGTCCGAGAGCTTAAGCTCGCCCCTGTCCAGAGCGCCCAGGATGTCCTGAGCCCACGGCACCAGCAGCCATACTATGGTAGCGTGCTCGTCGGAAGCGGCCCTGAGAATGGTCTCCGCCCCCGTGCCTTTAAGTATTACGCCCTTGGATCCGGAGATGAGGCTTCCGAACCAGTGCATCTTGGCGCCTGTATGGTAGAGCGGCGGTATGCAGAGGAATATGTCGTCGTGGGTCTGTCCGTGATGAGCCTGCTCGCAGCGCGCGGAATGTATCAGAGACCTGTGCGCGTGAAGTATGGCCTTGGGGAAGCCCGTCGTACCTGATGAGAAGTATATGGCGGCATCGTCATCCTCGGAAAGAGGCACGGTCTGGAAGCTGCTGGAGCACTCAGCAGTCATCTCCGCGTAGTCGTCCGCGAAGGACGGGCAGCCGGTGCCCACGTATATAAGCATCCTGTCGCCCAGATCGTCGGCTATCTCCTCCACGCGGCCTATGAACTCCGGCCCGAACACCAGTATGTCGGTCTCGGAGAGCTCCACGCAGTACTTTATCTCCTCGGAGGTGTAACGGAAGTTGAGAGGCACTACTATGGCGCCGGTCTTGAGCACGCCGAAGTATATCGGAAGCCACTCTATGCAGTTCATAAGAAGAATGGCTACCTTGTGGCCCCTTCCCACTCCCCTCGCCTTGAGCGCGTTGGCAAAGCGGTTGGCCTTCTCGTTGAAGACGTTCCAGCTTATCTCGCGGCGGTAGTAGCTGCGGTGCCTTGAAGGCTCTACGAGCTCAAAATCTCTCCATGTGGTGCGGCGCGTCTCCTTTGCCTCCGGGTTGATCTCCACCAGGGCGATCTCATCTCCGAACTGCGCTGCGTTTCTTTCCAGCAGGTCTACGATCGTCATTTGCTTGTTGTATCTCCTTTGCTTATAAAAAGCACCCGCCGATGTATTACGGTGGGTGCTTGTCTTGACCTTTTTTTCAACAGAAATGTTTAGGAGGGCGAAGAACAGGCATCCACCTTGCGGTAAAAGTATCCGTAAAATCCAAAGCCCTTTACGATGCTGCGCATCTGTTCTTCTCCTTTCCTCTGAGTATTTTCGGTTAGTTTACCACTTTTGTTTCCCGGAATCAAGGGGGAAGCATCATTTTTTGTATATATACACAAAAAATTTAAAAGCTCCGGAATATCTCATCCGGAGCTTTATTGCTTTTATTCAGAGATCACTCGATGTCGTCTCCCGCGCCTGTCATCTCGGCAGCGTAGGCTTCTTCAGCGAGCCTTTCGTTGAGCGCGTCCTGCTCATCGTCGTAGTCGTCATCGGCATCCATGGCCCTGAGCTCGGCAGCCGCGTTCCTTGCGGCCTCCCTCTCGGCTTCCTTGATATTGAAGCTCTCCATGTATTCGGTATTAGCGCCGTAATCGATCTCGATATTGCGGTATACCTTCATGCCTGTTCCGGCAGGGATGAGCTTGCCTATGATGACGTTCTCCTTAAGGCCAATGAGCCTGTCGGTCTTGCCCTTGATGGCAGCATCCGTGAGCACCCTGGTGGTCTCCTGGAAGGAAGCTGCGGACAGGAACGAGCTGGTGGCCAGCGACGCCTTGGTGATGCCCAGGAGTATCCTGGTGACATCGGCGGGCTGCTGCCCTTCCTCAAGCGCCGCGTTGGCGGCGTTCACCTCGTATACGCTGTACTGGCTTCCCGGAAGGAGCGTGGTGTCTCCCGGATCGTCCACCCTGTACTTGGAGAGCATCTGGCTGACTATCACCTCGATGTGCTTGTCGTTGATATCTACGCCCTGCTGCTTGTACACTCTCTGTACTTCCTTCAGCAGGTACTGATATACGCCTTCCACACCGTTGATGCGCATGATGTCGTGCGGGTTGAGCGGGCCCTGGGTAAGACCTTCTCCGGCCTTGACCTCGGATCCCTCGTGGACCTTGAGCCTTGCGCCGTAAGGCACTACGTACTTGTTCTCCTCCTCGCCGCGGACAATGATCTCAGTCTTGTTGTCGGCCCTTGTGGATATGGAGATGACTGTTCCGTCAGCCTCGCAGATCTCGGCAAGTCCCTTAGGCTTTCTTGCCTCGAAAAGCTCCTCTACACGCGGAAGACCCTGAGTGATGTCTCCTGCGCTTCCGGCTACGCCGCCGGCGTGGAACGTTCTCATCGTAAGCTGTGTGCCCGGCTCACCTATGGACTGAGCAGCTATTATGCCTACGGCCTCGCCTATGTTGACAGGTTCGCCTGTTGCCAGGTTCCTGCCGTAGCACTTGGCGCATACGCCGTTCTCGCACTTGCAGGTCATGACGGATCTGATCTTTACGGACTCGATGCCGGCATCTTCGATAGCCTTGGCAGCCTCATCGCTGATCTCTTCTCCGCCGTAAGCCAGGATCTTGCCCGTCACAGGGTGCTTTATGTCCTCAAGAGCGGTCCTGCCCGCTATGCGCAGGTGCAGAGCCTCGATGACTTCCTTGCCGTCGGTGAACGCCCTTACCTCTACGCCCTCATCCGTACCGCAGTCGTCCTCGCGGACGATAACGTTGTGGGATACGTCTACGAGCCTTCTGGTAAGGTAACCGGAGTCCGCCGTACGAAGAGCGGTATCCGCAAGACCCTTCCTGGCGCCGTTGGACGAGAGGAAGTACTCCATTATGGAGAGGCCTTCGCGGAAGTTAGCCGTGATAGGAACCTCTATGGTCTTACCGGTAGCGTTGGCCATCAGTCCGCGCATTCCGCCGATCTGCTTTATCTGGTCCTTGGAACCACGGGCACCGGAGTCTGCCATTATGAACAGGTTGTTGTTCCTGGGCAGGGACGCCATCAGAGCGTCCGCAACGTCGTCGGTAGCCTTGTGCCAGATCTGGAGGATCTTCTCGTATCTCTCGTTCTCGCTCATAAGACCGCGCCTGTAGGCTGCCTGATACCTGTCTACCAGAGCCTGGGCCTTGTCAATGATCTCCTGCTTCTGAGGCGGCATCAGCATGTCGCCCACGGAGATGGTAACGGCGGATACAGTAGAATACTTGTAGCCGTTGCTCTTGATGTAGTCCATCATCTTGACGGTCTCCACGTTGCCGTGTCTCTTGAAGCAGCGCGCTATTATATCCGTAAGGTTCTTCTTCTTTACGAGGAAGTCCACTTCCAGGCTGTAGGGATCCTTTGTCCTGTCTACATAGCCGAGGTCCTGCGGGATGTGCTCATTGAATATGAACCTTCCCACGGTGGACTCGACGAGCTTTCCGGGATCGTCCGGACCGAGCCTGCGGAGGACCTTTACCTTGGCGTGTATGCCTATGACTCCGTTCTGGTATGCCATCAGCATCTCGGCGTCGTCGCAGAAGATCTTTCCGTCGCCTCTGTCAAGCTTGGACGTCCTGTCCACGGAGCCCTCGTTGGTGAGGTAGTAGGACCCGAGTATCATGTCCTGGGTAGGCGTGGTGATCGGGGATCCGTCCTTGGGTGCCAGTATGTTGTTTACCGACAGCATCAGGAACCTCGCCTCTGCCTGAGCCTCAACGGAGAGCGGGAGATGGACAGCCATCTGGTCTCCGTCGAAGTCCGCGTTGTAAGCGGTGCAGA
>JAEEGL015064991.1_pt1 | contig 19397 bp, 17 predicted proteins | sample 9134231 | NCBI WGS metagenome assembly JAEEGL01 (sample SAMN16246548, study PRJNA631951) | gut metagenome | biome: gut microbiome; feature: rumen; material: fiber-attached | host: Bos | place: Iran: Karaj | collected 2018-10
ACAGTCCACCTACGATATATGGACGCTCCACATTACCATGTGCGAAGTTGACTATCACCTGGTCTCCTTCATAATGTCTGCCGAAGATACCGTTACCCTGACTGGCAGAGCTTGTAGCATATACTATCCAAGGAGAGGAAGCCTCTTTGGTCTTATCATCCATTGTCTCGGGAACATTTTGCCATGCGGGGAACATAATCCTCACGCGGTTCTGGTTATTCGGGTCATCGGCATCGGTAACAGTTGCCAGCTGAGGGCCTGACGTCCTGATATGTCCGGCTGGTATGATAGTTGGGCAGAACGTATCCGGTTCTTCTTTGCCATCCAGATTCTTCCAATTAGTGATCTTGCTTATGGCTTTAACCTTGAAGAGAAGAGTAGGAGTAGTGTCAAGCGGTACAACTTCTTGCTCTTTGTTGAGAACAAGTCGCTTTTCCTCGGTTTTACATTCCACATTGACAACAAGATACTCTTTATTCTGTACCTTGATTATCTGACCAAGCTTCAAGTCAGGATAGGTGGTATCATAATCAAGTACAACGGCATTCTTACTTGCCTGCAGCTCTTTGAGCAGGATATTACGGTATCTCTTTTCGGTGAAATCAGATTTCAACTCGCTGAACAGATTTAATTTCTTAGGGGCTGTTTCATAGCCATATTGTTCGGCTGGTGTTGTCTTGCTGAAGTACTTCTCGTTGGATATGTCATTGAGGTCTCCTATATGGGTTTTTGCCACAAGGAGGTTATAAGTGTTGTCGAAAAGTGCATTAGTAATCCAAGTAGGGATATTCTTTGTGTTGCTGAAGAACATTGGGAATTGTTTCATGATCCATTTGTCGAGATCGTGATCAGAATCGCAACCCATCTGACCCTTTATCTCTTGGGGATCTTTGTCCACATTACTTACGATAACGTTATCATCATATGCAGCTTCGGCCGCAAACTTTTCGGCAAATTCAACCTCTATTCCGTCGTCAATATCGCAATAAGTCAATTCCTGCCAGTCTTTCTTCTCTACAGCCTCGGCTGTAGCATCGTAACCTACATTGATAGTGCCGTTTTCATAGAAGAAGAACTCTCCCCATCGGTTTGCGGTACGGATAGCCATATCCTGGAAACTCTCGTTATACTGTACGAGATATGGGAAGATGTGCTCTGTCATCTTGTCATCTTTTCCTTTGTAGGTAAGAACCTTCATGTTGTTCTTGCATGTGATGGTTTTTTGGGGGTCCCATGGCAGCTTGTAGTTCACAAGTTCTTTCTCGAGAATTTCAGAAAAGAATTTCTTTGCCACGAATGTCCTGCTGTCCTGCTTGAAAGTCAACATGTGATCCAGACTGAAGATCTTCAAGATAATAAACATGGAGTCTGGCTTATAGTGGGGTTGCACATCTGCTATATAGTAATCACTACCTATAACCTTCTTATCTTTATCCGCCGTTTTCTCATCTATGAGTGACAAAAGTTCTACCTTATTGTTTAATAAGGTACTAACTATATTGTCCTTAACTATCGGATCCCAAGTGGGTTCCTCTCTGCCTTTGGCTACAGGATAGACGTCAAGTCTTACCTTAATAGCCGTTGGCTCGTACATTATCTTCTTAAAGCTGAAATCGGTAATGTAAAAAGAGTATTGGTTGTCTTTTCCGCTCTCTCCCTTTAACTTAAGAGTATTACCGGCTGTGACTGTACCATCATATTTCTTGTTTGTCAAAATGGTTAAAGTGGTATAATCAGATTCTCCTCCCGTACCTCCATTGGGTTTAATGTCATGTATCTTTAATTCTATTATTGCCATTGCCTATACACTTTTTTGTTACTGAATAAATACACTTTTAAGATTGCTGCTTTCATCACGTCCAAGATAAAGCACAGAACGGATAAGGATCTTTATATCAAGGATCACCTGTTCTTCCCTGTTCTCCTTATTCTTGGCAGAATTGTAATTCTCTTCTACACTAACCACATATCCGTCGATAATCATGCCGTCTTCATAAGTTGACAGGCGCATGTTAGAGCCGAAATGGGGGTTAAAGAGGAAAGTGTATTCGAAGTAGCCGGTGCCTACAAGATTCTTATAGAAGACACTTGCCTGTGACATGGAGTTGACACGTATGGTGAAATTCAGTATGGCAGGTTGCTGAGAACCGAAATGCTCACCATTCTGGTTGCGGTTGTACTCGCAATGATAGTCGAAATGCTGTACTGTGAGACATTTCTCTTTTAATATGTTCTGCATGTTGTCCTGCATTCCATCTGCAATCACAACTGCCTTGAGTTCGTTTGAATAGAGTGTAGCCATATCCTAGATCCTTTCAATTGTTACATCTTCAATTTGTATTATCTCTGCTCCGACAGCCAGCTTTATAAGACGGCGGTTTGAAGAGTTGATATCGTAATACTCAGAGAGAGAGAAACATTTTGCATCGTAAAAATAAAGAGTTTGCGTGTCGGGGGTATCCTGGGACCCACCAGACATTGTTATCATCAGTCTGCCGTCTTGCAGACTTTGTTTCGTAAACCACTCGAACATGCCGAGGTCTTCCTTGCCAGGGGCAACAACTGCCAGTTCAATTCTTTCGCAACGTGCTACGCCCTGTGGGCAGAAAGCATTGTAAGGACGATTGAAAATTAATTTGCAGTCAGCCACCAAGTAGCGCTTTGAATACCGCTGGATGGTATTGTCACCGAATTCTAATACTGCTGTTAATGCCATATTTGTCTTATTCTTTAAATTTTTGATGCAAAGATATGAATTATAATCGGCCTGGCCAATAAACTTATCTTGAAAATGTTTCTTCTTATTGCGACAGATCTGTGATTTTGCGACAAAAGCGGTTTTTTGCATCCGCAGCTGTCGCATCATTATTCTTCTGCTTCCTTTTTATTCACTGTTACTTTTACCTTATCCGTATATTTCTTGTCGGCAGATGTCACAGTAATCTCTGCTGTACCAGCTTTGACGGCTGTAACCATGCCAGTACTGTTAACAGTGGCTACTTCAATATTTGAAGATGACCAGGTCACCTCCATTGCATTAGGATTGTTCAACGTGGGTTTCTGTGGACCATCTCCTTCGGTTAGAGTAATCTCTTGCTCTGTAATGTATAGGAGCCTGTTTTGTGTAACCTTGACAATGAATGATTGGTTGGTCGGTGCATGGAGGAATTTTACTGCTCCCTCGCGCTTCGCTACCTTGTTCTTGAGGGCTGATACAATAATCTGCTGAGTCCAGTATCCTTTGCCTCCAGCTTTCTTTTCTCCTACTGTTAGCCAATCGACCTGAGGCAGTACAATGACGTCAACATTTGCAGCTACGGTAATTTCGCGTGTACCGCCAAGTTCATCAATCTCTATAGGTGACTCATCAACATTAAATACGGTACTGAACTTCTGACTGATGTTTACGGTTGCGGAAACACCAGCATTCTTATTGCTGATTGTAACCGTTGCTGTACGATCTTGTTCGCTTGTGTTTGCACTAACAGTGAATGTAACAATAGAGGTCTTGGCAGCTCGGGTTCTAGAGCTATTGGATTGTTTTATCCAGTCGCATCCGGGTGGAATAGTAACGACAAAATCAACATTGCTTTCTACTTTAACTGAGGCAGAGCCACCTTCCGTTGGAACTTCTATATCGGTCTTATCAACTGTTAATGAAGGTGTGAGGGCTTTCTGATGGACGAATATTTTGATAGGCTTGTAAGCTGTATTTTTTTCAGCATCTTTGTTGCCTATGGTAACAACGGCATCACGATCATTTAAATTTGTATTCTCTTTTACACGGAGTATCACTGTAGAATTGTTTGTAGCTCTTGTAATACCTTTTTTTCTTGTACTTGTAGGAAGGGTTATCCAGTCGCAGCCAGATGGAATACTCACATCATAACTGATATTACTCTCCATATTAATTGTAACTGTTTCGCCAGCCGCTTCAACATCAAAAGCAGTCTTGTCTGCTTTGAATGCAATGTTGAAAGGCTGATGAATAGATATCTTAATCTCAGTTCCTGCTTCCTTATTGCCTATGGTAACGACTGCTTCACGATTCAAGTACGTGGTATTCTCTTTTACACGGAGAGTTACTACAGAGGTACTTGTAGCCCTAGTTGTACCTGCCTTCCTTACGCTAGCAGGGAGGGTTATCCAGTCACAATCTGAAGGGATTGTCACGTCATAACTGATATTACTCTCCATATTGATTGTTACGGGACCTCCTGCCATATCAACATCGAAATCGGTCTTGTCTGCCTTGAATACAGTATTGAATGGCTGATGGATTGTTATCGGTACTGACACACCAGCTTGCTTATTGCAGATATTGACAATGACTGTACGTTCTTTATAAGACTTGTTTTCTGCTACACTCAGTGTGACAATAGAGGGCTTTGCAGCTCTAGTCTTGGCAGATGAACGGGTTACCCATTTGCAATCCTCAGGTATAATCACATCATAACTAATGTTACTTTCCATGTTGATTGTTACTGTACCCCCCTCCATCGCAACTTCGAATGTATTGTTATCTGCTTTAAGAACTGCCGCGAAAGTTTGATGGATTATAACTTTTATTTCCTCGCCTGCATCTTCATTACAAATGTATACAATACCGTCACGGTCACCGTAACTCATGTTCTCGTCAATTTTAAGAGTTACTGCTGAGGTCTTGGTTTCGCGAGTCTTGGAAGTTTCAGGGATACTGATCCAATTAAACTCTTTTGGAATAACTACTTCATAGTCTATATTACTCTCCATATTTACTGTAATAATACCACCATCCATGTCAAGGTTGAAAGATGTGTTATCGGCCTTAAAGATGGTTTCGAACGGCTGGATTATAGTAACTGTTCCTGATAAGTTTTCTTCTTTGTTGATGACTGTGATTAGCGCCTTACGTTCTTTGTAAGTCTTATTTTCACTTACATTCAGCGTGAAAGATGATTTCTCAAGTCCTCTGGTCTTTGCCGGTTCTTCAGCGCGAGATACCCAATCACAGTCTGAGGGTATCACGACATCGTATTCCACATTGCTCTCTAACTCAACGGTCGCACTTCCTCCATACATTGAGATATTAAATAATGTCTCATCAATGAAAAGTCCGGTGTTACGTGTCTGGTTTACTGTAAAAGCACGCAACGTGCCATCTACCTTATCGGCAAGTGTGATGGTTGCAGTACGGGGATCGTATGTCTCATTGGCCTTAACGCTGATTGTCAGTTTACTGTTAGCAAAATCGAATGCAGCAGCACACCAATCCTCACTGCTTTTACATTCGTAATTTGACAGGTCTTCATGCCTGAATGTCAAAGTCTTTGTAGACTGGCTTTGATCAAAGGTCATATCCTCGATAATCAGTTCCTTAAGCCTGCTACTATAGTTTTCGTCTGAGCAGGCAGTGAAACTACCAGCTACAATTCCAAACAGCAGAAATAATATCAGTTTTTTCATAAGTCTTTCTCAATATAAGTAAAGGTAGTATTACCAATAGTAAATTTCCGTCCGTGATACAACCATATATCATCGCCTTGTGCTAATGGCTTGTCGTTAACAAACACCCCGTCTTCAAGGGCAGTGAGAAGTATACTGTCAAGATGCCTCTTTATCTCAGCCTGTACTGGAGCAACTTGACTGTTGATGTCCCATGACAATTGGATACTGCAATCGACAGATTTTCCGATTGTAACTGCATGGGAAGGATCATTACGAATCCATTTGAATAGTGCGATATCCATCTCCTTTATCGCCCCCTCAACATGCAGGAAGTAGCGTTCAGAGTGTGGTGTCACTTTTGCGATGCAAACCGCTATGGCTACTGTGTAGATGATAAAACCTATCAGAAGAGAAAGACGATAGTTTATGACGGTGTTATAATATACAACTCCCCACACCAGCATCGATAATACCGATATGCCGCAGGCTGCCAGGAGGAATGTCTTGCGGATTGGCGTGCGTGTCTTGATAGAAACTGCCAGTAATATGACACAGCTTAAGAGTGTCCAAGGAATCCAGTCAATCAAGAACGTTGCGCTGTCGAGATGGAGAAAAATGGAAATAAGGCAGCCAAAAATGCAACACAGACATCCTACGAAAGCTGCTATAAGAGATCGGATAAGTATCTCTGCAAGTCTCAGTATCCACTTACGTCGATTTACGGTTAAGAACGATAAGAAAAATGTAAGCGTGAACCCTACAATCTGGCCAAAGCCTGGCAGGTCACTAAGATATGCACCATATACAAATGGAAGATTTCTATCTTGATCCGTTGTAGAGGTTAGCTCATGGTACATTTTGTGCATGTAATCAATGATAGTCAAGGAAATGGAACTGTCTTTGTTGATAAACAGGCACCATGCTGAAAAACCTGCAATTATGGCGGCAATAATCCACTTTAAATAGAACAGCGTGTTGTGTGAGTCTAACAGATTATGACTGTTATAATAGTGTGAGCCTTCCTTACAATGACGACCGTGTTCAGGACAGTGATACTCATTAGCATCCCAACACTCCTTATGCATGGTGTGCTTACATTTTATTACTATCTCATCACCTTTCTCGAAAGCTCCTTTACAGAGGTAGCATGACTCATTAACGCTTTGTCCTTCAACACTCATGCTATTGCCAACATATGATATTATGTATTTACGCTTAAAGAACCAGTAACGTATATAAGGCTCAATAAACTGGAATATAATCCATACAATAAATAATATGAAGAGTGTTGTAAGGATTCCTGTCGCTATCACTTGGCTCATAGGGATATCACGTACTATAACAGGATGATATACTGTTCCAAGTGAGAAATCTGTAGTGCCCTTGGCTACCAGATCACCGGTTTCCTTATCATAAAACCCTACCTGCAGCTTATGGAGGTCACCACGGAATATCTTTCCGTCAGGATTCTCCAAGGTAACATTATAGTTCGACAGATTAATATGGAAATCTTTAAGCATGTCATCTTCCATTTCCTGCCAGTTGAATGCTGTCTGATAGATTCCATTCAGATCCTGACAAAAGTACTGCAGGATATTTGAATCGCTGCTGTTGTCAGACAATGCAAAAATTTCATCTTCATTTGTCACGCTTGTTGAGAAGTTTGCATAGTATGCCCATATAGAATTTTTAAATTCCTGGGTCTTGTCGGCTAATTGCTGTTGGAGCGCGAAGTGATTGGGGTCGATAGGCTTGTCGTTTTCATACGTCTTACCTCCAGACATGATAATCATTACCTTGTGTTTAGCTTTACCAATGGTAGTACTCTCGTCAGAGAATTCATTCAATTTTGTAAGAATAGAGCGGTAAAGGTAAGTATATGCAGGTTCACGATGTATGAAATAGTTCCCTATAATATAGTCGGTGGCTTCGTATGTCTCGCTAATGTTATCACCTTGAAGGAAGGCAATATATATATTATCATCATGCCCCAAATGAGCCCTGATTTCTTTTACTGCCCTGAGTTCTTCATCTATTTGCTTCTGTGGAAGGCTAAGGTCGACAAGCAATAGTAGCTTAAGATTAAGTTTCTTAAGAATCTCCCTGCTGGGATTAGAAATCTTTGTTACCACTGGCTGGATCTCATTGCCATACTTGCCTGGCAGAACCTGTATTTCCTGAAGGATTTTCATGACTACTTTAGTGGAATCCATCAGATCATAGTCACCGACATCATGTAAGAGGCGTATCGACAAATGGATTTCTTTATTGTCTTCAGAGAACTTTAATTCTGATATATGCAATGCATCTCCAGCAACCTCCTCTTGCTTATCGTCTGACAGCATCTCGTCAATGTCAGGATTCTGCAGTTCGTCACATGCAGTAAAGAGGAAAAAGGAAAGGAGGAAAATACTTAATTTTCTCATATCTTATTATTTATATTGTCGGATAATTATGCTGACCTTCCATCATGTCTTTCATCTTCTTGGCCTGATCTCTGGCAGCCTTGAGGGTCTTTATCTTTGCATTCAGGAGGTTAAAGAACATAAGTAAAATAGCCACAGCAGCAAGTCCTATCAGATAATCTTTGATACGTTGGATGAAAGGCTTATATTCAATTGTCTGTATCTTGGCAGAAACACTCTGAAGCTGGAAGTACTTGTTGTCAATAGCTTCCATTCTCAAATTAAGTCCAGGGAAACTCTCCACAGCAGTTTTCGCCTGGCTATAGTTGGTTTCTATATCTGCAAATACAGCCTGTTCTTCAGCCTTGACTTTTTCAAGCTTTGCTGCAAGTTTCGGTGATAGGGAGAATTGTACTGCCTGCTTGTATAATTTGCGATAAATCTTGTCTTGTCTCCATATGAATGTCTCTGCCTTAGAAAAGGCTGAGAGCTTTTCAAATTGCTGTTGTCTGGAAGCCAAGGTGTCGGTCACCATCTGTTGCATCTGCTGAATCTCTGCCAATTTGTTCAGCAGACTGTCATTGTCGGCGATATATACCTGCTGAGCCTGAGAGTAGGCATCCCATCTGGAAGAGAAAGAGTTTACTGCTCTTGAAATGGCCCTTAGCCTGAGGGATATGGCATCAAGAAGTTGGTCTGTCAATGGCATATCTGTATCGATGTCCATGCGGAAGCCACTCACAGCACCAATCTGCATCAGTTCTTCTTGAAACTGCATCATACGATAATGGATCTCTGTGTAAGTTGAGTCGAGCTCCTCTTCCACAGACATCTCATTCTGAGCCCATGCTGCCGTTGGTACAACAGACATAATGAGAATCGATATGAGCAGTTCCTTTATTTTCATCATTGTCTAAGACAATTATTCTTGAAATATCGTTCGGCTTCGCGGAATACTGCCAGAGCTTCACGTTGTTCCTTAGTGTATATTCCCTGAGAAGTTATGTCCTCATTTGTTTTTTTTATGATGTCCTCTACATTTGATATAATATCGCGACGCTCCACAGGATCGTTAGATAATAGCCATCGGGCAACGGAACTGTCGATTTGACGGGCCTTTGATAAAAGCATCCTATCATTGATGCCCTCACCCATCATTCCCTTACCTGCGTTTTCGTCAACTACTTTACATTCCATCTTAGCGATAGAGTCAGTATACATGTTATATGTATCTAATGCCTGCTGCAAGTCAGGACATGGACTTTGTGCATCCTTAAGGGGATATTGTTTCATAAGTGTCTCCTGAAGCTCTTCAAATACTGTCAGACTTTCCTGACTTGTGACGATGCCACTGCCGAATTTCTTTTTGAGACTCGTGAAACTTTTACGTATACCATCAAGTGCTGCCTGTGCAGATGCAATGTCTTCATCCATTCCAAAGCAAGGGTTACGCTGTATATTCACATGATATTCCGTGAAGAGATCACGACCGAAGCCAATCTCATACTTACGTTTATTAAGATGCTTGCTGATATCGCTCATCAACATTATATCACGTAACTTTACTATAACAGAATTTCCTTTCTTTTGTATGTCGAAGGTCTGGCTGATAAAGTCATTAACCATCGAATACTCTTGTGGTGCCGGCTGTAACCCTTCGTAATCAATCCAACGGTGGAATACATATTGTTTTCTTGGCTTGGGTACTGTACTCTTAAAGAGTTTTGAGATCTTGAATTGGTCTGTAGGGTCAAAAGCTACCACATATGGAAGCTGGTCTGGTCGTATAGTCCGTCCCTTTATCAATGGCTTGTATCGAACATCCTCCCTGAAAACGAAGATCATCCGATGGGAAATTAGTGTTACAGTCAGTTGGTTGGCGGCTTCATCAAAAACAAACTTTACCATAATGTCTTTATCTGTGGCATCGCCCTCCATACTGATATGGTCAGTATAAGGATTATCTTGACTGACTGTGATATTTCTGATTGTCATTGGCAGCTTCTGTTCATCCACCGTCGTCACCTGAGCTCTGGTACTATGCGATGCAAAGCAACAGAGAACCAGGATATATATCCCGCAGACTATTCTTCTGCTAACGGAGTTACTATATCGGTTACTCATGATTCAATATATTCTTTTATTTGATCAAAAAAAATCCATTCATTAGGCTCTCCTTGCCTTATGACCCAAGATGCAACCTTTAGATCTTCCGGATAAGGAGGCTCGGATATGGCGTGATAGATATCGTATCTAAGATACTGGGCTACACGTTCTACTCCCCATGCCAGATCTGTATAGGTATCAACCATATTTATGCACACACGTCCTGCAAAGTCGCCGAAATAACGGATGTTTGGGTGCCAAGGGTGAGGGATAGGCTCTCCCAGTTCATCGTATACAAGGAAACGGAATATAGGTGGAGCATCCACAGAAGGATAGCAATCGGGAAGATCAATCCTCATCTTATAGCCAGTGGCAAAGATAGGCATATTCTCTGCACCAAGTTCTCCGAAATGCTCAATATTAGTTACACCGCAGATACTTTTAATTTGGTAGCGGATGAGATAGGCAGTAGGTAGACCTGCTGCATTCTTGCGGATGACATTACATGTGATATCATGTCTGTCCTCCAGCCTCTCATCGAGTAGCTGCCATTCGTACAACAGACGGCGATTCCGTCCGCTGAACTGATTTATCTCATATCTGCTACTCTCTCTCATCCTGGAAATGGATCTGGTATCAAGAACACCTTGTCACCGCTTTGGACGTTATAGTCCATAAGTGTCTGGTCATTGCGTCCTATCCTTGGGCGTAGCACACGTATCTCATGCACCTCAGGATCTTCTTTCCCGAAGAAATAGTCGAGTGGGGCACCGGTATCATCAATTGAGGGAAAATCGAAGATGAGTTTTCCGTCCTCACCGATGGCATGACGTAAATTGGTCATTAGTGTGCTCAAGGGCGCCTCAGGATTGACAACCCTGAAGCGAACCGTCTTGTTCTTGTATACAATATCTAAAAAGAAACCTTCCATATCTTATTTATTTTTCGATTTGAATTGTTACTACTATCGGATATATGTTAGTACTTCTTACCTCTATCATCTTTTGGAGAAGCATCTCGACCAAAGAGACTTTTTCTTCAAAACTACGTTTTACGAATGGATTATCTGCTAACAGTATATCTACCACTATCTCATATCCTGGACCATTCCGTTCTATCTGTTGACGACGGTTAACAGTGATCTGTCTGATCATATCGCGTATGATTCCATAACGTGTCAGCAGCTCATTATAACAGAAAAGTTTGATATCGGCAGGTGTCACAATGCGGTCGCATGTGGCAATATAATATCTTGACAGACTTGCCTGTGCACTCTCCTCAGTTATCTCATCACTTCCCATAACCGGATTCGCTATCTGATGGGTTTGTGAGGAATTAAGTCCTGTTGGCACTATAAAAGAGCAGTCTGCGTTAAGTGAGGAGTTTATTCCAGCCCCTGCTGTTGTAAGATAACCAACTTCCACACTACCATCTTTTGTTTGTAAGAGCTTTGTATCACGTAATAGGATGTATATACCAGGAATCTGGCGCAACTGGTCTTTTCTGGCAATGTCTACTAATCGGGACAAGATTTCCTGTAATGCCTGCATGGTCTTGTCACCAGATATACCTTTCAGATTCTGGAATGCGTAATAGTCTGAATGATATCTTGCTATGACTGCGTTTAATAACTTGACGAGTCTTCCCTGATTGAATCTGTCTGCGGCTACACGTCGTATCTCTATAAGGCTATTGCCATATAGCTGCTCTTCTGAAGGACGGATGGCATGTAAGAATTGCTGATTTACTTGTTCGTCATTCTTGTCATAGCCTCCCACGCGTATTACTGGCGTCTGACTGGAAAGTGTAGTATTGTGCAATTCTGCATTTACCAAGATGACAGGATTGAGAATCAAGTTGTTCTTGTCAAATTTGAAACTGTCATTGATGCCGGAGAACTCGAATATCAGGTCAAAAGTATCCGTCTCAACATTAGTGAATTGAGATTGTTTGTGAGGACGAATCACAAAAATACGCACATTCTGTCGGGCAAACAAATCGAGACAGGTTGCTGAGGCCTCGAATGTCTGTGATCTGTTATAAATAATGGTGTCAAGACCGAAGCAGTCAGACAATGGGAGTTCTGAGTAGTCCCATGGTTTTGCAATAGGTACCTGTTGCCTGTTCAGAGTGATGTTAACATCCTGAAAATTCTGGTTCTTAATAGCAAAGGCGAAGCCGGAGAGATCATTCGTAGGTGTACTGAAATTCATTGTGACCTTCCAACGGCGACCATCAATTCTTACTATGGAAATATCCTTTATGTTAAGCAGTCGTGTCTTTAACAAAGGTATGAACTTATAGTCTGTGCCATTGAGTGTGAAAGAGCTGGAACTGTTGAGCTCGAGTTCTGAAATAGGATCTAGCAGAGCTGTGGATATGACTGCAGTGGCAGGCACAGCATGCCCAATCTCATATGGTGTAAGCAGTTGTGCATATTCTTCCAACACTTCGTCTTTCATGGCCTCAAGGTCACTTATACTTTCATTGACTTGATATGCCAAAGCGGTAATCATAAGTTTTAGGATCGGGTCGTTTTCCAACCCCTCCAGCTTATCGTTGTCATCACTTTGCTGCCATATGTTTATGGCTTCGCGTAACAACTCCTCAGCTCTCTGTCTTGTTTCAAATATCGTCTGTTTCATTCAATTCTCGCTATTATCAGTTCCACACTCTGATTGTCTGGTTATAGACATAATCTTCTTTTGTATCAGAGATTGTTCCCTTTACAGTGATGTATATCTGCCTTTCCTCACGGATATAGGTCATTGCGACCGCTATGTTCTCCAAACGAGTCTCGTATTTCTCGATAGCCGATTTTAACTCTGCTGCAAAGGTGTTGATACTCTTCGATGAACCGGAGATCTTCTTGTCATAGATGTTCTGGATGTTATTCATGAAATCAGTATCACCAGAATCATAAACCACACCTTCATTCTCATTAAACATCTCAAAGCGCAGATTGTTGAACACAAAGCCGAACTGAGGATCGGCAGGTGTGCTGAAACGCTCTGTGGTGATGATAAGATTGATGACTGCATCGATAGATTTTTTCAGCTTGTCATCGCGGCTTATCCCCTTTTGGGTGAGTTGTAAAGGTATTCTGATACTTGTCATTGACTAATTAAATTTGTGGTACGAATTTAAGTTCCTCTGGCTCTGGCACATAAAGAGCGTTAAATAAGTTCTCAAACAGATTGAAATACAATTTCTCGTAAAGAGACTCGTTAAGCTGTCTACCCATCTCGTCAAACTTATCCGTTAGCATCTCGGTAAGCTTGTCTGCGCGATCGTTAAACTCAGTTGTCAGTTCATTAATAATGGCAGTCTTAAGAGTCTCATTAATATATGTTGTAAGTTGTTCCGTCTGCTGTCTCATCTCTTCTTGCAACTCAGCCTTCATGTCTGCCAATAACTTCTCTATAAGTTCAGGATGAAGTTTTTCGTACAGTTCAGCCTTAGCCTGGGCAAGGAGTGCCTCATAATCGATAGTATTGTCTTCTAGGACCACACCATCAAGAATTATTGTTGCTCCCAACATGTAATTCTCTAACCAGCCGAGCCATGCCTGAATATCTGCATGTTGTGGAACGGGTATTTCCAAAGGCTGCTTATTCGGTGTAACGATATAGTAGTCAATAGCTTGAGCTATCTCCTGTGTCAGAAGAATAAAATCTTGCATCGTGTTTTGCAGGCGATAGCTCTTAAGCATGAAGACATATCGTAACATGGCCCTTTTTCCTTCACCATCGGCAAGATTAGGGTGAGTGGCCACTGTATTCATAAGAGTGATATACTTATCTATATAGTCCTTGAATCTTGGATCATCTTCTAATAATAGGCATGGTGGGATGAAATCTGTATCAACAGAGAACACTCCTTCTGCCGCTTGGAATCTTACTAACGGGAATAAGTCGTCAGCCTCGATCTCGTCAATAGTATGAATGGTATAAGTATAATGTGGCCTTACGAATGGTACTCCTTTCTTTTCAAACTCTGTTTGATCTTCGCTGAAACCAACGGTAAGATAGTATTTATCCCCAAACAGCATTGGGATGGATACCTGGATGTCTTCATCGGCATTGACAATTTTACCTGAAGGAAGCAAAGCCATAAACTGTAAACCGGTTACCTCGAAACGGTTTTTCACAAATGTGCCTTTACAACTGAAGGGCGCACCAGGAACAAGTCCCATATGGTTACTTCCCAAAGCAGTGCGTATTGCAATGCGTTGACGGAAATCCCAATGTTCTTCTATTCCTGAGAACGTTTCCGCCGTCAGTTCCATACCTGGCATCCAGTTGATTCTTGCATTGATATCCATATCGTATCTCTTTTATTAAATTTCTGTATTATACCCAAGCGTGAGCCGAGTGTTGGTTTGTTGGTGAAAATTATGTTCCTTGATGTCGATCTTGCACCATACCTCAACCGGAATAAACCACTCTTCGATAAATTCCTTTAATGGCTTAAGTTCAGCAGTCATATCAAGATATTCCTCTGGTGACAAACCTGGAATAATAATTTCATATCTTACCATCGGCAGCCAATGTAGAGTTGAGTCAGAATGGCTGTAACGTCCAATAGTCATATTAACTTGACATTTGAACAATACCTTTAGAAGATCAGCGACGAAACAGAAGTCGCCACGCTTTTTGCTTACATAAGGAAGGAGTAGGGCTGCCTCACGAACATAACGATTTTCTATCTGATCGAGAGTAATCCCAAAATATGTGGTTAAGACATATGAGAGTTTGTCTTGCAGTAGCCTGTCAACCTGTTTCTCAATAAATATACTGTCACGGAACCGGAATGTGTCAATAGGCTTGAAAGTCTCACGCAGAAGTCTCAGCTTTATCTGTAACCGCTTGAACTTCTCTGATGTGTCTTCACCCTTTAGGTCTGTATCCAAGGTGATAAGTCCCTGAGGCAAAAGCTTTATGAAACTGTCACGTGCAGTCTGTGCTAACGTTTTGTCGTTGTCAATAGAAAGCAGGTCACTATTATAGTTACGATAGAAAGTGCCCTCGTTCTGGACTATCCACTGATCCCCTACCTCCGGATAGAGGTAATTAAGTAGAAATTCCGCCCTTATCTCAGGTATGTAGTTCACTCTTCTCATCTGTTGCTTAATTCTAAATAATGATCTATACCATCGGCCACAATATGTACGATGTCCTCTTGTGGTATACCAAGTTGTGACAAGGTCAGATCAGGGTAGGGGAAATCTGCATTTATATGATGATATTCGTGTTGATAGAACGCATTTGTAGAAATACCTCTAAGTGCACTGTCGTGTTCCAGATAGTCTTCTACATCTCGTCCAGCTCGCATCACGAAGGTACGTTCATCATTGTCGCGTCTTGATACATAGTCAACAAAGCAGTCGTTAGTAAGACAAAGCGTTACATCAGTTGTATTGAGTTCTTTATACCAACAAGTTAGCGCTTCGTTTACAGATAATGTAGCATCTGTTAAAGTCTCCTTTATTGGTGTCCAGAGTTCATGTTCCGGGCATTCGTCATCGTATGCCTGATATTCAGCAGTTCGAACAGTCATATGTTCCCCATCATAATATAGCATCCTGCCACACAATGATGTACCGAAATCTTTTTGTACAAGTTTCAGTGCTTCCTGTACTAGAATCGCTCCTATGACAGATGCAATAATAGATGTAGTAGGAACAGATCCCGCCAGCTCATGCCTACGGATAATGCCGGAGCATGGCATCCGTCTGGATAAGTCCTTTAATCCCTCAGGTCCAAGGTTGCATGCATAACAGTTCTTCCCGGGGGCGAAAACGCGAGCTGTTCCCTCAAGGTTGTCTATTCCTCCATCAACCCAAGGCACACCCGCTCTCATAGCCAGACGGTTGATGCAATAACGTGCCCAACGGCTGTCTACGCAACCAATTATCACATCCATTTTCCTGATAAGTCCTAATCCGACATCATATGAGATATCGCCACAGATGGTCTTTATCTCTATAGAAGGATTTATCTGTCTGAGACGTTTGGCCACGACATCCACCTTAAGTCTCCGATTCTCTGCATCTTCCTTTGAGAAAAGAATGCTACGTGTTAGATTCCCCATTTCAACTACATCGAAATCAACGGCAACGATATGAGTTACTCCCATAAGTACCAGATTCTTCAGCACCTCGTTACCCAAGGCACCGCAGCCAACTACCATAACACGGGCGGCATTAACCTGATGCTGTCTGAAACCACTCATTCTTTTTTCTTTTTTAGATCCAGTTTTACAAATGTCAGGTCATTCCCTTCAACCAGAATGATCTTCTCTGTGTCATAGAATCCGGCTTTCGTCAGCCTGACTCTGCATTTCTTGCCTGCTGCCAGTTCCTTTATGATGCAGGGCGTTGTGCCTTTCAGTTTCCCGTCAATGTATACATTTGCCCCTATCACATTAGAATGAACATTTATCATTCCGTAGAAATCCGGCTCGTTACTTGGAGTTACGGATAAAGAGTCATCCAAGGTTTCGAAAATAATCGGAGCAACTTTGGACGCTTCGGATTTTCCGTTGGGAATAGTCTTGGTTATTACAACTTCGGATTTCTTGATGGCTTTTGACTTTGATTCAATTATTGGTCGGAGGTCTTCAGAGCTCAACTCTATTGTTTTCTTTTCCCTCCACCCTATATTTATTGTTGCATCATAATACTTCAGGCTGTCTTTTAATACGATGAGGTGATGATCGCCTTCTCTCAAATGTCCGCTGGTGGCTTGTGTCTTGCCAATAAACTGGCCATCAATAAGTATGTCACAGCCCTCCATAGGAGTCTTTACCCTTATGTATGAATATATCGGTTGAAGGGCCAGGGAAATGGTCTTATGCTCTTCGTCTGTCAGCTCAAATGTTCCTTCTTCCTGTTGGTGAAAAGGAGATTCTGCAAGGTAAGTATGATTTCCTATTGGCAGATAGAACTGTTGTTTACCATCGTGAACAAGTGTCATCGTGCTGTCGATGGTCAAGATGGCATCCTTGGGTTGTATTTCGAATATCACCCACTGCTTCTGCAGTTTATACTCCTTATCTGGAGAAATCGTAATAAGGGTTGCTGTATAGCGTTTTTTCTTGCGCAGCCCTTTCTTTCCTGGGGCTTTCCATGTTAACTGTCCATAATCAGCGTGCTTAACGACAATAAACGAAGTCTTGTCAGGTACTTTCAGTGTAAGCATGCCTTCACCTTCCTCTGCAGCGATCTCTGCCTTGCCGTTGGCAAGGAATGTAAAACCGTTTTCACTGGTCTTGAGGTCAAGTATAGCTTGCTGTTTGTCTATCACAATGTGGTTCATGTTGAAAGGACCTTTCTTGACTTTTGTATATTGAAGGATATGCATCTCCTGAGCTGACACAGGAGATAGTGAGTAGTGAATGGTGAATAGTAAAATAAGAAAACCTCTCACTTCTAATTACTTTCCTTGAGTCATCATACTTCCGCTGGGATTGACAACAGAGATCTGTCCACCCCATGTGCACATGCACTTGGCGTTGTTGATCAGTGCAGGCTGCCCCATAACTTTTACTTGCCCTGGAGGTGCCCAAGGAGCTGTAATAACTGGAACACACGGCATTGGTGTTAACACACCCATGGCAGCTGCAGTGGCTGATGCCACTGTTGGGTTTGCCATTGACTGGCACATTCCAAACGGCATAATATTTGCCATGGGGACCATATCCATAATTGTGGCCATAAGCATATTACCACATTTCGGTCTGAGCGGTATGATGACCATAAGCGACGACGGTGCCATACCAAAACTGCATTGGAGCATTGCTCCCTGACATACAAAATTACCCATATACCATATTTTATATTATATTAAAAAATTGTTTTTGCAAATCTTACACTTAACACAGGGTAGACCTTAAGAGCCTTTGTAAAACTGATAACATTACCCATTGCTCCAGGGATGTTAGTCAGATCCTTAGACATGTCTGTACCGTCATGCAGTCTCTGAATGGGAGTACCTCCCCATATCATTACCCCAAGTTCTGCAGATATCTTCCAGTCATCACGTGACTTCACTAAACGACCTGTGTATCCAGCACCAATATATGGTTTGATAGCATTTGTCGTTGTGCTGATGCTTACCTTGCCACCTTCTGTTGGATCGGTAAGGTAAGGATCGCCTTTCTTATGCTGAGTAAGTCCTATGGTGCGATCTTCTGCATAGTCGCCTGGATAGAGATTAAGCTTTCCGTAGCCCTTGATGGCATCGTCAGACTTGGCGGATTCGTATCTCTGGTTGTATTCTTTCATTAATGAGATAGTCTTGTCCGACTGTGGATCATTCTCTGCTTTGGCAAATTCTTCTGGCCCCCAATATATGCCAGTGGTAAAATGCCAGTGTTTATTGTATTTGAAGGGATAGATGTCTATCAGGAATTTCATGTTGTGGACATTCAGCTTACTATTCATTACGATATGGTCTTCCAGATCAGTCCCCGTCTGTTGGTACATATACTCTTGTATCTTGTCGAAGGGAGTTCTGATGCGGTTGCCTTGATCGTCATATTGTCTTGCAGCCTGACCTCCGCCAGCAAGATTCATATTGTACGACTTCGTGAACTGAGGCAAATAGTCATACCCCATTCTTATTTGCATGAATTCACATAAGGGTGCGGCTAAGTCTATACCTACACCAGATGTGCCGACAGTCAGTGAGACTTCCAGGTGACGGAACAGGTTTCCTTTACTCCAGTATTTTGTACCGGGGTCTTTCTTCTCTGCTTTGGGAAAAGCAGGAATATACTGGGCGTTAACCGTCAGGGCAAAGCCAAGTGCCAGACATATATTAATGAATCTTCTCATACAATGTTTTTTACACGGCAAATCAATTAACCCGGCCTTTCCAGACCGAATTAATTGATTTTGAAGCAATTGGAATATTATTTCCAAGGATTGTCGTAAGCAACAGGACCATTCTCGAGTTTCTGGCATACAATCTCGATTTCCTCGAAGTGCTGCTGTCCATCCTCCCACTTCTCTACGTAGTGGATACAGTAGCAGTTAGTGCCCTTGAGCTCCTTCATGGCTGCGCCATCAACAGTGTTCACGAACTTCACTGATACGTTCTTAGGACTTGTCGGATCGAGCATCCAAGCGATAAGCTCGTTGTTGCCATCGTTCATGGCCTTAACTCTGATTGTTACCTTACCACCACGGGGGATACCTGAGATCTGACCCTCTTTATCTGTTGCCTGGTCGAACTTATAGTCTACCATCATTACCTCACGCTCTGCAAATCCGTCTACTGCGAGTACTACTGGTGTTACATTTGCTGCCATATCTTGTTTCCTTTCTATTCTTTAATTGTTAAACTTAAATCTATTTTTTATTTTTTATTTCTTTATTTTTTATTTGAGCTCTGCTCTTATGCCCAGTCATTCTCGTATTTAACATTGCCGAACTCAATCTGCTTACAGGTGATA
>JAEEGL011217490.1_pt1 | contig 19396 bp, 21 predicted proteins | sample 9134231 | NCBI WGS metagenome assembly JAEEGL01 (sample SAMN16246548, study PRJNA631951) | gut metagenome | biome: gut microbiome; feature: rumen; material: fiber-attached | host: Bos | place: Iran: Karaj | collected 2018-10
AAAAAATGAAATATATTATAGATATGAAAAAGACTTTAAATGCTGAGAAGAAGATACTGATACAGTTGATGAAGATATAGATTATTATAATAACAATAGAATTCAGGCAAAAACAAAATGGATGACCCCTGTACAATACAGGAAGTCATCCATGTGCTCAGCCTACTTAATAAATATGTGTCCAGGATTCTGGGTACATATCAACTGACAACAAGGGCATTTAAAACATATTTATTATTTGCTGATTGCTCTTCTTACTGTTCCCTTTGGATCTTTTATAAGAATGTAAACTGTCCAGATAACAAAAGCTAATGCAATTACAGACAATCCAAGGAATGAATCATTAATCATATCCTCAATTGCTGGTGCGAAATAATCTGCGCCAAGCTCAGCATATTCAAAAATAGCATCTACAAGCCACATAATTGATGCGCCCCAGAACATAAACATGAGAACTCCAAGCTTCATGTCATCATTTTTACGATTATACCAAACGATAGTTGTAATTACTGCAGCAAAAACTGTGAGTAAAAGTGTCATACCTATATCCTCCTATACTGTCTTTGATGTAGAAAGTGGTCTTTTTACAATGATGTCAGCTGTAACGCACATAGCAATCCAAATTGCTGTGATAAGAACAGCCATTGATACACCAACAGTAGCCATTTCATGAAGCATCTCTGCTTTGTCTGATGGATCAGACATTGCTGTTAAAAATGGGAAGAATGGAACAACTTCTCCATGCCATACATGCTCAAATGCTAAAAGAACTGAACCACCCCAGAGTAACTTTGAAAGCCAGCCGAGCTTTCTAGAAAGTGGGATACTTGTCTCGTCCTTTTTTGCACCATTTATCTCTTTCTTAGCTTCCGCTTTTTTTACGATTTCAGTAACAACTCCTTCACCTGCTGGTACTAAAAAACATGCCATATCTATTCTCCTCCTCTATAGATTAAAGTTTTTCCGAAGAAGATTATAGCAAAAAAAGCTTTGAAAGATGGCACTTTCAAAGCTTTTATGTATTCAAATTATTTATTATGATATTCCATTCTAGAATACATTATTATCGCACACCAAATCTATACAAAAACTTCTTTCAATTCCACCTTTGCCGTATATAGCTATATGCTTACCAATTTTCTCTGCCATTACTCTTTCCTTCCTATGATGTTACTTTGTCTTCCTGAGTCACCTTAAAATTAATCTTAAACTCTGGTTGTTCCAAATATTTTTTTATCTCATCAATTTTAATCTCCTTTTCTTTTATTGGGTAATTTTTATATAAACAAAAGAGGCCCAAAATCACAGCTAATGAAACCGTGATTTTGAACCTCTAGTTGTCTAGTCAGTTCTTGTAAACCTATAGTCTTATCTTTTCACTTTTATCTATCTGAATGATTTTTCCATCCTGAATAATTATATTTACCGATCCAAATTTTATTGACTCAACGTACTCTTTTATTTTTGCCAGTTCCTTCTCCGTAACATTTTTCTTTTCAGCCATATTAATTCTCCTCTTATACTCTAATGGTGCTAGTTGGATTCGAACCAACAACTTCAGTGCTGCCGCACCTATGCCCTTCCAGCGGCCATAGCACCAAAAAAGCCACTGCTTAGCTTTTTCCAGGCAGTGGCTTTGATATCATCGTATTTACGAATCTACCTTTTAGGTGCAAGGCAATAAGCCATGCTCCCTTGGTCATTACTTGCCTGGCGTATAGCATTCTACACATACATATACATGAACAAATTGTTGCAAACAATACATATATTTTCATTTTGCCTTGCTCCTTTCATTTATTATTGTGTTATTAAGCTTGTAGTTAATATAACTTTTATTACCTATCAGGTCAATAGGTCTAATAATAGACAAATCTTAGAGTCTGTTATCAACTGCATTTATAGCAACTGTAGCTTAGCTGTAGGAAAAAGTCCTCAAAAACTTTTGCGCTCTCTCAGTGCTTGGTGACTTAAAGAATCCAGACACATCCTCTGTCTCCTCCACAATTTCCCCCTTATCGAAAAAGATAATTCTATCTGCTACTGCCTCCGCAAAGCTCATTTCATGGGTAACAATAAGCATTGTAGAGCCAGATTTAGCAAGTGCTAGCATTGTCTCTAAAACCTCGTGAACCATCTCTGGATCAAGAGCTGCTGTTACCTCATCAAATAGTAGAATATCCGGATGCATAAGAAGCGCTCTCACAATTGCAACTCTCTGCTTTTGACCACCTGAAAGCTGTCTTGGAAAATAATCCTTTTTATCTAAAAGGCCTACCTTATCAAGAAGCTCTGTCGCCTCTCTAATAGCATCATCCTTACTTCTCTTTTGCACCTTTGTTGGCGCCAAAATTAAATTATCAATCACTGATAAATGAGGGAATAACTCATAGGACTGAAAAACCATTCCAATTTTCTGACGAAGCTTTGTTATCTCTCTTTTATCAGACTCCACAGGAAGTCCGTCTACAGTTATTACTCCCCCCTGAATTTCCTCTAATCCATTTAAACAACGCAAGAAAGTACTCTTTCCGCATCCACTAGGTCCAATTATTACCACAACCTCCCCTTTATTTACCGAAAGGTTGATGTCATTAAGAACTACATTCTTTCCAAATTCTTTATGTAGATGTTTTACTTTTAATAATTCGCTCATTACGCCCACCTTTTTTCTAAATAAATACTAAGTCTACTGATTGGCCAGCAAACCAAGAAGTATAAAATAAATACAACTGCAAATACTCCAAATGCTGCATTGGGAGAAGCTTTTCTATTAGCCTCTATTATCTGCTGCGCAACCTTCAAAACCTCTACTATTCCAATCATCATTACAAGAGAGGTCGTCTTTATCATTCTAGTAATCAGGTTGATTGATAACGGGAGTAATCTCCGTATTGTTTGAGGCAAAATTACATAAAGATATGTCTGTCCCTTATTCATTCCTAACGCATATGCAGATTCAAATTGAACCTTCGAAATGCTCTTTATTGAACCTCGAACCAAATCTCCCATTTCTGCTGTTCCCCAAAAGCAAAATACAAATATGGCTGATGCCTCCGCCGATAGATCCCAGCCAAATACTCGTGTTGTGCCAAAATAAACAATAAATAGAAGTACCATCTGTGGCATGATTCTAACAATCTCAAGATATATTTTTAGAATCCCATGCAAAATAGGATTTTTTAGTGTCATGAGAATACCAACAACAAGACCTATTATTATGCTAATCACAACTGAAATGAGACTTATTTCAATTGAGACCCACAGACCTTGAAGCAGTCTTAAAAAATTTGTTCCTTTAAATAAAACATCAATCCCCAAATCCTGCATAACGCATCCTCCTTTCCACTATTGCTCCTATCACAGAAACAGGAAGAAGCATTATTAAATAAAACACTACCAGCAAGAATAAGCTTTCAATTGTTTTCGCATACATTCCAATCAAATCCTTGGCTGTAAACATCAAATCCATCAAGCTAATTGTGGAGAATACTGATGTCTCTTTTAAAAGAAAAATAATATTTGCCAAGAAACCTGGCACACTTATTGAAATTGCCTGTGGCAAAATTACATGATAAAAGGTCTGTCCCTTGGTCATGCCTAGGCTTAGGGCACTCTCGGTCTGAATCACTGCCACAGATTCCAATCCACTTCTAAAGGTTTCAATCATATACGCTCCGCCGATTAGTCCTAGTCCAAGGATACCACAGGCTTCAGCTGTAATCTTTATACCAATTTTTGGCAATGCAAAATATATGAAAAACAGCTGCACTAACAGCGGAGTATTTCTAAATAATTCAATATATATCCCTGTGATTGGCTTTAGTACTTTCACTTTAAAATGCAGGACAGCAGCGCCTACCAAGCCTATTAAAAAGCTAAGTAAAATGCCCTGCCATCCAATTTTTAAGGTAAGTATCAAAGCGTCCTTATAAAGTGGAATATAACTTTCAAGAACTGCTAAATCCATTTCTGTACTTCCTTTTGATTTTAGTTTTTATTTTGTAGGCTCTACCACTAACTCATCCTCGTAGTCAGCGCCATATGTTTCAAGAAGAGTCTCCTCATAGTCTGCATGGAAGAAATTCTCACTGCCAAGAGAAACTAATTCTTCATTGAGCCAATCAAGTAATGTCTCATTTCCCTTTGTTACTGCTGGCGCGATTGTATCCTGATCACCAAGAGAAGGAATACCTACTGTGTAACCCTCATTCTCAATTGCAAAAGCAATAACCTCCGTGTTATCGTTTGCCCAAGCTACACCATTGCCATTTTCAAATGCAGTCTTTGCCTCTGCGTATGCATCATATTTCTGAAGCTTGATGTCTGGGTAATTCTTTGTAAGGTATGTCTCAGCTGTTGTACCAGAAATAACAATAACTTCATCATCTGCACCTAAATCATCAAGACTCTCTACAACAGCATCCGATGGAGAAACAACACCAAGTGCTACGTTCATATATGGTAGAGCAAAATCAACCTCTTGAGCACGCTCCTCTGTAACTGTAAAGTTTGCTAAAATTATATCTACCTTTCCAGTCTGGAGATATTCAATTCTGTTCGCTGCCTCTGTAGAAACATAATTAATATCTACACCAAGGTCCTGACCAAGTCTGTCAGCAAGATAAACATCATAACCTGCGTATTCACCATTCTCATCTACATATCCAAATGGACTCTTGTCCGAGAATACACCAATATTAATTGTTCCACTCTCCTTGATTTCATCAAGTGTTCTAAATGCTGAGTTGCCTGTTGTTGCTGCACCATTTCCCTCAACTGATGTGCTTTCACCGCTACCTGCATCTGCAGCATCTGAAGAGCCGCAAGCCACAAAGCTTGAAACTGAAAGTGCTCCTACTAAAAGTAATCCTGTGATTTTGTTTAAATAATTCTTTTTCATTTTATCTTACCTCGCTTTTAATAATTTTTTCATAAATTGCATTTGCTAAAGCATTATGTCCCTTTTCGTCTAAATGCTCCTGGTCCGTTTCTGATGGCTTAGCCACATCAGATGCTGCCAAAAACATACAATCATATTCCTCAGCCAATCGCTTAAAATATGCCTTTAGTTCCTTTGATGTCTGAATTGACTTCTCATCAAATTCTGGATCGTATTCATTATTGAATACTTTTTCTCCCAACAATATTGGCGAAACCAAAAGCAGCTTTGTCTTCTTATCAAATGATCTTAGTTGCTTTATCAAAACCTCTGCCCCCAAAGCAATCACTTTTGCAGACGCATTATATACAGCCTTACAATCATTAGTTCCAAGCATAAGCACCACATAATCAAGTGGGTAATGTGTTTCAAGTATTATTGGAAATAAAGCAGAACCATTTCGTCCTTTTCTCACGCTATCCTCAAAAACTGTTGTCCTTCCTACGAGTCCTTCTTCGTAAATACGATAGCCGTCAGAAGCTAACATGGATGAAAGCTTCCCAGTCCATCTAGTCCTATCATCAAATCTGCCTGTACCATCTGGTTTAAGTCCGTATGTATTTGAGTCCCCAAAGCATAATACGCTTTTCATCCATTTCACCTCCTTCGCTAAAGTTATCTTTAACTTGATGAAATGATACTTCATATTACCTACTAGGTCAATAGGTTTTATAATCAGCTTTTTCTATACTGCATTATCAATATTTTTTATAGCAAAAAAGAACTAGGAAAAACCTAGTTCTTTTAAAGCTTTCTCGCTATTTAGCCACTCCATAATCTATCATGCAATGAACATTTAGCGTGTACTCGTTGCCATTATTCTTCTTTGTCTGATGTGATATTGTTCCATCCATCACTTCAGCTACTTTTCGAATATAGGAATCAATTATAGTCTCCTGCATATCCTCTGTTACTTTCGGACCATCATCACTAACAATAAATGTTAGATTAGATATACCAGGATTTGTACAACGCTCGTCTTTTACTTGGATACTTATATGTCCATCCTTTTGTGTATAATCCACTTCTTCTAAAATTATTCGCTGCAATACATGTGACAGTCTAGCCCTATCAGTAATAATCTGCTTATTTTTTACCCCCTTCGGGTCAGCCGTTAATGTAATATTCTTTTCATCAACTTCATCAATTACACTATTGCCCAATTCATTGATAAATTCGGATATATCAACCTTGTCTTCCTTCAACTGTAATTTATTGAATTCAATTAATTGAATATCGATAGCTTCATCAATGGATTCTTTACTAATATTTGCTACTATATCGATAAAATTATCCTTTGTCCTATTTGCCTTCATTAACGCAACATTCTTAACGTAGAAATTACGTAACATAATTGACATTAAAAGAATGAATAATAATGCAATGCATAAAATAGCATCTAAAAGCCAGTATACATTATCGCGTACCCAATCTAAGGTCGTGTATGAATATAAGCCATCTGTGTAATTATAGGCAAGATTTTCAATATAATCAGTGCCTATTATATGAACTCCACGATTTAATATTCTAAGCAGACCTTCGTTGCCAATTTTTACGCCAAAGCATCTGTCATCATTATTTGCAAGCTGTCTCAATGAAAGCTGAGAATATTTAGAATTCTTTAAAATATCGTTGGCCCGCAAGCCGTTTAGTGTTGTACAGTCAACATCATTATTAAGAACTGCATCCAAGCACTCATCCACACTGTTGTAGAATACCACCTCTGCATCAGGATAGTTGGTCTTTACATAAAAATGCTGCATTGAATTGTTAGAATTAATTGCAAAGGTCGCCTTGTTTGGATTTACAACAACATACCTGAAAATCAAATTCGTGTTGGAAGAAACCAGAGCTGTGGATTGATATATGCCGCTTGTCTCCGAATAATATAGCCCTCCTCCAACAGGAAAAGCCGCATCAATTTCATCTGAATTAATTGCTGCAATCATATCATCATAATTATCATAACCAACATAATCAACATCAATACGACCAATTCCCAAAGAATCAAATAGGCGTGGCATAATATCTCTAATTATACCTGTAGTCTCGCCATCTGATGCAGTATCAGAATATGGCAAATAATTATTTAGATATCCTATTGTAATAGTGTCATGTTCCTCTATCCACTGCCTCTCTATCGGTGAAAATGCTCTTGCAGAAACACTAGACGCATAATACTTGGCACTTAGTGTACTAAGATAGTAAGGCTCATCATTTAGTATACGAGCCTGTGCCTCATTTAACTCTGACAACAACTCCGGCTTCTGCTTGTTGGTGCAAACGTAATAATCTGTTATACCAAATGAAAATAGTGTCTCAGTATTTTTTCTTCCTATGGTGCCACTGCCCTCTGTTGCGAGAACCTCCACTTCACTTGCATCAAAGTCGGCAAGCATTTCCGTGTAATCATCATACTCAACTATGGTTGCCTCAATATCATGCTCCCCCATATATTTCTTTAACGCATCTTCGATTGCACTATTAAGAACACCAATGGTATGACCATTTAGTGATGCTGGATCTAGTGAAATTGACTCATCCCACTCATGCTTCAGCAAATTATAGCTTTCATTTCCCATAGCTAAATCAGGATAGCCTATCAAATCTGCACGTTCCTCCTTGTAGGCAAGTCCCGCCAACAAATCGATTTCTCCATTAATAAGCATCTTGTATAGTTCATTATAACTGCCGTAGACATATTCGTATCTCCATCCGGTATACTCAGATAGCTTTCTATAATACTCGTAGGCATATCCATTTTTTACAGCATCCTCAGAAGCTCCCTCCTGAAAAATCTCATTCTCATAGTAGCCAACCCTGACTACCTTACCCTGATTGGTTTCTGCTGATACAAAAACAGGATCTTGAAATAAAAACACTCCAAGACCCATTATTAACAGAAACACTATCGCTTTGTAATACATTTTACATGCCATTTTTCCCCTCATGCTCCCCCTTAGAAATAATTAATTATACTTCCTAACATTATGAAATCATTTTAACAGATATTGATTTATTTTTGTTCACTTTTTAGCACTTTAGTGGACTAAATTTTGCTTATTTTTAATTATTTTGAATTGAATCACCTATTTACCTATGGTATATTAGGTTTAATAAAAGAAAGGAGCATGTATTTATGTTCAGCACAAAAGGACGATACGCTCTTCGCGTAATGATAGATTTGGCGCAGCAAGATTCAGAGGCTTATATTCCTCTAAAGGATATTGCTGAGCGTCAGGACATTTCAAAGAAATACTTAGAAATTATTGTAAAAGAATTGGTACACAACGGTCTCATCGCAGGTGTCAGTGGCAAAGGTGGTGGCTATAAGCTCACCAGAAAGCCTGATGAATACTCGGTAGGAGAAATAATCGAGCTTCTAGAAGGTAGCCTTTCTCCAGTTGCATGCCTTGCTGATGGTGCCAAAGAATGCCCTCGAGAAAGTGTATGCAAGACGCTTCCTATGTGGACTGAATTCTACCTACTTGAGCGCGACTTCTTCTACGGCAAGAAGCTATCGGACTTGGTAAATTCATAAAATACGAGCCAGCTGTTATGGCTACAGCTGGCTCTTTTCTATTTATTCATCATACGTATCCAAGAAGTGATGCTTCACACCGTCTTGCTTGTAGGCTATTACGGTAGCGAGATTTACGTTCTCGACACTTCGGAAAATGTTGGATTCTACGTATGGATTTACTTTCTTTAGCTCTGCTATCAAATTTCTAGTTTCCAGCCTCTTTGATGCACTAGTTCCATCTACTGAACAGCTATCACATGTTTCAGTAAAATGACAAGCGCACTGCAAGAATCGAAGTCCGTTGTATCTTTGCCATGCAATAATATCATCCTGTCTCACTAGATAAAGAGGACGAATTAACTCCATGCCCTCGAAATTTGTTGAATGAAGTTTCGGCATCATTGTCTGAATCTGTGCACCATAAAGCATTCCCATTAAAATTGTCTCAATAACATCATCATAATGATGCCCAAGAGCAATCTTATTGCAACCTAATTCCTTAGCTTTTGAATATAAATGTCCACGTCGCATTCTCGCACATAGGTAGCAAGGATTTTTATCAACTGTATCTACCGCATCAAAAATATCTGACTCATAAATGACAATTGGAATCCCCATGAGTTTTGCATTACTCTCAATCAATTTGCGATTTACTTCACTATAGCCAGGGTCCATTACGAGGAACGTCAAATCAAAGTTTACCTTTTGATGACGCTTGATTTCCTGAAAAAGCTTTGCCATAAGCATAGAATCTTTTCCTCCGGAAATGCAAACACAAATATGATCCCCCTCTTTGATAAGCTCGTATTGTTTACAAGCTCTTGCAAATGGTGAAAAAATTGACTTTTGAAATTTCTTTCGGATACTCTTTTCAATTTCTGCAGTCTTCTCTGCTAATTCATCTTCCTTTGCCTTGTCCTGAAGTTCCATCATTGCAGAAAGATAACTATTATATCCTCCCTCAAGACTGACAGCATCAAAGCCATTCTCCTCCAAAACCGCCGCATCCTCCAAAGAGACCTGCCCTCTGGTGCAGTATAGAATTATCTTCTTTGATTTGTCTAGACGAGAACATACATCATTAATATCAAGCTCGAACAATTCATGAGTAATACTTATTGCACCTGGTATTACTCCGTATTTCAAGCTTCCTTCATTTCTAATATCTACAAGAATATAGCTTTCCTTATCTAGTGCTAACAATTCTTGATACTTCATTTCATTTGCCACTATTATACTTCCTTATTTCCTACTAAATTGATAGTCAAATGATATACTATTGGCAAAATCAATATTTGTCAATAGACATAAAAAGAGTCCCAGAATTTCTGAGACTCTCAATAAATCAAAACTTTAGGCCTTTGCCAATGCCTCCAAAAGTGCAACTGCTCCTTCTTCCCCAACATTAGCTGAATTAATAATTAAATCAAAGTATTCAGGCGAACCCCATTTTTCTCCAGAATGAGTGGTAAAGAATTTTTCACGTTTTTTATCGAAGCTCTTCATTACCTCTTCTGCCTTACCTGGCTCAATCTTTTCTACGTTAATAGTACGGTCCATTCTAAAGTCAGTGTCAGCGGTAATAAATACTCTAAGGCACTTCTTATCCTTTAGAATCTCACTTGCACAACGTCCAACAAAAATACACCCCGGCTTTTCTGCCGCCTCTCTAATAATCTCAACCTCGGTATTATAAATTTTTTCTTCCAATGAAGTATAATCAACACCAGGTGATTTAAAGATTGGCTTAATCGGATTCTTCTCATCCATACCCGAAACTACATCGTAGGATAACCCCATGCGCTTACATGTTTGCTCAACCACATTTCGGTCATACAAACTATAACCCAAACGCTTAGCCAAAATCTTAGCTATTTCATGGCCCCCACTGCCATATTTACGTTCTATCGTAATATAGTCATACATACATTAGGTCCTCCTTCTCAATGTCTACATATATGTCTATTATATCACAATAGGCGTCTTGCAAATATTTAAATTGTCAAAAAACTGTTAATTTTATTTTAAATTATTGTAAATCTTTCTCGAAGTGCTGATAATCCTTTGAGGACTTCCAGCTTCCACCCCACTCAAAGCCATGGGCAATAAATAATTGATATGCCAAATCATTCTCATCAATTTTGTATGGAAAATCCAAAGTTCTATCAACATATGCAACCGAATTAGCTGGCTCAATGTTTAATTTTCCGTTTACAGTCTTTACATATGGGTTGTAAAGGGGATTAATGTCTATGGCCATTCCATATCCATGATTTGAAATCTTTGTAGAATGGCTTATAAACCTAAAGTTGAAACATGAACTGTTATTATCTGCCATTGATGATTCATCATCGGCCCCATACTCGTCCACAAGCTTTATCTTTTCGATAGGATACTGAGCATTATATAGTGCCTCGAATATTTCCAACAAATCCTGAGCTATCTGCTGATTGCAAATAATCTCTCCTTCGTGAACTTCACCGTCGAATCCTACATGGAGAACGTGTAGATATCGTAAATCCGATAATGGAATAGTACAATCGTCTTTATAGGAAAGTCCTTTTATTCTACTAAATATTTCACTTTCCTCTGTAAATTCTACCGCATAAAAATCCTTATTCTCCATTTCTAAAACTACTTCCTCGCCTATCTTTGTTTCTTCTGTAATTGCCTGTTGTGTTTCCCCCTTACTCTCTTTGGCTACAGCCACATTCTCCAGTTTTGTCTCTGTTTTGTTGCCGCAGCTGAGAAAGAAAACACTACATAGTAATACCGCTAATAATTTCTTCTTCATAATCTATTCCTTCGAAAATAATACTACATATAATAATATTATTCCCTGACGCTAGTTACAATCATTTTATTGCAACTTGATTTCTGCCATTCTCCTTTGCAAAATATAATGCCTCATCAGCTCGCTTTACAAAAGAATTCACATCGTCGGAAGAGTTATAAACGGTGACACCTATACTGACAGTAACATGGCGAATCATAACAAAACAAGCTTCTGAGATTTTATTCCGCAAAAATTCTCCATATTCAACAGCCTGTTTTTCATCCACGTCTGGTAGCAGATACAAAAATTCTTCACCACCCCATCTGCCAAAGACATGACCATCTTTTAAATTCTCTCTCACAATATTCACAAGTCCCTTTAGAACCACATCTCCCATGTCATGACCGTATGTATCGTTAACATTTTTAAAATGATCTATATCGAAAAATAGCAGGGCATATTTTTTCCCTTGTTTACCTAGCATTATCGCCTCGTCCAGCTTCTTCTCCAACTCCCATCTGTTATAGACCTGAGTAAGCTGATCCGTATATGCGATATGTCCCAACTCCTTATTAATAGAATCTAACTCTTTTGAGGTGCTATCCAAAAATGCCAAAACTCTATCAACTAAAGGTATTTCGCTCTGCCCTTGATCCAGTCGTATCTGTTGCTCTAACAAGTCGCTTTCCGCATCATCGTTCACAATAAATACATCCTCACCCTGAGCATTTTCCGAGAGTCCAACCACCACTATTGCACCGTTTAAATCATCGCATGCGCAGTTAGGGGTTGAAAAGATTTCCCCATAACCAATGGTAAATGACAATTCAGATGAAACCTCTTTGAACAAATCCAGTTCCTCTTTATATTGTTGCCTAAGGAATCTATGCCTATTTCCGCATTCATACAAGAATACGCCTTCAGGCTTAAAGTTCTCTAGCGTTGCTGCCGCTTTTGCTGATATTGCCAATAACCTTGCCGGTATAGCATAAGCCAATCTAAAATGTGCACCCTGCTGCACCTCAGAATTAAACACAATAGCGCCATTATCTCTATAGGCCATAGGAACTCTTGCGACTCTTTGGCTGCCTCTATGTAAAACCATTGGAAATTCTGAAACATTCTGAACGAAATATTTATCTGGCTGCACGCTTAAATACTTCGAATACACCTCTGTAGCAGGCTTTCCATCAATTTCCGAAGCAATCTTGTCGCCATCAACCTTAGTGATGACCATCTCAGCTCCAATCTCCTGCCAGCCCAAATTATTTTTCATAAAAATACTCAAATCCTTGCTTTGGAATACCACCGCAATTGCAGCATTTTTGTACACCTTTTTTCCATAAATATGAGCTTCATTTAATATTCTAATATTACGTCCTGCTTTCGCTCCAAAAATAGGTAGCTTTTTATGTCGTACTTCATGTGTAAAAGAGTTTAAAGAAGTATAATTTGTCACATAGAATATTTGAGCGCATTTTACATCCATTAATAAATCTAGATTCTTATTGAAATCGCGCCCTGCCTCAAACATAGATACATATTCCAAATCATATTCGAATACACTCAGAGAAGTTTTTTCAAAAAATGAGAAGGAAATAGAAATTGTATCCTTAGCTAAATCGTATTTTTCTTCTGCGATACAAGCCATTGTCATTCCTGTAACAATGGCTTTAGAGCAATTTTGCGATAATAATTCAACCGCCTGCTCCTCATCAAAATCTACACGAGGATTATAAAGCTGAATTAAAACGCTTTTTGCATTCTTATAATCCTCGGTGTTAATAACCACGTCAACAATGGCTTTTAACTCTTCAATTATTTCAAAATTATAGGTCTTCTGCTTCATTTATACTCCTCGCTGGGCAAAAATAAATTACACCTACTCACTCTATAGGCTACCCTAAAATAGTGAAATTTTTATGACATAGATATGTATTAATTGGGATTTATTACTCACTAGACCTTCACGTAAAATTAAGAAAAATTTAAGAGAATCTTTATGGTATTTACCAATCTCTACCTTTACAATTAAAGTCATGGAAAAGGAAATAACAACAGAAGAAACAATGTCAGTTACTGAAATTGTTTCAATGGGGCACAAATACGAAGACAATATAGCCCGCATAGTAGCAATTGAAGACGAGTTTTCACGAACAATGGAGCCTGTCCTTAGGATGTACAACGCGGCTATGAATATGACTACAGCAAGATTAAATATTATAAAGGACGAATTTGAATTCCGCGGCAAGCGAGTTCCCATTCAACACATTGACACTAGGCTAAAATCCTCAAAGAGTATTTTAGGAAAATTAGAAAAGAAAGGCATGGAATTATCCCTAACAGGGGCATTCAACAATATTTACGATATAGCCGGCGTCCGATGCGTCTGTCCTTACATAAAGGATGTTTATTTAATCCGAGACAGGATTCTTGCTCAGGACGATATTCAAATTTTTGAAATAAAAGACTACATTGCCAGCCCAAAACCAAATGGCTATCGCAGTCTTCACATGATAATTCGTGTGCCAGTATACTTTATGAATAAAAAACAAATGGTACCTGTCGAACTACAGATTCGTACTATGGCCATGGACCTATGGGCCTCACTAGAGCATGATATAAAATATAAATCCCTCGCGACACAAGATTTATCTCTAGACGCCCAAGAAATAGACTTTGAAGATGAATTGCTGCAGGCAGCAGAATTAATCTATGCTGCCCAGCAAAAATTGGAGATGATGAATTCTGTAATAGAAGCATAAAAAAATCAGGAGCATTGCTCCTGATTTTTTTATGCTTCTATTACATATGGCAAGCCTCAACCTCCGGATCTGGAAAATCCTTTGGATCATATTCAATCCCATTATTATCATAATAATTCTTTACAGCAGACTTAATTGCCTCCTCTGCCAAGACTGAACAGTGAAGCTTGTGAGCTGGAAGTCCATCAAGTGCCTCTGTTACAGCCTGATTTGTAAGCTGAAGAGCCTCTGAAATTGGCTTGCCCATAATGAGCTCTGTAGCCATTGATGATGAGGCAATAGCACTACCGCAGCCAAATGTTTCAAACTTAACATCTTCAATTACCTGCTCATCATTTATCTTTAAATATATTTTCATGATGTCACCACAGACAGGATTTCCGACTTCACCAATTCCATCTGCATTCTCGATTGTTCCTACGTTTCTAGGATTTCTAAAGTGATCCATTACCTTTTCACTATATAATGCCATTTTCTATATCCTCCTAATACTTTAAGCTATAGAGCTTTCTTTAAATACATGTGGGCGCTTACCATTTACTAAATCACCCCAGAATGGTGAAAAGCCTCTTAAATAATCTACAACTTCTTTTACCGCATTTACGATATAATCAACCTGTTCTTCAGTTGCATCTTCTCCAAGAGATACTCTAAGTGAACCGTGAGCAACCTCATGTGGACGACCAATTGCAAGGAGAACATGACTTGGATCAAGTGAACCTGATGTGCAGGCAGAACCTGATGAAACGGCTACTCCCTTGTCATCAAGAAGTAATAGTAATGACTCTCCTTCAATTCCCTCAAAGCAGAAATTTACATTGCTTGTTACTCTCTTGTGTCTATCACCATTCAATTCTGAATATGGAATCTCACTGAGACCTGCTATTAATCTTTCCTGAAGCCTAGCAAGCTTTTCGTTATTCTCATCAATATGAGCTACTGCTTCCTCAAGGGCAACAGTCATACCAACTATACCAGCGAGATTTTCTGTACCGGCTCTCTTGCCTCTTTCCTGTGCACCACCATTGATAATGTTTGTAAGTGCAACACCACCTCTTGCATACAAAACTCCAACACCCTTTGGGCCATGGAATTTGTGGGCCGAAATAGAAAGCATATCAATATTTTCCTCTACCACATTAATGTGCACATGACTTACTGCCTGTACCGCATCTGTATGGAATAAAACGCCCTTTTCCTTGCAGATTTTTCCAATCTCAGCTATAGGCTGAATTGTACCAATCTCATTATTTGCATACATTACTGTAACAAGAGCTGTATCGTCTCTAATGGCTGCCTCAATTTCTGCTGGTACAACCACACCATTCTCATGTACATCCACAAGAGTGATTTCAAAGCCCTCCTTCTCAAGCGCTGCCAAAGTATGAAGCACTGCATGGTGCTCAAACTTCGTAGATACGATATGCTTCTTTCCTTTCTTCTCACCAAATCTAGCAGCTGAAATAATTGCTTGATTGTCAGCCTCGCTACCACCTGATGTGAAATAAATTTCTCTAGGCTTTGCTCCAAGAATCTTTGCAATTCTCTCTCTTGCCTCTTCCAGGACCTCCTTCGCTTTTTGCCCAACCGAATATAGGCTTGATGGGTTCCCGTAAACCTCTGTGAAATATGGAAGCATTGCTTCAACTACTTTAGGACTAACAGCTGTTGTAGCTGCATTATCTGCATAAACGAACATAATTCATTACCTTCCTTCTACATAAATTAAGTGAGTGTTTATTTACCCACTCACTTGGTATGTAAATAAAAATAGCACCATAAACCCACCAAGTCAATAGGTTTATAATGCTATTTTCTTTAATGAGACTATTTCTCAAATAAAAAAGCCTCTATCGAGATTCCTCCTTATAAAAGCTCTAATAATCCTTCAAGCCCCTCACGATTATATATGCCTTTATAATAATTAACCTCATCCTCAATAATCTCGTCAATTACCTGCATTCCAAGGAGCTCAACCGGCGCCTTGTCATCTGTCATTACCAAATCTCCTGGCATATATAAAACCAAATCCTCATAGGATTTTCTCATCATAAAATCCAAATCCGAATCTGTTTCCTTTTGGATTGCACTAGCTAGTTTTTCCTGCATCTTCTCATTAAAGCTAGCGTAGAGTATTCTATTGCTGCAGCCTCTAACATCCGCTGTATAAATATTAGGAAATACAGTTCCGATTGTATCTGAAAGATAATAATTTATGTTTCCAGGTGTATTGCTTCGCATATTTAAGTTTACAACCATTACGCCATCATCATTCAAGTGGTCGGCCACCAGCTGAAAAAATTCCTGTGAAGACATTTGGAACGGAATTGTAATATCCTGGTATGCATCAACCATAATGACATCATACTTATCATCTATTGCATTTAGATATGCTCTACCATCATAGGTTACAACTGGTACATCCTCTGGCAATTCAAAATATTTTACTGCCAAATCGGTAATCTTCTCATCAATCTCTACCCCAGTGATATCAAGGTTGTCAAAATATCTCTCACACTGAGTAGCAAAGGTACCGCTTCCATTTCCAAGGACTAGGATTTTTAGTGGCTCCTCCTTGGCATTTTCATTGGCCATGTATAAAGAAGCCATGGCATAATCATAATATAGACCTGTTGGCCCCTTTTCCTTTTGATAAACTGACTGGACACCAAACAACACATTTGTAGAAAGAGTAACTTGATTCTCGTCCTCATATACCTGTAAATAATTGTAGATGGACTCACCCTCGTAATTAAGGTCTGTCTGCCAAAATGCAAAGCTATTGCTATGGCCAAGAAGACAGCAGACAACTAAAAGAACTATGCTAATAGGAACCCTCTTGGCCTGTCGAAAATTTATATTTGAGCTAACAAAATATATAATACAAAGTATCAGTAGTATTCCAGCGAAAATCAGAAAAGTCACCGCAGTACCTACTGCTGGAATACTGATAAATGTAGGCACAAATGTACCAATAATACTTCCAATTGTATTGCTGGCATTTAGCTTTCCAACAACACTTCCGCTATCATCTAGACTATCTACCGAGAATTTTACAAGAGAAGGAGTCACAGTGCCTAGCAAAAATAATGGAAATACGAATAAAACCATACATGCCACAAAGCCAGCAATAATCAAGAAATTGTTGCTGACGGTAAAGATTAAAAGTGCAGAAATACCGATTATAATGTACTTTCCAACCACTGGTATTGCCCCTATCCAAATTGCAGCTATTACGATTCTTTTGTAAAGCTTATCCGGATTCGGATCCTTGTCTGCCATTCTTCCACCGTATAAATTTCCAAGTGCCATGGCAATCATAATGGTTCCAATTATTATTGTCCACACAATCTGTGATGAACTAAAATAAGGCGCTAGCAATCTACTAGCACCTAATTCAACAGCCATTACTGACATTCCCGCAAAAAACTCAGTAAGGTATAAATATAGTTTGTTCTTTAATATAGGTCTTTCCATTATCATTCTCCCAATAAATTATTATGCCTCGATTTCCATTATTCGAAGGAAACCAGCTAATCCGTATTCCCTTTTGCCAGCTCCCATTCCTATTTTTTTGACCGTAAAAGTCTCTGGCAATTTGTCATCTGTCCTAACTGCTGCAACTGTAGCTGCCCCAGTTGGAGTAACAAGCTCTCCTATTGTCTCAGAAATCTCCATTGCTATTCCCGCTTCAGTGGCAATGTTTAATACTGCCGGCACAGGCACTGGTAATATACCGTGCTGACACCTTACCGTTCCCTGTCCTTCAGTCAATTTAGGAACTATTATTTTTTTTATTTCAATATTATCAAGGCAAACAGCAATTGCCACTATATCAACTATTGAATCAATGGCACCTACCTCATGAAAATGAACCTGATCTATTGGAACCCCATGGGCCTTTGCCTCAGCTTTAGCAAGAACTAAGAATATATCATCGCATATCTTTCGTGCCCCATCTGTCATATCAACTCTATCGAGAATATCATTTATCTCCTTCATTCCACGATGGACATGGTCATGATGGTGTTCATGTTTATGGTCATGTGATTGCTCGTGATCATGAGAATGCTCATGATTGTGGAAATGTTCAGAATCAGTTCCATGCAAATGTCCATATAAGTATTCCATATCATGATCATGACCATCGTGGTCCTTATCAAGGACCACATCAAAGTCCATGCAATCTAGACCAGACTTTTTCACTCGACTTATCTTTATGTCAAACCCCTCAGCCTTTATTGAATCCATAGCTTTTAATAAAACCCCTAGCTCTGCACCTAAATCAAGAAGTGCTGCAACAGTCATATCACCACTTATACCAGAGGTACATTCAAAATATAAAGCTTTCATCAATCCTCCTATTCAGTTCCAACAGCCAATCTATTAATCTGTGTTGCGATGTATCCTGCTCCATAGCCATTGTCAATATTCACAACGGATACTCCATTTGCACATGAATTTATCATAGTAAGAAGTGCTGACACACCACCGAAATTTGCACCGTAACCTACACTCGTTGGCACAGCAATAACCGGTTTACTAACAAGTCCTCCAATAACAGACGCTAGGGCTCCTTCCATTCCTGCCACTGCAACAACGCAGTTTGCCTCGTTAATGGAATCTCTATTCTCCATCAGTCTGTGTATGCCACTAACCCCCACATCGTAAAAACGTGTAACCTTTGAACCAAAGTACTCCGCTGTCTGAGCAGCCTCCTCCGCAACGGGTATGTCTGCTGTACCAGCAGTCACCACTGCTATGTTTCCAACTAGTTGTATTTCCTTGTTGTCTGCTGGTGGAACTTGCAAAATGCGACTAACCTTGTCATATATAGCGTTTGGAAAAGCTTCTCTTATCAATTCAAATTGATGATCAGAGGCTCTAGTACCAAAAACTCTTCCATCATTTGCATACAGTTTCTTGTATATATCAACTAAAAACTCGTCCGCCTTTCTCTCACAGAAAACTACTTCTGCAAAACCCGTACGATTTTTTCTATCAAAATCTAGATTAGCAAAATCCATATTCCACTCCTTTCAATTTCAATTGAGCGCAATCTAATTATACATGAATCAAATTATAAATACAAACGAAAATGTAGACTTACAATTCACAGCTTCTTCATTAAACTCACAACGAGTCCCGCCCCAGGCTACCCCCTGCTTGCCTCAGCCACAAACAATTTTGCGAAGATTATAGATTTTCTTAGAGGGCAAAGGGAGCTTTCTGTGAGTGTCCTTTCACTGATTTTGCACTTATAAGGATTTGTTATTTACAGCACAGACATATGAAAAAGTATTAAAAGCTTCCAAATAATCCTTAGGATAATTGTGTTCATGTTCCATTCGATAAGTAGAACTACGAAATATATTTTGTGGATATGGACA
>JAEEGL013128918.1_pt1 | contig 19395 bp, 22 predicted proteins | sample 9134231 | NCBI WGS metagenome assembly JAEEGL01 (sample SAMN16246548, study PRJNA631951) | gut metagenome | biome: gut microbiome; feature: rumen; material: fiber-attached | host: Bos | place: Iran: Karaj | collected 2018-10
CGGCGCGCTGACGGAGCAGGATACCCTGGTCACGGTGAGCTATACCGAGGGGGATGAGACCCGGACAGCGACCCTGGATATCACGGTGAAGGCCCCGAAAAAGACCCTTTCCTCCATCGCGGTGACCACGCCCCCGATCAAGACGGTATACATCGTGGGCAACAGCTTCGATCCTGCCGGGATGGTGGTGACGGCCACCTACAGCGACAGCAGCACGCAGGAGGTCACGGGCTATACGGTAACGCCCTCCGGCGCACTGATGGCGCAGGATACCGTGCTCACGGTGAGCTATACGGAGGGGGACGAGACACGGACTGCGAACCTGTATATCACGGTAAAGGCTCCGGATAAGACCCTTTCCTCCATTGCGGTGACCACGCCTCCCGCCAAGACGGAGTATACGGCGGGAGAAAGCTTCGACCCTGCCGGCATGGTGATCACGGCTGCCTACAGCGATGAGACTACTGAAGCGGTAACGGGCTGGACCTTCCTTCCGGCGGGGACACTCACGGAGAACGATACGACGGTCATGATCCTTTACACGGAAGGAGACGTGACGAAATCGGCAACGGTTTCCATAACGGTGAAAAAGCCCGCCCTGGAGTCCATCAGCATCACCACGCTCCCCGCCAAGAGGGAATACACGGCGGGGGAGAGCTTCGACCCTGCGGGCATGGTGGTGACGGCGAAATACGACAACGAAAGCAGCGCAGCGGTTAAAAGCTATACCTGGACGCCCAGCGGCGTTCTGACGGAGAACGACGCCAAGGTGACGGTCAGCTATACCGAGGGCGGCGTCACGAGAACTGCGGAGCTGGCGATCACCGTCAAGGCAGCGGGAAAGACCAATCCCTTCCTGGACGTTTCCCAGAACGATCCCTTCTTCGATGCGGTGCTGTGGGCCTATTACGCGCAGCCCCAGGTGACCAACGGCATCGACTCCACGCATTTCGGCCCTTACAGCACGGTGACCCGGGGCCAGGCGGTGACCTTCCTCTGGCGGGCCATGGGCTGCCCGGAGCCGGGGATCAAGACGAATCCCTTCACGGATGTGAAGCAAGGGATGTACTACGAAAAGCCCATCCTGTGGGCGGTGGAGAAGGGGATCACCAACGGTACGGACGCAACGCATTTCACGCCGGACCAGACCTGCTCCACGGCGCATATCCTCACCTTCCTGTACCGGACCATGGGGATCGGGACCAACGGCTGGTATGAGGTCGCCGCAGCCTGGGCGCAGGGCGCGGGGCTGCTGGATGGCCTGGATGTCCAGGTGGCCCCCGGCATCGACTGCCCCCGGGGGGATGTGGTGCTGTTCCTCTTCCGCATCCTTGCGGAGTAATGCCGGTCAAACGTTGAAGCTTCACAGGAAAACAGAAATATCGATATATATGGAGGAATAAACATGAAGAGACGCCTGCTCAGCATTTGCCTTTGCCTTGTGCTGGCCATCGGTCTGCTGCCCATGGGGGCGCTGGCGGCGGACATCACCCAGGTGACCGTTTCCGGTATCGACCACCCGGTGGACGGGAAAACGCTGGATACCTCATATACCCTGCCCAGCAACGCCGGGTATATGAAGCAGAACGGTTATCCGGATGTGATCTGGTACGACCAGGGGACCGACGGCTTCAAATCCGTCAAGAGCTACGGCGCCGCCCCCAGCGGCACCAAGCTCTCCTACGGCGCCACCGCCACGGCGGGACACTATTACGTCGCAGAGCTGCGGCTGGAGCGGACCGGCAGCTATGTGTTCCCCAAGAAGTCCTTCTCCGTGGAGCTGACAGAGGAGATGAACATGCGCGCCATGGACAAGCAGGGCTGGTCGGAGAATACCACCAGCAGCGGCTACAAGGGCGTGGTGTATCTTTACTATAGGGCCGACCTGGTTTACGGTAAGTTCAATCCCCTCAGCCTGCAGCTGAACCAGAGCTTCACCGGCTCCCTCATTGAGGGGGGTACCCCGTGGACGGCTGCGGATCTGACCAACGTCTCCTATTTCCATACTGGTGCGGACTATGACCTGACCCTTACCTGGAAATGCGGGAACCGCCTCCTGGATGCGGGGGAGAAGTTCGCCAAGGGCTACACCTACAACCTGACTCTGACCTTTGACGCGGCTAAGGTGAGCCGCCACGCCACATTTGAGTATTCCGGCTGGGAGGTGATGCTGAACGACACTTACAGCGCCGTTCCCTCCGTCACCAATAGCGGCCTTAAGGCGGAAGCGGTGTTCTCCTTCACCTGCGCAGGCAAGATCAGCACGCTGGATATCACGAATATTGAAGTCCCCACGGCGGGGCAGCCCATGCAGACCTCCGGCTTCAGCGCTTCCCAGGGGGCGAAGGTGAAGTCGGCGGAATGGTATAAGTACATCGGTTCCATCGATACCCCCACCAGCGGGAGCTTTGAACCCAAGACCAGCTATTATGTGGAACTCACGATCGCTCCCCCTGCCGGGTCTGCCTTCCAGCTGAGCAAGTCCGATATCCACGCGGAGCTTGGCACGGTGAGCAGCTTTACCCAGCTGGACTCCGGCGAAGCCGTGGTCTGCATCCGCTTCGACGTGGGCGAGGTGCCCGTGATCCAGATCACCGAGGCGAACGTCAGCGTCAACGCGCCGAAGCTGTTTGAGCTGCCCAGCTTCCTGGCTGTGGCGGAGGGTTCGGGATACAACGTCTATCCCGATGACAGCGCCTCCTACATCAGCGGCGTCTGCTGGATGGACGTTACGGATGACAGCTCTCTTACCGATGATATGCGGGTGCTGAAGAACCATTCCGGTGATCCCTTCAAGCCGGGCCACGTCTACGAGGTGCGGGTGGAGCTGATCGCCCAGGACGGCTATACCTTTACGGACAACACTTCTGTTGTGATCAACGGAGAGACCACCGGGGCCTTCCTCCAGGGGGATGTCCTGCGGGCGAGCTATACCTTTGCCCCGCTGCCCATCCTCACCGGCATCCAGATCACAAATCTGCCGACCAAGACGGAATACACCGAGGGTGAGAGCTTCGATCCCACCGGGATGATCGTGACCGCCAGCTTCGGCAGCGCTTACACCATGGAAGTCCCCATGGAGGACCTGATGATCGAGGCGGGCGGTCCGCTGATCCCGATGGATACGGGCGTGAACATCCGTTATACCGCGGAGGGCGTTACCAAAACGGTGTTTCTGCCCATCAGCGTCATGAAGGCGAAGTACCTGACGACCCTCCTGGTCTCCACGGAGCCGGCCAAGACCCAGTATGCCGAGGGAGAGGTCTTCGATCCTGCTGGTATGGTGGTTACGGCGGTCTATTCCGATGACAGCGTCAAGACCGTCACGAATTACGTTTTTGAGCCCAATGCTGAGCTGACGCTGAACGATGGGATCATCACCCTCAGCTATACGGAAGACAACACGACGGTGAAGACCGCCCTGCTCATTGAGGTCAAGGCCAAGGAAAAGATCCTGAAGGAGATCCAGATCACCACTCCGCCTGCCAAAACGGAGTATACGGAAGGCAACGCCTTCGATCCCGCCGGTATGACGGTCACGGCCTTCTACACGGACGGTTCCTCCGAAACGATTACGGGTTATACCACCGAGCCAGCCGGTGCGCTGAAAAAAGACACCACTGCGATCACGGTCAGCTATACCCTTGGTCAGGTGACCAAGACCGCTCAGCAGCCCATTACCGTCAAGGCCGCTGCAAAGGCGCTGAAGAGCCTGGAGATCACCGCCGGACCGGCAAAAACCGAATACACGGTCGGGGAAAGCTTCGATCCCAGCGGCATGGTGGTCACGGCAGCGTATGACGACCAGAGCAGCGAGGCGGTGACCGGCTATCTCTGGGCCCCCAACGGCGCGCTGACCGAACAGGATACCACGGTGACGGTCAGCTACACGGAAGGGGAGACCACGGTGACGGCGACGGTTTCCATCACGGTGAAGGATCGCACGCTGAAGTCCATTTCCATCACCACTCCGCCCGCGAAGACCGAATACAAAGCGGGAGAGAGCTTTGACCCCGCCGGAATGATCGTAACGGCGCAGTACAACGACCAGAGCACCGCTGCGGTAAAGAAGTTTACCTGGACACCCGGCGGCACGCTGACCGAACAGGATACCGCGGTGACGGTCAGCTATACGGAAGGAGAGACCACGGTGACGGCGACGGTTCCCATCACGGTGAAGGAACGCGCCCTGGTTTCCATTTCCATCACCACTCCGCCCGCGAAGACCGAATACAAAGCGGGAGAGAGTTTTGATCCCGCCGGAATGATCGTAACGGCGCAGTACGACGATCAGAGTACCGCTGCGGTAAAAGACTTCACCTGGACACCCGGCGGTGCGCTGACTGCGGACGACAAAACCGTGACGGTCAGTTGTACCGTGGGCAAGATCACCAGGACGGCGGAGCTGGCCATCACGGTGAAGGCCTCCGGAAAGACCAACCCCTTTGTGGATGTCTCGGAGCAGGATCCGTTCTACGACGCGGTGCTTTGGGCCTACTATGCGGAGCCCCAGGTGACCAACGGTATCGACACGACCCACTTCGGCCCTTACAGCACGGTCACCCGCGGTCAGGCGGTTACCTTCCTCTGGCGGGCCATGGGCTGCCCCGAGCCCAGTACTGCGGCCAACCCCTTTGAGGATGTGAAGGCTAACGAGTATTACTACAAGCCCATCCTCTGGGCGGTGGAGAAGGGGATCACCAACGGCACGGACGCAACGCACTTTACCCCCACTCAGACCTGCTCCACGGCGCATATCCTCACCTTCCTGTACCGGACCATGGGGATCGGGACAGACGGCTGGTATGAGGTGGCAGGGGCCTGGGCCAAGGGCGCTGGGCTGCTGAAGGGTCTGGATATCCAGGTCGCCCCGGGCGTTGACTGCCCCCGGGCTGATGTGGTCCTGTTCCTCTATCGGCTGCTTGCGAATTGAGTTGAACGGTAAGGAATTCATGGCCCCCCGGCTGAGCCGGGGGGCTGTTTTTTACATATTCCCTGCGTAGACATACCGCAGCCGTTCCTTCGCAATGGACACGAGCCGCAGGATGCGCTGTTTTTCTGTGGGTTTCCCGTCCGCCATGCGGTAACGGGGGAAGAAGCGGGTCAGGTGAAGGGGGATCTCCGGTCCGCCGGGAAGGGAGGCTACCCACTCCGTCAGCTCCCGGATCTCCTCCTCGGAATCGTTCATCCCCGGTACGATGAGGGTGGTGAGCTCCACATGGCAGCGCTCCGCCGCCATTTCGATCGTCCGCTTCACCGTTTCCAGATCGCCCCCCAGGGTCCTTTGATATGTGTCCGCCCGGAAGCTCTTGAGATCGATATTGAGGGCGTCCGTCAAGGGAAGCAGCTCTTCCGCATAGGTCTCATTCACGCAGCCGTTGGTGACCAGAACGGTTTTCAGGTCCCGCTCCCGGAGCAGTTTTGCGGTATCCCGCACATATTCCCAGGAAATCAGCGGCTCGTTGTAGGTAAAGGCGACCCCGATATTGCCCCTGCCCCGAAGCTCCTCCGCAAGCGCGGCCAGCTTTTCCGGGGGCAGGTATCGGTCCTTGTCCCCCAAAAACTCCCCGCCGTCGGATGTGGAGATCTCCCAGTTCTGACAGAAGGGGCAGCGCAGATTGCAGCCGAAGCTGCCCACGGAGAGGATCATGCTGCCGGGATAGTACCGGGCCAGAGGCTTCTTCTCGATGGGGTCCAGGGCGAGGGATGAGACGATCCCATAGTTCAGAGGAACGATCTCCCCGTTCCGCATCCCCCTTGCGCGGCAGAGGCCGGTCTGTCCCTCCGAAAGTACGCATCCATGAGGACAGACAGGACATGCACGTTTCCCGTCACACATGGCGCACGACCTCAAATCGCTCCAGTTGGTACCCCTTTTCCCTGGGGGAGAGCCCTGCCTTCTGCAGGGCGATGGAGACCTGCTCCTCCACGGTGTCCACGCCCTCCAGGTTTGGCAGCAGCAGACCCCGCTTCCAGCCCTTGGTGACGATAACGCCGTAGCGCTTCACGTCCAGCTGTTCCTTGGAGTCGATCCTCTCCGGGCTGGACAGCACGTCCACGCTGATCTCCAGGGCCTCCAGTTCCTTTTCCTCCACCGGCGGAAAGCGGGGATCCTTCGTGGAGGCGGAGACGGCGTTTTCGATGATCTCCTCCGCAATACATCCTTGCGTGGGCGCGATGGTGCCGATGCAGCCCCGCAGGCGTCCGTCCTTGTGCAGGGAGACGAATACCCCTGCACGCTGGGAACGCATTTCCGCAGGCAGATCCGAAGATGGCTCGATGCGCCTATGCTCCCGGACCCAGGCCTCCACCTCAGCCCTGGCGAGTCTCACCCAGGGGTCCTCCCGCTGCCGTCGGGCTTCCAGGTCCTGCCGCCGCCGTTCCTCCCATTTCTGCAGGAACTGCCGCGCAGGGTCTTCCCCCAAAACACGGTAGGTGCAGATGCCGTAGCCCACGCCGAAGGTGCCCTCATGGCTGAGCCTGTGCGTTTCCAGCTCCAACCCGTCCAACGCTCCCGCCATCATGCAGAAGCTGCGGTGACCGCATTCCGCTGCCTTTTCGCAGAAGGCTTCATCGAAATCCAGAAGTTCACCGAAGGCCGCCCGGCCCATCACATCCATGATGCGCTGGTCATACACCGGCCCCTCCGGGGCCAGACCGTAGGGGCCGTCCTCCAGCAGCTTGTGGGAGAGGTCCCCGCTGCCGATGAACAGGACCCGCCGTCCAAGCTTGTCCGCGGCTTGCCGGATCAGCTGTCCCAGACGGTAGTGATCTGCCAGTGGCAGTCCTGAGAGCCCGATACGCACAAGCTGATAATCGGTGTAGTACTGATTGACGTAGTATAACGGGATCATGGTCCCGTGGTCCAGCTCCGGCTTCCGCTCTCCCAGAGTCCCCGCCGGGAAACCGGTCTGCTCCGTCAGCCGGGACAACTCCCGCACAAAGGCGTCATCGTATCGAACTTGAAAACGGAGCTGGGGAGCGCCGAACTGCCCCATATCCCCCTGGGCGCTTTTCCCCGGCGAAATGTGGAAGTAGTCCGCGTACATGACCGCATGGGGAGAACACAGGACCAGGGTATCCGGCCTGAGCTCTGCGGCGAATGCGGCGGCCTGCCGGTAGGCCGCGTCGCTTGCCCCGATCTTCTTTTCTTCGCCCTTTCCCACCTCCGGCAGGATGATCGGCGGGTGGGGGACCATGATCGCACCAACGATGGACATCATCTTTCCTCCTCTGCTGCGATACCCGCAAGGGATTCAATAACAACAGTATACCACAGAGCTTGTGCTTTCGGAAACACTTCTTCGGGTCGAACCGCTTTGCCCTTGACATGCTCAGTTGAAAAAAGTATAATTAATCATACTAATCATACTCAATGGGGAAGGGGGAGGAAGTATGAAGCAACGAAAGCCGGTGGAGGGAAAATTCGCCTGGAGCGTGACGGTGGGTGCCAAGGGCCAGATCGTGATCCCCAAGGAGGCGCGGGAGGTCTTCGGCATCGCGCCGGGGGATACGCTGCTGCTCCTGGGGGATGTGGATCGGGGCATTGCGATCCCGCCGAAGTCCTTCTTTCAGGAAATGAACGCCCAGGTGTTTGGAGGGGAGAAGTCATGAATCTTCTGGAAGTACGGGACCTTTGCAAGACTTATCCGGGATTTCGACTGGATAGGGTGAGCTTTTCCGTGACGCCGGGCAGCATCATGGGCTTCATCGGGCGTAACGGCGCAGGGAAGACGACGACGCTGAAAAGCCTGCTGCACATCGTCCATCCGGATTCCGGGTCCATCCGCTTCTTCGGACTGGACTTCGATCACCATGAGGACGAGATCAAGCAGCGCATCGGTTATGCCGGCGGCGCGGTGGATTTCTATAAACGCAAGCCCATCCGGGCGCTGGCCCAGGTGACGGGCGGCTTCTACGAAAACTGGGATGAGGCTGTCTATCGCCGCTGGCTGGATGCCTTTTCTCTGGATGAGAGCATGACGCCGCTGCAGCTTTCCGAGGGTATGCGCGTCAAGCTGTCCCTGACGCTGGCCCTGTCCCACCACGCGGAGCTGCTGATCCTGGACGAGCCAACCAGCGGCCTGGACCCGGTGTCCAGGGAGGAACTGCTGGAGGCGTTCCGGTTCCTCCGGGACAAGGGCGTGTCGATCCTCTTTTCCACCCACATCACCTCCGACCTGGAGAAGTGCGCAAACCAGATCAGCTATATCTCCAAAGGCCGCCTGCTGGCCTCGGAGCCGATGCAGAGCTTCCTGGACCGCTGTGCCGCAGAAGGCGCGGGTACGACCCTGGATGAGATCATGGTCCACTATGAAAAGGAGTCGCTTTATGACAAGGTTATTGAATAAGGAATTCCGTCTGGCGGCCTCACCTCTGTCCTGGATCTTCCTCGTTGCCGCGGGGATGACGCTGCTGCCTGGGTATCCCATCCTCATGGGGGCGTTTTTCGTGTGCTTCGGCGTCTTTCATTCCTTTCAGAATGCCAGGGAGGCCAACGATGTTCTGTATACCGTGCTGCTCCCGGTCCGCAAGCGGGACTTTGTCCGGGCCAAGTTCGCTTTTACCTGCTGCATCCAGCTGCTGGGCTTTGTGCTGATGGCAGCACTGACCGCCCTGCGCATGACCGTGCTGTCAGGCGGGAAAGCCTATGTCGCCAACGCGATGATGAACGCTTCTCCTCTGTTTCTGGCCTTTGCGCTGCTGATCTTTTCTGCCTTCAACGTCTTCTTTCTCGGCGGCTTTTTCGCCACCGGTTATAAGCTCGGCATGCCCTTCCTGCGCTTCGGTATCGCAACGCTGATACTCATTGCCGTCGGGGAGTCGCTGCACTTTTTCCCGGGCCTGGCCTTCTTCAACGCCCCCGCCGGTGAGCGGCTGGGACTCCAGTTTGCCATCCTCCTGGCCGCGGCGGTGGTATACGCTTTGGCGACCTTGCTCTCCTGCCGCGTGAGCATGCTTAGGTTCGAGCGGATCGATCTGTGAAGCGGGGCAGGGAAGCCCTATGAGAAAAAAGCCTTGAAGCGTACTTGCGCTTCAAGGCTTTTCTTATGGCAGCGGGAGAAGGATTTGAACAGTCTGATGAAGTGCCATACGTGGCTTGGTTAAGCCATCCTGAGATTCATTGCCGTTTTTCATTGCCGATTTCGTAAAATTCAGCCATTGCTGTGGAGTAGTGGTCCACGTCGGCCTGGGCGATCATGGTGTAGATTTTGTGCATGGTGGTCAAATCGGACCAGCCGCCAATTTCAGCTGTGATCTTTTCGGGGATGTGGAGATGGTAGGCGAGGGAGGCGTAGCTACGGCGGAGATCGTGCGGTGTAATGACTGGCAAATCGTTATCCAAGCAGACTCTCCTGAGTCCATATCGGAAACTGTTTTGCGATATTGTCATGACCGGGCCGTATTGTTGCCGTTCACGTTCGATGGCATCCGCAAGCTCTGGAATCATAATGGGCACCGAGCGGGTGGAGGATGCGTTCTTGTTTGACGCTTTCTTCACCCGATTATTTTTTTCATCCAGGACCACGGCGCCCTTGACCTGTATCAGCTTCGGGTCCTTCGGAATATCCTCCCAGCGCAGGGCCTCAATCTCCGAGATCCGCAGCGAGGATAGGGCCAGCAGGGCGGGGACCGCGTATTTCGTGGGCGCTATGGCCCGAACAAATGTTCGGATTTCGTCCGGCGCCAGAAAACGGCCCTTGCCCGGCGTCTGGGCGGGGAGCTTGACGTCTGGCGGGTATTTGCCGGTGGCTTCGTGGATGACGGTGCGAAGGAATCCCCATGCGTTTTTGAGCGTCTTGGGGGAGCACAGCGCGGCCTCGGCGTTTATGATGCCCTGATACTCACCTGGGGCCACGGACGCGGGTGCGCGGTCCAGTAGGCCCTGGAAGCGGTTTTTCTGGATGATCCGGTACCCGCGTATAGTCAACGGGGATAGCGTATTGGAGCGGGCGGCGATATACCGGTCTATCTCCTGGCGCAGTGTACGCGGCTGCGCCGGCGGAGCTGCCCGCTTCCCCGCCAGATACTCTGCCTTGATCAGCTGCGCCCGCTGCCTGGCTTCTTTGGCTGTGGCGCAGGTGATGGGGATGTCCTCCCCGCCCAGGCGCAGGCGGATAAAGAAGTTACCGGAGGGGAGCTTCCTGGGTTCGGGTACTTTCATGGCGCCACCTCAGATTTTCTTATTCTTCCCGTAGAAAACACGCCCGGATTCAAGATCATCATCAAAGCTTATTTGTTCCATGTTTTCACCTCAAAGAAGTCTTCTTCCTTCATGATATGAATGGGAAGTCCGGAGGCCTGGAGCTCCATGGCCTTTTTCACCTTTGTCCCATAGTTACCATGCACCCAAGCTTCGCTCCCAAGAGAACCGACAAGGAGCAAGTTGGTCTTTTTCGTGACCGACTTCTGGATTGTTGCTCCGCGAGAAATCAAATCCGCCTCGATTGCGCTTCTGGCACCGCGGGCAAAATCGCCGGTGAGCACTACATTCAGGCCGGATACGCAGATTTCGTTCGTGCTGCATGCAGAGCAGACCGGATCAAGAAGATCTCTCATTTGACTCAACAATGCATCCAACTCGCAAGGCTCAACAATACCATCGTCCAAAGCCTCAGTCAGCATGTTGTAAATATCGTCAAAGGGATAGTTGCCCAGCAGGTCCAGATTATCCCGCATCCAGCAGAAAAGAGTCCAAAATTCCCGAATACTCACTTCATCGTCTGCGACGATATATGTCATGAGCTGTCTGAGTTCGCGGAGCCTTAGAGATGCAGAAGAAAGACGGACGGAAAAACCCGAGTGCCCGGAAGATCCAGGTGCATATAATTGCGCTTTGGCCTCCAGAGGACCGCGCCTCAGCATATCAAGGAGCACCTCAGCCGCAGCGAGAGCGTCGCTTCCCGCGTCGTGGTGTTCAAGATGCAGGTGCAGATAATCGCAAACTGTATCAAGACGGCAGTTCGGGCAGCCGGGATAAAAGCTGCGAATCAGAGGGATGGTATCCAGATAACGGATATCCGGAAAAGGCAGATGATAATGCTCCAAGGTTTTCCTCAGCACGGAAAGGTCAAAGCCCGCACTGTGTGCCACAACAATGTTCTGGCTAAATGCCGGAGCGAGTTCATCCCACAGAGAAAAAAAGGTCGGCTGGCCGTGCACGTCATCCGGCCGGATACCGTGTATGCTGGTATTGACGGCGTCAAACTCACACTCAGGATCGACTAAATAGGAAACGGAGCGGGTGATCGCGCCGTCATTCACAAAGGAGAGGCCGATAGAACATATCCGGTCATTGTGCCGGTTGGGGGTCTCCACGTCAAAAACGGTATATATGGTGCTCATTATTGATTCTGCTCCCTCAGTGCCTTCAGAAAGGCGACGGTGGCTTTGATTTCCTCTAAAGTCGCGCCTTTCACGAGGTCAAACATCATCCGCGTGGAAGGATCGTCCTTGATTTGCTGAAGATACTCGCGGATCTCTTCTTCATCACTCCTGCTCTGGGTTTCCGGAGCGGGAGCTTTTTTGTTTGTCCGTCCGAGAATGTAGTCTGTGGTTACGTCGAAATAATTGGCAAGTTTCCCAAGCATTTCAGACTTTGCGCCACTAGCTCCGGACTCATACTTCGCGATAGCTGTTCGATCAACGCCGATTGCCTCAGCAAGTTCTTTTTGAGTAAGACCACGTTCTTCACGGAGTGCTCTAATGCGTTCCACAAGACCACCTCCATTTGAATTATACGTGAATCCATTTCACATAGCAAGGCGAATCGTATAAAAGTGAGAATAATTCAACATACCCCATTGACAAGTGAATTATATTCAACTATAATCGTCACGAAAGGTGAGTATTATTCACATGGAGGGAAAAATGACAATAAAGGAAAGACGAATTGCAAAAGGGCTGACTCAAGAACAGCTTGCCGCAATCATGAAGACTGAGCGGAGCACTGTTGCCAAATGGGAAGCCGGAGGCAGTATGCCGCGTGCGGACAAGCTGGTGATCCTGGCGGACGTCCTGAACTGCACCGTGGATGAGCTTCTCAGGGGCGCCGGATGACACAAAAAAGCGGGCCGCCCGGCGGTGACGCGCCGGACGGCCCAGGGAAGGTGGTTCACAACTGCCTCCATTATAACCGAAAAGGAGGAAGATGACAACATGCCCTATGTAAAAAAGCCGGACCCGCCCTATGCGCGGATGACGCGCCTGCTCCGGGGCTACGGACTGAACGGGCCGAAGCTGGCGGCGGTGCTGCAGGTATCCGCGCCGACCGGCCAGAAGCGTCTGACCTGCCCGGATACCCTAACCCTGGGGGACCTGGACCGGATCAACCGCTTCGCGCATATCCCCATCGAAGAAATCAGGGAGGCGATCGTGAGATGAAAATGACGAAGGACCTGCCCCGGGCCTGCTGGCTCTGCGGGCGGAACGGGGCGAATGATCCGTTGGACGCGCATCACATCTTCGGCGGGGCCAACCGGAAGCTGAGCGAGAAATATGGGCTGGTCGTGCCCCTGTGCCACGCCCGCTGCCACGAGCTGGGGAAGCAGGCGGTGCACCGGAACAAGGAGACGATGAACCGGCTCCGCCGCTGGGGCCAGGAGAAGGCCATGCAGGAGCAGGGCTGGAGCATAGACGATTTCCGCCGGATATTCGGGCGGAACTATCTGTGAGGGGAGGCAGGAAAATGAAAGAACGGACTAAGCGGCGGATCGCCGCCGCGGCGGGCGGCCTGCTGCTGCTTTTGATGTATGGCATCGTCGGCGGGATGGACTGCGGGAGCATCCCCTTCCTCCGGGGCTGGCTGGAGGCCATGGGCTGCGTCCTGTGCGCCTGGGGCTGCTTCCATCGGGCGGGGATGGAGCGGGCACAATGAAGCGGCACAATGATTTCTCCGGCGGGCTGTACATCCTCCTGGTGATCCTGGTGGCGGTGATCATCCTCTTCGCCGTGGCGCAGCCTGCGGGGGCGGTGAGGTGCAGGCTGGAGGGAAAGCCGGAGGCGCTGGACCCGGTGACGGTGGAGCTGCTGGCCTGCCTGATCTACAGCGAAGCGGGCGGGGACGCCTGCAGCGATGCGTGCCGGATGATGGTGGGGGACGTGGCCCTCACCCGGGAGTTGGATCCCCGATTCCCGGACACGCTGGAGGCCGTTTTGACGGCCCCGGGACAGTACGGGACCTGGAGCCGGTCAGGGGTGGTGTGGCCCGCCCGGGCGAGCCTGCCGCAGGAGCGGGCGGCGGTGCGGCGGGCATACGCCACGGCGAGGAAGCTGCTTTCCGGAGAGCACAGCGAGCTCTGGGGCCTGGGGTACGTCTGGGAGGCGGAGTTCCCACAGGGCCGGGACGTGATCGAAGAGACGGGACTCTATTTCGGGAGGTGAGCGACGTGACGCTGACGAATAAGCAGCTTTGGGACATCAACAGAGCCTTGGGATACATTGAGGGGGTTCTGGACACGGACGACGGACTTTCGCCGAACGCGAGCGAAAACGTGATGGAGGCGATCAGGGCGATCTACTCCATTCTGGACAAGGCGGAGGCGGAAACTTGATCGATATGGGCCCCGGAAGCTGGGAACTTGTGGGGCCCGCTTTTCCGCCTTCCTCCTTGAACGCGGAACCGTGAGAAGCGGCAAGCTGCCAGGCCGCTCCCCGGAGAGGAAGCGAATGTAGAGGATTCCGGGGCCGCCGGGTGGGGATCCCCAGCGCGGCAGCAAACTATGAGGCCCAGGATGCGGCGCACCTGGGGAGTCGAAAAGCCGCCTGGCAGCCGGGAAAGACCGGCAACATGCCCGGGTAGTTCAACGGGAAGAACAGTCAACAAGGCACACTAACAGAGGGCGGAAGCTGTGACCGTGTACACCTGAAACGACGCAGGTTCGAGGCCTGCACCGGGCGCCAGCCGAAAGGCAATCTGAAAAGGTGGGAGGGGAGACCATGCTGATATGCGATGTTTGGATTTTGGTTGCGGCGGCGGGGTATCTCCTCCTTCCTTCTGCCGGGAGGCCCGCACCCACCCGCGCCAGACCGGCGGAAAAGTGGCTGACAGATCGGTGCTATCCATCCGGGTATGTGTAGGTCTGCGCCGGTGGGAGATGCGGCAAGCTGCCGGGGACTTTCCCGGCCGCCATGCCCAAGGGCATCACGGAGCGGGTGCCTTTGGGCATGGGAGGCCATGCGGGGGACGGGGGACCGCTGCGGCGGGGAGCCCTCATCCGCCCCTTCGGGGCACCTTCCCCCAGGGGAAGGCCAAGCCCTGCGGGGGACGGGGGACAGGACGGGAGTTACGGATTGCCGCGTCGCTGCGCTCCTCGCAATGACAGGCGGGGACGGGGGAACGGATCGCCGCGGCCCCTGCGGGGCCTCGCAATGACAAGAACAAGGAGGACGGAAAGCATGAAACCTGAGACGATGGAGCTCTGCCTCAGCTGCATGGTGGCCCTGGAGGAATCCGGGTACGAGGCGGAGATCATCCGGGAGGGGAAGATCACCTGCGGGAACTGCGGGAAAAAGTGCTGGGGCCAAACGGTGCGCCTCAACAAGGGCAGTGGGGAGGAGGCGGAGAAGGTGTGAACGTGGACGAAAGCAGAGACTATTTCGACCTGGCAAAGGAAAAGCTGGACGCAGGCCGTGCTAAAAGGATGGACTGGTACGGCGAAGCAATGAAGGGATCGGTGCATGATGCGCTTCTGGAGTTCTGCCGCCAGGATGAAGAGTTTGCCCAGGCGGTGGCCCAGGGCGGGAGCTTTGCCGACTGTATGAAGGCCGTGAGCAAATGCGTGAAGGGAAACGCCATCAGCGATGCGGAGGCCTGGGGGGCGGCGGTGAAGTTCTACTTCCCCGGAGCGGGGATCCGGGTGGAGATGCGGATCGATCTCTGCGCCAGCGTGAGAACGGAGGATACCGCGCCGAAGACTTCCGGAAAGATCATCGACCTGAGCGATTTCTTCTGAGGAGGGCGGCGGCATGAAAAAGACAATAGAGGGATTTCTGAAGCAGAGCCCGAAGGTACGGAAAAAGGACATAGAGGCCATCAACGGCCTTTTCTCCTCCTACCTGTTCCGCAGCGCGGCCAGCCGGGAAATCTGGACCACCTGCTGCCGGAAACACGGGACCCTCCCGGAGGATCACCCGTTCTGGGCGGAGGAGCACATCCGGGAGCCGAAGCACTACTGGATCAAATCGGAGCGGGAGAAAAGGGATCAGACGTCGTGCCCCTTCTGCGGGAAAAAGGGGACGGTGAAGGACCTGAAATATACGGGAAAGCGGAAGAACCTGTGGGAGCTGCAGCGCTTTGCCGTGCTGCGCTGGGATGGAAACGCCTTTTGGATCATCTGCGCGGAGGCCAAAAAGGACTATGAGCGCCGGGATCACCTTTGCTTTGCGCCCACGATAAACACCTGCGCCACCTACCGCTTCGGGGCGGAGGCGGTGGACTACCTCATCAGGCCATGGTGGGGCTCTTATCGCCGGGTCGAAACGGAGAAATATTCCTCATTCGGGAAAAAGGCCGTGGACCGGCCAGTCAACTGGAACACGGAAGAAGGCCTGACCTACGCCGTGCTCTGGCCGGAGGAGATAAAAAAGAGCCCCATCCGCTGGTGCCGGGCTGAGGAATGGATCGAAAGCGAGCACGAGATAGTGCGCTTCGCCCACCTGGCCCACGCTTATCCCAGGCAGGTCGAGATGCTGATGAAGGCGGGGATGGCGGAGGTGATCCGGGACCGGATCGACCGGGGCGTGAAGCACGCGGCGGTGCTGGACTGGGAGGCCGGGGACTTCCGCAGCGGTTTCAAGGTGCCGCCGGAGATCGTCCGGGGATTTCTACGGAACCATGTGCCGGGGGACCGGAACATCCGGGTGCTGGAGCTGTGGAAGGAGCTGAACCGGAAAAGCCGGGTGTCACTGGAGGAGACGGAGGAGGTCTACCCGTATCTGAGCGTAAAGAGGACCGCGCTGAAGCTGGCCAAGCGGTGGAACGTGGACCCCATACGGCTGTACCGGTATCTGGACGGACAGAATCACTGCCACGTCAGCGCCATGTTCCAGGCCTGGGAGGATTATGTGACGCTGGGAGAGCAGCAGGGCCTGAAGCTGTACCGGACAGACGTGATCTTCCCAGAAAACCTGGGGAACGCCCACGACGCCGTTGTGGCAAAGCGGAACGAGAATCTGGCGCGGGAGCGGGCGGCAGAGCTGAAGCGGCAGGAGAAGAAACGACAGGAGGCCGCGAAAAAAGCGGAGGAGGAATATACCGGCGCGCTCCGCCCAAAGCTGGAGGCCAAATTCGCCTGGGAGGACGGGGAATATGCCATTATCGTGCCGGAGTCGAAGCAGGCAATCCTGGACGAGGGGCGGGAACTCCAGCACTGCGTGGGCGGATACGCGGACCGGCATATGCAGGGGAAGACCGTGATCCTGTTCATGAGGCGGAAAGCAGCGCCGGACAAGCCCTGGATCACCATCGAAATGAAGGGCACGGAGCTGAAGCAGATCCACGGCTTCCGTAACGAGGGGCTATACAGCACCGGGGGCAGGACGGCGCCGGACCCGCGGGAGGTATACCGGGCGTTCCTGGACCCGTGGCTGGAATGGGTAGCCAAGGGCAGCAGAAGGAAAAAGGACGGAACGCCTATCGTCCCGAGAAGTAAAAAGAAGGAGGCCGCGGCATGAACGAGGAACGGATCAACACGGGCGGGGGAACCGCCCTGGCAACGAAAGGAGAAGGCCGGAGCCTGGAGGTGATCGGCGCGGAGATTCGCGCCCTGACCTCCTCCATGCTGAACAACATCATCGAAATCGGGCGGCGGATGGTAGAGGCCAAAGAGCTGCTGCCCCACGGAGAATTCGGGCCCTGGATCAAAGAAAACACGGGGTACAGCCACAGCACCGCGAACAACTTCATGCGGCTGTTCAACGAGTACGGGAACCCGCAGCAGAGCCTGTTCGGAGCGGAGGTGGAAAAGTCCCAAACGTTTGGGAAATTGAGCTATACCAAGGCTTTGGCCCTCCTTGCCCTGCCCACGGAGGCGGAGCGGGAGGAGTTTGTGGAGACCCACGACGTGGACGCCATGAGCACCCGGGAGCTGGAGCAGGCGATCCGGGAGCGGGACGAGGCCAGGAAGCGGGCGGAGGAGGCGGAGACCAGGGAGAAGGAAGCACGGGAGGAGCTGACCGAGACTGCCGACATGCTGGACAAAACCCTGGAGGAGCGGAACGCCCGGGGCGTCTTGGTGCGTGAGCATGAGGAGCAGATCGCGGACCTGGAGCGGGAGCTGGAGGAGCTGCGCTCCCGGCCCGTGGACGTGGCCGTGCAGGCGCCGGACCCGGAGGAGATCGAGCGCCGGGCGGCGGAGCTGGCCAAGGAAGCCCAGGCCGCCCAGGCAAAGGCTGAGCAGGACGCGGAGGCGGCCATTGCCAAGGCGAAGCAGGAGGCCAAGGACAAGCTCAAAAAGGCCGAGGACAAGGCCAAGGCGGAGCGGGAACAGCTGGAGGCAAAACTGAAGGCGGCGGAGGAGAAGTTGTCCACAGCCGGCGCGGAGGACCGGAGCGCGGCGGAGCAGTTGCGGGCAACGGTGGAGAGCCTGAAAAAAGAGCTTGCCATGAGCGGGCAGGAGATCACCGCTTTCCGCCTGCGGTTCGCGGCGTGGCAGGAGGCATACCGGGCCATGCGGGAGGCGCTGGGCGCCGTGCCGGAGGAGCAGCGGGGAAAAATGGCCGCTGCCGCCAGGGCCCAGGCCAAGGCCTGGGCGGAGGAATGACATGACGGACCTGGAGCTACTGCGGAGCTATGACCGCTCAAGGTGGAAGTGCAAGGCAATGCTGCGAGCCTGCTTCCGGGAGGGGGGCAGCCTGGGGAACATCGTGGCGAGGCTGGAGCGCATGGGGCGGAAGCCTCGTCAGAGCCTGCTTTGGACCTTCGGCACGGAGCGGGCGGAGCTGATCCCCGGGCAGATCATCACGGAGTTCTGCCGGCGAAACCATATCGCCATGACGACGCGACAAAAAAGGACGGCACCGCAGACCGGGGTGACGGACGAATACTGCCAAGGCTGCATCTACCTCACCAAGGACTACGGAGAGCGGATTTGCAATTTTTTGATTTTTGAGCATGAGCGCCGAGGGTGCCCAGCAGGGACCGGGTGCAAGCGGCGGAAACCGATACGGGGGAGAAAGGAGAAATCATGAGCACAGAGAAAAGCATCCTGGATATGGCCAGGGGGGCCATATCGGAGCGGGTGGATTATGAGATGGGGCGGGTCATGCGGAACATCATGGACCCAAACACCAGCCCCACGGAGAAAAGGGAGATCACCCTCACCATAAAGCTAAGCCCGGACGATGAGCGAGCGGTGATCGGCGTATCGGTGACGGCCAAGAGCAAGCTGGCTCCGACGGTACCAATCAAGACCGCGCTGTACGCACATACGGACAGCTACGGGGAATTTCACGCGGTGGAAATGACGCCGCAAATCCCAGGCCAGATCGGATTTGACGGAGACGAGGCAGAACAGACCGCGATCCTGCGGATCGCAAAATAAGGAGGAAACACAAAATGCTGAAAGCAGCTATTGAGCAGATCGCGGCCATGAGCCGACCCACGCCTTTTTCCGTGGATGGGCACACCTACGTCCTTTCGGCAGATGGGGTGCTGCTGGAAGTCAAGCCGGAGATGGATGCGCCGGTCACACTGCGCGTGAACAGCCTGGACGCACTGGTGCAGCTTGTGCGGAAGGATAGCGGAGATTTGCGGCTTTTCGTATCGGTCAAAAGCGCAACGGCGGCAGAGGCTTTCTGCGCTGTGGAGCGGGACAACCGCTGGCGCAGGCTGCACCTTTACAGGGCAGACGCCACGGACATACCCGGCTGGGAGCCGGAAACCACCATGCCATTCGACGAGGCAACCGTTGCACTGATGACCCGCTTCCAGGAGAGCGAGGATAGGGAATACTGCATCCGGCTGCTGAGCCAAATCACCACGGGGGCGAAGGTGACCTATGCGGACAACGGAGTGGCATCTACCATCGTGACGCAGAAGGGTGCCGCCCTGGCCGAGAACATGACCATTAAGCCTTTGGTCAGGCTCCGGCCATATCGGACGTTCCAGGAGGTGGAGCAGCCGGAGGGCCTGTTCTTGATCCGGGTGCGGGAACGCGGGATCGCGTTCATCGAGGCGGACGGCGGGATGTGGAAACTCACCGCCCGGAATACCGTGAAAGCATGGCTGACGGAACAGCTGCAGGACTGCCCCGGCGTGACGGTGATGCTGTGAGGAGTGACTACGATGTGGCCGCCCACCAGGACACCCATTATTTCCGCTGGTGCCTATGCGGGCGGGAATGGTATGACTCACTGATCCGGGGAGACCCGGAGCGTGAGGGGCGGCAGGTAGAC
>JAEEGL013678183.1_pt1 | contig 19395 bp, 35 predicted proteins | sample 9134231 | NCBI WGS metagenome assembly JAEEGL01 (sample SAMN16246548, study PRJNA631951) | gut metagenome | biome: gut microbiome; feature: rumen; material: fiber-attached | host: Bos | place: Iran: Karaj | collected 2018-10
TCGATAACCGAAACAGGCACGCAAGACCTCGCCACCAATACGAGCCAACATTTCACAATCACCGGTCCGGCGCGAGTGGGCTTGCAGATCTCCATCCCAAGCGGAACAGTTACGAACGTCGCATGCGAAGTACAACTTGAGGCCGGCACAACCGCCACAGAGTTCGCACGATATAAGGGCGTGGAAAGAGAGCTCAACCTTGGCAAAAACCTGCAAGGTGGATTCAGCGCGGCAGTGAACTTGACGCACAATGGCATCACATTCGTGAACAACGCGAATGGCACAATCAGCTACTCCGCCGGCACTGCTTCAGGTGGGAATGCATTGAGCATGTTCGGCTCAACGGCAACATCAAACAATCGCGTCTTTTGGCTAGGAATGGGCAACTACATCTTGAGCGGCGGAACAGAGCAAGTCCAGCTCGAAGTTGTAAAACCGGACGGAACAAACGTTGCCAAAACATGGCCGTCATCAGGCGTTGTCGCATTCACGCTTAACGCGACATCAAAGGTATTCGTCCGCGCCAACGTGCCAGATGGAACAACCCTGACCGCCGGCACTGTCAGCCCACAACTCGAAGCCGGTTCATTCAAGACGCCATATTTCGGCTACATCCCACCGATCGAGCTCAATCTCGTTTCGACCGCACAGGACTCAATCTCCTACTATTCGAATGGCTGGTATCTACGCAAAGAAACCGACAAAGTCATCCTCGATGGCACTGAATCCGGTTGGGGCTACAACTCGAACCTGAAAGCATTCTGGATATTATGTAGCGATGCCGGCATGGCATCATTTACATCATCCACGACAGGGCATTGGCCGAAGCTCTGCGATTATTTCACATATCATGCCCAAACCCCAGGCGCAACATCCCCGGATGGTATATACGAAGACGGCGCAGCATACACATCGAAGCTATTCATCAAGCACAACGCCAGCACAACACTCGATGCGTTCAAGTCCTGGCTCGGAGCGCACCCAATCACCATCTATTTCAAGAGAACGGCGGCATCCGTCACGCAAGTGACCAACACAACGGTCGTTTCCCAACTAAATTCACTCAATTCGGGCTTCTCCGTTCCGGCACCGAGAGGAACATTCATGGCAATATCAGAGCCGAACAACGCCCCAGTGGACAATTACGCCCGGTTTATGTCGCATGTTGGCGAATTGACCATCACGAATAGTGCGCCACTGCCGACATACCCAATCTGGCGCATAGTTGGCCCAGCAACAGCCCCACTCACGCTCAAGAATGGCATGACCGGCGAGAGCATCACATACAACGCGAATATAGGCACAGGATCGGAGCTAATAATCGACATGGCAAATCAGACAGCAACCATCGGCACTACAAACGTAATCGCCAACATTTCCGGATCATGGTTGAGCTTCTCTGATGGCGATGTGATTGCTTATACGAACGGAGGCGGCAACGCCACATCAACGCTCGTATGGAATGGAGTGGTCGGCTAATGCAACAAGCAACATATGACATCCAACTTCGCCTAAACGGCACGCTCATCGGTGACATCAGCGAAATCGCCCAGAATCTAACATGGACGAAATGCCGGACGGCGTACGGAGTGGACGAGATAAACTTCACCATCAACGACCAGGTATTCGCCGATTGGTGTGCGCGGAGGGGCACGACCATCTCCGCCATGCTCGCCCCATATGCACTCGATGCAAGAGTTATTCGCAACGGTGAGGCATTGGTCGGCGGTTATTTGGCCACAATGCCGGCATACCAGCCACTCAGCGCAAGCGCAAATCTTCAGATGCGCTTCGATGGCTACATGAACTTGCTCGCAGGAGTCTATCTCAGGCCAACGGCGGCCGTCACAAAACAAGCCGGCATCATGGTCCGGGATTGGATTTCATTCGCCGAATCAAAAGCGACCGCGGCAGGGAAGCCATTCGGAATCACCGCAGGATCAATCGCAACGCTCGCTAGCATCCAGAGAGCATTCGACAATTACAAGCCAGTCAAAGAGGCAATCACCGACCTCGTGGACAACGTGGACGGAGCAGGGCCATTTGACGTAATATTCAACCCCAACCGAAGCTATTACATCACGAACCAACTCGGGCGCGACATTACAGCATGGCAACTTACCTATCCAACCAAACTCACAGGCCAAAGCGTAGCGACCATCAAAGCCCCAGAAGTGCAAGGATTCGCAAGCCATATCATCGCGCTCGGCGCAGGCGAAACATCGAGCGATCCAACAAAGAGCACCGTTATCGTTTCGGAATCGACCAATAGCACAGCCGTCACGACTTACGGTTACGTTGAACGGCTCTCGCAATATTCGAGCATAAGTAGACAGGCCACACTAGACAGCCATTGCTATGCCGACCTTGCGAACGCAACAAATATCAGATGGCAACCACAAATCACCCTGCTCGGCATTCAGGTTCCACCAAGCCCCACGAATACGCAGGGCTTATGGATTGGCGATCGCGTTTGGCTAGATAATACGGCAGACTTGACAGGACAGACCTCCGGCAAATTCCGCGTGAACAAGCTGAGTGTTTCAGTGAGCGCGAATGGGGGCGAAATCGTCACCCCAGACTTGGAGCGCATCGCATGATAAGCCTATTCGACAAAGAACTCGAAGAAATGGAGCGCGAAGTCCGCGATTTGAAGACAATCCATGCGAGGGGGCTCGGCACAGTGCGCTTTTATGAGGCAGAAGCGACCAAAACGGTGGCATATTCGCAAGGATATGCCACATTCACCATCACGATTGCACAGGACGAGCTAACCCCGGCAATCATCATCCCCACATTGACCATCCCAGAGCCGCTCGTCTATACATTCGCCACTTATAGCATCAACGAGGCCGGCGACAGGGCGAGCGTGACCGTTTCGGCATATACCCCAGGCACCGTCAAATTAAAGGTGATCAGCTCATCACCAATCGGGAGTATCACATGACGTTCGAGGAAAGAATCAAGGCACTTCGGAGCGAAGTCGAGGCACTAAAGACAATCAAGCGCAAGAACTCGACCACACTCATGACAATCACGAAGACAGGAGTCTGCACAGGGCAACTAAAACGCATCAACAACGCCGTCATCTGCATGTTGGCAGGCGGAATCGCCGTCATCCCGACAAATCCTGACGAAAAGTTCATCTTCTCGTGCGCTTTGGACGGTTATTCGTCAAAAATGCGCCAGATTGAAACAATCAACTGGTTATTTGACGATGGAGCCGTTGGAATATGTTGCATCCCACGCGCATCGGGGCTTGATGATGGCATGGCGAAGAATGCGACCAAAAATGTATCAATTCGCGTGCATGTGACCGCCACAAGCGACTTCACGCTCGAAGCATCGCAAATAGTAAATGACGAGGAGTAGCATGGACAACTTACAAGAGGAACTGGCAAGGCTTAAAGAGGAAATCCGCGACCTAAAGACGGCACAGACGCTCCCCGGCTATTCGAGAATGTACAGGGGCACGCTCCCAATCCCTGCCGGAAACTATCAAGGCGTTTACGCATGGACGATCACATTCGAGCAGGACGGCTTTGGCAATGCCCCAATCATCCATTTCGACCAGGGCAGGAACATGACGCTCCTAGGCTTCGATTTCATAAACAACACGCAACAAATCGAGTTCTTCGCGAACCCATATGGAACATCAATCGCCGAAACGCGCTACTTTTACAGCACGCGCCCAATCGCAAGCGTGGGGCCACTCACAAAGACGCATGACATCGATGAGTACACGCCACCGCCAACATGGCAACAAGTCCGCTCGTTCAGCTTGAGCCGAATGGGAACAACGCCGGGCTATTGTTTGATGAACTGCCGGCTTGGATTCGGCATTAACTCCGGCACATATGCGAGCGCAATCGCGGATAAGAACGCACAGGCGGCCAATGGCACATTGCATGATGCGAGAAGCGCACCGCCAGCAGAGCTTCAAGTTCCAGTCTATATCAACACAGGCGATCCGAATGGACACGTTGTTGTTTGGGATCGTGGCACTGTTTATTCCGATGGCCAGAGAATAACCAACGGCTTGAACTATTATGGGCTCGCCAACGTTTGGGGATGGGGCGAGTTCTGCGATGGCGTGAGAGTCGTCCAACGAAGCTAATCGCTCCCATCTGGGAAGAGATTAAGTGCGGCGGTTTTTGTGGTACAATGAAGGTGCTTATTTGGAGAGTATCTAATCTCTTTAAGCAAAAAACCGCCGATGAAGCCCATCGCCCCAGATAATGGGAGAGGTAAAGGGTACGGCGGTTTTTTGGCCAATCACGCCCCGACACAGATGTCGGGAGCTAGTCGCTCCCACTCGGGAAGCATAATCGGGGGCAGATTAAACAGGAGCCAACATGGCGACAAATACCTACCCCGAACCATACAGATCATCAGCCCTCGATTCATTGGTTGATCCATCTGGTTGTTACAGCCGGGAGTGCACTTCATACTGCGCGTGGAAAGTCAAAGAGGCAACCGGCAAATGGCTGAAGCACACAGGAGATTTCAACGCGAAAAACTGGGTCGCTCGACTTAGCGAGAACGGCTACAAGAAAATCGTCAGCACGCCAGTCGGCAACGGCAAATGTGTCGGAGTCTGTGGAGCGCATAAGAACAGCACTGGCGCATATGGTCATGTTTTGTGGGCAGACAATTCGCTCTACATCAGCGAATACAATTACCCATGGCCGTTTTACAGGGCGAAATACCACGAAAGAGCCGTCAAGGCACGCGACTGGACTTGGGTTCAAATCGTGGCACCAAAGAAGAAGAAAAGCGTTGCAGAGTTGGCTCAGGAAGTCCTAGACGGAAAATGGGGCAACGGCAACGTCCGCAAGCAGAGGCTCACGCAAGCTGGTTACAATTACAACGAAGTCCAGGCGAAGGTCAATGCACTAGTAGCAGGCCGGAATAAGGGGCCATCAATCGGATGCAAGGTCAAAACATCCGCAAAGACTGACGTGAACGGCGTGCGCTTAAACACCGCAATCATCAACGATGGGCAATCCGTCTGGAAGAAAACGCAAGGACCGAACGCGATTCTATACAAGGGCAACACAATCAGATGTGTCGTGCCAATAACAACACTAAGGAGGGCATAACATGGAACTAATAGGAGCACTCGAACCGCTCACCGCCGCCATCCTGCTCGGAATGGTCGCAGGAGTGGTGGAGCTAATCAAACGCGCATTCGATAAAGATTGGCGAGCATGCGCAATCATACTCGGGGCAGGGATAACTGGCGCATTGTGCGCGCTTGCATTGGGAGTCGGCGCATTGATGGGCGCAGTGATCGGGCTTTCCGCATCCGGATTCATCACAATCGCGCAGAACTTCGGAAAGGATTGCATATAATGGCGTGCGCAGACGGAATGGCCGAACTATCCCAGACGAGAGGTGATACGGTCGGCTATACATTCCAAAGGCTCAATGCAGATGGGGAGGTTATAACGACCGCGCCACAGAGCTTATATTTCACCGTCAAACGTAAATTCACCGACAAAGAGGCCGTTCTGCAAAAGAAGATGGACGAAATGACCATGGACGAAGATGGCACATGGCACTTTGTGCTTCAATCCGAGGACACCGAATCGCTCGATTATGGGGTTTATGTTTACGACATCCAAGTCACCGACAATGATGCCGTCACAACCATCGCAAAGGGCAATCTGAAACTCACCGGCGAGGCAACCTGGGCAGCAAACGAGGGCTAAAATGACGGAGCAGAGAATCAGAGTCAATCAGGAGCAAGGCGAGAGGCAAATCCCAGTCGCGCAACAGGCGAGCGAGCGTCCAATCTCTGTTGGCGGTGAGCCATCTGTCTTGCATGGCATCGATGGCGTAAGCCCAATCGCGACCGTCACACAAACAGATGACGGCGCGGTCATTTCGATTACAGATCGCGATGGAACGACAACCGCAGAGATTTACAACGGCGAACAAGGCCCACAAGGCGTTCAAGGCCCAACCGGCCCCCAAGGGCCACAAGGAATCCAGGGCGAAAAAGGCGACAAAGGCGACACTGGTGCCACAGGCCCACAAGGGCCGAAAGGCGACAAGGGCGATAAGGGCGATCGAGGCGCAACCGGTGCCACAGGCCCAGAAGGCCAAAGAGGTCCACGCGGAGAGCAAGGCATCCAAGGCCCAAAGGGCGACACTGGAGCGACCGGAGCGCAGGGCCCGAGAGGATTACAAGGCCCCAAAGGCGACACTGGCGAAACAGGGCCACAGGGCGAAACCGGCCCTCAAGGCGAGCAAGGCATTCAAGGTCCACAAGGCCCATCCGGAGCGGATGGGGCTGATGGATTCTCGCCGATTGCTACCGTCACCAAGAGTGGAAGCACCGCCACCATCACGATCACAGATAAAAATGGCACCACAACCGCCAGCGTGACGGAGCCAACCATAGACAACACCCTGTCGTGGACATCGCAAAACCCTGTCGAGAACCAAGCCATCCGAAACACGATCTACACGAAGAACGGCTCTGATGATAAAGAAGCCGGCATCAACATCGCTTTTAGCAATCCAAACTTGAACCCTTATGTGCATCTCGGCTCTAAGGCGAGCGCAACCAAGGGAAACAAATCAATCGGCATCGGCTACAATGCCGAGTCCTCAGCCGTCCGTTCTATCGCTATCGGTGACACTGCAACCGCCAGCAAACGCGAAGGCGTTGCGCTAGGCCCAAACGCCACCGCAGGACAATACTCGCTCTCCATTGGCTATTACACGAACACCGTTCCGAATTACTCAACCGCCGTTGGCCCATACGCCAAGGTGCTAACAGGAGCCACCAACGCCACCGCTATCGGCTACCAATCGGAAGCCAGCGAAGCGGAAACTATTTCTGTTGGTAAATCCACCAACAAACGCCGCATCGTGAACGTAGCAGACGGCACCACAGCGACCGATGCCGCAACCGTTGGGCAAATCCCAACCAAGACCAGCGACTTGACTAATGATGGGGCCGACAATACTAGCACATATGTCGAAGCTGACGAGCTTGCGACCGTAGCCACATCAGGGAGCTATAACGACCTTAGCAACAAGCCAACAATACCGGCGGCCCAAGTAAACTCAGACTGGAGTGCTAACAGTGGCGTAGCGCAAATTCTAAACAAGCCAACACTTGCGACTGTAGCTACCTCTGGAAGCTATAACGACCTGTTGAACAAGCCCACCATCCCGACCGTCAACAACGCCACGCTGACGATTCAGAAGAATGGCACAACGGTCAACACATTCACGGCAAACGCAAGCTCAAATGTTACGGCCAACATAACGGTGCCAACATCCACATCAGGCCTGACCAATAATGGCGCGGACGGCACGAGCGCATACGTTGAGGCGGATGATTTGGCATCGGTTGCGACATCCGGATCATACAATGATCTATCGAACAAACCGACCATCCCAGCGGCGCAGGTCAACTCGGATTGGAATGCATCAAGTGGCGTGGCTCAAATCCTAAACAAGCCAACGCTCGCGGCAGTTGCCACAAGTGGGGCGTATAACGATCTGTCAGGGAAACCGACCATCCCAACTAAGACAAGCGACCTCGTGAATGATGGCGCAGACAATACCGCACAATATCTCGAAACTAACGAAACGGCTTACAAGACAGCGTCCATCCCATATGGCGAGTGCGACAGCACCTCGACAGCAACGGCATTCACAGCGACAGTGCCAGGCATCACTGAGCTTCGAGATGGTGTCTGCATGCTACTCAAAAATGGAGTCATAACGTCAGCATCAGGCTTCACCATCGACATCAATGGGCTAGGAGCCAAGCCAGCATATAGCAGTATGGCGGCCGCAACGCGCGAAACGACCGCGTTCAACATAAACTACACAATCATGTTCGTATATGATTCCGACCGCGTTGAAGGCGGATGTTGGGTCTATTACCGCGGCTACTATTCAGATTCAAACTCGATCGGCTACCAGCTCCGCACAAACTCCAGCACGCTACCAGCCAAAGAAACAGGATACCGCTACCGCCTCTGGCTCACGTCGGCTGATGGGCAAGGCTATGTGCCAATCAACACAAGTTCCAGCACAAGTACTACTGGCACGAAAGCCCTGAACACCGACACGCCAATCGACCCATTCGGAACAATTGTCTACAACTCGACTAACGCCACAGTAAACGCCAACGCGAACCTGCCAAACGGCACACAATGGACGCAGTATGTGCTCGATATGCGCTATGCGAAATATCCGCTCACGCTGACGTACCCTGATCCTGTTTATTTGAAATGCACACCCCAGACATCAGGGAATGGCGCACTCATCAACGATATTGTGCAAGCTCTGCCGACAACCGAAGACGGCAAAATATACATCTATCTCGGCAACGCATATTCGGCAACGAACATGGAGCTGAAACAGGACCATCCTGTCTATTACTTCAAGGACGGCCAGATCCGACTTTGGTCAGGCGAAACAGTGCCGACACTATACACGACCACAGGGCAGAACACAGACGGCGCAGTGACGCAAAAATTATTCTCGGACATAGTGGGGAATGTCGAAACAATATTACAAACGCTTAACAACGGAGGTGGTGCACAATGAGCATTGCAAGCGAACTATCAGCATTAAACGGTTATATTCTCGGCGCATATGACGAGATAAACGATAAAGGCGGCACAGTGCCGGCAAATAAGAACATGGCGAACCTCGCGAGCGCGATTTCAAGCATCAGCTCTGGCACGCCGACCACAATCACCCCACTTGAAGTGACCGAGAATGGCACATACACTGCCCCAACCGGCACCGCATATAGCCCCGTGACAGTAAATGTCAGCGGAGGTGGTGGCATATCTGGCCTATATACCGGAGTGGTCACAATAGCAGACGAGTCCGCCCAGACATATGTAACGGTCAGCGGAGCATTCCCAAGCGACAAAGGTCAGCCAAAGTTGTGTGTCCTATACGAAATGAACACAGCAGAAAACGACACCGGCACAGACACCAGCCGCACTCGTTTCCCTAAATACTTCATCGCAAGAAGAAATACGGCTACCAGCAGTGGAACTGGAGCATCGAACGAGTCCTACTATATGTCGTACCACGCGATACGGTTTTCCGGGAGTTCTTATTCAAGCGATGACACAAACGCTTCGGTCAACGGCATGTTTTACCAAAACTCCAGCGCATTGAACTATAATGTGTATTCTTTCTGCAAAGGTTCTGCTGGAACAGGCAATCTGTATTTCGGGACTGGGGGAACTTATGGGCTACGCACTGGCAGATCGTATAGGTGGATGGTGGTCATCGATAGCGAACTGGACGCGTAGATTTGGTAAGAAATGGCAGACTCAATCATCATCGCACTAATAACGGCAGGATTCCCGACAATAACGACCGCAATCACGGCCGTCTGCCAATCACGCGCCACAAAAAAGAACGCGGCCAAGCACTCGATCCTCCAAATGATCATGGAGGACCACATGGCCATTCAGGAGAAGAAGCTCCCCACGAATTACCAGAACGTGCTTCATGAGTTCGACATCTACAAGAAAAACGGTGGCAACTCATACATGGAAGAAAAGGTCACCGAATACAAGAAATGGTTCGCAGAAGTTGAGAAACACAGTCGAAGGTGATATAATAAACAGATGGTCGCTCTGTCCATTTTGCGACCATTGGCATCTATGAGTTACTTGTGGCTCTCCGATGCCTTTTTTGATGCTCCCATTCCGAAGCCATAATGAGTCCATAGTGTAAACGCTGGCACATTCCAAGAAAGGAGGTGATGCTATGCGCTTGGAAATTGTGCTCAGTCGCGACTTCAATCCGGCAACCTTCGATGGATTGAATTGCAAGGTTCGGGATAATGTCGTGACCGCCAACGGAACCGTTGAAGAACTCAACCAAATCATTGATGTAGCAGACAGAATACCCGGCGGAAAGACCGTCATCATGAGGAGGGGCGATGATGAAGAAGGCAAAAAAGCGGAATCGTAGGAGAAGGACGCTGGCGGGCTCGAACCGCCATCACTAGCGCATCTTTTGTTTCAGGGAAGGCATTGGCAGAGGGGTTACGCGCGCAGACTGCGCAACCGCTTCGTCTATATGCTGGACATCGACATCCACAATGAGCTCCACAATGCGATCATCCACGACATTCCGAAGCCGACCGCAGATGGGATTGTTGCCATATGGAGGGCATATTTGGAGCACGAACCCGAAATCGCGAGCATGGGCATCGTACAAGCCGCCGAATGGCTTTCGGAGGCTTGCTATGATGAGCCATACCACACATGCATGAAGCATCAGGCCGAATTTCTCAAAAAAAGGCTCGGATAATCCCGAGCCTTTTGATTTTTTGGCGATTTTGAGTTATAATGGAGCCACTGATTCATCCATGGCTCCAACCAGTTTCATTTCTGGTGGAGCCTTTTTGGAGCCCCTAAACAGTAAATTGTTTAGGAGCAGATAATGGACACAAACGGTCAAAACTACCAAATGCGAAAATCCGAGGCCATGGATGGCAACGTGGAGAACAAGTTCGTTGTTCTCTCCCAAGAGGTAATCGGGAACAAGGATTTGACACTGGCGGAGCGAATTATTTTGGCGCGAATCACTGGCTTCAAAGTCTTTTACGAGTCAAACGAGGCCACCGGCGAGTTTTTGGGCATCAGCCCCGATCATGTAAAGAAATCGAAGCAAAAGCTCGAAAAACTCGGCTACATTGTCGCGATTGAGAACTCCGGGCATGGGAAAAAATACGCACCGAATTTCAACAAAATTTTGGGCTGCCGGGTGAATTTAACCCGTCTGGGGGGTGAATTTAACCCCCCAGACGGGGGAAATCAACCCCCAGAGAATAAATTAAAGAATAAAGAAAAGAACAAAGAAGGCGGCGATAACGCCGCGGATGGTGTGGAAAATTCAAAAAAGGAATATGGCAGGGCAGACATAAATGAATTGGTGGAGCTATGGGAGTCAGAAACAGGCATCTCGATTAAAGGACAGCAGAACGAACGCCGGCAATTATACAACCTGCTCCGCAAATATGGCTGTGAGGCCACGAAAACGCTTGTAAAGCGCGTTGGGGCTACAAGACGAAGTCGTGACCGTTTCGCCCCACAAATAGCCGTTCCGAGCGATTTGACGGGCAAATACAGCAAGCTCCCACGCATGCAGATGTGGGAAGAACGCAACAAAGCATCGCGATCATTCGGCCAACCGGCCAACCCTACCCTGGCGGCCATTAAAGGCAACGAGGGATGGAACGCTGGCGCATGGGAAGAGCCGAGCGATGAAGAGCGCGAACGCGTCCGGCAGATGTTCAAACAGAAACGAGGTGAGCTCTTTGGTTAGGTGCGACAATATCAACTGGAGGATATAAGGAATGCACACATGGAGAATTACTACATCATGAGCGAGAGCGACCAACGCTGGCGCAATGAGCTCATTAAACAGATGGCGAAAGCCACAAGATTACCAATTCCCCGAGTCATGATGATGACATGGGAACAACTAACAAAACCGAACAAAATCCGAACGCAAACAGGAAGGGAAGTGGAGCTCGATTCAACCCTGGCATTGGCTCTCGAACGACTTCCCCACTATTCGCGCTGGATATTCGCCACGAGCCCCTTTCCGCCTCTGATACCAGACGAATATCTGGACCCGGCGCGAGAGTACATCGAGCGGAAGCACAAACTGCCAAAAATGGGCATATTTTAAGCGAAAGCATATTGACTTTCCGGGCGAGGTGTGATAGAATAGATAGTAACAGGGAACGAAAAAGCCCTGAGAAAATGAAAAGCTAGAACAACCAAGACGAGCGGACAGTCGTCTTTCGCCTGAATATGTAAAGTCGCACAATGTATAGAATCAGATGTCAAGTGTCGCACAACAAATCAGACCGAATCGCACAGCCGCTCGCAAAGAGCGGCTTTTTTGAGGGGCTTCAAGGATGAATCAGATTGAAACCCGTCCGAACAGCCACGCTGGCGCGCAGAGATTAAAGCGGCCACAGGCAAACAAGGCAAACACCTTAACAATTCGGCAAACAAAACAAACATTAAACGAAAGGAGGCCAACATGAGCCAAACTTACAAACATTTGAGCAAGCTTACCAAAGCGGAGCTCATCCAAATCATCAAGGACAGCGATTTCACAATCAACGCCCTAACAAAAGAACTCAAGAGCAGGAGCTAAACATGGAAACGATCGACAAATTGTGGGCATGGGGCGAGCGACATTACAAGCTCGTAGCAATCATCGGATTCATCATCATCTGCATCTTGAACCATTAAAAGGAGAACGAAAATGATCGATAACCCAAACTATGACCGAGCGCGACTCCAGAGAGCAATCGAGGAGCTTGAGCGATGAGCAAGATTAAAGTTGCATTCTGGGATGAAATTATGGCGAAGCAGGAGGCCGAGCCACAACCAGAGCAGGAAGAAAAAGGCGATGGCGAGAAGTAAGGAGCCGACCATCGCGGACTTGTTCGAAGAACTCGAAATCATCATCGAGGAGTTCGAGAACAATTATGAGCAAACATTGAAAGAGCTAAAGAAGAAATTGAAAGAGAGGTAAACATGGCTGGAACGAAAGCCGGCGGCCGTAAAGCCGCAATCACGAATAGAAAGAAATATGGGCGCGAATTTTACCAGGAAATCGGGCGCAAAGGCGGCAGGAATGGCCACCTGGGAGGCTTCGCGGCCAACCCAGAACTCGCCAAAATCGCCGGGGCAAAAGGCGGTCGCAAAAGCAAACGCGGCCCTGCCAAACATTAAACGAAAAGGAGAAATAAAGTGAAAACGACAAAGAAAAACAAGGACTTCGCAGGATTGGTTCAAGAATTGACCGATCTAAGCGAGAAAGATTTCAAAGAAGCGATAAGAATCGCGAAACAATTCAGAAAAGCACAGAGGATGCTTCAAAAGACAATGATCCGCCAGCAAAGAGAGTTCAGACTCCCGAATAAATCGACAAACGATGCGCCAGTGATGGCCGGAGTTGATTATGCCTACTAGCAAGATTGTGAAGAACAAGTCCAAAGCAGGTGACGACAAATTCAGCTTCAACTATGCGAGCCTCGCAGACATCCAGGAGCAGGGCTTTGACGTGCCGAAGATGCGCATCCGGCCAATCTTCACGCCAGACGGCACGACATATGTTGGCGATTACATGGAATATTACGATGAAGAAACCAAAGAGTGGAATCTCGGAAGCAGGGTGATAAGCGAGAGGATGGGGAGCATGAACGCCCAACAGAGCCGGGGCAGTTCCGAATCATACGCCAGACGGTACACGACACTCATGGCTCTCGGCCTTGCAGGCCAGGACGACAAGAACGTTGAAGCAGACGGCATCGAATACCGCAAGAAGAACGGCATCGACTTCGACCAAGTCCGCGAGGATTGCGCCGCAATCGATGATCTCGAAAGCCTCGGCGACTATTATAAGAGCCTCAACGTTTCAAAGATGAGCCAAGCCCAACAGAAATACATCAACGGCATCATCAATAGGCGCAAAAAGGAGCTTGAGAAATGAACGCAATCATCCCACAGAATATCGAGCACATAAAGGAACAACTTGCCACGATCGAGCTAACCATTCGGAAGATTGACCTCGCTAACGATAACGAGCGCGACCTTCTGACACAGCTCAATACCATCAACAAGGCGAGCTACTCGGCAATACAAACCATAAAAGCGGACATTAACAACCGATGAATGACGAAGAAAGACCAGATTTCACATACGCGGAGTCAGAGCCAAGGCTCGAACCATCCGCAATGCCATCCGGCGAGGGGGAGATGTGAGCGATTTTGAAAAACGATGGGGGAATCTTACGGTCGGCGAGGCGATCGAGTTAAACAAGAAAGCATTGGAATCGATGGGCGATCCCTCAATCGAGGAATAAGGCCTCTGTCTTCCAGACCGGCAGACGTTAAAGAGCACCGGTGGCACCAAGAAAAGTCGAAACGAATTCTTCAGGCAGAAGGATTCAACTCCGCCAGGGCGTGGTTAGTTGTGTAAGTAAAAACCTCATTTCAAGGCCCCCTGGCAATGGCGCGCAACCACACATTAAGTCAATAATGGCTTACCTTAAATACTCGCGCGCCAATATGGCGGAAGATGGGCAAAACCCGAAAACCGCCCCCATTCACGCATAGAACACGCTCGGGAGGGTGTTGAGAGCCTTCCTGAACGAGTTCGCATAAGGAGGTAAATGAAAAAAGAAAAATGGAGTGGCGTGAAAGCTGACCTAGAACATGAAAAGAAGGTCAGGCAAGAGCGAGCAGTGAGCATCAAGGCAGAGATCCTGATGTTCACCCTGTTTCTCATGTTTTGCGCCATGCTCATCGCGTTTGTGTTGGAGATTGCACGATGAGCGACCAAAAAAGGTCGAAACGCGTCATCAAGCTCGTATATAAGGGCGTGATTTTGAGCAAGAAGAATCGCCACATCATATCGAGCCATGGAGCCGTCATCCCAGATGCCAAGGCAAGGGCCAACGAGAGCGACATGACCCAGCAATTCATCGTCCAGCTTCGCAAATATGGCATCACAGATGTGTTCACGATGAGCGAGAGCGAGAGATGCATCAAAGCACGCGCAAAGCACACGCGCTACTTCGTGCGTTTCGATATATACGCAGGGGATAACATCCGGCGCGACTTGGACAACCAAGCCACGACACTATTTGACGCGCTCGTAAAGGCCGGAGCGTTGGCAGACGATAGTCGGAAGTTCATCGAGGGCTTCTCCGCATATGACGGCGGAGTCGATAAAGACAACCCACGCGCGGAAATAGCAATCAGAATCACAGAGGACGAATAAAGGAATAAAAGGGTGAGCAGACCATTTGCAAACGACAGACCGCTTCTAAGAGAGATGGCAACAATCACCATCATCGTCAAAGACCGCGAAACAATCTGGATCGTGCCAAAGCGGCCGCACACCCCAAAGATGATATTCCATCGATGGTTCAAGCCTGCACTCGGTACATATAAGCAGTGGTACATCTTCCGAAAGGCATTGCTGAACTATAAGCGATTGGATGCCGAAATCGTCATAAAGCTTGCGAAACGATACGGTATCCAATCAACCGGCACAGTGCGCGATCCAACATGGAAAGGCGAACCAATCAGAAAACATGCAAAGATAATCAAACGATAAGGAGGGCAAATGAAACTAAACGAGCTAAAAGCACTAGTCAGGGCATGGCAGAAAGAGCGGAGCGTGACGACCGCATACGACATCTGCACATTCCTGGCCGAAAACCTAAACCTGGAGGATGAATGAAGCCTAAGCGCACTAGAAGCAGTCGAATGCTCGGAACAAATCCGAGAGCACTCGGCACAAACCCAAGGGCCACAGGGCGCAATCCGCGAGCACTCGGCACAAACCCAAGCATGAAGAACAAGCGCGACATAGACGAACTCCGAGAGGCCGTTGCAACGCTATTCACGACCGCATCGGAAACGGAGCAAGCTCAATGGTGGGGTGTAATAAATCAGGCGATGATGCATGGCGCGACACGAGAGGAAATCGCCTCCCAGATCACAGACTGCCTCGAACATGGTAAAAACCCTTCGCACTTATTCATCTGGCGCATGAAGAACTGGAAGAGATTCACAGGCGAAACGGCGATCAGAGTCAAGGAGGCCGCATGATAATCCGCTTACCACACAGAATCGGGCGCGGTCGGTTCGTCAAGCCAAGAATCTGCCCCGACTGCCGCCACATCTGCTTCCTGGTTCGTCATCCTAAGGGCAACAGATGCCTGAAATGTTCGGAAAAGAACCACCGCAAGCAACGCCGTCATCGTGGCCAATTCGACTACAGGAATCGCGCCTGGCACCGCCGGAAAAGTGAGGCCATCGCCGAGAGTGGTTGGTGTGCACTATGCGGAAGCACAGAGCATCTGACCGTCCACCATGCTGTCGATGTTATGACAGGCGAATGGCGAGGCCACCATGTGACTGTCCTCTGTGATGGATGCCATCAGAAATGGGAGGCCAAAGTCAACCGAATCAGGAGCATGCGCTGATGATTCTTCAACATAAGACGAGCAACAAAGTCTATAACCTCATCGGCATCGAAAATAATGGCCTTGAACTTACGCTCAAGCTCGCTTACTGGCACAAAACGCCAAAAGGTGGCTACCGCAAGTCCACGCGATCGGCCAGCGTTTACTCATGGGAAGAGCTAATCGAACAGATGAGCAAATTCGAGGAGGTTGGCGTTGGCGAAATTACGGCCAACGATGTCAAGAAATGGCTGAACGAATTGGAGCCGAATGACAATTGACGAAGCGCGACACATCGCAAAAACATCAAAAGAAAGGAGCGAGAGAAATGGCGAACGAACAGAATCTCAAACCCATCACTAGCGAGAGTATGGCAAGAGAACTCGGGCGCAAAGGCGGCCTAGCAAGGGCCAAGAGCATGGCCAAGAAGCGAACCATGCGCGAAATAGCGAGAATGGTCGGCGAGATGGAGGTGACAGACCCACAGATGCTCGAAACACTAAGAGAGGCCGGATTCAAAGATCCAATCACGAACGATGACGCGGCGTTTTTTGGGCTTATTAGAAAAGCACAGAGCGGAGATCCTGCGGCGATGAAGCTACTGGCGGAGATGCGCGGACAATACAGCACAAGGGTCGAGGTCGAGCCAGTCCAACCGAAGCCATTGATCGATTTGACGGAGGGCAAGAAATGACACGAGATGAAATCGAAAAACTCACAGACTACCAGAGGCAATGCTACAACGCGGCGCAAGAGGCTGGCATTCTGTTCGTAAAGGCAATCCGAGATTGGCGCGGCTCAATCCCACTCGCATCATACGACGGTGACGCTTACTGCATCGGCGGCTGGGTAGCATCAGCATTCGCCCAAAAGGATCGTGATGCCGCGTTCGAAGCTTTCAAAGAAGGCTGGGAAGAATACTGCCAGTCCCACGAGGGGCAGGGGGCAAGAAATGAATGACATTGTGTACATCTTGAGAGATGGCAAAAACGAAGAACTGCGCTATTCGCTCAGAAGCGTTGAGGAGAACTACCCCCACGAGCGCGTGGTGTTCTATGGGGGCAAGCCAGACGGCATTGAGCCAGATATGTTCGTGCCATACGCGCAACCGGGCGATAGCAAATGGGAGAAAGTACGCAACACGATCGAGATGGCCTGCAAGAACGACAACCTCACCGAAGACTTCATCCTGTTCAATGACGATTTCTTTATTATGGAGTCAGTCAAAACGCCCACGAACTATTACGATGGAACGATAAACGAGCGGATCAAGACAATCGAGGGCGCGGTATTCGGCCGGCATACGGAGTATAGTGACAGATTGCGCCATCTAGCAGAAACACTGGAGAATGCAGGCGTTGCGAATCCGCTCAACTATGCACACCACACGCCAATGATAATCAACCGCAAGAAGATGCTCGAAACGCTGAAAAAATACCCGAACGAGCCAATGTTCCGGGCATTATATGGCAACATCAACCAAATTGGGGGAGAAAACATGCCAGATGTGAAATTCTACCAACGCCGGCAACCGTTCCCGATTGGGCAATATGCGAGCACAGCGGATGAGAGCTGGAGGCAGGAGAAAATCGGGCAGATAATAAGAGGCAAGTTCGCCACGCGGTCGCGCTTCGAGAGGTAACATGGCCGAGAACTACGCCACAACAGGGCTGAAGAAGCTCAAACCGCTATTCACCAACGACAAGAGATATTTGGTCGTTCAAGGGGGCATGCGCGCGGCAAAATCCTATTCGATCGTGATGCTCATCATTTCATGGTGCCAAACATATGCCGATAAAATCGCAACAATCGCCTCGATGAGCTATCCACACCTCAGCCGGGGCGTGATTCGCGACTTCCAAAACATCATGAAGGCGGCCGAAATATGGGAGCCAGAACGCTGGAACCAATCGAGCAAAATCTATACCTTCGGCAACGGCACGATTCTGGAGTTCATCAGCGTGGACAATATGAGCGCACATGGCCCAGCGCGTGACCTGTTATTCGTGAATGAGGCCAACGACATGGATCAGCAGACATTCCAAAACCTCGCATTCCGCACCACAGGCAAGGTAATCATCGATTACAACCCAACGCACGAGTTCTGGGCGCACACATGGCTTCTAAAGGACGAGAAAGACCGCACAGATTTCATAATCCTCACATACAAGGACAACGAAGCACTCGCGCCGACCATTCGAGAGGCTATCGAATCAAGAAAACCAAAAAAGGGCGAAGAACCAAGCAACTGGTGGACAGTTTACGGCCTCGGCCAGATTGGCTCGCTAGAGGGCAATATCTACGGCGGATGGCGCAAAGCAACCGAGGACGATTACAAGAACGCGAAGCTCATCCGCTACGGCCTCGATTTCGGCTTCAGCAATGACGAAACAGGCATGGTGGCCATATATGAGAAAGAAGACGGCGAGCTCATAATCGAGCAGAAGCTATATCAGACAGGCATCCTGGGCTCGCAATATGGCGATAAGCTCCGCGGAATCGGCATCGATCCGAACGTTCTAATCGTGGCAGATTCAGCTCGGCCAGAAATCATCGCTGAAATCAAGGCGCAGGGATTCCGCATCATCGGCGCGGATAAGAACGCCGGAAGCGTGCTCAGAGGCATTGACCGAGTGAAACAACACCAGATTGCATATGACGGCAAAGACCTGGAGCGCGAATATTTGAGCTATCAATGGCGCACAAAGCGCACAGGCGAGGTGCTGGACGAACCACAGGACGGCAACGACCATCTAATGGACGCGTTGAGATATGCGGTGGATGATATGAACCGGCAAAGGTTCGACTTCTAACCGCATAAGCGATATAATGGCAAAAAGGAGAAGAAATGGAAACCACAACAAGCCACAAAAGCAAACAAACAACGCTAATATTATGCCTGCTCGGGTTCGTGGGGCTCGGGGGAATCCATGACTTTTATGTTGGCAAAATCGGCCTCGGGTTGGTCAAACTATTCACGATGAACTTCATCGTCATCGGCACCGTCATCGACCTGATAAAGATTGCAGGCGGAACTTACACAGACGGAGCCGGAGTCGCAATCCGCAAATAATCGCCACAGAAGCGCAATCAAGAGCCCACAGGGGCTCTTTTTTGGTCGCTCCCATTCGGAACACATAATCGGGCTCAAGTAAAACAAGGAGATTCAATGGCTCAACTTAAGTTCGATGGCATTCAGCCTGTCTGCTTCGGCGGTAAGGACTGCACGCCAAAGGTGAACGCCGAACAGAGGCTCAGATTGCAGGGGCTAGACTTCGGCACAGAAGCCCAAGCGACAAAATCAGACAAGGTGCTTGCATCATGCTTCCCAGATGATGAGGAATACGTTGCAGACTTTCTATCCGCACAAATGACACCATTCGAGAA
>JAEEGL010172489.1_pt1 | contig 19394 bp, 16 predicted proteins | sample 9134231 | NCBI WGS metagenome assembly JAEEGL01 (sample SAMN16246548, study PRJNA631951) | gut metagenome | biome: gut microbiome; feature: rumen; material: fiber-attached | host: Bos | place: Iran: Karaj | collected 2018-10
CGCGCATGCACAGGTTGTGCATACGCTTACTTTGGTCTGAATTTGACAGATATGACCCCTTGCTCGGGCAAGCACAATCTCACATCAGTGCACATGTATGTGATCATGCCTCACCTACCTAATAGACTGTGAATAGTAACATCCTAATATCTTGCGATCCATGATAACATGTGTGTAAAACCATGTCAAAAACATACCTGTAAAATGTGTTCAATCTATGGATTAAATGTGGAAATATTGTATTCTCGCCAAATACAGGTCATCTCGTGCAAGCACAATAATCTGTACTCGACTCTTTGTCACACAAAAAAAGCCTCCGCTCAAATGAACGGAAGCCCTCATTATATGTAATCAAAGATCTCCGGTCTCTTATATCCCTCGCTCGCTCCGGAGAGTTCTCTGTCGTACCCCATGAAAAACACAGCTATGGTGTCAGGTCCCACATGCGACCCCGTACAGAAATCGTAGGAAGTATTGATGAAATCACGAAGCTTAACCTTCTCCTGAACCTTCCTCATAACCTCCAGAGATTCCTCATAGGCGTCAGCATGCGCTATTCCCAGGATCTGTTTTTCGGGTTCGATGATATTGTCCAGGATCAGCTTTGCCAGCTCATCCACAGCCTTTTTGCGACCGCGCATCTTCTTGACCTGCACGATAAAGCCCTGAGCGTTGCCTTTCAATATAGGCTTGATATTCAACACATTTCCCGCAAATGCCACAACTCCGCTGATACGACCTGTCGCTGCCAGATATTTGAGATCGTCCACCGTGAACACACCGTTCATGTAAAATGCCGTATCTCTGAGCACCTGAGCGATCTTCTCAGCGTCAAGCCCCTTTTTGATCATCTCCGTGGCATATATTGCCGGGATCCCGGATGCCAGAGATGCGTTCATCGAATCCACTACGCAAACCTTTCTGTCCGGATATTTTTCCATCAGCTCCTCGCCTGCTGCCACAGCCGAATTGTAGGTTCCGCTGATATTGCTGCTAATGGCTATATATATCACATCATTGCCTTTTGCAAGTTCCTTTTCAAATACCTCTTCAAAGGTACCTGTATTGATCAGGGATGTGCTGACCTTCGCGCCGTTTCTGATGTTGTCGTAGTATTCCTTTCCTTTCTGCCTCTCCTGCTCCTCTGTAAGCCCCGGCTCAAAACCCGGTATCTCCCTGCCATCCACAATATTGATAAAGGGAATGACGTTAATACCGTATTTTTCCACGTAAACTGCAGGAATATTGGCACCTGAATCCACATAAACGCTTATCATCACAAACCTCCTGATACAATTCGGACATCAAATAACCGATGATTTTGTTTTCGGTACTGATTATATGTAGTTTTCAAAACTATGTCAAGAGGTATTTAATATTTTTCAACAAATGATTACTATTCACAGCCAATATCGTGGCAGACCTGTAGAATGTATGTAAAACGGCTGTGAAAATTAACAACAAGTGACAATCGTCACATTGATAACAGCCCCTGTTTGTAATATATTCAGTATCAGAGCCGGACGCCTGTTTGCACGGCATGGATCAATAAATCCGAAGGAGATCGAGCCATGAACAGAAAACACCTTATCTTTATCTCTATCATCATATCAGTCTGCTGCGCCCTATGCGGCTGCGGCAAGGTAAAAAACGCAAAAAGCCTGATAAAACAGGCTGAACGGAAGCACGGAAAATGTGAGGTCATAAGCAGTACAGAGACAGAAGAAGGTGCAGAGGTAGTGTTAAGGGACTCGCTTCAGGGGTTTGAATACAAGGCTTACAGCCGCATGAACGACATCAGTATCGACGGCGCATCCTTTGGGTCGGTTCCCGTTGATCATGACACCTTTGAGAGCGCACTCCTCGCCTATGTGGATACGGAAACTGAAAGCCGGGTTTCGGAAATCTGCGAAAAATACGGTGTCTCAATGGAAACGCACGAATACTCCATATACCACGAGATCCTGATAGGTGCATCCACGGATGAGGCAGGCGGCATCAAAGCCGCAGAGGAGATCTCTGCCGTATTTCAGGAATACAATCTCGATCATCGTCTGGACGGCTTCGTGCTGAATCTAAGCCATGATGACGAGTGGCTTCATGCATACTACGAAAAGCTCCGCGTTGAGCACGGTGATGACATTTACTCAGATCCGGATTATTCGTATATGCTGTCCTCTGCAGGCGGCAGCGAGCTTTGCCACATCGGCAGTATCAAACTCCCGTCCCTCACATACAGAAACCGGGAAAAAGAGCAGGAAGATTACTACCTTGAAATGGCTCAAATGAAAAACCCCGGAGCAGTCTTCGTCCGCTCCGAGGAGAAAACCTTTGCCGACACGGGACTGCCTCTTGACAGGGTAGTATCCACACTTGGTCAATACTATCCGGAGAAGCTGTCGGATCCCGTCACCTTTTATTATTTCTCGGTCAAAGGAAAAGAATTCTATATATGCAATTTTCTGGATGCGGATCTGAGAACCACAACATGGTACAGCAATTACGACGAAATCTTCTGATCCGGCAGATCATTTCGTATGTACACGGCGATCTATCTGAAGCTTTTCACCCAGTTTAACAGTGATTCACGGTGGGTATTTTCATCCACCGTTTTTTTCATATAATCGGTTACAGGTCCGTTGGAAGCCATCTTTGCAAGTATGGACTGCTGAAGCTCAGCGATCGTCATCTCCTCATAGGGAACATTCCTGGGTGCAGCGGGTTCTTCCGGCTCAGTTACCTCTTCTGCTTTAGCTACTTCTTCTACGTTGGCTACTTCTTCTGCCTTGGCTGTTTCTTCTACCTTGACTGTATCCTCAGCCTTAACCGGTTCATCTGCCTTCACTGTCTCCACCGGCTTTACATCCATGCCGTCTCTCGAGGGAGCATATATATCCCCTGAGTTTGGACCGATATCAAAGCTTATACGACCACCGTTCACCGAAACCCTGTTTCCGGACAGAAGCCCCACATATTCCGCGGCATTTCCGGCAGGCAGGTCAAAGTGTGCTCCATTATCATCATTATTGACGGCGATGAGCACCCTCTCGCCCTCGAAATCCCTGGCATATGCATACTGCCTGTTGGTCAGTGTAAGCTGCTCATAGGATCCGTAGGACAGGGCTTTCTCGCTGTTGCGTATCCGTCCCAGTGCGCAGATCAGCTTTGTGCATGGATTATTCTCATAGGAATCACTGAATTCATCTAAATTGAGCGCCGGACGCAGGGAATCGTCCGAAAACTTTTCCTTCCTGCCCTCTATACCAAACTCCGAACCATAGTAAATAGACGGAACTCCGGGCAGTGTGTACTCCAGAATATGCACAACGCTGTAGTGAGCCTTGTTGTTAAGCTTTGTGTAGATCCTCTCCACATCGTGATTGTCCACGAAATTGTAGAGTTTCAGTCCACCCGGACGGTTGCCGCCCATATCATAAAGTCTCTTGACTGTGTGGGCTATCTCAAAGAAGTTATGGTCATTATTGCCGGAATAGAGCGCTTTATGCAGATGATAGTTGGTTACCGAATGCAGTGTTCCCTCGTTTACCCATCTGGTGTAATCGCCGTGGATAACCTCTCCCATGAGCCAGAAATCCGGTTTTACCTCGTTGGCGACCGCACGCAGAGCCTGCATATAGCCAAAATCCAGAACGTCTGCGGCATCCAGTCTTATGCCGTCTATATCAAACTCCGAAACCCAGAACCTTATGACATCGCAGATATAATCCTTTACCGCGGGATTATGCTGATTGAGCTTTACCAGAAGATTGTATCCGCCCCAGTTCTCATATGAGAAACCGTCATTGTACTCATTGTTACCGCCGAAATTCACATTGAGATACCAGTCTCTGTATGGGGAGTTTTCACGGTTTTTCTGAATATCCTTAAAAGCAAAAAAATCGCGTCCCGTGTGATTGAACACACCGTCCAGTATAACACGGATCCCATTCTCATGACAGCGGCGGACGAACTCCGTCAGATCCGCATTATCGCCAAGTCTTGAGTCAAGCTTTTTGTAATCCGTTGTCTCGTAGCCGTGTCCCACTGACTCGAAGAGCGGTCCGATGTAGATCGCGTTCACGCCAAGCTTTTTCACATGATCTATCCATGGGAAGATATTCCTCAGTCTGTGCACAGGCTCACCGTAATCATTCTGCTTTGGAGCGCCTGTCAGCCCCAGTGGATAAATGTGGTAAAATACTGCCTCATCATACCAAGCCATTTCCAAGTCACCTCTTTTTTATGATTTTGTATTTTTGATCCCATTCACAACTTATCATGGGAATAAGGCCGGATGAATTAAAATTCCCCAAGAAACCTGACTTCAGGTTCCAGACGAACACCGGAGTTTTCATATACCCGGTCCGATACCTCCCTGATCAGGCTTCGGATATCCGCAGCCGTAGCCCCGCCTTTATTGATGACGAAGCCTGCGTGTTTTTCCGAAACTTCGGCACCACCCACGGAAAAACCCTTAAGTCCCGCATCCTCTATGAGTTTTCCGGCGAAATATCCCACCGGTCTCTTAAATGTGCTGCCCGCACTGGGAAAATTCAGGGGTTGTTTATCGATCCTCTTCTGCCGGATCTCCTCTATATGTGCCTTTATATCCTGCTTATCTCCGGGTTCAAGCTTAAATACAGCCGATGTTATGATGACCGGCCTTTCCATCACCACGGAATGCCTGTAATCCAGTTTCAGCTCATCACGGGACAATGTGAAACTCTCGCCTGTTGCGGGATCCATACATGTCGCCTCTGTGATCACATCCTTTATCTCGCCGCCGTATGCCCCCGCATTCATGGTGACAGCGCCGCCAACCGTACCCGGGATCCCGGAAGCGAACTCCAGCCCTGTCAGAGCCTGTTCTGCCGCAAATGAAGACAGGCTTGACAACATAGCCCCCGCCTCAGCCCTGATAAGAACAGAACCGTCCTCTGTTTTCTGCTGTATCTCAATACCGCAGCACCGGTTTCCCAGCTCTATCACAGCTCCGCGAATACCACCGTCGCCCACCAGAATATTGGAGCCGTTTCCTATCACCATAAAAGGAACGCCTCCATCTTTGCACAGCATTATGGCATCCTTTAACTCGTCATATGCCACATTTACGTATACGTCCGCATTTCCGCCCACCCTGAATGTAGTGTGACGGCTCATGGGTTCGTCAGACAGGACCTCACTGCCCGGCAATTTATTTTTCAGTTTCCCGCAAAATTCTTTCATCGTAGTATTTCCCTGAAATACAGATCCGGTCACACCGGAATGCATATCACCCAAACTCACCGCTCAGAAAAAAACATGATTCCCTATCTCAATGCCATCAGTATAACCGACTCTCCTGAAATAGAAGGCACCGTTTGTCGGATCAACACCGTAAAACGCATCTTCCGCAGCTTCCAGGCAGGATTCCTTGATCTCCTCTGCCAGCGTTTTCTCCAAAAGACCGCTGGATGCAGGTCCAAACTGATATTTCTGGTAGATCACACCCTCCAGAGTATCCGGAAACAGGCTTGACTCCAGCCTGTTCATGACCACGGCTCCCACCGCAACCTGTCCTTCGTAAATTTCATAACCGCCCTCACAGTATATGATAGCACCCAAAAGATTTCTGTCCTCTTCGTCAAATTCGATCAGCGGGGTGTATATCCCACTGAGGGTCAGTCTTGTTTTTTCTTTTTTCAGCTGTTTTTTATGCTTCAGAGCGTCGATACCATAAATGGAATCTTCATTTAATATATAGCCTTTAACCGCGCCGCTCTTGACTTTCGTATATTTCTTGCCGACTTTTTTGACTGTTGCCACAGAGTTTTCATACATTCGTCCGACAATGTCAGTATCTGCCCCCGGACCGGCATAGACAGGGATGTATTTGTCAGTATCAGCCATGACCTTATTCAGCCATTTTTTCTGCTTTTTGGTGTAAGCTTTATTTCCGGACACAGCATCATCCGCCATCTCATCCCCGGACACCGTCTCCGCATTTTTCCCTGTCAAGGCATCCGCAGGCGTTTCCGTATCAGCTGTCGTTTCTTCGTCAGAGGTTGTTTCATCACCTGTCTGATCCTTGCTCTCCGTCGAATCTGTCCCGACTGTCCCTTCCGCATCAGCTGCTGTGTTATCGGAAACTACAGCCTTATCTTTATTCTTTTTTGCACAATAGGCGTCCGTATGGAAAAACATAACCGATGCCAGTAACGCAAGCACCGCAAACGCCAATATCCCGTGTACACGCTTCACAGTATGTTCTCCTGTATTCCGGTCATGTCCTTTATCCGGACACGTCCTCACAAACACGCAACACGAAAATATTACCATTTGTTACAAAATGTGTCAAATTTCTCCAAACAGCCTTCCCTTAATAGGTTCCAGAACCTTTCTGAGCAGCGTTCCCAAAACACAGACAGATATCACCTCTCCGATACCTACGGTCAGCATAAAATATGGAATCGACAGATCCAGTCCATTGTATTCAAAAGTCAACCCGTATGCATAGCGCAATATCCAGGGGATTATGAGTGCGTTGGACAAAACCGGCGGGAACGTAGCCACTATTCTGCTTTTTCTCAGCGCATATGTTCCAAAAGCGCCGAGAAGTGTTGCCAATGTGCCGAAGATCACATCAAAGACAGCGCCTCCCGTCAACAGATTCGACAGGAAACAGCCTATGGCAAGTCCGGGTATGGCTGCAGTTGTAAACATGGGTAAAATACAGAGTGCCTCGGAGATCCTGACCTGGATGGCTCCGCTGGCGAGGTTGAATGCACTGATAAATAATGTCAGTACTACGTAGATGGCCGCAATAATGCCAGCCCTGGCAACAAAGAGTATGCTGCCGGTGCTTTTCACATTTTCCTTATTCATTTTGTTCTCCTTAGTTTTGTTTTAGGTGAGGATGGTTTCGAACTCACCGCCATTAGTGACGGGTGCCATTGTACTATTGAGAGATGCCGGTGTCAAGCTCGTATTTATACTTTGGTAAACGCAGGCTAAAAAAACATATTCAAAAGATTCACAACCTGCTATAATGGTTTTAATTGTTTTAAGGGGTCCCCTGATAAACGTATTTCAAAGGAGCACAACATGATAGGAAAGATCATTAAACACATATACCGCATCATATGCGTTGCCACGGTGGTCATCGCAGCCTCCATTCCTGCATACACGAATACGGATCTTGTAAAAGCCATCCCGAACCTGCAATACATAACAGCCGGGATATTCATATTCATAAATCTGCTGCCCTCGCTGTACAACAGGCGTTTCCTAAGGAGAAAACACAGAGTCTGTGCCGACGGTGCCGAACTGCTCACCATCTTTATGTTTTCATGGATCCTGTCGGTGATCACAGTAGTGACCGGGCTTATAAGAGGAACATACATCGCGGATCCCGCGAAGAGCCATTTCATGCAGATCCTTTCCATAGCGCTGGCAGCTTTTCTGATCAATGCCGTTATTTTCTGGAACGGCATCATCCGCATATACCTTACCAGCACACAGCTTGGCATAAGATACCGCATCTGGGGGCTTCTCCTGGGGTGGATCTTCCCTGCAAACCTTATAATGCTGGGCAAGATGATAAAGGTAGCAAATGACGAGGTTCATTTTGAAAACGACAAGATCGTACTGAACAAAAAAAGACACAATGATCAGATATGCAAGACAAAATACCCGCTCCTGATGGTGCACGGCGTGTTCTTCAGGGATTTCAAGCAGGGTTTCCTCAACTATTGGGGCAGGGTTCCGGAAGAGCTTCGTGAAAACGGCGCCACAGTATATTACGGAAACCAGCAGTCTGCGGCATCCGTGGCAGAGTGCGGAGCTGAGCTCGCAGAACGCATCAAAGCCATCGTAGCCGAGACAGGCTGTGAGAAGGTCAACATCATCGCCCACAGCAAGGGCGGTCTTGACTCAAGATACGCGGTTTCCAAATGCGGTGTCGCTGACATGGTAGCCAGTATCACCACCATCAATACCCCGCACCGGGGCTGTGAATTCGCGGATTACCTTTTGAATATGATACCTGCTGCCATCCAGTCACAGGTTGCGAGCACCTATAATTTTGCCCTTAAACGCCTTGGTGACCCCGATCCCGACTTTCTGGAAGCGGTCAACGACCTGACTTTTGCCGCCTGCAACGCCAGAAATGAAGAAATCAAGGACGTTCCCGGTATTTTCTACCAGAGCTACGGCTCCCACATGAAAAAAGCCGGTGGCGGCAGATTTCCCCTCAACTACAGCTTCCACCTGGTGAAACATTTCGACGGCGACAACGACGGACTAGTGGGCGAGAAGTCCTTTGAATGGGGCGAGCACTACGAATACTTAGAGCCCAAGGGCAGCCGCGGCATCTCCCACGGCGACGTCATAGACTTAAACAGGGAAAACTTCGACGGCTTCGATGTCAGGGAGTTCTATGTACAGATCGTGCATGGGTTAAAAGAGAAGGGTTATTGAATTAATCCGGCTGGGATTTTCCTGTTCCTCCCACATGTTTTTCATAAAATACCAGAGTAAGACGTTCATTCACGACTTCTTCCTGTCCTGTACGGACAAAGCCGCATTTTTCATACAAATGACAATTTCTCGGCTCCTGCTTGATCGTATCAAGCTTCCAGGTCTTTACTTCTGGATGCATGAAAAATACCTTTTGCAATGCCGCATAGCCGTACCCTCTGTTCTGATAACGCGGCAGTATAAAAATCGGGCTTACAAAGAAAACCTCATGCTCATCCGGATCTTTGTGTCCGATATTGATCGCACCAACCCTGGCACCCGATACACAGATAAAGTAATACTTCCTGTTTACAGCCTCTGCCCGCTTTCGTATCCGCTCGATCGATTCCAACGCCGGCGATCCTTCATCGTGATAAACCTCGTATAACGGCATAAAGCTCTCTACCTGCATAGCGTGCAGCTGCTCCAGTTCATCTTCTCTTACCTCTTCCAGATAGATCTGCTGCATTAGTCTGTCTGCCCTCATATCCGGCAGTGCAAAACGCTCCTTTATCATCCTTGCCGCTTCAGAAGGCTCGAGGTATGTATTATCGATCTTAATGTAATTGGCAAAAGGCACCTCTCCTTCACGGCTCTCTAAGCGGTATTTGGTTTCCTCGCGGGTCATGCGGTCATCAGAGATTACCGTATCTCTCTTGGATGCCTTATGCAGAAGGCGGTTTTCGGTTTTGTTTCGCTTAAGCCTTACTTCCCTGTCAGCTACAAGCTCCACATAATATACCGTACCTCCGGTTGCCTCAAAACGCTCCGCAACTCTTTTTATATATTCCCATTCCGACGGCAGATCAAAAGCCATCATATAGGTAAAGATCATTCCCTGAAAATCCGTTTTTAAAAATGCCTCGAAACAGTCCTCCCTGATCTTCGTAACAAGCTCCGGTTCAAATCTGCCAAAGAGCTCCAGCACCGGCTCGATCGCAATATGATTATGAAACAAACGAAAATCCGTGATCTTCATCAATTCCTGACCCACTGTCATCTTCCCCACAGCTCCGCTGCCCAGGATTATTATCAGATCCATTTTTCACTCCTCCTTTTTTCATGTCAAAAACGTTACTATGAACAGAACTATGCGCGCATTGCAGATAGTTTTTCTTCAACAGCCTCCTCTACAAAACTGTTAAGGCTTTGATTGTGGGACATGGCATATATTGCCGCCAGACGATGATTATCTTTATTCCGGAACCTCACATTAAAGCTTCCCTTATAGGCAGTTTCCGGCTTTGTACCCTCTTTTTCACAGAGTGCAAGATAATCGTCTATTGCACCATGAAAGTCTGATATAAGCTCTTTTGCATTGGTTCCCTCGTATGAAATAAGGGAACGGATTCCCTGAACTTTTCCGTAAAATACCCCATCTTTTTCCGAAAACTCTATGCTGCCAACATACCCCTTGTATTCTATAACACTACTCATATCAGTCCCTCCTGTTCCAAAAACTCAATCAGTTGTTTTACCTATTTTTTATATCATAAAGCCCTCTCGTTTGCAACTGCATTTAGTTGCACATAGATAAAATGGATTAAGGAATCAGGTTTCTTTTCCGGGCATGTAAACAGCATAAAAATCCGACCGATCCGGAATGTCATCCCGGATCGGTCGGATTTCTGTTTCTGGTTATCTGTGTTTACTTCTGTTTTTTCATTTCCAGATAGCCCCAGGTTCCTGAAAGTGTGAGCATATCTCCGTCAAACTCAACATTTGAATCTATTTCATTGCCATTTTCATATTCAATGTGAACAGATCCGTCAAAATAAAATGAATATGTAAAGTCGTATCCGTCTTGTGTTCCGTCCTCATATTTCCATGAGTAGTGACCGGTCATGTCCTCATTGAAGGTAAAACATTCGTTAAATTCGCCCGTTTCATCACGCCATGTACCTATTATGTTTGCAGCATTCGGGTTTTCCTCTTCGGCAGGCTCTTCCGTCTCTTCAGGCTCCGTTTCTTCCGGCTCTTCCACAGTTTCCTGAACCGGTTCGAAACTATGTCTCTCGCCCACATTATCGATCAGTACCAGGTTAGAACCGTCTGTCTCCACGGTATACCAGATCCTGTCATCATCCTCGAATGTCATATCCACCTGATCTCCGTCAACCTTATATGTAAACGGATAATTTTCACCGGTTACACTGTAGGACATCGCACCTGTACCATCAGCCTCAAAAGCATATGTGGTTCCCCAGTTGCTTTCTTTATCTGTCCATGTTCCGAGGATCGCAGAAGCATCAAGTGTTGAAACAGCTTCCTCTGCAAAAGGATCTCCGCTCACACCCGAATCAACTCCAAATATCTGACCTGCAACATATGCAAGCTGATCCTGAGTCAACACATCATCATGGAAGAAATCCAATCCCACCAGACCCTTTCCACCGTCCGGTGCCTCAGTGTTTTCATACTCAACGCCGACAAATGTCTGCGTCCATTCTATTCCCGAATCGGTCACATACGAAGATACGATCAACTGTACCGGTTTATCCATCCATTTAAATCCCAGATCCGTTACCGCCTGGCTGTAATCGGTAATCCCTTTGGCAGCTTCCTCATCCACAGCTCCGTTTATGGTAAAATCAAGTTCTCCTTTAAAATAATACTGTGCAAGATGCTCAAGATATGTTGCTGTGCAGCTCTGATAATCACAGGCCTGGCAATACCAGCCCAGATCCTCCGATTCAAAGGTGAGTGACATTCCGTCGAAAACATTTTCCTTCGGAACATATGCGGGATCATAGATACCTGCGCCTTCCGACTTGGCATTTTCCGGCGTATAGAGAGTGACCTCCTTAGTGTCCCAGCCATAAAGATAACGATATGAGCCATCCCCGTTTGCATGGCTCTCCGCTGTCAGTGTTTCTTCAGTCGGCGCGTCCTCAGTGACCTCATCCGTCGTAACGGTCTCGGTTGTCTGCGCAGTATCAGGCTCCTGTGTCTGCGTGGTTTTGTCTGTCTTGTCCCCGCAAGCGGTCATACACACCATCATCGCCGCAAGGATCAGCGCAAATCTCTTTTTCATGATCATTTTCCTCCGTATAATACTGGCTGCCTCTATGAATCCTCCCCTGAAAACACAGGGGAAACATACCCACGACTACTTTAATACATTCGCTCATCGTTTTCCCCCGCCAATCGGCTAGTGTAATCCCTTGAGGTTGATGTTCACTCACCTGATCACGATTCCAAGACTTCTCGCCACAACTGCAAGCTCTGTTCTGGTGTGCATCCCGGTCTTATCCAGCATGTTCTGAACGTGGTATTTTACGGTACTGGGTGCGATACCAAGGCGCTCCCCTATCTCTGCGTTGCTGTCACCGGTTATAAGCTCCCGCAATATCTCCAGTTCCCGCTCTGAAAACTCGTGGTTATTTGCATAACCGATCGATACCGACGGTGTTTCGACAGGATAAATGCTCTCCCCCGCCATTGTCCGCTTCATGACATCCAAAATAGGCTCCTTCTGAGTCTCCTTATACCAGAAGCTGTCAACGCAGATCTTACGCGCCCGTTTAAGCCAGGAGGCTTCCGGCATGCTGGTCACGATAATGATCTTCACCTTCGGATATTTCTTCTTGATCTCCTCCGCCGCATCCAGACCACTGCTTCCAAGGTCTGTCATCACATCCATCAGTATCAGGTCTATCCGGCCGTGACTGCAGAAATCAATGGCAAGCTCCGCATTTGAGATCGAAGCGATATGTTCAAAAAGAGGATCCGACTTCACAAATACCTCAAAAAGCTGCCTCGGCATCGCCTGATCCTCCACGATCAAAACATTATAAGCCATGAGTTTTTTCCTCCTTTGGAATCTCAATCGTAAGCGTAAAACCGTCCGTTATATCCGTTTCCATCCTTCCGCCTGTTCGCTCGATCCGCTCACGCAAGGTTTTTAAGCCTCCGGTCTCCGTAACAGGTTTATCAGGCTTTCTGCCGTCATTTTCAAACTCTGCCCGAAGTATATCCCTGCTCTCCTCAACCCGTACAGTCATAGTCTGTGCCTTGGCATGTTTTGCGGCATTTGTCAGGCTCTCCCGGGCTGCCGCCAAAAACATTGTAAGCACCTGTACCGACTCGGTTTTGGGTTCACCATCCCACAGGATGCGCACTCCGATAGCCGATGCAAGCGTGTTCAGATCGGAGATCACATTGCTGCTTTTTGTATTGTCCGATTCCCTGCACAACAGTGTGGTCTGAAGCTTCCACATATTTATGATCGCCTGCCGTTCAGCCTCATCAGACTTATCTTCTACTGATCTTTTGGTCACAAGCAACATCCGGTTCATCTCATCATGAATATTCATCTTTGCCTGCAGGATCTCCTGCCTGTGAACAGTCTCGGCAATCGTCTCGCCATAGGCTTTCATACCGGCGGCAACGGTCCTGACCTTTTCGTTATCACTTCTGAGTTCTTCAGTCTTTTGATACCGCTCCGTAATATCATCGGCGATCAGCTCGTGGAGCACCTCTCCCCGATCCTTCACAATGCGGTGCCGGAAAGACACTGCCGTCCCGTCAGAAACCGAAAAAATGCTTTTCCCCTTCAGAAAATCTTGAAATTCCACGCCATTTAGCAGATCCCGCCCCGTAAGGCAATAGCAGATCTCACTCATACGATGGTTGACCAGCACACAACGCCCCTCATCAAGATAATAGCAGATACCGACAGGCAGGCTGTCTACGCTCTCCTTGATCGAAGCGGATGTAATATGTGTCTTTTCCCATTTTCGAACACTCATATACGCCAAAACACAGGCTGCAGACATAAATACCGTCAAACATACAAAAAGGGCAAATGGCTGTCGCAGAAAAAACAGAGAAAGCTCCGACGCATGCCCCTTAAGCCGTAACTGTGTACCTTCCCTGCACACATGAAACATGAAATACCCAAGCACAAAACAAAATGCAGACAATACACATTGCCAATAGCGTTTTTGTCTCCACAATAGCATTGCATCCGCTACTGCTCCAAAGCATACTAATATTGCCCAAAAACAGACCAGATTCTGTACAAAAGGTGGCAGCATGATAAACGATATCATAACGTATCACGCTCCTCTCTTAACGAAATCTGCACGAAGGAAGTGTCATTCTCAACAGCAATCCCCGAAATACAACCTTCTGCAGCCGGTAGCTCCACGCCTTCAAATACGCATTTCATCATGTTTTCCTGAATATTTACCTGCACTCCCCGAAGTTTTTGCAATGATGACTCCAAAAGCTGTTCGAAAAGCTCATAGCATTCCAAAAGCTTTTGAGAATCTATCCCGCATACCCCCCTGAAAGTTACCATCGCCGGGATTCCCATGTCGTTTATATGTCTCATGGATTCCTGAACAGCAAGGAAAAGCTCTTCTGTGTCAATTTCCGGACAAACCGCTGCCAGAAGCGACAGGTTTGCAAATCGTTTTATATACACTGCCAAAAGACAAACTGTTCTCATATGCGATTCGTATTTTTCCGGTTCTTTTTCAGCCTGCCCGCATAATTCGATTATCCTTCTGGATTGGGGTTTAACTCTCGACGCAATATCATCATATGTTTTTGTCTTCGCCTCGATCTGAGCACGTTCTTCCTTTGATGCATTTTCCAGCCGCAGAAGCTCCGCCTCCTCAGATAACCGCTCCCCAACCTCCACAAGTTCACTGTTGATACGATTCAGTTCGGTGATATCATCCTGCCAGTAGACAAAACCTCCGTGAACCTCTTTCCTGTGAACACGCGTATTCTCATCCAAAGCCACTTCCGTCTCCGAAGAAAGCTCCCGCATGGAAAGGTCAGCCGCAGCCTGGCTGCGATAGATAACCCGGTAATCCCTGTCCGCTATCTGCGCGGAAAGATCGGAAATCGCAAAAAGCCTCCCGTATCCGCTGTTTGAGGGGATAAGACCGATATACACAAGACTCAGCCAGATTCCTGCTATGGTAAAACATACCGACTCCGGGAACTGACCAAAAAACAATCCGTTGAGCCGAGGCCACACGCCTGCGGCGTACATCGTCAGATATGTCACGCCAAACAAAGCCGGCAGCATAGGGATCCATATAAGCCTTCTGCTGGCGTATACACGACATTTTGAAAACAGGATGCAGATCGCAGTAATGAACAAAAGGGCGATCCAGCCATAGACGATATAGAAAACCAAACCATGGGAATACTCAGAATCCCAACAAGCAAATCCCGGTTGAAAACGGAACACCAGCTGGTGAGAATCATTAGTCAGAATAAATAAAGCCAAAACAAGCGTAATACATACAGCCGGCCGCATCATCAGGCCGGATCTGTGTCTGTCCTTATTTCCCACGGACAGAGCTGCCGCAAGGGAACTTAAGGGGATCATCAGCGCAGGAACGTAGTACAGATACCAGATATGTCTCGCGATGATCTCCGTTTCTTCGAAAGCGATATATTTTGCACTTCTAAGGACAACCCAGAACGTGATTAGTCCCGCAATGCCCACCAGATACATCCTGATGCTGCGCTCGATTATATGATCGGCAAAATAGACCATTAACGCAAGTGAATACGCCATCAGCACTATATTGGAAAGACCGCGGAGCAGAAAAACACCCGGATCATATACTGCAACCAAAGCCGCTAAAACATACGCAACAGCGAGCCCAAGTAACATTAAAAGTGATTTTTTCAGTGTCGTCACGGATGCCTCCCAAAAACAACAAAACAAATCTGTCTTAAAAACATACCATAAATCCGCTGTTTTTTCAACATACAACAAAAGCACCGGTCACACGACCGATACTTTTTGCGTGATTGTTTTAATATAATTCAAGATTTCATTGATGGTTCCTGGTCGAAAGTTAAACCTCAATATAATATTCCACAAAACCCTGTTTTACCAGTCTGTCAAACATTTTTGACAGACTTTTTTCATGAAAAAAATCCCGATGTAAAAGACCTTGGATAGACGAATGGGCGATATTTTTTTAGGATGATACCGACACAAGGAAAACCCGGTGCGAATCACGGGGGAGATTTACGACAACAGGCACGGACATACGGAAAGCTTCGATGCCATAACACATGCAGAAAAGGAGGAAACAAAAATGTTAAAGGAAATCATAAAAGTTTTAGTCTTCGCTATCATCGCTTATTTTGTATCTACCATCATCCATGAACTCGGACATGTGGTCTGCGGACTGTTGAACAAATGGAAATTCTTCATGTTCGTGGTCGGTCCGTTTAAGCTGTATCGGGAGGATATTAACTCAAAGATCAGATTCGGTCTGGAGAAGGATCCCACATTATGGGGCGGCTGCGGTGGAACCTTCCCCGCAAAGGAAGAGGAAAATACAATAGACATATTCGCAAGGGTCCTGTTGGCCGGACCCCTAGCTTCCATAGTTTTCGGCGCCGTCTTCATGGTGTTATTTGTCTTTACCAAAAGTGAACTGATCCTGATGATCGCAATGATATCAATAGCAGAAGGAATTGCCTGCATCCTGCCCATGAACATCAAAACCGGCATCTTGTATAACGACGGTTCAAGATTTAAGAGGATAATACAGCACGGAAGAGAACGAGACGAGGAAGGCGCCCTGCTCTCCATCATAATCAAAGGAATGTTAGAAGGAGACAAAGCTTTCTTTGATGAAGACCGGCTTCAGATCCTCTGTGGATCACCGGACCCCGATTTCAGATATTACGGTCTGTTTTACAGCTTTCTCAATGCGAAGGTTTCCTGCGACGCTGCGGAGATGAACCGGATCCGCCTTGAGGCAGAATCCCTGAAATCAACAGCATCCCGATATACCGTATCTGTTTGTACAATGAAATAAACTCTTACTGTTTTCCACAAGACAAGAAATTACACAAGTTCTCTTTTCAAACAATACAATTTGTGCGAAAATACTACTATTGAAAGGAGCTTCGCCATGGATGTGGGAGAACAGATAAAAAAATACAGAGGAGAGCTCAAGCTCTCACAGGAAGCATTCGCGGAAAAAATCTATGTATCAAGGCAGACTATTTCCAACTGGGAGACCGGCAAAAACTACCCGGATATCAACAGCCTGTTGCGAATGAGTGAGATCTTTGGAGTTTCCGTGGATGTTCTGCTCAAAGGAGATGTTGAAAAAATGCAAAAGATCGTCAATGAGACAGATATCGAAGATTTCCGTAAAATGAGCCGCATATTTACCATATTATTCTTTTTGACTCTGGTCACACCGATACCACTTGCCAAGTATCTCAAATGGGCAGGCTTTGGTCTGTGGCTGTTGCTGGCTTCGGTGAGTATGGGAGTTGCCCTGTTGATCGAACGTAAAAAAAAGGTCCATGATATCCAAACCTACAGAGAAATAACGGCTTTCATGGAGGGAAAGACCCTGGACGAGATCGAGTCGATCCGCGAGGAGGCCAAAAGACCTTATCAGAAGATCCTGCTGACTGTCGCCTGCGCTGTGATTGGGCTTGTGGTGTCAGTATTGATAAGTCTGATCATTTGAACCTCCACTCCCAAAACACCTAAACGCACTTTCGGATCTATGTCAAAAAACTTATGTCGCTCCGGATTTTGATTCCTGTCTTGATGGATTTGAGGTACATTTATAATGTATCTGCTCGAACGCAAAAAACACCGGCTGAAATCAGCCGGTGTTTTCTGAAAGTTCATATTGTTATTTTATTGTAACCTTGTAAAGATAGCTATAGCTTGATGAAGTATCGTAATTACTGTTGTTTTTTATCCCAACATAATACTTTTTTCCTTTGACTGTCTTTACCGTCACGGTATCATTTGAGGATATTTCTTTAGTTGACACAAGCTTCTTATTTGAATCGTAAACTACAACCTTCCATGAATACTTAAGGTCGTCGACTTCTATTTTGATCTTTGTTTTTCCTGTTTTCTTAGCAATAAACTTGAATCCATCAACATCTAATTTGTTTTCTTCACTTCCTCTTACACCATAAATTGATTTTTTTACAGTATTAGTTTTATCAAAAGTGTCATTTTTCTCTTTTTCAACACTTACTGTTTTCGTAAATGATACATTTAATGTATACTGAACATCCAACGGTGAATAGAAATCGTTGTTATACGCTTTAGAACTCACCTTAAAGTATAATACCTGCCCTTTTTTTACAATACAATAACACGGATCACTCACAGTAGTAAATGCGTCTGCTTCTTTTAATACATTCATATCTTTGTCATATGTATCAAAAAGCCAGCCATCCTCAACGTTATCAACATCTCCCCAAGTATTCTCAACATATGCTTTGATATAACCCGTATCCTTAGCAGTATACTTATAATAATCTATATCATCTTCTTTAACCATTGTTCCATTTATTTTTCCGTTTTCCAGAACATTAGCCACAGCAGTAGTACCATTAGATTCTGATTCCCATGACTTATCTTCTGTATATTTTGCCGTAAGACCATAAACTGCCTCATTTGTATTATACAAAGAATCTTTGCCATATTTATCCTTAATTATAATATAAAAGACTGTCCCCTCTTTATATGCTATCTTTCTGGATTCAACATTCTCACCTTCTTTTGCTCGATACGACAAAAATTCATTCATGTTTTCATCGTATATGGTCATTATCCATCCATCACCCATCTCAGTTGTAAGCTCATAGTTTTCCAGCTCAAAGGTGTAATATCCCTTTCCCTTAAACGTGAACTTGTAGTAATCGCTCTCATTTTCATCTTCACCGTAAACTATCTTTCCGAGCATTGTTGTATCTGCCGGAAGCTCCTCTGCAGTGGCGCGGGAGTTATTCTCATCTCCTGCTGTCTCTTTCTCATTCACGGTTTCTGCCGCATAAACCTCTTCCGGCTTGGCAGATACTGTCATCCCTGCTGCCGCCAGCACAATAGCAAGTGCTGCGCTTGCACATCTTTTTGCGCTAAACTTTTTTCTCATACCTTTTATCCTCTCTTTTTATTTTTTTCTGCTTACGCAGAAGTCTAAAAACACCATCATTGTATCACCCCCCCCCGAGTTAGTCAAGGCTAACTCGGTATTGTTCTTATTTTTTACTATTCACAACCACTTTCCCACTTGAAAAAGAGACCGGACCATGATATAATCCGACTAATTCGGAATGAGATTCCGAATTAGTCGGATTTTGTTTTTTGATGAGGTACAAAGCGTATGGAATACTTAAAAAGAGCAATCGAAGATGTAATAGAACATTCCGCAAAGACATTTAAATGTGTGCTTATTACCGGTGCGCGCCAGACCGGAAAATCCACCCTGTTAAGGCACCTATACCCCAATGTCAGAGCAGTATCTTTTGATGATCCCTTTGCTGCGGATCAAGCAGTCAATAATCCGGAAGTTTTCATGTCTCTGAACAATCCACCGGTTTTTTTTGACGAGATTCAATATGTGCCGTCATTGTTTAGATATATAAAACAGGTATGTGATAACGCCGATTCCAGGGGACAGTTTTATCTGTCAGGATCGCAGCCGTTCAAACTTATGGAACTGGTATCCGATTCACTCGCTGGCCGCGTGGCTATTATCGAACTTCCTCCGTTCTCACTTCGTGAGATCACAAACAGCAGCTTCACCCAACCTTTTCTGCCAACTATGGAATATTTGCAGACGAGAAATCAAAATGTCATGAAGCCTGCCGGTATTTGGAACATTATACACCGTGGCGGCTACCCGGAAATGCAGGATCCCGACATGGATTGGTCAATGTTTTTTTCAAGCTATGTAAAAACATATCTTGAGCGCGATGTCAGAGAATTGGCATCTGTCCAGGATTTGGATGCATTCCGAAGGTTCATGGTTGCATGCGCCGCCAGAACGGGTCAGATGCTAAATTATTCAAGCATAGCAGATGAAGTCGGTAAAGACTCCAACACTATAAAAAAATGGGTTTCTGTTCTGGAAGCCTCCGGA
>JAEEGL013708155.1_pt1 | contig 19394 bp, 13 predicted proteins | sample 9134231 | NCBI WGS metagenome assembly JAEEGL01 (sample SAMN16246548, study PRJNA631951) | gut metagenome | biome: gut microbiome; feature: rumen; material: fiber-attached | host: Bos | place: Iran: Karaj | collected 2018-10
CCGGTGCCATAAAATGTCGTAGCTGCCATGTTATCTCTCCTTTCTTAATCAAATATCAAGTGCTTCCGGCTTCTGTGCCGCATGCTCATGCTCCGGTCCTGCATAGACGTGAAGCTTCTTCAGCATCTGACGTCCGAGCTTTCCCTTCGGGAGCATACCCTTGACAGCGTGAGTGATAACATACTCCGGCTTTTTCTGAAGCATCTCGCGAAGAGTTGTCTCCTTCATTCCACCTACATAATCGGAATGATGATAGTAAATCTTCTGATCCAGCTTCTTGCCGGTGGTTGCCACCTTCTCTGCATTCACGATGATCACATAATCACCGGTATCCACAGACGGTGTATAGATCGGCTTTTTCTTGCCGCGCAGTATGTTCGCAACCTCCGATGAAAGGCGGCCGAGTGTCTTGCCGTCAGCATCGATCACATACCACTTTCTTTCCACGTCGGATGCTTTCGCAACATAAGTTTTCATCCTTCGTTTTCCTCCTACATTTCGTCGCAAACTGATACGGAAAAATGTCCAAAAACCCGCCGTTTGCAGCTATGTTTCCGGGCTCTTACCACCGGGGCATTGGTGTCAAAAACCCGCGTCACGTTCCATATTATAGTACAAACACGTTATCGTGTCAATCATTTTTTCAAGAAATTTCCTTATACAAACTGGTACAACGCGTCTTTCTTCATGGCAAGCGCGATCGGATCGCCGGTATTCAGCACATGATCCGCGGAAAAATCAGCCGTAAGTCCTTCTTCTCCCTGCACGGCGATGATCGTAATTCCGTTTTTCTCGTGAAGCTTCAGCTTGCGGATCGACTTCCCGCCCCACTCGGTTTTAACATGAAGCTTGACGATACACAGGCCGTCTCCCAGATCCGTGTACTCCAGGAAGTCGTCCGAGATCAGCGCCTTGGCCAGTCGTAGTGCGCTCTCCTCCTCGGGGATAATAATCTCCGTAGCCCCCAGTCGCTTGAGAACAGCTCCGGCCCGGTGATTGTCCGCCGTCGCGACGATCTGCTCAACACCGCACTCCACACAGGTCATAACACAGGAAATGCTCCCCTCGAGATCATCGGAAAGATCGACGATCGCAACATCGATGTTTTCCAACCCGATATCTCTCAGTGCCTCCACATTTGTCATATCAAAGGAAACCGCCGAAGCAAAACGGCCTCCGACGTTGTCGATTTTTTCCGAATCCGAATCAGCTACCAGCATCGTAACACCGGTCTTAACAACCGTCTCCGCCACCTTAAGTCCAAATCGTCCCAAGCCCAGAACAGCATAGTTTCTTTCAGCCATAGTTTTTCCTCCTTATCCTATCCTATTATCCTATCATAAAACGTCCCCTAGCGTAGTGGATGTTATTTTTATTGTTAGATCCCGTATTGAAAAACAGCGCCATCGATATCGGTCCTATTCGACCCAGATACATCGCCATTATCAGTATGATGCGCCCCGATAGATGTAGCTGCGGTGTTAGCCCCCGACTGACGCCGACCGTACATATCCCGCTCATCACCTCGTACAGAGAGTCCGTCAGATTGGTCCCCTCTGCGATCACGAGCGCAATCGTCAGAACGATCGTCATGATCAGATGCACCGCCACGATCGCCATAGCTTGACGGATCAGGGTATCCGGGATCCGCCGTCCGAAGATGACGACCTCATACCGTCCGCGGACAAAGGCCATTACATTGGCAACTACCACAAACATCGTGACCGTTTTGACACCGCCGGCCGTACCGACCGGAGATCCACCGATAAACATCAGCACATCACCGACCAGCGTGGAGGATTCTCGCATCCCCGCCTGCGAAAATGTCGTAAAACCCGCCGTTCGGTAAGTGACGGATTGAAAGGTACTGTTTGTGATCTTATCCCAGACGTTCATGCCTCCGATCGTCTTCGGATTGCTCCACTCAAGAATCAGTGTCAGCACCGCGCCGATAACAATCAGCACAAGCGTAATACGCATTACAAGCATCGTGTGTTCACCGGAGCCGTGGCCGGTTTTACTTCGCTTCCAGATCCTCCTGTACGTGAATCCCAGATCAAACCAGACGACATAACCGATACCACCGGCGATGATCAGAAACATCGTAACGAACAACACGAGTTCATTGCCGGAAAAAGCCACCAGACTGTCCGGTCCCATGACATCGATACCGGCATTACAGAATGCCGACACGGAAGTAAAGAACGAATAATAGATTCCGCGAAGTATACCGAATTTCGGGATAAATGCAAACATATATCCGACCGCGCCCAGTGCTTCCACGGTAAGGGTACCGATAAAGACACGGTTAATAAAAGGCGCGACGCCCCGCATGCTTTCCAGACCAAAAGAATCCTTGAGAAGCAGAACCCCTGCGTAGGACTTTCTTTTTTTTGTATATACGATCGCTAATGACACGATCGACACGATACCAAGTCCACCGAGCTGGATCAGAAGCAGGATAACTGCCTGACCGAAGCCACTCCAATAACTAAACGTATCCACGACCACCGAACCGGTCACGCATACACTCGTCGTCGAAGTGAAGAGCGCCGTCGAAAATTCCGGCATCTCACCGGATGTCGTAGAGATCGGCAGCCACAAAAGCAGCGCCCCAACGATGATCAGCCCCAGAAAACCCAGCGGTATGATCTGTGCCGAATTCAAATGTCTTTTTTTCATTACAACCTTCTTCCTATATCAAAAGGGATTTTTCTCCGCTATTTTATCACGGTTCGGCTTATTTTTCAAGAAAAATCGACGCATCTACGCCGTAGAACGTTTGTTCTATTTTCTCTTTACAGATAAAAATGCTTATGTTATAATGTCTCTATCATATGTTAGGAGGTGGTCGGATGTCTTTCAAACTTCATATGCCGTTTCAGCCAACCGGAGATCAGCCGCAGGCGATCGAGAAGATCGTGCGCGGGTTTCAGGAGGGGAATCAGTTTGAGACGCTTCTCGGCGTGACCGGTTCCGGCAAGACCTTTACCATGGCGAATGTGATCCAGGCTCTCGACAAGCCGACGCTCGTCATCGCGCATAACAAGACTCTCGCCACCCAGCTCTACGGTGAGTTCAAGGAATTTTTCCCGGAGAACGCCGTGGAGTATTTCGTTTCGTATTATGATTACTACCAACCGGAGGCTTATGTTCCTTCGACGGATACTTATATTGAAAAGGATTCCTCGATCAATGACGAGATCGACAAGCTCAGGCACTCTGCCACGGCTTCTCTTACCGAGCGGAGGGATGTCGTGATCATCTCCAGTGTGTCCTGTATCTACGGGCTGGGTTCACCGATCGATTATCAGCATATGACGGTATCGCTTCGCCCCGGGATGGAGAAGGATCGTGATGAAGTGATCCGCCAGTTGGTGGACATCCAATACACGAGAAACGATATGGACTTCCACCGCGGCACATTTCGCGTGCGCGGTGATACGGTCGAGATTTTTCCTGCCTCCGCGACAGATCGTGCCTATCGCATCGAGTTTTTCGGGGATGAGGTGGATCGGATCACAGAGATCGATGTGCTGACCGGTGAAGCGTTGAATGTCCTGGAGCACATGGTCGTGTTCCCGGCTTCTCACTATGTTGTCGCTCCGGATCGGATGGAGGAGGCGATACACCGTATCGAGGCCGAACTCGAGGTTCAGGAGTCCTACTTTAAAAAAGAGGGCAAGCTCCTTGAGCTGCAGCGCATCTCCGAGCGGACACACTTTGATATCGAGATGCTCCGGGAGACCGGTTTCTGTTCCGGCATCGAGAATTACTCCATGCATCTGAACGGGTTGACACCGGCCGACTCACCACATACACTCCTTGACTACTTCCCGGATGATTTCCTGATCATCGTAGACGAGTCACATATGACGATCCCGCAGATCGGCGGTATGTATAACGGTGACCAGTCCCGCAAGTCTACACTTGTAGATTATGGCTTTCGTCTGCCGTCCGCCAAGTGTAACCGCCCACTCAGTTTTGATGAATTCGAGAATCATATCAACCAGATGCTCTTCGTCTCGGCGACACCGGCGAAGTATGAAGCGAGCCATGAACTGTTGCGTGCCGAGCAGATCATCCGTCCGACGGGGCTCCTGGATCCGGAAGTGGTCGTACGACCGGTGCACGGGCAGGTGGACGACCTGATCGGAGAAATACGACGAGTAGTGAATCGGACGCTGGATGAGGCGCTGGATGGTGGCGAGGCTCCCGGGGCCACCGATAAGCATAGTGACGCCGGAGCGTCCGATGCGAACAGTTCCGCCATGCATGGAAAAGTCCTCGTAACCACTCTCACCAAGCGTATGGCTGAGGACCTGACGAAGTATCTGAAAGAGGCCGACATCCGCGTGCAGTATCTGCACTCCGATATCGACACACTGGAACGCGCGGAGATCATCCGCAATATGCGTCTTGATAAATTTGATGTTTTAGTCGGAATCAACCTCCTGCGAGAGGGACTGGATATCCCGGAGGTTCAGTTGGTTGCTATCCTCGATGCGGATAAAGAAGGATTTTTACGATCGGAGACGTCCCTGATCCAGACGATCGGTCGTGCTGCTCGTAATGTCGACGGGCGTGTCATCATGTACGCCGACACCGAAACCGACTCGATGCGAAACGCGATCCGTGAGACCAACCGTCGTCGCGAGATCCAGGCCGCTTATAACGAGGAACACGGTATCACGCCGCAGACTATCCACAAGGCCGTCCGCGATCTGATCCGCATTTCATCAAAGGCAGAACCTACGACCGATACGATTGAAAAAGATGCCGAGTCGATGAGCTACAAGGAGCTCGAGAAGGCCGCCCGCGAGATGCTGAAAAAGATGAATCGCGCCGCAACGGAACTCGATTTCGAGTCCGCTGCGAAGTACCGCGATCAGATGATGGAATACAAAAAACACATGCAGGAAATCCGGCACGGATAAGTGAATTATTTTACTTTCACCGTCCCGAGGATTGCTTTAGCTTCCTCGCTGTCAAAGGCCACACTCACACCTGAGATGCGGAGATTTTTACCGTTTACCTTTGCATACGCCTCGAAGCCCTTGCCGCCGAAGCCGTCACCGTACTCGAAGCCCGTCCATGCGATGTCCGCGTAAGTGCCGGTGATGTCCTTCTGCTCGTTGGTGTAGGTTTTCTTGTTGTACTCGTACTGCTGCTGGCAGACGTTATCATCCTCCATCTTGAATTCGATGCCGTGAAGCTCACTCTTTCTGACAGCGCAATAACGTGTATCCTTCTCATCGAGCGCATCACCCTTTTTGAACTCATAGCCGGCCGGAACGGATACCGTCAGATCACCCCAGGTTTCTTCCTTGGCGCCGTCCATCGAGAATGCCTCCTCGGTTGTGCCGGCATCTGTTGTGCCTGCGTCCGTGGTACCTGCATCTGTCGTGACGGCATCCGTCGTGGCATTGCCGTCACCTGTTGCCGGAGCACTGCTGTCACCGCATGCTACCAAACCGAGTGCCATCACGGCTGTCAGCATACATGCCAAAATCTTTTTTTTCATGATTTCTTCCTCCTTTGATGTGGGGGCATTTTTATGCCATTAATAAAGATTAATCTCAATACTACCATAATCCGTTATACTAATCAAGTCTTCACGGAAAGGGCACCTCAGCATCTGAGTGTCGGAAGTATTTCTTCACCAAACGCCCCTTTACTTGGCAGTCGCCCGGAGCAATCGCTGGTACATCAAAAACATCACGACAAGTATCACGATGAGAAATACCGGCAGCAGGTGAATACTGATCGTATTTGCGATCACACCGAACAGGGGCGGCATCAAGGTCGTCCCCACATAGGCGCTCGCCATCTGCACACCGATGACCGCCTGCGAATTCTCTTCACCGAAGTGCACCGGCGTCGAGTGAATGACGCACGGATAGATCGGGGCGCAACCGAGCCCGATCAACGCCAGACCGATCAGCGCCGGGACCGTTCCGAACGGCAGGAACAAAAATGCGATCCCGACCAGAATCGTCCCCATTCCGATCCGAACCATCTGTGTATCCGAAAACTTCATCGTCATGAATCCGCTGGCCCCTCGCCCGATCGTAATACCGATACAGAAAAGACTTGCAAACGACGCAGCAATCTCCGCCGATACACCACGAGCCAGCGACATAAAACTCGCGCCCCAAAGAATCGCTGTCTGCTCGATCGCACAGTAGCAGAAAAATGTTATCATCACAGCTTTGGCTCCGGGAATTCGTACAATCTCTCTCAGCTTCAGCGGACGTCCCGGATCCGGTTTGTTCTCGGAGCTACTGTCCACCGATGTGCCCCTCTTTTTCCAGAGCGGAAGCGAGAATACAATGATTACGGTCAGCACAACCTGAATGATTGTGATAACACGGTAACCGGTGTTCCAGCTCATGCCTCGCGTCAGCGCAAAGGACATGATATACGGTCCGATGGAGATACCGACTCCCCACATACAATGAAGCCAGCTCATATGCCGACTCTCATAGTGAAGCGCGACGTAATTATTGATCGAGGCATCGACCGAACCGGCGCCAAGTCCGTACGGCACCGCCCACACGCACAGCATCCAGAACTCCCCGCTTATGGAAAACCCGAACAAAGCCACCGCTGTTATCGCAACGCTGAATGCCGTAACAAGTCCGGTGCCGAACCGTCTTGTCAACCGGTCACTTTGCAGACTCGAAATCACCGTCATGGCAGAGATGATCCCGGACACAAGCCCCGCGTAAGACAGCGGTACATCAAATTGCGGAACCATGGAAGGCCACGCTGATCCGAGAAGCGCATCGGGCAATCCCAGACTGATGAATATCAGATATATAATCGCTAAAAGCAGTGATGCCATAGTTTCCGCCTTTCCTCACCCATACATGTTTATACGACTCATGTGAACAATCACAGGGTGTTTCCCTGTTACATCCTCAAGTCATAGATTATTATTTGTTATAGGCCATTACATCAAAAAAGTATAACATATATATCTCGGAAATCAAGTAATCTTTCACGGCAAGCGGATATTTTTCTGCACGAACGAATGTTCGAAAAAGGGCTTTACATTTAAAAATACATGTGCTATACTGATGAATACTATGACACAGACATCATCCGGGCCGCGGAATCCATCCCGCCGGTCCGGTCATCAGAAAGGACATAGCATGCCTGCGAAGAAAACGGATAATAAAAAGCTCATCCGCATCCGCGGTGCGAAGGAGCATAACCTTAAAAATATCACCCTCGAGATTCCGCGAGACGAATTTGTCGTATTGACCGGTCTGTCCGGTTCCGGCAAGTCCTCTCTCGCTTTTGATACAATCTATGCCGAGGGACAGCGTCGCTATATGGAATCTCTGTCCTCCTATGCCCGCCAGTTTTTAGGGCAGATGGAGAAGCCGGATGTCGAGAGTATCGAAGGGCTTCCGCCCGCTATCTCGATCGACCAGAAAACGACCAACCGGAACCCGCGTTCCACTGTCGGGACGGTAACGGAAGTCTATGATTACTTCCGTCTTCTGTTTGCACGCGTCGGGACACCGCACTGTCCGAACTGCGGCAAGCCGATCGAGAAGCAGACCGTCGATCAGATCGTCGACGAGTTGATGCGTCTGCCGGAGGGAACGAGACTTCAGTTGCTGGCCCCCGTTGTTCGCGGTCGCAAAGGTCGCCATGAGAAGGTTCTTGATAAGGCACGCCGCAGCGGTTATGTTCGTGTGCGTGTCGATGGCAATCTCTATGAGCTGACCGATACGATCGAACTGGAGAAAAACAACAAACATAATATTGATATCGTCGTTGATCGTCTGAAGATCCGCGAAGGCATCGAGAAACGTATGACGGACTCCATCGAGAATGTCATGAAACTGGCCGATGGTCTGATGACCGTTGAACTCGTGGAAACCAACCGTGACTCAGACGACACTTCCGGCAGCCGTTCTTCCAAGCGCGTTGCCAGTCGCGAGCTCCACTTCTCCCAGAGCTTTTCCTGCGCAGACTGCGGGATCAGCATCGATGAAATCGAGCCGCGAAGCTTTTCCTTCAACAACCCCTTCGGCGCCTGCCCGATCTGCAACGGTATCGGCTACCGCATGGAGTTCGACGAGGAACTGATAATCCCGGATCCGAGCCTGTCAATCAAGGAAGGCTGCCTTATCGCGCCTGGCTGGGCATCCGTTGTAAATGAAGACAGTTATTCCCGCTGCGTCCTCGAGGGCGTGGCAAAAAAATACAAATTTTCGCTCGACACCCCGTGGCAGGATTATCCGAAGAAGATCCACGATGTTCTCTGGTACGGCACCGGTGACACCAAGGTTGATGTGAGCTACGAAAGCCGGAACGGACGCGGTGAATATCATGTGGCGTTCGACGGTATTTTTCCGAATATCAAACAACGCTACCGCGAGACGAAGTCCGAATGGCAGCGCCAGGAATATGAATCTCTGATGCGTATCACGCCGTGCGACGAGTGTGGCGGAAGGCGCCTGAAAAAGGAATCTCTCGCTGTCACCATTGGCGATAAAAATATCGCGGAGCTGTGTGATCTTCCTATCCTGAAGCTGAAGGTTTTCATGGATGAGGTAGAGCTCACGCCACGCCAACAGCAGATCGGACGGCTGATCCTGAAGGAGATTCGTTCCCGTCTGGGTTTCCTCGTCGATGTCGGACTGGATTATCTCAATCTTGCCCGCGCCACGGCGACACTCTCCGGCGGCGAAGCACAGCGTATCCGCCTGGCGACACAGATCGGCTCCGGCCTAGTCGGCGTCGCCTATATCCTGGACGAGCCGAGTATCGGTCTGCATCAGCGCGATAACGACAAACTGATCGCCACGTTGAAGAAGCTGAAAGACCTCGGCAACACACTGATCGTCGTCGAGCACGATGAAGAGACGATGATGGCTGCCGACTATATCGTGGACATCGGTCCCGGTGCCGGTTCTCACGGCGGCGAGGTGGTCGCGACCGGAACAGCGAAGGACATCATGAAAGAAAAGAAGTCCATCACCGGTCAGTATCTTTCGCATAAGATCGAGATTCCGATTCCTACACTCCGACGCAAGCCCTCCGCGTTCATGACGATCCAGGGGGCGGCGGCAAACAACTTGAAAAATATCAACGTCAAGGTTCCGCTCGGTGTATTTACCTGTATTACGGGTGTGTCCGGCTCCGGCAAGTCCTCACTGATCAACGAGGTCCTGTGCAAGAGCCTGCTGAAGACCTTAAACCGCGCCCACACGATCCCGGGCAAACACAAGGCGATCAAGGGTATCGAAAAGCTGGATAAGGTTATCGAGATCGATCAGTCACCGATCGGACGAACACCAAGGTCGAACCCGGCCACTTACACCGGCGTCTTTGACCTGATCCGTGATCTCTTCGCTTCCACACCGGACGCGAAGACGCGCGGATATAAAAAGGGCCGCTTCTCCTTCAACGTTAAGGGCGGCCGCTGCGAAGCCTGCGCCGGCGACGGTATCATCAAGATCGAGATGAACTTTTTGCCGGACATCTACGTTCCCTGCGAGGTCTGCGACGGACACCGCTACAACCGGGAAACGCTGGATGTTCGATATAAGGGAAAAAACATCTACGAAGTGCTGGATATGACCGTAGAGGAGGCATTGGAGTTCTTCAAACACGTACCGACGATCCACCGCAAGATCCAAACGATGTACGATGTCGGCCTGTCCTACGTCAAGCTGGGACAGCCGTCAACAGAGCTTTCCGGCGGAGAGGCACAGCGCATCAAGCTGGCCACCGAGTTATCGAAACGCTCTACCGGCAAGACCATCTACATCTTAGACGAGCCCACGACCGGCCTTCACTTTGCAGATGTGCACAAGCTGATCGATATCCTACACCGTCTCACCGAGGGCGGCAACACGGTTGTCGTCATCGAGCACAATCTCGACGTAATCAAGACCGCGGACTACATCATTGACATGGGCCCCGAAGGAGGCGACAGAGGTGGAACGGTAGTAACACAGGGCACACCGGAGCAGGTGGCCGACTGCGAGGAGTCGTTCACCGGACAGTATCTAAGGAGGATTCTACATGTATAGTTTCTTTGCCATGATGGCACGAATGAAGTATATCAACCGCTGGGCGCTGATGCGCAACTCCCGTGAGGAGGATGTCAGCGAGCATTCACTGGAAGTAGCAATGATCGCTCATGGTCTTGCAATATTATCGAAAGAACGATATTCTATCAATGTAGACGAAGCGCGCGTAGCGCTCAAGGGCATCTACCACGACGCCAATGAGATCATCACCGGCGATATGCCGACACCGGTCAAGTATTACGATGACGATATCCGCGCTTCCTATAAGCGTGTTGAGAACATCGCCAGCCACACACTAATGAACAAGTTGCCGTCCGATATGAAGAAATATTATCAGCCACTGCTCTTCGGTGAGGAGGAGGCTCTTGACTTCCTCGACAAACTGGAGGACGGCAGTCCGATCGACGCGGACACACTGAACTCCGATAAGAAGGCACTGGATGCGTATGAGTGGCGTCTGGTCAAGGCCGCCGACAAGCTCTCCGCCCTGATCAAGTGCATCGAGGAAAAGAACAGCGGCAATCACGAGTTCGCCAGCGCGCTGGAATCGACGCGAAGCACGCTCGAGGCGATGGATCTGCCGGAGGTCGACGACTTCCTGAACGAGTTCCTCCCGGCCTACGAGCTGACTCTTGATGAGTTGCAGGGGCGGTAAGGACGAGTGAGCGATACGCCACGGCGAGCGATACGTCACCGACAACGGTTCGGTGAGTACGTGCACAAGTGCACTCAACTGTCGCTGCGCGACACTCACCTCATCGTTGGCGGCGACTACTACGTAGAAAAACAAAGGAGCCGGATGCATGAAAGTAAACTTTCTGCATCCGACTCTTCATTTTTCTACGTATCGCTCGCCTGTTTCAGTTGTCCTCCGGATAGATGATCACAAATGAATCATCTGCTGCATCCGTGACCAAATCCTTTGCCTTGGTTCCCCTCAGATCGAGATACTTGAAATTGTTTCCCGAAACATACAGTTTATAAAGATTCGGGCAGGTTCCCAGCTCAGGATCATTAATCGTAAGAGATGACATACCGTTATCGTACGCATAAATCTCTGTCAGACTAGTCAGTCCGGAAAGCGTGAGCGAACTAATGGAATTGTTACAACACTCTATAACGGACAACTCGGTACATCCAGTAAGCGTCAGGGAGGTTAGTTTCGAATCATTTACGTATATCTGCGTAAGTGCGGTACAACCCGTCAAATCGATACTGTTTATGACTGAGCCAGGCGATGTCTCATCAAAACGATTGTATCTACCGGTCGTCACAACTACCAATGCGGTATAGTCTTTCAAATCGAGTTCATTTCCGATATTGGTATCCCGAAGATTAAGTGAACCCAAGGTTTTTTTGCCACCGATACGTAACGAACCGATCTTGCAGAAATCCGCACTAAAACCCGCAAGGTTATTCGCGCTGCCAACATCGATCGTAGGCACGTTAATATGATCAAGCGTTACCTCCTTGAGCGCCGTATTCTTCGAAAGATCCAGTTCCGAAATGAGCGCTGTCGTCCCACTCGGTTCTTCATATCTTATCGTCTCAAGTTTAGGAAAAGATGCCAGGGACACACTACCTACAAGCTTGCTCAACCAAAGGTCTGTGATATGACCTTCATTATCCACAGAGTACAGATTCTCGAATCCCTCCGTACCCGGAGCTACATCACTGAGATCGGCACCCCTTTTGATCTGGTCGTTGATCATATCCGTAAAAAGGGCCACCTCTGATGCCTCTGGTTTCTCCGGATCCTCTGGCTTATCCGGCACCGCCTTCTTCTTACTCACCTTCACGGTACAGGTATAGGACTTCTTTCCGATCTTTCCTACCACCTTTGCCGTACCGGCCTTTTTCGCAACGATGGTCACCTTCGTCTTCTTCTTATTCTTGAGTTTGACGACTTTCTTCCCGGACTTCACAGACCACTTTACTTTTTTCTTGCTGTTGAGCATCTTCAGCGTTTTGGACTGGCCGACTGTAAGTTTCATCGACTTCGTGGAAAGCTCCACAGTCTTCGTCGGTTTCGGAGTCGCTGCCTGAGCTTCCTTATAGTAAGACGGACTCAGGCCCAGCACAAATGCAAGCACAAGTAATGCGGCAACTTTATGCCTCTTTTTTCTTATCATACGCAGCCCTCCTTTGATTTGGGCAGGATCCCCCCGCCGATAATACAGTATCGTACCATGAAAGTATGTCAATTATTGGGAAATGGCGGGCGATACGTCACCGCCAACGGTTCGGTGAGTCCGTGCACAACATAAAAGACAGATGCTTGAGAGTGAACTCTCAGCATCTGTCTTCCATTTTTCTACTTATCGCTCGCCTGTTTCTCAGAAGTCCGGCTCGATCAATCCGTAAGTCGAACCCTTTCTCTTATACACCACATTGACCTCTTCGGTCTCGGCATTGCGGAAAACGAAGAAATTGTGTCCCAGAAGTTCCATCTGCACACAAGCCTCCTCCGGATCCATCGGCTTCATAGCGAAGCGCTTGGAACGGATGATCTCGATCTCCTCCTCATCAAACGCGTCCTCATCGATAAAACTCTTCGACAACTGCGCTGCGTTCTGCTCCTTGTCGATCAGCTTGTTCTTATACTTGCGAAGCTGTCTCTCGATAACCTCCTCAACCAGATCGATGGAAACATACATATCCGTGCTTGTCTCCTCCGCACGGATGATCGTTCCCTTCATCGGGATCGTCACCTCGATCTTCTGACGACTCTTCTCGGTACTCAATGTAACATGAACTTCGGTACTCTCATTAAAATAGCGCTCCAGCTTGCCGATCTTCTCCTCTACGGCTGAGCGCAAGCCCTCTGTAACGTCGATATTCTTTCCACTTACAACTAAATTCATAGGCCTAGTCTCCTTTTCCAAGTATTTGCCTCGCTCCATACCGGCCCCGAGACATAAAACGTGATCTCTCACGCTATAGACATATTATACCATTTTTTTTCACAATCGGCAACCACATTTTTAGAAAGTTGGGTTTTCGTTATTCGTCAAAGATGACTGACCGTCCCTCATTCAATTTGATATTTTTAATCAAAATCATCTAGTTGTCTGACATCTTTGCGAAACTATCCGAATTGTAAACGGTAAAACTTTTGACAAAAATCCGGTCGACTTTCGTGGATAATGTTAATAATTTTGTTGACAAGTTGATGTTTACGTAAAATCGGGTGCTAAAATGTGGATAAGTCACCCACCCTGATACTCTACTCTTGTCTACGCACGACTGTTCGAAAATCGAGTTGTCAGACATCTATACGTCTTATCTCGACATCATTTTAACAGTCAGATTCCTCTCACTTGTCCCGGAATTCGATCGCCGCACCGATGAATCCCTTAAACAAGGGATGCGGATGGTTCGGCCTCGATTTGAACTCCGGATGGGCCTGCGTCGCCACATACCACGGATGGGACGGAATCTCCATCATCTCTACGATTCGATTGTCCGGAGAGAGGCCTGACAGCTTCATGCCGTTCTTCTCCAGATCATCACGATAGTAGTTGTTGACCTCATAGCGATGGCGATGACGCTCATGGATCGTTTCGGCGCCGTAAAGCTCTCTGGCTTTGGTCCCCTCTGCCAGCACACAGGGGTATGAACCCAAACGCAGGGTTCCACCGATGTCTTCCACACCATTCTGGTCCGGCATCAGATGGATCACCGGATGAGTAGTTGCCGGATCAAGTTCTGCAGAATGCGCGTCATTCCAACCGATCACATGACGGGCGAACTCCACGATTCCCAGCTGCATACCCAAACACAGTCCCAGATACGGAACATTATTCTCTCTTGCGTAGCGGATTGAAGTTATGATACCTTCCGTACCACGCTCGCCGAAGCCGCCCGGTACGATCACGCCACTGACATCGCTCAGATAGGACGCGACATTATCCTCGGTAAGTTCCTCCGAATCCACCCACTTGATCTCTACATTAACCTTATGTGCGTAGCCGCCGTGCTTCAGCGATTCAACCACACTGATATACGCATCGTGGAGCGCAGTGTACTTTCCGACCAGCGCTACCGTAACGTCCTTCTTGACATTTTTGATATTATCAACCATTGTCTGCCACTCTTCGATCTCCGGCTCCGGACAATCGAGATGCAGACACTTGCAGGCCACTCTGGCGAGTCCCTCGCTCTCCATCGCAAGCGGTACCTCGTACAGTGTCTCGACATCAAGGTTCTGGATTACGTGATCTGCCGGGATGTTACAGAACAGAGAGATCTTGTCACGGATCGGCTTATCAAGCGGAACCTCGGTACGGCATACAACGAGATCCGGCTGGATTCCCATTCCCTGCAACTCCTTAACGCTCTGCTGTGTCGGCTTGGACTTCAGTTCCTCTGAAGTTCTCAGATACGGAACCAGCGTCACATGGATGATGATCGCATTTTCATGGCCGATATCGAGCTGGAACTGACGGATCGCCTCCAGGAAAGGCTGACTCTCGATATCACCCACCGTACCACCAACCTCGATGATCGCGATCTGTGTATCCTTGCAGCCGTCATTTCTATAGAAACGACTCTTCAACTCGTTGGTGATATGCGGGATAACCTGAACCGTCCCCCCACCGTAGTCGCCGCGTCTCTCCTTGGACAGCACCGACCAGTAAACCTTACCGGTCGTCACATTACTCTGCTTGGTCAGGCTCTCATCGATGAAACGCTCATAGTGACCGAGGTCCAGATCGGTCTCCGCACCGTCATCTGTGACGAACACCTCACCATGCTGGATCGGATTCATCGTTCCCGGATCAATATTGATATACGGATCGAACTTCTGCATCGTCACCTGGAAGCCACGCATCTTAAGCAAACGTCCCAGTGACGCCGCCGTAATACCCTTTCCCAGACCGGAAACAACACCTCCGGTCACAAACACATACTTAACAGCCATAATGCCTCTTTTCTTTAACCGTGAGAAGCACCGCGTCTACGGTGCCCCTCGTTTTTCTTTGCAACATATAATAAGATTATACTGAATTTTCACGGATTTTACAACCCGTTTTTTGAAAAATATCCCGACACCGTATCTCCTCATTTTTAAGGGCCTGCCACCAGTATGACACAACATTTTGCTATCCTCACATGGAGTATATAAAGGAGGTATCTGCTATGATCCATTCCCGCAAAATACGCTTTCGTGCGACTCTACTCCTGACGTTTGCCCTTGTGGCATCTCTGATCGGAGGCCGTACGCCATCACCGGAATCGCAGGCCAGTACGATTTCTACCGCCGTCGTGAATCCGTCCGGGCAGGGAGGCATCTTCGGGTACGCGAAGATCGTCGGTTCCGAACCGGTCATCCGCAATCAGAAGAACGATTTCCGCGGTGCCGTAAGGCATGTAGAATCCGTAGCAGATGATAACCGGATCATTGATAACCTCGGTAATCTTATGGCCGAGCAGATGTCTTCCTATGTCAATACATCCGGTGGAAGTTCCGTCATCGTCAGTTCCGTATCCTCTACCGAACTGGCATCACTCAATCAGGATCTCCGTAACAACAATATGGATGGAGACTTCACGGATATCGTAACCAAGATCACCTTCAAGCTTCAGAACAATACGCTTCCGGCATCTGTTACAGATGCCGGCGACGCGCTTTTCTATGTCGAGCAGGCTATCTCGCGCCAACCGATGCTGTGCTGCCTCTTTACGATGATCCTTCTCGATCAGTCAAAGACCTCACTCACGGTCTACTCGCCGATCGCTTCAAGCAAACTGCGTGAGACGACCGCCGCCTATGTAAATACCTTGAATGAGATTCTCAAGGTTCCAAAGAACAATACCGGCATGAGCGATGCCGACAGATATCTCTATCTTCACGACGAGATCACGGCCATGGCCGAGTATTCCGTCGGTCGTATCGGCACCTGGGCTATCGACTACACACCGGTCGGTGTCATGCTCAACAATCTGGGCGTCTGCCAGTCCTACGCCGCCGTGTTCAACCAGGCAGCCAGGAATCTCGGGCTAACCAGCTACGTCATTGACAGCAATACACACGCCTGGAATGCGGTTCTCCTAAACGGCAAATGGTACTATGTTGACACCACCTGGGATGACACCAGGACATCCGTACAGGGCAAGGATAAGGTCAGCCACACGTATTTTCTGGTTAACCAATCCGAAGCCGGCTCCACTACATTTGCAAACGGTCATATCCTGAGTTCGGAGTATGCTACTCATTTTTCTGAAATAACAGGAAATCTCGGAACCGGCTACGATTCTTCATCCTACGCTCCGAAAAAAACGGGTATTACTACGCAGATGGGATACACCAACGGTTCCTTCTACTATTCCAAGGACAACCGTATCTACAGTTGGATCAGCAACACCAACAAGAATATCGAGATCACCGGACTTCCAACAGCTGTCAACCGTCGCGTATCCGTTCTGGACTCTCTTTTATACTTCAGCGGCAGCGACGGTATGTACTGGATGAATCCGTCCGATAACAGAGTCAATCGCCTCGACAGTCAAAACTATTCCGGCATGTACGAAGCCGCCGGCAAACTCTACGTAACGACAGGCGGTTCCTACTATATATATAAAGACGTATCCTCTCCCGTTCCGACAACGGAGCCGGGCTCCTCGAATATTCCGATCGTAACGGTACCACCCGCGAGCTCATCACCGTCTCCGGGTTCAACACTGACTCCGCAGACAAGCGCAACGCCGGCCGCGACAGCAACGGCTCATGGAATTCCGACCGTCCCGCCGATGCCGACCGTGACACCCTATGATCCGACGCTCGTGACACCGACGCCGACTCCGGGTTCCTCCGCGGCTCCGACTTCTGAGCCTTCGACATCCTTTACGGCTCCGGGGAAGACCTCGATCACAAAACTGAAAAATAAAAAGACACGCTCGGCCTACATCAAATGTAAGAAGGTTTCCGGCGCATCTCACTATCAGATACAATATTCAACAACCAAAGCCATGACCGGCAGACCGATTCACCATACGTTGACAAGTTCAACAACCATCGGGAATCTGTTTAAAAACAAAACGTATTATTTCCGCGCGAGAGCGGTCAAAGTACGAAGCGTTAACGGTACACTCGTCCGCAAATACGGCAAGTGGAGTGCCAAAAAGAAAGTCAAGATAAAGAAGTGATCACTTCCATGGCTTTGATCAGCTGGTTGTCGGAGTTGGTGCCATACTCTTCGGTGCTCTTACCGCTATACACCACCTCGACATCCGGCGTCAGCCCTTTCTCGTGGATCGAGCGGCCGGACGGCAGCAGATACTCTCCCGTCGTCAGCTTGATCCCTCCCTGCTCTTCATTAAAGGTATAGATTGACTGCATCACGCCTTTTCCATAACTCTTTTCACCGATCAGACGAATCTGCTTACGATCCTGCAGCGCACCGGCAAACACCTCTGCTGCGCTGGCGGACTTTCCGTTGATCAAAACCACCATCGGCTTGGTAAAATCTTCCTTCGAGGATGAACGATAGGTCGTATCCTTCTGCCCTCTTCTGGTTTCCGTCAGGATATTCCCCTCCGGCAACAGACGATCCAGCACCGAAAGAACCGAAGACAGAACCCCACCCGGATTGTTCCGCACATCCAGAATCAGTCCCTTCATATTCTTTTTCTCGAGATCGTCGATCGCACTACGAAACTGCTTTGGTGTCTCTCTGTCGAAGCTCGTGATCTGAAGATAGCCGATATTATTTTTTAACATCTGATGATAGATTGACTTATTAACGATATTGGCGGTCACCACCTTGAGATCCACGCGTATGGTGTTCGGAGAATCCGCCGTGCCAGACGCCCCCTCGGAAGAAGCGGCGGCTCCGGACGCGGCATTTTTTTCGCGAACCACCGTGATGATATGCTCCACACCAACCTTGCCTCGAATTCTCTTAACCACATCATCGGTCGTCTCGTTCGTCACATCCACGCCGTCGACGGCGACGATCTCATCCCCCACCAACATGCCTGCTTTGTCCGAAGGACCATCTTTTTCCACCTTCGTAACACGTTTTCTCCCGGTCTGATTATTATCAGAGATCACGATTCCGATCCCGGCATAATCGCCGTCATTATGTTCCTTAAGCTTACTCATCTCATCCGCGGTCATGTACGCGGAATACGGATCGCCAAGTGCGGCCACCATCCCCTTGGCAGCCATCTGAGCGAGCCTATCGTCGCCGATATCGGTCTTCCAATAATACTTATCGATATACTCTTCCACCATTTTAGTCAGGTCATACGTCTTGTCAGCGGCAGGCGTACGCGTGAACGGGTGAAAATCAAAGATATCACAAAGAAGCAGTACCAACGTGAGCAACAGCGCCCCCGTAACGATACCTGTCAGATACAGACGAACCGGACGCACCGGCCTTTCAACTGGCTCCGGTGTATCGTCCGGCGAATCAAAGTCGATCACTTCGACGTCATCAACGTCCCATTCATTCTCCTCTTCCCTATCCGTCCTTTTACTCATCGGTCTTCCTTCTTAATCCTTATTATTTCTTTTCATGTATCAGCCCTACAGGGCAACAAAGCTTAATTCTCATTCAGATAATTCATATACTTCATGACCATCAAAGCGATCTCAAAGGTGATCGCATCTTCAAAGATCTGGATATCCAGACCGGTCATTTTTTTCAATTTTTCAAGACGATACACCAACGTATTTCGATGGATATACAGTTCTCTTGACGTCTTGGATACGTTCAGGTTGTTCAGGAAAAACTGATCGATCGTCGTCAGCATTTCCTCATCGAAATGCACCGGCCCGTCACTGCCGAAGATCTCACGAATAAACATCTTGCATAACTGTAACGGGAGCTGGTAGATCAAACGTCCGATCCCCAGGTTACCATAGGCGATCACGCGCCTCTCGCTGTAAAAGATCTGTCCCACATCCAGCGCCAACTTGGCTTCCTTATAAGAACGGGAAACCTCCTTGATATCATTGATCACGGTTCCGTAGGATACTCTGGCGTTGGTCATCGCCTCCGTACCGAGCATATCCACCAACACATTCGCGATGCGATCGAGATCCTCCTCGGTCTCATCCTCACTCATCTCCTTCACAATGATGATATCCTTCTCATCCACCGCCGTGATAAAGTCTCTCGTACCACTTGAGAACAAACCACGCACGGTCTCCATCATACCGGCATCCTTCTCGCGCTCTGTCTCAACCAAAAAGACCACGCGCCTGGCCCGCATCTCTATGTGAAGTTTCTGCGAGCGGTTCAGGATGTCGACGTGCAGGAGATTGTCCAAGAGGAGATTTTTGAAAAAATCATCCCGATCATACCGTTCCTTGTACGCTACGAGAAG
>JAEEGL011355207.1_pt1 | contig 19393 bp, 18 predicted proteins | sample 9134231 | NCBI WGS metagenome assembly JAEEGL01 (sample SAMN16246548, study PRJNA631951) | gut metagenome | biome: gut microbiome; feature: rumen; material: fiber-attached | host: Bos | place: Iran: Karaj | collected 2018-10
ACAAACGACTTTTTAGCGCAGGATAAAATATTTATAATGAAGCGTGATAAAAAGACGAAGAGCATGGTGGAGAAGGATGTGAAGTCCATGGTCAGAAGCCTGGAGCAGAAGGAACTGCCCGGGGGAGAGGCCTTCGACATGCTGCTTTCCTGCGCCAGCAATGCAACCCTGAATCCAATGAATCTGCTTGACAGCCTTTACCTTTCCGAAGGCATTGATCTCAATCACGAGGATGTAAGGATCACCCGCATCGACATGCTGGCAGAAAAAGACGGAAAGCTGATATCCGCCTTTGATTTCTTCTAACAGGAGAAAATAATGGCTTATAAACTGGATCTGAAAAACAAAATAAATCCCAGTCATATAAAGGTTTGGGTAGTGACACTCATACTCTCACTTATTTACCTTTTTGCAGGCTTTAAACTGGTCTCTAAGGATCTGGATGTATTCAAGATGGAAGGGGCCTATGCCGTTAAGGCAAGGGTCACAGAAATTGGTGAGTATGAAAAAAGCGAATACGTGGCAGGTCTTGATAACACATACGAAAACGGGACCCTTTACTTCCATGCAGAGGTCCTTTCCGGTAAGGAATTCAAGGGACAGACAGTTTATGCAGCCCAGACCTTCGACAATTATTCAAACATGAGTCTGGACGACCCTGTTGTAGTCGGAGACAAGGTAATGCTTTACAATTACGGCACCCCTCAGGGTGACGCGGACTGGGTCTTCGGAGGCTTTGAGCGGCTCGATGCCGTTATATGGCTTGGTGTAAGCTTTGGTGTCCTTCTTATAGTTTTCGGACGGATCAAGGGCCTCAATACCATTGTATCGCTGGCTCTGACCTGCCTTTCGGTATTCATGGTTTTTGTACCATCGGTGCTGGCCGGCTATAACATCTATTTCATGACGATGCTTACCTGCATCTTCTCTATAGTGACCACGCTGCTGATAACAAACGGAGCAACACAGAAATCCTTCACAACCATACTCGGATGCAGCTTTGGCGTCATCGTTGCCGCGCTGCTTTCCATAGGCTTTGACAAAGGCTTGAGGCTTACCGGACTTCTGGACGAGCATTCCATTTATCTGCGCACCCTTGGAACAGGGGTGGAGGTAAATCTCAGGGCTCTTGTTTTCGCCATGATCGTTATCGGCGCCATGGGCGCTGACATGGACGTGGCCATGGACATTTCCAGCTCGCTGAACGAGCTGCACACCAATGCACCGCACATGAAGTTCAGAGATCTGTTCAGAAGCGGCATTACCATTGGACAGGATATTATGGGAACCATGGCAAATACCCTGGTGCTTGCTTATATCGGAAGCTCCCTGTGCTCCATACTGATATACATTACTTATTCTTCATCCCTTTATGAGCTGCTCAACAGGGAGAACATAATAGTAGATCTGCTGAACGCCCTCATAGGAAGCATGGCCATTCTGCTGACCATTCCCCTTACTACTCTGGTGTGCTGCGCGCTTTATACCGGAAGAGGGGAGGAGCTGCTGGAAAGGATGAGCCGGTCAAAGGGTACCGCTCCTGCTGCAAGGACTGCAAAAGCAGCTCCTGCAAAGGCCCCTGTGAAAGCTCCTGTGAGCGCTCCTGCAGAGCCTGCCAGAACACCCAACAGGGCTATTGAATTCACCAGGCCCATGCAGAGCATAAGCAGCAATAAGACCTCGGACGACCGCTATCAGTACAAATCTCTGATCCCAGACAAGGATCCCATAAACTTTTACGCGGACTTCGAAAAGCGTCCGGAGCAGAAGAAAAACGAAGAAGAAAACGGTCAGGATTAAGACTGCTTGACAGTTAATATATGTTAAATTATAATGCCTTGGACGGACTCAAAATGCAATGAAGGAAAAGGCATTTGTAAAGCTCAGAAGGCTTGCTGCTGCTTTTGCTGCAGCGCTTTCTGTTTTCAGCGCGGGACTTGGATTTTATAAAGAAAAGACCCGCGATGACATAATAATCGAGCCCGGAACTGAATTGGATATCCGGGCGGATTATTACAATGAATGGTCACCGGTACAGGAGCCTTCTTCTTCAGAAGACAACCAGACTCCGCTGCAGATAGACCTTAACAGCGCAGATTCAGAAGATCTTCAGCTTCTCAGAGGCATAGGCCCCGCAAAAGCAAAGCTTATAATTGAATACAGAGAGCGCTACGGCGGCTTTGTATGCGCTGAGGAAATAATGGAAGTAAGGGGAATTGGCCCCGGAATATACGAAAAGATAAAGGACAGCATTTATGTTTCCACAGGAAAAACTGGACAGGATCAATGAACTGGCTGCCATAGCCAAGACCAGGGAGCTGACCGAGGAGGAAAGGGTAGAAAGAGCCCGTCTCAGGGAGGAATACCTGGAAAACTTCAGAGGCAGATTCAAAAAGCAGCTGGAGAATATAGAGATCGTAGACGCAAGCGATCCCAGGCTCAAGGGCAAGCCCATGGCCACCATCGTCGATAAACCAAACAGACACAACTGATACTCAGATCCAAAGGAGTTATATTATGAAATACATGGGAGTAAACGAGATCAGAGAAAAGTTCCTCTCCTTCTGGGAGTCCAAGGGCTGCTTAAGACACGAGAGCTATTCTCTGGTACCGCAGGGAGATAAATCCCTGCTTCTTATCAATGCAGGCATGGCGCCTCTTAAGCCTTATTTCAGCGGAGCTGAGGAGCCCCCAAGGCGCAGGATGACCACCTGCCAGAAGTGCATAAGAACCAACGATATCGACAACGTTGGCCACACAGCCCGTCACGCGACATTCTTTGAAATGCTCGGAAACTTCAGCTTCGGAGACTATTTCAAGCATGAGAGCCTCAAGTGGGGCTGGGAATTCGTCACCGGCGAGGAATGGCTTAACATCCCCGTGGACAGGCTCTGGGCTACAGTATACGAGGACGATGACGAAGCCTATGCCATCTGGAGAGACGAGATAGGTCTTCCCGAGAGCCACATCGTTCGCCTCGGCAAGGACGACAACTTCTGGGAGATCGGAACCGGTCCCTGCGGACCCTGCTCCGAGATCTACTTTGACAGAGGCCCCGAATATGGCTGCGGAAAGGCTGACTGCAAGCCCGGCTGCGAATGCGACCGCTACATGGAATTCTGGAACCACGTTTTCTCCCAGTTTGACCGTCAGGAGGACGGCAGCTATCTGGAGTTGGCCCAGAAGAATATAGACACAGGCATGGGCCTTGAGAGAATGGCCTGCATTATGCAGGGCGTTGATTCCATCTACAACATCGACACCATGCAGGCAATACTTCAGGAGGTATGCAGACTGTCCGGAATCAAGTATCAGGACGGCGAAGGCCCCCACGATGTATCCATCAGGATCATCACTGACCACATAAGAACAGTAAGCTTTATGATAGCCGACGGTATCCTTCCCTCCAACGAGGGCAGGGGATATATACTCAGAAGACTGCTGAGGAGAGCAGCCCGCCACGGCAGGCTTCTCGGTATCCAGGGAGCCTTCCTTAAGGACCTCTGCGAGAAGGTATTCGAGACCTCCGGCGCCGCATATCCCCAGCTCATCGAGCGCAGGGACTATATCAAGAAGATCATCGGCATCGAAGAGGATAAATTTGCTCAGACTCTTGATTCAGGCTCTGAGATCCTTAATGGCTATATCGAAGAGGCCAAAAAGGCCGGAAGGACAGTACTTCCCGGAGACCAGGTCTTTAAGCTTTACGATACCTACGGCTTCCCCATCGAACTCACCGAGGAGATCGCAGAGGATGCTGGCTGCACAGTGGACCAGGAGGGCTTCAAGGCCGCAATGGACGCGCAGAAGGCCCAGGCAAGAGCCGCAAGAAAGGCAGACGAGACCGAAGGCTGGCTGGATGAGAGCGCAGTGCTCCACAGCTTCCCCCAGACCAACTTCACCGGATACACTGAGCTCAGCTCCGATGCTAAGATCATTGGCATCGTAAAGGGCATGTCCGTTCTTGAAAGCGCTCAGGAGGGCGAGGAGGTCAAGCTGGTTCTCGACCGCAGTCCCTTCTACGGAGAGGGCGGCGGACAGATAGGGGACACCGGTATCATTACAGGTGATTCCTTCGAGGCTGAGGTCACCGATACCACCAAGCTGAACGGCGTATATGCTCACAAGTGCATCATAACTGCAGGCGAGCTCCACACTGGAGACAGCGTAAAGGCTTCCGTCAATGTTAAGAGACGCCACGCAATCGCAAGAAACCATACCGCCACCCATCTGCTTCAGGCAGCTCTTCAGCAGGTGCTGGGCACCCACGTGGAGCAGTCCGGCTCCTATGTATCTCCCGAGAGCCTGCGCTTCGACTTCACCCATTTTGAAGCCATGAGCAGGGAAGAGATACTGAAGGTGGAAGAGATCGTAAACCAGCAGATCCTCGAGTTCACCGATGTGGACACCAGGGTCATGCCCATAGAGGAAGCAAAGAAGCTCGGCGCCATGATGCTCTTCGGAGAAAAGTACGGCGATGAGGTAAGAGTCGTTAATGTTCCCGGCTTTTCCATGGAGTTCTGCGGCGGCACCCATGTGGCGAATATCGGCCAGGTGGGAAGCCTTAAGATCGTATCCGAGGGCGGCGTTGCAGCAGGCGTAAGACGTATCGAAGCCATCACAGGCGATGCCGTCAGAGCATACCTTCAGAGCGAGCTGGATCTGGTATCCGGCGCCAGCGCAAATCTTAAGACAAATCCCAGCGGCCTTCTCAAAAAGTCCGAGGATGTGGCTGCTGAGAACAAGGCTCTGAGGAAGGAGCTGGAGGAGCTGAAGGCTCAGGCTGCTGGCGGAGAGGCAGGAAGCCTGGTGGCTGCTGCTGAGAGCATCAACGGCATGAAGCTCATCACCAAGACCTTTGAAAATGCAGGTATCGATCAGCTCAGAACGATTTCAGACCAGATCAAGGCTGAAAACAAGGGCGTAGTCATGGTATTCGCAGCCATCAACGGCGAAAAGACCACTCTGATGGTATCTGTTACTGACGATCTTACTGAAAAGGGCGTTCACGCAGGCCAGATGATAAAGCAGCTGGCAGCAGTATGCGGCGGCGGTGGCGGCGGCAAAGCCGACATGGCTCAGGCAGGCGCTAAGGATTCTTCAAAGCTTCCCGAGGCATTCGAGCTGGCCAGAAAGCTGCTGGCGGAGAAATAAGACAGGGAATAAGTGATTTTTCCTAAATTTTTCAAATACACTTGTTTATCCGCAAAAAGCCTTGTATAATTAGCTGTAATGAATCTTAAAGAAGGAGGCTAATTGATGGAAAGAAAGACTATACTTTTCAGCAGCGCTGATAAGTCTCAGCAGAAAACAACAGAGGACATACTCAAGCTTGTCTACGATGCTCTCGAAGAGAAGGGCTACAATGCCATCGATCAGATGGTTGGATACATTCTTTCCGGAGATCCCTCATATATAACCGGACACAACGACGCCAGAAATCTTATCCGCAGGATAGAAAGAGACGACCTTGTGGAAGAGCTTCTCAGATCATATCTGGACAAGAAGTAGTATGAGGCTGATGGGACTGGATATAGGCGATAAGACAATAGGGGTTGCGTTAAGCGACCCCTTGTTCATATCTGCTCATGGCCTGGAGACCTACCAGAGGGTTGGGATCAAGGCTGACGCAAACTACATACTGAAGCTCTGTGCAGAAAAGGAAGCAGACACCATAGTGGCAGGCCTTCCTCTTATGCTCGATGGAACTGACAGCCCTCAGACCGAAAAGGTCAGAGATTTTGTAACTGTTCTGCAGAACAAGATAAGAGGACAGAAGCTTGGAATCAAGGTGGAATTCCAGGACGAGCGCTTTACCACCAAGATAGCCGAAGCCGTTCTTATGGAGACTGGCATGAAGCGCAAGGAGCGCAAGGAGTATGTGGACAAGCAGGCAGCTGTCATAATACTTCAGAGCTACATGGATAAGATCAAGTTTCAGAGATCTCAGGAAGCCCTGACAAGGGAAGGGGAGTAATATGTTTTTTACAGTTTTCAGGATTCTTTCAGCTGTGCTCATAGCCGCATATGGAGTTGCAATAATCGTTAATCCGAGACTGGTGCTGAAGATGTTCCAGAAGGAGGATCCGGATTTTAAGCCCAACGAAAAGTTCAATTCCACCGTAAGAAAATCAGGAATCGTATGCATCCTTCTGGGAATATTTATATTTGTTAAAATGTTCCTGCTGGAAGGTTAGAACAATTGTTTGCGGGTAAGATATGAGCGAATTTTACATGGCACATCCGATGCTGGTGATAGTGCTGGCCATAGTGCTGATGGTGCTGATACTGGGGATAATGATACCGATAGTGGTGTATCTGTCAGTAAAGTTTATTCAGTGGTATTTAAGAAGGCACCCGGAGAAGATGCTGGACAGCAGCAGCATCGAAAAACAGAACGCCGAATTTCTGTTCGGTGATACTAATCCGGTGGAGGATAAAGGAGAAGACGGTTTCAGGCTTTAGTCTGATCCGTTTTTATGTTGTTGTGTTTATAAGTATTCAGGTATTTGCAGATACACAGTAAACTCCAGAAGCGTTTTGGCAGCAATAATTGTGAAGTATAGACCGACAGGGGATTCATAGTCGAAACACATAACTGTTCCTAAAATATCAATTTTGGGAATAGATAGTGCAGAATCGGGCGGAAAAGCCCCCCGGCCTTGATTTTCAAGGCTTTTCAGGCCTAGGCTCTGAGAGCCGTTTTAAGCGATTTTTTTTGCACGGTCGATATATTTATCCACCGCATACAAGTTTGTTTTTCTAAAGGCTGCTAAAGCCTCTCCTGCATAATGCAAAATCTCCCGCTGATGTACTCTTTATAAAGATGCATCCGGGAGACCTTGCAGAGATGTATGAAATGTCGATCTATTGGATCTTCGCTCTGTTAATTGACAGGCACCTGTATAGTCTGTCCTGCCTGCAGTGTAGATGCAGTGACATTATTTATCCTGCATATGTTGCTTATCGTAAGTCTTACGTCCTGATCAGCCGGCCCGTATTTTCTGGCAATATTCCACAGCGTATCTCCGGTCTGTACCTGATAGCTGATATATTCCTCAGGCGCTGATGCCTCTGCATTGAAGAAGCCCATCATAGAGCCAAGCATGAATACGCATACCAGAAGGCAGACGGTTACGAATACCGTGAATCTGAACTTGTTTGCGATCCTGTATCTTTTCATAGCTGTACGATCCTTTCTGTATATAAACAGCCCTGCTGTTACCCTCCAGAACAAATGTTCAAGAGGATTATACCCTCAAACAATTGTTCTTGTCAAGTATTTTTACAAACAATTGTTTGAATTTCGTTTACAGCTATATAATAAAACAAAGCCGGTACATAAATCTGTACCGGCAGCGAAAATATGTTCTTTTTTATTATATTGGGCGCTTACCCTATCAGTCCCCTGCTGCACAGCGCCTGAACTGCGGCCATCACACCCAGCTTTGAATGCCAGTAGCTAAGTCCGCCCTGGAAATAAACTATGTAGGGTTCTCTTATGGGGCCGTCTGCAGAAAGTTCCAATGTTGAGCCCTGGGCAAAGGAGCCGCTGGCCATGATCACGGCATCCGGATAACCGGGCATCTCCCCTTCTTCAGGTGTAAAGTGCGCGTTTATGGCAGCCGCGGACTGGATGGCTCGGCAGAATTCGATGAGCTGTTCTTTATTGTTCAGCTTTATGGCTGTAACGATGTCGTTTCTTGGAGCTTCAGCCCTGGGCGTAGTTTCAAAGCCCAGAAGCTGGAAGACCTTAGAACAGAGAGCAGCGCCCTTTATTGCGCCGTTGATAGTCCTCGGACCCATGAAGATACCTTTAAGTATATGACGGGTCTGGTCGTACATCAGACCGCAATCGCCGCCGATGCCCGGGGCTGTGACCCTGTAGCTTACCATTTCCACAAGATCTGCTCTTCCGGCAATATAGCCGCCGCCCTCGGCGATGCCGCCGCCGGGATTCTTCATAAGAGAACCTGCCATAACATCCACGCCGACCTCCGTGGGCTCCTTATAATCCAGGAATTCGCCGTAGCAGTTATCCACCATGCAGATGATATCAGGCTTTACTGACTTGCAGGCAGAGACCCAGGCAGCGATCTCCTCTATAGAAAAAGCATGCCGCCAGGAATAGCCCAGGGAGCGCTGAAGAGCCGCCATGCGGGTTTTAGGACCTATTGCAGCCTTTACAGCCTCAAGGTCTATGTTGTTTTCAGGTGTCAGATCCACCTGGGCAAAGCTCACGCCGTAGCTTTTCAGGGATCCGTTTCCGTCGCCCCGAAGGCCTATGACAGTCTGCATGGTGTCATAGGGCTGGCCGGAGCAGTATAAAAGCTCGTCACCGGGTCTTAAAATCCCTAAAAATGTGCATGCAAGAGCGTGGGTACCATCGCAGATCGTGGGACGGACTATGCAGTCCTCAGCTCCAAGAGCGCCTGCATAGACTCTGCTGCAGGCGTCGCGGCCCGGGTCATCATGACCATAGCCATTGTTCCAGGCAAACACAGTATCGCTTATACGGCAGTCGTGGAAGGCCTTAAGGACCTTCAGCTGATTGTACTCGGCTATGTCGTCGTAGCGTCTAAAGACCGGCTGGATCTCTGCCTCTGCAGTCTCGACCAGCTTAATGGTATCCATACTGATACCAAATTGTTTACATAATAAATTTACGGTTTCTTTGTTCATATAAATCTATTTTCCTGTATTCTTTGCCCAGGCGCCTCTCCACTTGCCGCTTCTGTAGCGTGTAAAGAGAATGGAGAACCTGCATACCCAGTCAAGAGCCATGGGGATCCAGACTCCGTTGAGCCCGAAGCCAAAGCCTCTGATCAGGATATTCGCAAGCAGCACTCGTACGCACCACATTCCTATAATTGAAGCAAGGCTTGTGATCCTTACATCGCCCGCGCCTCTTAAGATACCGGATATGGTCATTGCAAGAGCTTCGATCACCTCCACCGCGCACTGTATGCGCAGCGCGAAGGTTCCCATGGCTATGACCTGAGCATCATTGGTAAATATATCGAGTATATAAGGCGCTCCTATAAACAGCACAATGGTTGCACAGGTGCTTACGATGGCCGCATATTTCAGACACTTTGTGGACAGCATCATGGCCCTGTCGGGATCGTCCGCTCCAAGCCACTGGGCCACGATCGTAGATGCCGCCATTCCGAAGCCCATAACTGACATGTAGCAGATGGATTCAGCTGTGTTTGCAAGGCTGTGAGCTGCCACCACCTGGTTGCTGATGCCAGCCAGAAGTCTGCTGCACATCATCATGCCAAAGCTGGTGACGCTGCGCTCAAGAGCCACGGGAACGCCCATGCTGAAGATCAGCTTATACATATGGAAGTCTGGCTTTTCCATGCCCTTGAAGCTGAACTGGACTATGTTGTGGGGGCTGAATATCCTTGAGACGCTGATGCTGCAGGCTATAAGGTTTGCCAGAGATGTGGCCATTGCGGCGCCTGCAACGCCCTTTCCAAGACCAAACATGGTAAAGCTGAGGCCGAATACGGTGATCTGCCTGGTTGGGAAAATGAACAGGAAGTTCATGATGGCGTTGCTGATATTGGAGCTCAGGTTGGCGATCATGGGGGTCCTGGTATCGCCCTGTCCTCTGAGAAACTGGCTGCAGAGTATGTTCACCACCAGGAAGAGCCTGGAATAGCCAAACCAGCGGATATACTGGCCTGAAGTCTCCCAGATATCGGGCTGGGCATTCATCCAGCGGGGAAGATTGTCCGGGAACACTACAACGAAAAGGAAGGTCATAAGGCCGCCCATGGCAAGAGCATAATAGATGGACTGCTGCATGACCTTAAGAGCGTCACCCTTGCGGCCTTCGCCTATCATTCTCGAAAAGGTGATTCCAAAGCCGGAGGCAAGGCCCATCATGATGCCTACCATCATGCCGACTATGGGCGAGCTGACCGCAACGGAAGCGGTGGCGTAAACTCCCAGGGATCCCACCATGGCGGTATCCACGTAGTTTACAAGGATGCTCATGAATTCTTCAATGATGGTCGGCCAAACCAGCATAAAAATAAGTTTCCTTGGATCCATATGGGGATCCAGGATGTTTACAGGTTTTCTTTTAGACAAAACAATAACTCCAGTCTGACAGTAATATTTTCAAGTGAATATTATTGCACTATTTTAGCTAAAAAGCTATTGATTATCTTCGGTTTCCTGCGAATCAGCCGCATTCATTGCGGCATTTTTGTCATATCCTTCAAGATCTTCACCCCACTCGAATTCCTTTATAAGTTTACGTTTGGTATTGAGCTTGTGGGCGGCGTAAAGCTGAGTAGTGGTCACATTGTCGTGGTCCAGCAGCTCCTGAACATCGTAGATGGAATTGCCCCTTCCGATGAGTGATGTGGCTGCTGTGGCTCTCAGCTTATGGGGGCTGTAGCCCTTGCTGCGGCTGGTGCCCATGGAAATAGAAGTGTATTTTTTAACTATCTGGCGTATCTGCCTGTCTGTGAGCCTGCTGCCCTGAAGGCTCAGAAGAAGCGCGTCCTTGTTCTCTTCGCTTAGGGAATCATCGGAGGCTCTTTCCAGGTTCACATAATCGCTGAAGGCCTGCGTTATGGTGTTATTTACAGGCATCAGAGATTCCTTGCCCCTTTTTCTGTATATCTTGAATTCGCCCCTGCTGAAGTTGAAGGAGCTAATATTCAGCTGCTGAAGCTCCGAAAGGCGGAGACCGTAGGTCACGAGTATAAGGAGTATCAGCTTGTCTCTGTATTTTGTCTTCTCCCAGAATTCCTTTTCCTTGTCCGTAAGGCCCTCACCGCTGCTTACGGCGTCCAGCATGCGCATGACCTCATCATCCTGAAGAGCCTTGATCTCCCGCTCTCCGGGCTTAGGCATGCGTATGGGATCGAAGCCGTCTGTGATGTTCTTCTGCACGAAGCCGTCCCTGTAAAGGTATTTGAAGAACACAGAGACCGCTGACTTTTTATGGCTCAGGGAGGCGTTCTGGTTCTCGAAAACGATCTTGCTTTCGCCGTTTTTTGAAGGCACCTTGTAGCGCCTGCAGTAATCTATGAAAAGATTTACGTCCTGGGATGTGATCTCGTCGAAGTCCTCTGGCTTGAAATCCTTTATGCTTTCGTATTTTTCCTGGAGGGCCGTCTCAGCCAGCAGATAGCGGAAATAAAAGCGTATGTCCCGAAGATATGACAGACGGGTCATGGGAAGATCGTTGTTTTTGAGGTACATGAAGTAGCCCCTCAGCCAGCTGGGAAGCTCCTGCTCGATCCTCTCGCACTCTTCTATTATCTGATTTTCCCGCTCCACCACATTGTCCGGCTTGTCGGATTTGTTGTGGACCTTAATACGCTCCCGCGCCATTTTAGTTCTCCTGATTCAAGGATCTGTGAATTATATCAAGTATCGTTTTATATGCTTCCTCGTTGAAGCTGAAGCCCTTAAGGCTGACCCATTCCATGTCCGGGTACTGATGCCTTAGCCAGGTGAGCTGGCGCTTGGCATAGCGGCGGCTGTTTCTTTTGATCTCTTCGGCGGCGCTTTCAGCAGGAAGCCCAAGGCTCAGCGCATGGATGATCTCCTTATATCCTATTCCCTTCATGGCCACATCGGCTTCAGTAAAGCCCATATCCATAAGCCTCCGGACCTCTTCGGCAAGGCCTGCCTCGTAGAGCTTGTCCACCCGAAGGTCTATCCTGCTGTATAGCTCTGCCCGGTCCCTGTCCAGACTTATGAGCACCGGACTGATATCTTCTGATGGCTTTCGCATCTCATCAAAGGAAGCCAGCTTTTCCTCACCCTTCTCAAGGCGCTCAATTGCCCTCAGGACGCGTTTTACATTGTTTTGATGTATTTCCCCGGCTGCGGCCTTATCGAGGCTGTAAAGGCGCTTCCAGAGCCTCTCAGGGCTATGTCCGGCCTCATCCCAGGCCTTCTGCCTCCAGCTGTCATCTCCCTCCGGCGCAGAGAAGTCCATATCGTAGACCAGACTGCTTATATAAAGCCCCGTGCCTCCGGAAACTATGGGAAGCTTTCCGCGGGAGGCAATGTCCTTTATATAGCCCCTGGCAAGCCTCTGGTATTCAAAAACGTTGAAAGGCGTCCTGGGATCTATCTCATCCACCAGCCAGTGCCTGGCCATGGCCCGCTCTTCCTCAGTGGGCTTTGCGCTTCCGATATCCATGTATTTATATATCTGCATGGAATCCGCTGAAACTATCTCTCCGTTCAGCTCCTGCGCCAGCCTTATGGCGTATTCAGTTTTTCCCACGGCTGTGGGGCCGCAGATAAAGACTGTGTCGGTCATTTCGTTCAGATTTTTATCTCTTTTCCCTTGGCGGGTTGAAAAGCTCTATGGCGCTGCTCATGCTTCCGTCCGCTGATACCTCAGAGGCGAAAATAGCGCAGTTTCCTATGTATCTGCTCCACCAGCCGCCCCCGGATTTCGGAGTCAGGTATTCTATAAGGCCCTTCATGGCTATGGCATGAGTGGAGAGAAGCACGTTTTCCTTAACGGCGTATTTCTTCACTTCCTCAAGTATATCTCCGCTGCGCTCGACGATGCTCGAAAGAGGCTCCATGCCTTCGGGCGCGGGATTGTGAACAAAATCGCTGAAGAAGAATTTGAGCTCCTCCGGAAGTTTTTTTTTAAGGTCTATGCTCTCGTAGGGACCATAATCCATCTCAAGGAGGCGGTCGTCCAGCATTATGGAGCTGCTGTCCTTAAGCCCTGCGGCTATCCTTGCGGTCTCCACAGCCCTTACAAGGGGACTGGAATAGATCCTGGAAAAACTAATTCCGCGCTCCCTGAAGAATTCCGCAGCCTTCTGAACCTGCTCTATGCCTTTGTCATTGAGAGGGGCGTCGCTTCCCCTTCCCTGCATCAGGCCCAGGCTGTTGAGCTCGGTCTGTCCGTGTCTGATTATGTATATCATCTTGTCCTACTTTCTCAGGAAAAGCCTTTCCAGATCGTAGCGGGAATATCTTATATATGTGGGTCTTCCGTGGGGGCAGTTGTAGGGGTTCTCGCAGCCGTCCAGCTGGCGGAGGAGCTCCATCGCCTCAACTGCAGAGATCCTGTCGCCGCCCTTGATGGCAGCCTTGCAGGAGTTTGATATGATCTCATCCCGTTTCAGCTCGAACTTGTCTGCTGTAAGCTTTTCGTCCTCCAGCATGCTCTCGAGAAATGCTTCAGCCTCAGCCATAGACATGCACGAGGGTACAGCCTTTACGATGAGCTCTGCGGCACCGAAGTCATCGATCTCATAACCGAGAACTCCAAGGGGTTCAAGAAGGTCCAGGGCTGCGATTTTTGCCGCAGGGCTTAAATGAAGCACATATGGAGCAAGGAGCATCTGGCTTTCCGTATCCCTGCTGCTGAAGCGGGCTCTGAGCTTTTCGAAGAGCACCCGCTCGTGGGCTGCATGCTGGTCCAGCATGTAGAGGTGATCGGGATCCTTTGCAATGATATATGTATCGAAAACAGATCCTATCAGCTCGAGGTCTGAAAACCTCAGCCTGGGAGCAGCCTTTTCTTCGATCATCTTTTCCTGAACTTCAAAGCTCTGCTGCTCCTCGGTCCGCTCGGCTCTGAGGTCTGCAAAGAAGGGCTTTGCTTCCGGATCCTCCCTGACGCTTACATAGCTGACCTTAGGAGATGGACTCTGGTCTATGCCATAGGAGACGGTTTCTGATTTTTGTTCGTTCGTTGAAGTTGACGTAATATTATTATCGTTATCTTCAGTTTTAGGGACCACATTGCTGACTCCCGGATCCAGCAGCGCCCTTCTGACAGACCTCACCAGGAAATCCCGTACCGCATCCTCCTCGAAAAAGCGTATTTCCGTTTTGCTTGGGTGTATGTTAACATCCAGCTTTGACGGATCCTCCTCCAGGAAGAGAAAGGCTGCCGGGTATTTGCCGTCGAAGACCTTATCCCTGTAGGCCTCATCCAGAGCCTTTTCTATAAGCGAGCTGCGGATAAGTCTTCCGTTCACGAAAAATATCTGGTACCTGCGGTTGTTCCTGCATTCAGAAGGAGAAGAGACAAAGCCGCTTATATGCATATCTCCGGCCGAATACTCCACCGGGATGATCTTTCTGGTGATGTCCGGGCTGAAAACGGTCATTATGGCCTGCTTCAGGGAGTTGTTTCCCAGGGTCGAATAAAGGATGGTGCCGTTGTTGACCAGTCTGAAGCGCACATTGGGATAGGCTATGGCCATTTTGGACACATAGTCGGTGACCAGGGAGCTTTCGGCATTGTCCTGCTTAAGGAACTTCTTTCTGGCGGGGATGTTGTAAAACAGGTCCCTGACCACGATGGTTGTTCCATCCTGGCAGGCGGCCTCGGTTATCTCGATTATCTCTCCGCCCTCCAGGGCTATGCGGCTTCCTGAGGCTTCGTCTGCAGTCTTGGTGACCAGCTCTATCTTTGAAACAGCCGCTATGCTGGCCAGAGCCTCGCCTCTGAAGCCCAGGCTCTGTATGGCATTGAGGTCATCATCAGTGAATATTTTTGATGTAGCATAGCGCATGAAGGCCAGGCTCAGCTCATCCTTGTGGATGCCACAGCCGTTATCCGTCACGCGGATGTATTCCTTTCCACCCTTTCTGATCTCCACAATGATGCTTGTGGAGCCTGCGTCTATTGAGTTTTCCAGCAGCTCTTTAACAATGGAAAGTGGTCTTTCCACCACTTCTCCGGCTGCTATCTTGTCTGCAATGTCCTTGGGAAGTGCTCTGATCTTGTCGTACATTTTCTTAATCCAGGAGTTTTTTCAGTTCCTCCAGCTCCTTTATGGCACCTGAGGGGGTTATGTTCATGAGATCCACGGAGGCTATCTTTTTTGCCAGCGCAGAATCCTTTACTATCTGCTGCTTCTGATCCTTTGTGGGCTCCTGCACCGCAGCCGCAAACATCGAAAGCTGCTGGCCGTAGCTGTCCGCAGCCTGATGAAGCTTAAGAGCGGGCTGATCCCCGGATTCCAGCATCTGAAGCCTGTCCTCTGCGGTCTGAAGCACTTCATTGGGCACTCCGGCCAGCTTGGCCACATGGATGCCATAGCTTCTGGAGGCGCTGCCTTCAACGATCTTGTGCAGGAAGACTATGCTGCCCCTGCTCTCGGAAACGTCCACATTCAGGTTCTTTACGCCGTGAACGCTTTCTGAGAGCACGGTGAGCTCGTGGTAATGGGTGGCGAACAGGGTGCGGACCTGCTTGCCGGGGCGGGTCAGATAGTCAACCACAGCCCAGGCAATGGAAAGACCGTCCCAGGTGGATGTACCCCGCCCTATCTCGTCCAGGATAACAAGGCTTTTCGGCCCTGCTGTATTCAGTATATATGCCAGCTCGGACATCTCCACAAAGAAGGTGGACTGTCCCATGGCGATGTTGTCCGAGGCTCCGATGCGGGTGTATATGCGGTCGCAGATGCCTATGACGGCCTCATCCGCTGGAACGAAGCAGCCCGCCTGAGCCATCAGCACTATCAGAGCCAGCTGCCTCATGTAGGTGGATTTACCAGACATATTGGGGCCTGTTATAAGCAGCATGGAGCAGTCGTCCCTGTTGATATAAAGATCGTTGGAAACGAATATGCCGTCGCGGATGGTGTTTTCGATCACCGGATGGCGACCTTTTTTGATTACTATCTCGTCTCCGCTGTTGACAGAGGGCTTTACATAGCCCAGCTTTACGGAGCTTTCCGCAAAGCTGCAGAGCACGTCAAGAGCAGCTATGGCGTGGGAGCTTGCCTGTATCTGGGCTGCAAGTCCCATGGCCTTTAGCCTGAGGGCTGTAAACAGGCGGTATTCCAGGTCGTTGGTCCTTCCCTGGGCACTTATGACAATGTTCTCCTTTTCCTTCATTTCCGGAGTTACGAAGCGCTCGCCGTTCACCAGGGTCTGTTTTCTTATGTAATCCTCGGGAACCTTGTCCTTAAAGGAATTTGATACTTCTATGTAGTAGCCGAAAACTTTGTTATAGCCAAGCCTCAGGGTCTTTATGCCTGTGCGCTCCTTCTCCTTGGCTTCAAGGGATGCTATCCATTCCTGGGCGTCTCTTGCGGAGAACTTTATGTCGTCCAGCTCCTGACTGAAGCCTGGCTTGATTATACCGCCCTCCCGGATGGAAAAAGGAGGATCGTCGACGATAGAAGCTTCGATTTCCGCGCAGAGCTCTGTCTGGGGGTCGATCTGCCGCATAAGCTCCGTAAGCAGCTTGTTTCCGCTGTCAGAAAGTGCCGCTTTGATGTCCGGCAGCACAGCAAGGCTCTGCTTTAAGGCTATCATATCCCTTGCGTTTGCTGTGCCAAGGGACATGCGTCCCGTGAGCCTTTCAAGGTCGTATATGGCCTTGAGGTGTTCCCTGAGCTCGTTTCTGAGCATTATGTCCTGGCAGAGCAGCTCCACTGCATCCAGTCTTTCCTGTATCTGGTCCAATCTGTTGAGAGGCTCCCTGAGCCACTGCTTCATTTTGCGGCTGCCCATGGCGGTGCGGCAGCGGTCGAGAACGCCAAGAAGAGAGCCCTCGGTGCTGTGCTCAAACAGAGTCTCGGTTATCTCAAGGCTCTTGATGGTAGCCTTGTCCAGACTCATATAGCTTGAAATATCGCAGATCTGAAGCTCATTCAGATGGGTCACATCCTGCTTTTGCGTATCCTTGAGATAGCCAAGAAGCGCGCCCACGCTGAAAAAGAGTTCAGGAACATCCTCCTCTGCCAGGCCTACGGATTTCAGGGATGCTGTTCTGAAATAGCGCTTCAGAGTGTCCTCTGCGGATCTTTCAGTGAAAATGTCCGTGGCCGGGACGGAGATATACACCTTATCCAGAGTCCTGGCCTGCTCCCAGAGCCAGAGGGCTTCCTCCTCTCCGAGATTTACGATTATTTCCTTTGGCTGAAGCTTGGCCAGCTGGGCCAGTATCTGCTCCTGAAAGCCCTCAGAGCCTGCCTGCATGGCGGAAAATTCACCGGTGGAGATGTCGCACCAGCAGATGGCAGCGGAGCTTCCGGAAATATAGATGCTGGCAAGGAAGTTGTTTTCCTTTTCGCTGAGCATGTTCTGGCTTATGACGGTCCCGGGGGTGATGACTCTTATGACTTCGCGCTTGACCAGGCCCTTTGCAAGAGCAGGATCCTCCATCTGCTCTGCTATGGCAACCTTGTGGCCCTTTTCCAGAAGCCTTGCCACATAGGTCTCCACGGCATGATAAGGCACGCCGCACATGGGTGCCTTTTCATCGTCTCCGCAGGCCTTGGAGGTAAGGACAACCTCCATATCCTTTGAAGCTGTTATTGCATCGTCGAAAAACATCTCGTAGAAGTCCCCGAGACGGAAGAATAGTATGCAGTCTTTATATTGTTCCTTTGTAGCAAGATATTGCTGCATCATTGGCGTATATGCCATTTGTTACCTCGCTTAAACATTGAAATGCAGGATCTGAAACCCTGACTCATGACATTTTCAGTCACTTACAGCTTCTCGGTTTAGATTCGGAAAACAATAATACGAATCAAATTAATAAACCGGACAGATTGACCGATCGTCCTGAAAATTATCTAAATATCAAGTCCCTGATGTGCTTCGCTTACTGTCTGTGCAATATAGGATGGATCAGGTGCAGCACATTCCTCCGGCGCCGCTTTTTGAGCGTGAAGAAGGAATTCGATGTTTCCTTTCGCGCCCTTCACGGGAGAGTAACTTAATGATTTTACTGTAAACCCAGCTTCAACTGCATAGCCGCAGACCTTACTTATGACCTCAGCATGGACCTTCGGATCCTTTATGATGCCGTTTTTCCCTACCTGCTCCCTTTCGGCCTCAAACTGAGGCTTTATCAGGAAGGCTATCTCAGCGCCCTCCTTAAGAAGCTGAGAACAGGCCGGAAATATGTGCTTAAGGGATATAAATGACACATCTGAGCAGGCAAAGTCCATTTTATCCGTAAAATCCTCAGGAACAGCATAGCGGAAATTATACTTTTCCATGTTCACCACACGGGCATCATTTCTGAGCTTGTAGTCCAGCTGCCCATAGCCCACGTCCACGGAATAGACTTTGGCGGCGCCGTTTTGAAGCATCACATCAGTGAAGCCTCCGGTGGAGGCGCCTATGTCCAGACAGATCTTTCCTGTGACGTCTATGCCGAAAACCTTAAGCGCCTTTTCCAGCTTAAAGCCTCCCCTGCTTACATAGGGACAGCTGGCACCTTTAACCTCTATGCTGGCGTCTTCCTTTATCATATTGCCGGCCTTGTCAGAGATCTGTCCGTCAACAAAAACCTGGCCTGCCATAATGGCGGCCTTGGCCTTTTCTCTTGACTGGAAATAGCCCTGCTCGACCAGCAGCACATCTAATCTTGTCTTCAAATCATCTCTTCCTGTCTATTTTCATGTAACTTTCGCGTATCCTGATGCTTAGCCACTGTGGATCCAGGCCGTAGGCGGTCCTGAGCTCATCTACTGTTCCGTGCTGGATGAAGCTGTCGGGCCAGCCGAAGCATTCCACCTGGGTCCCGCAGCTGTATTTATCAAGCTTTGATGCGAATACTGTACCATAGCCGTTGTAGCTGTCGCCGTCCTCAAGGACTGCTATAAGCTTGTAACCTCGGCCTCCGCAGTATTCCAGGAAGTCCGGATCCACAGGCTTTATGACCTTGATATCCGCAACTCCCACATCTATACCTTCGGCCTTAAGCAGCTCTCTTACCGCCCTTGCTGTACCCGCAAAGGCGCCGTCTGCAAGTATGAGCATGTCCTTTCCATCAGCTGCAAGCTCAGTGGAGGGTTTAAAGCCCCTGGCTTTATCCTCCTCCGAAGCCGCAGGAGCATTGCCTCTCGGATATCTGATTGCAACGGGAGTGCCCAGCCTCAGAGCTGTTTTCAGCATCATCTTAAGCTCCCAGTCGTTTTTGGGGCTGAAAATAGTCATATTTGGCATGGAGCTCAGGTATTCGATATCGAAGGCGCCCTGGTGAGTCTCACCATCGCCCCCTGTGATGCCTGCCCTGTCCACCGCAAAAATAACAGGCAGATTCTGAAGGCATACCTCTGTAAGCACCTGATCATAAGCCCTCTGAAGGAAGGTTGAATAGATGGCGACCACTGGCTTAAGGCCGTTCAGCGCTGCGCCGGCTGCAAAGCTTACGGCGTGCTGCTCTGCAATGGCAGCGTCCACGACTCTCTGGGGATAGGCCTCCTTCATGGCTGTAAGCCCTGTGCCGTCTGTCATTGCGGCCGTGACAGCAACTATACTGCTGTCTGCCCTTGCCTCTTCAAGAAGGGCTTTTCCAAAAACCTCTGACCAGCTTCCATGCTTTTCTTCTTTTCTGGAATCAGCGGTCTTGGGATCAAAGCGGCCCACTCCGTGATATTTGGCGGGGTTTTCCTCGGCA
>JAEEGL011714332.1_pt1 | contig 19393 bp, 13 predicted proteins | sample 9134231 | NCBI WGS metagenome assembly JAEEGL01 (sample SAMN16246548, study PRJNA631951) | gut metagenome | biome: gut microbiome; feature: rumen; material: fiber-attached | host: Bos | place: Iran: Karaj | collected 2018-10
AATATAGAAATTCTGGATAAAACAATTTTCGTTTATACGCCAAAATGAGATATTAAAGAATTGCCAGCAGGTTCATCAGTGTTGGATTTCGCATTTAGTATTCACTCAGATATTTGACTTAGATTTAAAAATGCTATAGTTAACGGTCAGATTAAACCACTTTCATATATCGTTAAAACTTGAGATATTATAAATATCAATACGTTCAAAAATCGTTATTCAGCGGTTAAACATTGGATTGATTACTTGCATACTCCATCTGCTCGTGGACAATTGATAAAATATGTTCGTACACAGGAGAGGGAAGCACGTTTGGATGAAGCTATTGATTGACTAAATCAATATCTCAAAAATTTATGACTTCCTATGTTTCGTTCAGATGCTGATTTGATTCAAAAATTATGAGAGCCATTGGAAGTAGAAAGAAGATTGTTACAAGTGCTAGATAAACAAGAAACATACTGATGATTAGTTCGTGCAGCATATCCAAATTTACAAAAGGAAACCCAAGGAAAAACTCTAATTTCTGATACTTCTCAATTTGAAAGAGACTTAAAATCTGAAATTACATCTGCAATATCTGGAGAATCTAGATCAACAGATGTTATAGTGGATAATGATAAGTTACTTCACTGTATATTCTGTCCTGAATGTAATCCAGTTCCATGAGATAAAATTATTTGAAAATCTGGTCGTGATTGAATTAAAATACATACACTTAAATGTAAGGCTTTAAAAACCCTATCTTATTCCTCTTTATTAGAAGCTCATCGAAAGGAGAGTGAAACTTCTACAAACTATATACTTAATATTCAATTAAAATTTTCTCAGAAACAAATGAGTATTATAGATATAATCGCATTGTTTTCTACGTTCTCTATACCTATTTTCAAGTTCGAATTATGAAAAGAAGAATGAAAAACAATAGCGAAGATTCAGTGAGATATCTCAAATCCAGCAAAAATTTGATTTTTATTGGCAGATCTTCGTCAAAATCATCCATGAATAGAAATCGTTAGTAAAGAATTGAGATAAAGAATTAGCTTGAATATTATAGGGGAAATGCTATATTAATACAGATTTATATTATTAATAAATATTAAAATGGTTAGTATGAAAGACCTTTGACAGTACAAAGAAATGTTTACTAAATATAAGCAATTGGATAAAAAATTAAAAAGTTTGATTATTAGAGCAAAGGAGGGAACTTATATGGAAGATTGAGAAGAAAAACCACAAGTAGTTATCGATATTTCTTGAGAAATGAAAATAAAGGATTTACATATAAATGATGAATCACTTTTTACTCCAAGTAGGAAATCTGAACTTGAGAATTTATTAATTACGGCTATTCAAAAAGCTCAGAATAAGGCACAAGAAGTTGTTGCAGAGCAGACTAAAGAAATCCTTTGAGTAGATACAAATGATTTAGCTTGAATGATGTGAGGATTATGAAGCTAAAATAGATTATAAATAAAAAATAAAAAGCCTCTTTATGAGGCTTTTTATTAAACATAAATATGTCTTAGAATTATTCACCTAAGGCTTCTTGTAAATTCAATAATTGATCACTATCACTAGTTGTAGTTAATCTCCAATTTCAATCTAAAACATTTCTATTACGTTTTAGAGTTTTCTCAATATTCTCCATATGAGGATTAATATAAAGATCATCATCACGTAGAATAGATCTCCATATCTTCTTCTGCTCAGACTCTTTTAAATCAGTAAATTTACCATTATATTCTGCTTCATCAGATTCTAATACACTAGTATAATCATCCTTACGAGCAATCTTTTGATATACATCCCATCATCATAATAAGAATCTATCATTTTCCCTAGAATCTCAAACATTTAACTTAAATGCTCCATTCTTAACATCACTATGATTTAGAGTTCTTGCTCTAAATGCAGATTCAAAGAATTGTTGGAATGCGTCCAAAGCATCTTTTAATTCTTTTGGTAAAATCTTTCAGCTAAGAGGAGGGCGAGATCGAACATTTCATTCTAAACCGTATAGTAATATCTTATCAATATCATTATTATCAATTCTTCATACAGGAATTTTTTCATCAACAAGTCTTCAGTTTCTATCTTTTATTTTCTTTTTATGTCCTGGACTATATATTCATCCATGTTGTAATACTTCTTGTTGATAATGATATGCAGTATTGATTCGTTTATATACATTTTGTCTTTCTTGAGCTGAATTTAGTCAAAACCATGTAAAGTATTTGTTCAAAACAAAGTCTACAGTCTTTGAATCTCCAGCATCTAATTTTGAAATACTACTTTTGATGTTATCCCAAAACGCTTTTTTATTAGATATATCATCAGAATCTTTTCATCTAAATTCTCAATCTTCGATTCTTAGTCTATCAGAAACAACATTAATGTTAGTTAGTAATCCATTATTTACAATTTTAGGATTATCTAGTAATCATCTATCGAATTCTTCAACATCTTCTTCAATTAGAGCTTTTTTAAATTTGTTTAATATTGATTTTTGAGGTTCTGGATATCCTGAGAAATCTTTTGTAGGTAATTTTGAAAAGTAATCATCTAATTTATCCATTTTTTCATCCGTTAACCGTTTCTTTATTTCATCTTGTAATCATTTAAAGTCTATTCATCATTTTAATTGTCCATTTCTATGAAAATATTTAGTCACATTTTTTGAAAAATCTCATTTTGGTTCAATATCATCTAAAAGTATCGCAATGTTTTCTGCAACTCATGCTTCTTTTACAAGCATTCATGGTACGAATGACATAGGTTTAGCCCATCCATAAACTTGTTTTTTTAGTCAAGGATCACAATTTACATCTAGAGCTCAACTTAATAAATATGTTAAGAAATGTCTTTTAGCACGCTTTCTAAGGGATTCATCTGCCGCCAAGTCAAACATTCTTCTTAGTGCTCATGCACCTTGCTTATATCTAGATGATCACATTTTACCAAAATCATCTTCCATAACTTCAAATTTATTAACACTCTTATTCTTTCAATAAGCCTCTTCAACAGATGATTTAGTAAACCATCATTTTTTAGCGTCTTCCAGTTTGTTTGCAAATTGTTCTGAAAGTAGTCTTTTTGATGGATTAGGTATGTAGTTTGTTGATTTATCTCAATTTATTCATCTATTTTCATGAGAAGGGAAATATGATCATGGAAGTTTAGGATAAGCTCATCTAACGTTATTAATAATATAATCCATTTCACATGTAGCCAATTGTTCATTAAGTCCTTTTTTATCAAGTCAAGATTCTTTTGATTTTTCTGCTAAATCACGGTCTCTAATACAGGCGGCTTTGTCTCTTAAAAATTGACGATAATGATCTTCTCATAACAAAACTTTTACCCAAAGTCACTGATTTTCAAATTCTGATAGTCCACGAAAAGGTGATCATCATTTCTCAAAATTTGCTAAAAGAAGAGCAGCCGCCTTACGTTTCTCCCCTGTAGAAGTGCTTTTTTTTGCATATAAATTTTTGATAAAATCTTTATAAGATTTTCAATATAATGTTTGTACATGAGGAGGGACCTGATCAAAAGTATCAGCAAATTGTCCATCACTTTGAAGAGCTTTTAAATATTTCTCAATCTCCGTCCATGCACCATTGAATTCTTCATTATATAATTCCTGTTGACGTTCTCATATAGCGCTTTTTATAGAAGGTGGTAAGAATGGTAAAGAGCCAAGAGCGTTAAGAATAGGCCCTTCTACCAAACCTCTAAATTGTTCATCTTGTTTTTTATTATAATCATCAATTTTCTTATTTAAGGCTCATATAATATCTTTAAATCAATGTCTTATATTGTTGATACTAAACCAATGTAATTTCCATTTACCACCATTTACCATTTTAAATTCATTATCTTGTCTTATTACAGCATCTTTTGCTTGTTCTTCAGTTTGTGGAACTAATCATTTTTGATTAAAGAAAATAAGAAAATTATTCCAATCCATATCACGCTCATATGAAAAACGCTTTTTTTCAGATTTTCAATCTTTTCATTTTTCATCTCAATTAAATGTCGATGATACAGTGAAATTATGTCTAATCGGATTATATTCTACTCTATAAGTAGACTTATCATCTGATGATGCTCAAAAGTATTTTACTTCAGCTTTTTTCTCATTTCAATCTTCATCAATAACTGTTTGCGTAAATTTACCATCATCCCAATTTACTCATTCAGGAGGAAAAGATAAACTATCAGTTCATAATTTACCTTTAAGTTTATCCTTAAAAGAACCAAAATCTGATTTATCAGGATTTGGTTGTAACCATACTTTGTCATCACTACCAGATATTTTTTTTGAAGTCTTCTTAAAATTTTCTAAAGTTTTTTGATTCATTTTAAATTCTCTAGATTTTCATTCATATTCACTACTAAACTTTAGCTCTCATCAAAAAACAGTTCATTTAAAAGTTCACTTTCTCATATTTATATTGCTAATCTTAATTTTCATCCATTGATATCCTCATCCAGGAATTGCACTGTCTCATGCAGGTATCCATATTTCTGATCAGTTCTCAAATTTTCAAGGTCAAAGTTCTTCGATATCTTTTTTGAAGTTCTCTTGAGTATAACTTTCATTTCATTCATTATTATCTGAATTCTCATCTTTAGGTTTATCTTTATGGTTTTTTGCTTGTCAGAAAAGATCCTCAACTTCTTTTTGCTTTTCTGGATCCATTTCTGTTATGCGAAGATTGTTATTAATAACGAAATATAAATAAATCAAATTTCAGACATTTTCTCAATTAATTACATACTTATCTCATTGATCAAATTTGGATAGCAAATTTAAGAGTTTTGTCTTATCTTCAATAGAAATATCTAGATTATTAATATCAGACTTGTTAATCGTAAACTCAATTGGTAAAGCATCAAAAGATTTGTCAGCATTTTTTCAAAACTGATCAATTTCTTTTAATCGTTCATTTTTTCCTTCTACAATTTTTTTCTGAATAGGAATTATTATACCTCATGTGGTTGTTCCGTTACTAAGAACAACATTTACATCGTTTAATATTATATTTTTTTTGGAAGGATCCGCTAAATTCTTATAGAAATGCCTAAAAGCATCTACATTTCACCGATTTAACTTGATAAATTCATTCATTCAATTATCAAATAATTTTTTCAAACGAATATCAGCAACTTTACCAAGATATTTTTTTAATACAGCAGGTTCAAGTTTAGAATAATCAAAATCATTATTATATAGTTGTTCTAATGCATTTCATATCCCTACATTTTTTGTTTTTAGGTATTTTATGTAATATTCTCGTTTTAAGTTATTAATTTGTTTATTCTTTTCACTTTCATCCAAACTTGCATTATCTTTTATAGTTTGAAGCTTTGATTGGTATTCAGTTCATAATTTATCTTCATTATATCTGTACTCATCACTTTCTCATACAATAGTATTTATTGCAGGCAAACTATTTGTTAATAGTTTTTGATAATCTCTTACAAAGTTTTCAGCTATATTAACAGTACGAGCTGCTTCTTTTCATATTTCAAATGATAATAAAGTATCAAAATCATTCCTAGAACTCACAGGTACAGAAGGATCAGTTAAATTAATTCCAGTAGGAATTTGTTCTCATGCAGGTAATCTAGAATTTAAATCTTGATTCGTAATGGTAATATCTTTCAATATGTCTACAACTTTCTTTCAACCAGTAGAATTCTCTTTATTTATTAAATAATCTAATACTTTCTCAAAATATCATAAAACATTAGTATTTCATGGTATAGGACAACTTGTATCAAAATCTGTATATGGCCCCGTTCATCCAATTAAGCTATTTAGTTTATCATGTATTTCATTTATAAAAAATTTTTTTATTTTTTGATTCCTTACTTTTTCTAAACAAAGTTTAAAATCATACAATCAATTATTATATAGTAGGAGAGCGAGATTTATTCACTCATCTCCAATTTCATCAAATTTAATGTCATGTTTTACTTCAATTAATTTATTTATTAAACTTTCTTCTCATCTAAAATATCATTCATTAAAAAATTTATTAACTAATTCTGCATTCCTTTGTTCTCATACTTCAAAATTTTTAAACAATTCATTCATTGTATTTTCTAATCCTGCTCATCTAACAATGTTTACAGGGACTTTCTCTCTTAAATCTATGCGAGTTGTTACCATACTGTAATTAATCATTTCACTAAAATAATAGCACAAATTAATTATATTCACAAACCAAAAATAGTCAAAAATTTGATCAGATTAGCGCAATTATTGTATTACGTTTTAAGGTTTTTGTTATATAATATGTTATTTACTTGATAAGTATGTATATTTTTTAAAAAGTCAAGTTTATTTTTGCCTAATATCTTCTTTTTAAAATCTAAAACACTATATAAGTATCGTAAATTCTTTAAATACTAGATACTATGCCATATAAAATTTTTGGATGTAAGGTGAATAAATATTTTCTTAACCAACGATTAGATTATTTTTGAAAAATTTGAAAAGATTTAAGTGATACTTTATTGATAGCAACATGTGTAGTTACAGATAGAGCAAAAAATAAACGAGTAAGGGAAGTGAAACATGCTGTACAACAATGATTAAAAGTGACAATTACATGATGTTGAAGTTTTTTACGTTGAAATCTAATTTCTGAGGCAGGCTTCTATTCAATCTATCCAGAACTAAAAGAATACTCAGATAGAATCACGCTCTTACCAGAAAGTCCATCTAAAAATTGATTTGAGTACAGAATTTGATGAAAATCATCTGTTTATACAAAACATTTTCTTATTGTTCAAAATTGATGTGATAATCATTGTTCTTTTTGTCTTACTGTGGCTAAAAGGTGACCACATATTAGCCGTCCTTTAGATGAGATTATTCAAGAAATCCATGAAATTGAGTCACAATGATGAAAAGAAATAGTGATAACTTGAATAAATTTGGCAGCTCGAGGATGTACAAATTCAACGAAACCAGAAGAAACAAAATTTCCATATTTACTTCGTGAAATATTAAGACAAACAACCATTCCTAGAATTAGGATTTCAAGTATGTGACCAGAATATGCAAATGATGAATTTTTTGAGGTTGTATCCGATGAGAGAATTTTACCACATTTTCATTATTCAATACAAAGTTTTTCAGATAGTGTTTTAAAGAATATGTGAAGGCACTATTCTTCAAAAGAATTAAAAATAGTTCTCAAAAAAACGAAGAATCTTAAAAAGAAAAATATCATATCTATCTGAGCCGATATAATAATTGGTTTTCCATGAGAATCCCAATTAGATTTCATGGAAACTTATAATTGAATAGAAGAGTTTTGAATTACAAAATTACATGCTTTCCCATTTTCTGATCATACTCAAAGAGAAAGAATCCCAGCTTCATTACTTCCAGACCAGATAGATCAGAGAACAAAAAAGGAAAGGGAAAATAAACTTATTTTTAAATGAGATGAAATTAGAGAGAAATTTATTATCCAAAATAAATGAACAAATCATAAAGTTCTAATCGAAGAAAGAAGGGATTGAAAGCGAAAATGATGGACAGAAAATTATATTCAAATCGAAACTCAATGAAATTATAATAGGGGAGAAATAATTGATTTTAAGTTATAAAAAACTGCACAATCATCACGTGCAGTTTTTTTATAAGTATTTTTTATTCTTGAAATTTTTTCTTACGAATTAATGAATTTTCAAATTTATCTAATTGTGGAGAAATCTGATTCGGTGCTAAATTTTTGGTTTTATCATCAGAAATTGCGTTTGCAACATCGGACTTTTTTGTAGCATCAGCAAGTGGATTTTTCATAGCTTTAGACAAAGCTGAATCTGTTTCTTTTAAATCTTTAGCCATTAATAGAATAATTAATTATAAATCAGCTAAACTAATTGATTGATTTAATACATTTCAGTAATTATCTCTAACTTCAATATCAAAGCTTTCAGCATTAGTTGTAAAAGATGCCAATCTTCAATCAAATTTAGTAATTAAATTTCAATTAGCACTTACACTTCCACCAGGGATTCATGATAAAGTGTCGTCAAAAATAAGAGTTACTTTAAAACTTCCATCACCATTATCTTGTTTCTTTGACTGATCCTTCACTAAATAAGGAGGTTCCTTATCATCAGCTTCTAATACATCTGTAATGCTTGAATTATTGATATTACCATTAGCGTCTATCGCTTGAACAGTTATTGTATGAACTCCTGGTTCAAAATTAGATAAATCAATATCAGATGTAGCTAAATCCTCAGTCTGTCTTTTATATTCTTTTGAATAAACAAGTACTCAATCTACAGTAATAGTTAAGCTTCTAAGCAATGAATCACTTTTAACAGAATACATTATTGAAGGTTTAGCAGAAATTCTTTGGTCACTTTCTGGATCAATAATAGAAACACGAATTGAATCACTTATAGCTGGTTCCCTATTTTCACAGTATCATTCAGGAATTGCTGGTAATATATTTATACCCATTGATCATTCTCATCATACTGGAATCTTAGCTTTCTCTGTCCATCGTTCCTTAATTTTTTCCAAATCATCATTGTTAGGCATGAATGAATCTAATTCCATGAAATATCATTTTTTTGTCTCTTCAATTGGTGTCATAGGACTTACAAGTCATAAACAAGCTGCATCATATTCATACATTGTAACCTGTCAATCGGCTTTTTGAGGAATACTACTTATATATCACATAGTAGATACTATAAGTTCTCATGGTGTAGTTTCTCATGGTAGATTTCATGTAATTTTAGAAATACTCAAACTTGTCGTTTCAACATTTGTCATTTCTCTATTCGTGATATATCATCATTTAACTAATCATCATAAGAATTCTTTTAAAGGTTGAGCATGAATTGTTCCTCAATAAGCATTTGAATTCATTGGTGAAGCATCGGCATTTCATGCCCACATTAGAATTAGATTATCTGGAGTATAAGCAGCAACCAAACCATCTCTAGGGCGATTTCATCTTTCTGTTTTCATATTAGAAGTTCATGTTTTTAATGCATAAGTCAATCATGAAACATTAAATTTACTTACCCAACCAGCTAATCTATTATTTGGATCAGAAAGAATCTTCCATATTAAATATTTTACTCAAGCAGGAATTAAATCTTCTTTTTCCACAACTTCTTTTTCATATAAAACTGATCAATCTGCAGAGGTGATTTTTAGTATAGGATTAAGTTCTGCAGGAGTCTCAGTTGTTAAATATGAATAAGCACCAGCAAATTCCAAAAGACTAACTTCTGCAGCTCAAATTGCTAGAGGGTATCCATAATTAATATCATCACTCAAAGGTAATCCAAGAGATTGTAAGAAAGGTTTCGCTACTCATTCTCATCCCTCAGCTACAAACATCTTAATAGCAGGAATATTTCTACTATGTCATAATGCAGCCTTCAATGTCATTAATCAGTCAAATTTATTATCAGCATTATTTGGCCTATCAGGACCAACTTGATACTCAATGTCATAAATTGGTGTATCAAGTGTTAATGGTAATCTCATAAATCAAAGAGCATATATTAGAGGTTTAATTGAAGAACCAGATTGACGACGACTTTTTACCATATCAATCTGTCATTGGATTTCATCATTAAAGTAATCTAAAGATCATACATAAGCAAGAACATCTCAATTATCAGTATTTACATAAAGTAATGAAGAATTGTTTGCTCAATTTTCATACAAAGTACGAACATTATTCTTGAAAGCTTCTTCAGCCATTTGTTGAATGTTATAGTCCAACGTTGTTTGAACTACCAAACCTCATTCTAATACAGCATCCTCACCATATTTTTCTTCTAATAATTCCTTAATCCAGAAAACAAAATGAGGTGCTTTGATAGAAAATGTTGCAGATTTAAATTCAATGCTTAAAGAATCGATTTCAGCTTTTTTATATTCTTCTTCAGTAATATAATCATCTTCGAACATTCTGCTTAAAACAACATCCTTTCTTCAGTTATAAAATGTGATATAATATTCCTTTCAATCTACTACAAGTGTAAATGATCATAATCATTGCAAAAGATTTACAGAAGAGTTTCAACTTTTTTTATCCGAAAAATCAGCCTTTTGTATAGCATCAGAAAACTTTGAAATAATATCTTGTTTTAATACTCAATCGAATGGATATTCATTTCAAGATACATCAGTAATCTTAAAGTATCCCATTAATTTTTTTCTTCCAGATTCTGTAAGTGGAGAATATTGTCATGGTCATTTAGGTAATGATGCCAAAACCGCAGATTGAGCGATGGTTAAATCTGAGGCTGAAACTCCAAAGAAAGCCTTAGATGCAGCTTCTACACCAAACGAATTATTTCAGAACTCAATATAGTTTAAGTATAACTCCAAAACTTTCTTCTTCATTTCTTTTTTCGCTTCATTATTTGAAAGATTTGGATTCTCGGCTTTCACTTGTTTTTGAAGGGTTGAATTTAACCTTTTTGCTAGGACGATTTGACGTAATTTATATGCAATTTTATCCAAATAATGTCATATTTTACCTTTATCATTATTGGACAATCATGCTTTTAACTTGAATACATTAGTCATCAATTGTTGAGGAAGAGTAGAGGCTCATCATTTACCTTTCAATGCAGCACGGAAAATTCCCCAAGGATCTAATCACTCATGTTCCCAATAATTTTGATCTTCCATAGCAACTATAGCATTAATCATATAGTCAGAAATCTTATCGATTTCCACATATTCACGATTTTCATCGAAAAGCTTATATAATTCTACACCATTTTTATCTTGAATAATAGTTGCTTGGGAGAAAACCATATCTTTTACCTGACTCACATCGGGAAGATTTTTAAATACATTTATTTCCATCCATACAGCAATTACTCAAATTCATGCGATTATAAGGAATAATAAAAATATTCATAAAAATTTCCAAAATCAGAATTTTTTATGTCATGAAAGTTTTTGTGCTCATTCAGACCAATTTCTAGAATTAGCATTTAATTGCTTGTATGCAAATAGTGTACGAGAAGACATATTTTAATCATTGTACAAAAAATAAATCAGAATATTTCTGAACAATTACATATTATCTATTCACTCCATAAAAACAAATGTTTTTATATACAAAAACAGCTATCGTTAATTATTTTATTCGTGTCCTTAAAACAAAAAAGCTGGTAATTAACCAGCTCTTTCCTAATTTATATGATATTATTTCTTCCTATAAAAGATATGTAATAATTCTTTAATAACAGGAGCATTAATAAATAATGTTAACAATACTCAAACAACTAACATTGTTCCAAATCATTTAAACATATTAATTCACATTAGCATCAACAATAGTCAAATCATTCAAGTTGAAATTTGACCATCACGTATAGCATTCCAGCTTCTATCATAAGCTATATTAATTGCTTCAGTATCAGATTTTTTGTTTTCTTTCTCTTCTTTCATTCTTTCAAAAATCAAAACATTCGCATCTACAGCCATTCATATAGAAAGTATAATAGCTGCAATTCCACTTAGTGATAAAGCATAGTCTATAATCTTAACAATCATAAATAAAACGAGAGTATATATTGATAATGAAATCAAGCTTATTAATCATTTCTTCCATCCATACATATATGTCATATATAGGAATATTACAATAAATCCTATTCACATCGCAATAAGTGCTCAATTGAAAGCATTCTCACCAAGAGAAGGACTTACTTTCTCTTCTTGCATTAGAATTAATGGAGCAGGTAATGCTCAATCATTTAGTTGATTAGTAAGTTCTTTTGCAGATTCTGCTGTAAAGTTTCCATCAATTTGAGCAGAACCATCACAAATTCTAGCTTGAATTACTGGACTAGTAATCATTTCTCATCAAATAAATATTGCCATTTCTTTCCCAATATTGTTCTCAGTAATATTACAGAATATCTCACTTCATTTAGAATCAAAAGAAATAACTACAACAGGTTGTCATAATTGAGAAGTACTTACTGATGCGTATTTGAAATTAGCTCCGTTTAATATCTCTCATTTATCAGATTTAGCATTCTTTCGAGCCAATTTGTCTTGAACGAATACTTCTTCTAAAGTATAAAAAGTTTGAGATTCTAGAGATTTTTCAAATTTCTCCTTACTAACTCCATTAACCTTAGCAATATTATACCAATGGTCTGCTGAAGATTTTTTATCTCTCAGAACTACCAAATAAGTAAATCAATCAACTTCATAAACTTGAACTTCTTCAGTATTATTTACATCAAATGATGAAATAGCATCCTTTAAGTTACTTACTGAAAGTACTCCATCATATATCGGAGATGCTCCAGAAATTTCAGCATTATTGTCAGCTAATAACATATCTTTAGCTGAGTTAACCTCATTAGAAAAATCATCAGTTATAGTTCCATTGTCTCCAGTTCAAAGATTAATATTATTTGAAACATCGGGAATCATAGCAAGGATTCTTACATCATAAGCCTCTTCATTTTGGTAAACTTCTCAATTATTATAACTTAATACGTCTCATTCAATTATGTAAGCACCAGATTCGATATTAGTTTCATCCTTAACCAAGGTGAATTTTTCATTATAAGTTGCTCATAGGGTAGTAGCAACTTCAATGATATCACTTAAAGAAACTCCACTTCTTGCTCATTTTTCTTTAGATATCATATGGAAAAAAGTGTAACCATTCATATCTATATTTTGAACATTTCCACTATTATCTTGATATTGGTAAGAATAATATTCTCACTCCATCAATGGAGAAACTTTTCAGTCAGGAGTCTCATCTAATACACCAAGGTTATTTTGATATATAGTTGGCAATTGTGAAACTGTAACTTTATCGTATTTTGAATAATAAATATTTTCTGACTGTCTAGCTCCAGCAATGGCTTCGAATTTGTCAGTATTCTCAGATAAATCTTTATATAAGTTTTGAGCTATAGTAGTTCTCTCAGCTTTTTCATCTTCAGATCATTCATTAGGTAATTTAAATTCAAGTTCTACAGTTTTACCAATTAATTCCTTTGCCTGATCAAGATCAGCAACTCATCAAATTTCCACAACGATTTGAGTTTCATTATCCAATTTTTGAGTGAAAGACTTATAATCACTTACTCATAATTGAGAAATTCTACCATCAATATTTTTTAATATGATATTTTCTACAGTACTTTTAATATTATTTAAATCCATTTCTGCATTCTTACCAGAATATGTCTGTTCATAATTATCATAAGAAATTCTATATATAAGTCTTGTTCATCAAGATATATCTAATCATCTTCTAAAGTTTGTAACAGCATCCCAAGAAAAGCTAAGTTGTCTGCTCATCTTTTCACTGTTAAATGTCCATCCAACAAAAAATACAATAAAAGCAGAAATCAAAATTAAAATTCCATAAATCTTTCTGCGTTTGTTCCAAAATGAGTTCATGAAATAACACACAAAAAAATAAAATAAAAATATACGTAATCATTCTTAATGATATGAGTTGACTATATATATTTTTTTATAAAAAACAAGGAAAACAATGATTTTAAAAATTATTAAAATATTCATTAAATACTTTATACATCGTGCATATAATACCTCCTATCATCTTCATTAAATTTCTCTATTGCATATCTTAACATAATTTTAGGCATCTCATAAGCATGTTCATCGAGAAAACATTTTAATATTTTTTCATCTTTTTTTCAGACTTCTCTTAAGAGCCATCAAACAGCTTTATGAATTAAATCATGTTTATGTTTTAATAACATTTTTGCAATTTTTAAAGTATCATCAAATTCTCAGTTTTTTACGAATGCCATTGTAGAAACAATAGCAGTCCTTTGTTTCCACATGTTATCATCTGTTGCTAAATCATATAGAATTCTTCTATCTTTATCTAGAAGATAATTTCATAAAATTTTGTAACAAACTAAGTCTACTAAATCCCAATTATTAGAATATTCTAAATGTCATAAATAAAAATTCACAATCTCACCTTGTTTATCATACATCTTTCTTTTTGTTATAAATTCGTATTTATAACATAAAATTAATAATCCAGTTAGACGAATCTCATGGTATTCAGATTTTAATAAGTATTCTATATCATCAAAATTACATTTTTCAAAATATTTTTTAGCTACCTTCCTTTGATCAGGTACTTGTATTCAAAGAAATTTATCTCATTCACCATATTCTCATTTTCAGGTTTTAAAAAATCTACATAGAATTTTAGCCTTATCAGGATTATTCAATTTCTCTAATTCTTGAACAATTTCTTTATACATTAAAATCTAATTATTTTTTAGTTAAATGTATTAAAACAATCTCACTTTGAGTTCCTAGTCTAAAAGGTAATCACCATGTTCAAATTCATTGTGTAACAAAAGCTGTCTTATTTCAATGTTTATATTCTCAATATAGATAATCGTTAGCCATTCTGGATAACTCCATTACTCAATAGAATTGTCCACGATGAGTATGTCAAGCAACTTCCAAATCAATAGGGTAGTCTTTTAATTTCTCTAATCAAATTGGTTGGTGAGTGATTAAAATAGAGAAACCTGAGTTATTTTTTCGCTCGGTTCCTTTCATAATTTCATCTAAAGAATCATTTCATCGTAAACTTTTATCAATTAATCAGATTAACTGAATTCAATTAATTTCAGTACTCTCATTGTGTAAAAATTTTATTCAAGAAGCATCAGGAATCATCTGCACGATTTTTACATCTCACATTATATCGTGATTTCACATTACAGCAAAAATTGGAGTATCTTTAATATCTTTAAACTTTGAAAGATAATCAAGATAAGTTTTATTAGGTTTATTCATCAAGTCTCATGCAATTATTACAAAATCCGGTTTCTCTTGTTTTATAGTTTTTATTATTTTATTAACGTGAAAGCTTTGTGTTACATTTTCCACATGAATATCACTTACAAGTAAAATTTTAGTATTTTCTTTAATCTTATCTGATTGTATATATAAATTTGTTATTTTTGTATGTAAAGAAAAATAAGTTCATAATCATATAAATAAAACAATAAATCAAACAATAATTCGCGGATTGATTTTATACCAAGTAGATATAATACTTTCGATTAATAATATAATCATCAATAAAAAGAATAGCACAAAAATCCAAGTGCCAATAGTTCATATTATATCCAAAATCTTATTATCCCACCAGAACAAAAACGTTCACATTACAATAATTGCTAGAATAATGGCAATAATTAATGGAATTATTTTTGAATTATTTCAAAAAATAACAAAAAATCTCCACATAACATAATAAAACAATAGTATACAAACTACGATTAGAGAAATTGAAAGCATACGCATGAAAAATAAAAAATATAAAATTAAATCTTAATATCATGTTTCTTGCAGAGTTTATTTAAGAAACTAAATATACGATTAGGATAAACTATATAATGAAATTCTACATTATTAAAAGAATTTCTTCTCTCAATAATTTGGGCAATGGTTTGATCTTCTAAAAGAATTACTTGAAATTTATCATCTAGAAAAGGATCGCTATCATATTTTTTTTGTTGATTTGATAATATATAATCTTTTTCTTCAAAAAACACTGAGATACGATTAAATAAATTCTCACCAATAATTCATTTGATAGAATTTATGAATGTTTCATAAAAATCAGAATATAGTTTTCAAGATACTTCTCAATCTAATAAAACATTTCCAGAATAAATTAAAGAATCTTTATTCTTGGTCGTTAAAAATCAATATTTATCAAATTGCTCATAGCTTTCAAAAAAATCATCAATTTTATCATTTCATATTATATCAAAAATTTTATCTTGTACTCAAGATTCTTCCTTATTAATTATATTGCTATCATAATCTTCAATCCTATCCATCATTATTTTCCTTTTCAATTAAATTAGATATAGCTCTTCATCTATGAGATACACGATTCTTTTCTTTATCACTGGCTTCTCAAAAAGACTTATGTAAATCATCTGATAAAAATATACAATCATATCAAAATGATTTATCTCCAATTTCTTCTTCTAATATTGTTCAATATGTTTTTCATTCACTATAAATATATTTTCAATTTGGAAACATCTCAACAATACAACAAAGAAAATAAGCAGATCTGTCACCTTTTCACTCAAGATTCTTTAGTAACTTTGCTCTATTTGCAGCATCATCTCAGTGTAATCATGAATATCTAGCACTATAAACACCAGGTTCTCAATTTAGAGTATTTACACATAATCAACTATCATCAGCTATTATGTTAGCATCTATTCATTTTTCTTTCAAAAATCTATAAACAGCATTACATTTAATTAATGCATTATCCAAAAAAGTTTTTCAGTCTTCAATTATCTCATCTTTATATCAAATATCGTTCAACGATAAAATTTCATCATTACAAAAAATCTCTTTAAATTCTTTAATCTTATGTTGATTGTTTGATGCTAGAACAATTTTACGCATTTACTACAAAGAAATAAACACAAAAATTATTAAAAATTACCAACTTAATATCAAGCTAACTTATATTTAAAATTATTTTAAATCATATATTCCCCAAATTTTAAATCATTGACTATTCAATACACTTTCGTTATTATTCTCTGAAATAAGATTAACAACCCTTGGTATTTCATTATCTAATATCTCACTCTTTAGTATAACACTTCAATTGAAAGAAAAATATTTAAACTCATCTACAGCCTTTCAATCTTCAAAGAATCAAGACATTAATAAAGATCAATCACTATAGAATAAATTTAATTCTCATTCAGGGTATCATTCTACAAAATTTCAAGAACCAAATATTTTTCAGTTTGGATGATAAATAGTTAGATTTCAACTAAGTTTTCAATCTAATAAATATCATTTTCATAAAATTGATCAGTTTTTATAATATAGAGCAATAGGTCAATTTCAGTTTTTTTCTTTAAATCTTAACTTTGAAGATGTCTTTCCTCACATATAATACTCAGAAACTGTTCATTCTTTCCCATTTAATATTTGTAATGAATATTTAATATCTCAATTATCATAATACAGTTTATCATTAATTATATTACCACCAGAAAATTCAGTTTCACTTTGAAGAGATTCGTCATATTTATTATAAAATTTCCATAATCAAATTTTTAATCATTCATTAAATGATCATTCTTTCTCTTTTTTTCAATCCCATGTGTAATAAATCCAATCTCAATCTTCTTTTCAATCTTTAAAATTTCATTTTTCCTTTATTTGTCATTCTTCATAATAAATTATACTTTCTCAATCTTTTGTTCATAAAGAATAATCTATAATTTCTTTAGGATTTCAATCTTCAAAATAAAACTTCCATAATCCATCATAGATTCAATCTTTATAAGTTCATTCAGATTCAATATTTCCATCTTCATAGTACATAATCCAGTGTCAATCTTTCTCTCATTTAACATAATTTCAAGATCATTCAGGTAATCCATCTTCATAGAATAATTCAAATAATCAATTTTCCTTTCAATTTGAATAATTTCATTTTTCTTTGATGTTTCCATTTTCATAATAATAATTCCATGGACCTTCTCTCTCTCAGTTTTTTAACTCTCATGTTCATTCAAGATTTCAATTTGAATGATAATAACTCCAAATTCATACTTCTTTTTCATTATCTATTTTTCATTCTCTTTTAATGTTACCATTACTATGATAGAATTTCCATAATCAATATTTTTTATCGTTATTTACAAGTCATTCTGCTAATAAAGATCATTCTTCATCATACATTGAAACGTTTCCATTAAATACTCAATTATCATCAGCACATCATTTTTCTTTTAAGCTTCAATTATCATAGAAAACTCTTGTTTCTTTTAATCATTCAGGACAATTTCATTTATTTAAGTTTAAGTTTGTAATATTTAATTTAAAATTTGATATATCTATACCTAAATAGTCTCCTCAAAAATAAAGAGCCGCTCATATAATACCTAATATGAATATTAATATTAAGAATTTTTTCATAACAAGTGATTATATAATAAAAACTATATTACATTATAAATTTTTATCATAAAAAAGTCAAATTTTAAGTAAGAAAATTACTCTAAAATAAATTTTCTCATATCTCTTCTAACCTCTTTATATTTGGGATATAAACCTTCAACAACTTTTCGAAATTTATCAGAATGATTCTTTTGAATTAGATGGGCACATTCATGGGCTGCTACATATTGAATATACTTTTGAGGTAGATGAACGAGCTGTAAATTTAAAACTATATCTTGTTTGGATGAACATTGTCATCGGCGAGCTCTCATCTTTCTAATGGATAAAGATTTGTATGGTACTCATAATTGATTTGAAAATTTATCTATCCATTCTTTGGAATATTCCAACAGAATCTCTTTCAGTTTTTTTTCTTTAGTAGCCTTTGAATAAGATTTATCATTATCAAAAAAGTCAGACCAAGAAAGTTTTTCTCAAAAAATTAAAAGTTCATCATCAGTAGTTGCTTTTAGTTTTTCTTTTTTGGAATATCTTTGATATAATTTCTCTCATCTTTCTAAAAATTCTGTTAGAAATTTTTCATTATTTTTCATTCTAGTTGGAATAGTAAAAATTACTATGCCATCACGATTTATTCTTGCATATGCATTGCGTGTATTTTTGTAAATTATTTCGTGAGGGAAACCCATTCAAAAATTAGAATATAAACCTCAAATATAAGTAAGATTTTGGGGTTGAATTACAATATTAATAAAAGGGAGAATTGAAATACAAATCTCCCGTTAATGTGTTTTTAGAGTAATGGCTTGACCATACTGCAATGTCTCTATTCAGGTTTCAGAGCTTCTTCCAGTATATCTTTGATTACATACCGCTTTGCAATTCTCTGACGATACATGGACATGAGGGTGCATAAATCATCGAACTCCGGTGTTTCGAATTCCTGAAGGGCTGCGAATCCTGTTATCACCTTATGGGCGGTTCCCAGGTCTGTTCTACATGCATCTAAAACTGCAAGTCTTTCTTCGTCTGTTGCGGTTCTTGTCACGAATTTGGCTATTACATCTATAGTAATTTCCATAATTGTTGTTGTTCAGTTGGTCTCCCTCCCTGTCCCCGGCTTTAAAGGTTATTATTTGTTTATGACTATAATATACATATTTTATACAAAATGTCAAGTATTTTTTAGTAGAGAATTATTACCTTTATGGCGAATATTTGATATTTATTTAATTTTTGCTCCGTGACAAAAATGAAAGAATAAATATGGAGATGAGCCTAAATCTTAAATAGTTACACTGGTTTCTTCCAATAAAAATCAACTTCATCAGCTCAATTATACAACTGTTTATGTGAGAAATGCTTTGAATT
>JAEEGL013688902.1_pt1 | contig 19392 bp, 18 predicted proteins | sample 9134231 | NCBI WGS metagenome assembly JAEEGL01 (sample SAMN16246548, study PRJNA631951) | gut metagenome | biome: gut microbiome; feature: rumen; material: fiber-attached | host: Bos | place: Iran: Karaj | collected 2018-10
GGCGTAAGCATGAATCAATATTGTGTATATCTTCTTGCTAAGAACTCAGAAAAAGAACATATATCTATTGCAAAGAAGCAGTCTGTACTCGTATAACAAGAAGTTCAAAGCCGACACAGGCTCAAGGCCTGTGCGGTTTAACTCATTGTTATGCTCACGCCCGCACTGGGGCGCTTTGGAGAAAAAAATGAAAAAGAAAATTTTGTTGACTGTCGCTGTCATTATGCTGAGCTCTTGTGCACTTTTCGCGCAAAAAAAAGGGAGCGGAAAGAGAATTTCGTTTAATCGCGTTTCTATAGAAATTCCTAAGAATTGGTACTTCTCATCAAATCCAATGGCAAAAGAAGGAACTGATCAGCTGCAACTTTTTAGCCAGGATAGAAATCGAACCTTGCTTATTACGTTAACGGACGCGAGAGACGATGTTGACTGGGTGAACATAAATCATTTGGGGCATTTGCAAATGTTAAGCCGTGCAGCAAGCATTCCTGAATACAGCGAGTGTGTTATACAAAGCATCGATTTAAATCTTGATGACTGGGGTCTCAGCAAAGACGCCATTTATACAATGGACGGTTTCTTCAAAGATGATAATGAAGAAAAACCACTTATGAAAGTCTTTTATTACGGCGCGTATACGGAAAAAGGAAAAGGCGTTTTCTTTGTTTCTGCATTTATAATTGGTGAAGACAATGATGATATTCAAAAAATTGTAAAAAGCATCAAAGTCTTGAAAGAATAGCTGTGTTGTCCGCTGCGATAAGGAAAATGGATTATAACTTCATTGCAGCCTAAGATACAGTTATGAAGACGTCCGCATTGGGCGCAAGGAGAAAAAATGAAAAAGTATTTTTTGTTAGTATTTATTCTAGTTTTTTGCAGTTCATTATTCGGTTTGGACAATGACTATTTTAAAAAGAATAAAAATATTGATATTTTATATGTGAACTCGCCGGAAGGTTTGCGTGTCAGGGACAATGCCTCTCTTAATTCAAAAAAAATTGAAACCCTATATGACAGAATGGTCGTAAAAGTTATTTCAATTGGAGATGAAGCTGTAATTGATGGAATAAAATCTAACTGGGTTCAAATTCTTCTTCCTGTAGAAACATTTAATAGAGGCGAAAATATATACGGTTGGGTGTTTGGAGGTTATCTAACAGATAAATTACCAGCCTTTTCAACCGAAAAATGGACTGATGCCGATTTACAAAGATATCTAAGCAGATTTCCTTGGGTTTGCGGAAGGGATTGCAGAGAATTTGCTGTTGACGGAAATTATCACTATACTTTTTTGGAGGCTGCAGGCTGTGGTAGCGGAAGCTATTCAGCATCAATTAAAAATAAAACTATAACTGTATATGTTTCTTATGAGGCTATAGAATACAAAGGCCCGGTGCAAAAAGAAATATATAAAATTATAAGCATAAACGAAGATTCCATGGTATTAAATATAGACGGCAAAGAAGCTACACTTTTACCGGCATTTACAAACGGATGTTTTTCGAGCTATCTTTATCACGATAAAATTCCAGAATTTGCCCGCCCGTCAATGAATGCATTACGTTATTCTTTTGTAACATCAATGATAAATAATTTGCCTGGTGGAAACGAAAAGGATATATGGCACAATCTTATAAAAATGGGGATCAGATTAGATGATTCAGAATATATAAATGAATATAATAAAATCTGGAATGCTAATTAAATATGAATAAGAAATGGTCTGAACTAAACAAAACAATGCAAACTCAAATCAGCAAGAAAGAGAGTTTTGAAAAAGGAAAAGAAACTTTATTTTCTTTAAGAGACGAATTGTTCAGCTATCTAAAATAAAAAGCCCCATTATTACAACGGGAAATGAACTCGTAAAAGAAGAAATCCTTAAGTTCTCCCAAAAATTGGATATTTCTGAATTGTTCAATTATTGCGAAAAGGTAAAGCAGTCAACAGATTCCATGTTGCAAAAATTAGTATATGAAGACTTAAAAACCAAATATGCTGATGCTGACAAAACACGATTAAAGAAAGCAAAAGTGGTTAGTGAAGATGAAAATGCTTTCTGGCTGATTGATTATTGGTGCGGCAAAAACTTAAAGGGATTGATTCAGATGCCTTTTTCAAGACATTGGATAATGCATATCGAAGCCATTTCAAGAATTCGTGAAAGACTTGGGTAAGAAATCAATCGGATAGTAGACAGCATAAAATTGATGATTTATAGTTATAAGTAAGAAAGTGTTTTGTGGAACTTGTAAAAGCAACATCAAATGTTCAGACTCAAATGCAAGGAGTTAGGCTGCTTTTTAGGAGATTAAGATTAAAAAGATTTTTATAAAATTTATTTTGATTCTTTTTCTCATAGTTCTTTTTGCAGATTGCAAATCTACTCAAGCCGAATCAACTGCTGTTGAAAAAGAATCGTCCAATAATAATAAAACTCTTGTTCTTTACTGCTCTAAAGCTAAAGAAACATATTATCTGGAAAATGAAAAAGAAATAAAACAGGTTTTACGGCTTTTGCCAAAAATTCCAAATGTTGTTTACGACATCAAATATGTTCTTGAATGGGGAATTTTTGGCCCTTACCCTGATTATTTTCTGCGGGTAAAGAAAAACGGAAAAGTAACAAAGGAAATTTTTATAAGTCCAGAAGAGAATATTTGGTATACTAATGAAAGCGTGTTAACACTGTGGTTCATTCCAAGAAAAAAAATAGAAGAAATAATTTCTAGAATGCATAAAGGAATAAAACATACAGTAACTATTGAAAATGCAAAAGAGCGAAGGCAGTTTATTGAAGGCCTAAGGGCAGATAATAATGTGCTTTATATGGATAAAAGAACGGAATCGGCGTTTGAACTTTATATGGGTTCGTTTTATTTATATGTCCCAGGTTCTAAAGATGAAAAAATCGATTCTCGTGAAATAGTACAAAAATTACGGGAGCATTATGGTGATACAGTAAATACCCTCAATAAAGAAATACATAACTATACCTATCCCGAACTTAAGCGGTACATAGAAGAAACTCAGGAATTTGAGTATGAGATGCGCTGGACAAAAGAAATGTATGATAAATTAGATATATACCGGAAAAGCGAATTTAAAGAAGAAAATGGACCAATTCGCTATACCTTTGATTATTATACAAAAGATTAATACGCATTATCATATTGTCGAGCTCAATAAAATAAAGTAATATTTTATAAAGAACGTCAAGCTGTGCCACCATTTAAGCGCGTATTTAGAAAAATGCCCCAATTAGGGTAGCCAGGAGCAAAAAATGAAATCATTTATTAAAACCTTTTTGCTTTTAATTTTACCATTAAATTTATATTCTCAAGAAATGATGCAGACACCAGATGTCTCTGACATATTTTCAAATAAAATTATAAATACCGAATATGAACCCGTAACACTATCTTTTGATTTTTCTAAAAAAGAAACGCTTTCCTATGACTACTCTGATTTTAACGAATCATCATCCGAGACAAGTTTATCACTTGGTACTACAAAACAAAAAAGCAATACTACAAGCAAACTCGTATTAAATATACTTGGAAATGGTTATGCGGAAGTTGTATATAAAGATGCAATTATTGATTCGCAGGTATATTTTGATATTTCCAAAGATACTAAACCGATAAATACAAAATTTGGGCCTAAAACAACTGTATATCAATATCTGTCGGAAGATGGAAAATTTATGAATAGCCCGGATATAGAGTTCAAGATTAAACTATTAATGCCATCTTCTGGTTTAAAAATTGAAAAAAACAAAATTGCTGAAGAAGATATCACTATACCGTTCAATTTTTACGGTTCATTTCTTCAGATTAAAGGAAAGCTATCCATAAAGGGACTTGGTATTTATCAAATAGAAGATAAGCAATATTTAAAAATCGAATCTAAATTTGAATTAAACTCCGACAATATACCTGCTGATTTAAAAGATCAATTAGAACTACTAATAGTCGCCAATGGAATATATTACTATGATATAAAAGAGAAATCATATTATGCTGGAGATATAACAACAACAACAAGTATTTCAAATGGACTTAATCTGCTTAACAAAGAAATATCTCAAAAGCAAAGCGTAACGGAGCATATTCAATATAAAAAAATTGCCACCGAGGCAGTTGAAAAATAAACTAAAAGGTATGGAAAAAATCCCCTAGCGTCTTCCAAAAGCCTCAAGATTAGCCAATCCCCTCTTAAACTGTGGAATACGTGCGCATGCAGTAGTAGAAAGAGGGCTTCTGTCTCCACGATTAAGCAGATGGTATGCAACCCCTGCAATCATAGCGCCATTGTCTCCGCAAAGCTTTAGCGGCGGGAAGATGCACTTTATTTCCGTATGTTCTGCAAGCATTGCCCTTAGCCTTGAATTTGCCGCTACACCGCCACCAGCAACAACTGTTGTAAGGCCTGTTGCCTTTACAGCCCGCAAGAGCCTTGTAACCAAAGTCTTGCATGCCGTCTCCTGGAAAGAAGCCGCAATGTTTTCCACAGTATTCTCGTAGCCTTCGTTAAGGAACATCTGGGCCTGGTGAATAACCGCAGTCTTTAGGCCGCTAAAAGAAACGTCAAATTCATGGTCGCCCTTGTCCAGCTTGGGAAGCGGAAAGCTGAATGCCCTTGCATCGCCTTTTTGCGAGAGCTTGTCTATTATAACTCCACCCGGATAGCCCAAGTCGTAGAATTTGGAAACCTTGTCAAAAGCCTCACCAACGCTGTCGTCTATAGTGGTTCCAAGGATTTCAAAATCATCAAAGCCATTTACCTTGGCAATTATGCTGTGGCCTCCGCTAACAAGAAGCCCTATGTAGGGATAGGAAATGTCGTTTGCAAGGTGAGCCGCATACATGTGCCCCATCATGTGGTTAACCGCAAGGAAGGGTTTGTTTGCCGCCCAAGCCAGCGTCTTTCCAAAGGTAAGCCCAACAAGCAGTGAGCCCATAAGTCCCGGCCTGTTTGTAGCAGCAATGGCGTCCACCTCGTCCAGCTTAAGATTTGCCTCTGCAAGCGCCTGCCTTACCACAGGTAGAATCCATTCAGCATGCTTACGGCTTGCAATTTCCGGCACAACGCCTTTGTAAATCTGATGGAAGGGAATCTGGGTTGCAACAACGTTGCTAAGAATTGTCTTTCCGTCCTCAACAATAGCGCAAGCTGTTTCATCACAAGAACTTTCTATTCCCAATACTTTCATATCATGCCCCGTAAAAACTCAAATCAAGTTAAGATAAAACCCCTCTGCCTACAAGCGCGACGGAGTGGTAAAAACATAGCCCTTTGCAACAAGCTCAGGATACATGTCCTCCAAAAGCCTTGGCAAAACCGCAGCGGACTTGTCCACATGGCCTATGATTACCGCAAATCCAGCCCTGTTTGCAACTTCCAGCCCCTTGTAGATTTCGGCCAGCATTTCCTCACGGTTAACTGCATTGTCCAAAAAAGGAGCGTTTCTTTCTATTATATGTGTGTCCAGTTCAAGGGCAGCCTGCCTTGCCTGGGTTTGGCTCGTAGTACGTGAATCCAAAAAATACAAGCCCTTCTGCATGGCAAGGTCTATGATAAAAGTCATCTTAAGCTTGTCTTCTGTAATCAGGGAACCTTCGTGGTTGTTAAAGCCCTTAACCCCCGGCCCAAGTTCGCCCAAGTTCTTTTCTATAACCTGCTGAATTGCCCAGCTGTCCATGTCCGGTGTAATAGCTCCGGGTCCTGGATTTATGCCCAGGTTTTTTGCCTGCATTGGCTGGTGAAGCATAAGCTCCTTTCCGTCCCTGCGAACAAGTGCCGCACATTCAGCTGTGTGTGGAAGCCCCGGAAGAACCGCCACTGTTATTGGAAAAGGAAGTGCGGTGTATTTTTTAACGTTTGCAACACTCATGCCGCCGTCGTCAATAACAAAGGCAAGCTTTGCGGCGTTTTTTGCAGGCGGAATGTTGAATTTTGGCCTTGCCTCCTGGATTCCACCGTCCGGTCCATGTGGTTTCTGAACAGAAGCCAGCCCTTGGTCTGTATTTACAGCCGCACCATGCCCGCCAGAAGCGTTTTTTCCGCTGCCATCTGCATAACTGCCATTTTCTTTGCCAAGATTTTCTCTGCCAACATTTGCGGCATTTGCATTGCCAGCGTTTGCATTGCCTTCGCCGGAGCCTGCATTTCCCGCAGCAGAGCCCAAAGCAGTCCCCGTCCCAGCCCCATTGCCAGTCTTTGCAGAGCCGTTTGCGCCAGAAGAAGCAATCGAAGGCTTTGTCCCAGCCCCGCTTTTTCCAGCCGCTTTGCCAACTTCCTTTTCCGGTGCAGAAAGATTTGCTATGTTGCCCTCTTGAACTGTCCCGCCATTTGAGCCAACAGAAGAACCGCCACCACCGTTAAGCAAAAACGTGGTTCCGAGTAAGACTGCACAGAAAAATACAATGGAAGCGCACAAGATGCAGACATACTTACTGTTAAGAAGCACCTTTGGCTTTTTTCTGCGCGGAGAGGAGCGTTTTTTCTTGGAGCGCACCGTATTTTTGTTACCCTTCGATTCCCTTTTTGCACACATTTGCCCGATTATACAAAAAAAGAGCCCTTTGTTCAATTAACCGCAACATAGTGTTTTCTGAAAAACTATATAATTACAACTAATACAAATAATTAAACAGTATTCAAAAGCATAAAAGTGCAGGGGAAAATGCCAAAACCACCGAAAAGCTTGCACTTAACTCCTAAGAGACACTCTATATCCAGATAAAAATTACTGTGAATAAAAGAATCTGGGTTCTTAGGCATATCGCGATACGTTGAGCGATATGGCCCTAAGCCGTGCCGGGAAAGGGAGGGGTTTAAGGGGAACTTGCAACGAAGTTTCCAGCAGGGAAAAACCTCGCTTCGGAGTAGGCAACTTTTTTAACGTTAAAAAAGTTGCCCTCCCCTTAAGTTTGGGGTCCAAGGGCTCTCCCTTGAAAAGAGTTTTTCAGTAAACACGACCTACTTCCACAGGTAACTGGAATGCAGCCCCTTAAGGTAGCCCATTGACCCGGAAGAAAACATGGCCACCCCCACGGTCAGACAAAAGTAATTGTCGGCATTGCAAAGAATTAAGTAACCAATCATCATAAGAACATAGCTTGCCAGAATCAAGGCCGAACTGTTGGACTTTGACTGGTGGTAGTGCATAAAAAGCGTAAGAGCTGTAGCAAGCACAACCACTATTATGTAAATAATAAGAATCCCCCGGTAGCCGCACAAAATAGTGCAGGTAGTGGAAAATTCCAGGCTGTTCATAGGCAAAACGAGCCCCAAGAAAGCAGAAACTATCAGCATGATAAGAAAATTGCGCTCAAAATTCTGCCTCTGCTCGTTCTCCCTCAAAATAGCCGCAAACAGAAGGCTCATCGGGCACAAAATCCGCCCGGTAAGCACAATCCTAGCCATAAAAAGCAGAAACCAGGAAGAAGGCAAAAAATCCGTAACGCAAATCAAAAGCCTTGTCCCCTCAAAGCAGCAGCCAATCAAAAAGCCCGAAAAATAAGAAATCTCAATAGCCTGGGTCTTCTCAAACATAAGGTAAACCGCCAGAGTGCACACGCAGACGTAAAGCATAAAAAAAATGGCACAGGCCACCACCGCAGGAAAAGCAACCGGCAGCATCTTTGCAAAAATATAAAAAGGCCGAATCGCATTCACGGGCAGCCCCACCTTGGCGTTAAGAGCCTCGTACACAAAAAAAGCCACGTTAAAAACGCCGTGCAGGACAAAAAGGACAAAAAGCCCAATCAAAAAGCGGTTTCTTATTTTTAGAGTCATAATCTAACAATACCTCACCGCCCCAGATTTTTCAAGGCAAAAACTTTAAATTAGAAACTTAAAAAAATCCACTTCTTCTGAATGATACTTTTATGGACGGTAATTTTTCCGGCTCTACCATTTTACTTTTTGACTAATCCGACCGCCCATGCCCCTCGTCACCGCCCTTCCGCCCTTCGCTAACGCTCATTGCCGCTGCGCGGCAACTAAAGGGGCTCCACGGCGGCGTAGGCTACCATCAAAAAACATCATGCAAACAGCAAAATGTCATTGCCGGGCTTGACCCGGCAATCTTTAACCACAGATAATACCTTTATTTATTAAATTTCAAAAATGACTTCCTACTATGTTTACATAATGTCAAACTATACTAATACGACACTTTATATAGGCGTAACAAATGATTTAAGCAAAACATTTGAATGAACTCCCCATCAGCCATTGCCGGACTCGCAAGAAACTGCCTTGCGAAAGCCCCGGCAATCTTTAAAACCACATCTACTTATGGCTAAAGATTCCCGCATCAAGTGCGGGAATGACAACACTTTGGCTAAGGGGGTTACCGAGCGGTACCGAACTTCCGCGAATGCGGAAGCTGTATATAATTTCCTTGCAGGTCCAGCCGACTTTAGTCGGCTGTGCGAACCACGCGGAAGCCAAGATTGTAGTTGCGGAGGTTGGGGTAGTGGCCGTCCCGGAACGCAACAGAACAGCAGTAAACGACTTTGTCCCAGCTCCCGCCACGGCAGACGCGGATGGAGCCAGACGACGCGCCAGCTGAGTCTGTGCTTGCGCTTATGCTACCGTACCAGTCCCAGCACCATTCCAATACGTTGCCGCTCATGTCGTACAGGTTTAGGCTGTTCTTTGCCTTTGTCTTTACTGGGTGCGTTCCGTAGTTCGCATCACTAGATGAAAGTCCATTGTATGCATTCTCGTAATACCATGCAACATTTCCTATTGTGTCGCTGCCGCTGCAGGTGGTCTGTCCGCTGTTGGTTATGTTGCCTCCGCGGGCAAAATATTCCCATTCCGCTTCCGTTGGCAGTCGGTAGCCGTTGGCGCTAAAGTTGCAGCTTGCCGCATTCCATGTTGCATCGTTGCTTGTTGGTACGGACACCAAGCCTGAAAAATTTACCCCGCTAACAGTATAGCATGGAGTTAAACCTTCGCTCAGACTCCGCTTGTTGCAGTAGGTTATGGCATCGTACCAGCTTACTTTTTCCACCGGCTTGTTTGAACCAGAAAAACAGCTTGGGTTGCTTCCCATAACAGACTGGTATTCTGCCTGTGTTACCTCGTGGTCACTGCACCACCTTGCCCAAATGGTTACTGTACGTCCGTCTATAAAAACAGAAGAGCCTGTTATGCCATTTGATTCGCCAGAACCAATGGCTGGACTTGCATCCTCATCATCAGAGCCACCACCCCCTCCGCCACCGCAAGAAACCAACAAAAGGCTAAGGGCACATGCTACAAGTACCCCCCCCGACACCATACAGAAAACAAGTTTCTTTTCATAATGCTCTCCTAAACATTTTAATAATATAAACTTAATTATTGCACAAAATCAGTCATTTTTCAACAATTACAAATCATCTACCAAAATAACATTTGCTTCAGAAATTTGCTTAAGCTGGGAATCATTTGTAAGAAAAATATCACAGCCATAATATATGCTTGTAGAAATATGAATTGCATCCATCCCTTTCAATGATGGATATTTCGCCCGAAGTTTTGCAGCTTGCTTTGTTATGGTACGATTCGGCTCTACAATCTGAAAATCAAAATCCGCAAGAAAAGAGTCGTAAGCTTTCACTTTCCCAGAATCCCCTGATTTATATGGAAAAACAAGGTATTCCGTATCAGTGATTGAAGATGTAAAATAACAATCATCTTCATTCTGGTGATTAAAAATAAAAGAGGCAACTTTATTAGAAAATGGTTTTTCATCGTCCAAGAAATAAATAAGGGGCGTTGTGTCAAAGTAAATTCTGCTCAATCAGTCCTCTCTTAGCTGCCTAACATAATCCACGGCAGAAATTCCATCGGGAACAGACTTTGAAGAGGCATTCATATATGATTCTATTTCCGAAAGTGATTTCTTGCGTCGAACCGGTAAAAAATCGTCAAGAACCGTAATTATAACCTTTTGGTTGGGTTTTATCGCTATATTTTCCTGGGCAACATAATTGGTGCCGTCATAGTATCCATTTATAGCCAACATAACACACCCCCTTTACCTAATATCATACCACAAACACCATAAAATTCAATCGTATTTTCCTTTAGCCTCCCCCAGGCGCGGCAGGGATTGGAGCACCGCCGAAGGCGTTCCCCGCTTGCGGGGAATGGAGCGAAAGCGGAAGTGCGGAAAGCCCACACACGGGGCACAGCTTCTTCTTTAATAAAACTGCCGGTTAAAATACAAAGGTGCCGCCATAATAAGGAAGAAAAAGAACATTTTCAGGCAAAATAAAAGCCCTAAAGATAAAAATTGCCCTTCCGATAAAAAAAGAAAGAATTCGTTTTATAAATTTGGGAGGACTTATGAAAAGAATTGTTGCTTCACTAGCGCTTTTTTTGTGCGCATCACTCCTTACCACTCAAACTGTCTTTGCCGGCGACGCAGCCGTTTTTTCCGATATAGGTTTTTCTTCCGACGGTAAAGTTTACGTATTCGGCCAGTACGGAAAGCTGGATAAAACTTACGAAGCCTGGGCCGAAATTTACACTGTAGACGTAGCAGGCAATGTTTTTGTAAAGAACGAAGTCTACAAGACAAAAAACAAGTCAGGTTCAGGCAAGAACGCTTACGACAGGCTCCTAAAAAGCAATTCGGCAAAAATAGACAAATACAACTGCTCCAAAAAGCAGATTCCCCTCTACGTGCGCGAAAGCAACTCCAAGGCCCCGGACGAAGAAATCGTTTTCAAAGACTTTGACGGTTCAGAGGAACTTGGAAAGGACGTCTACTACAACATAAAGCTTGTAAGCCAAAAGTCATGGGACAAAGGTTCAACGGTCCAGTCCAGCTTCTACATCAACCTGGAAAAGAAGGATTCGGAAGGCAACGTCCTCTACACAAGAAAGGTTGGAACCCCAGACTACTGGCGCAAGAACATAACGTCCTACAGGATAGACAGAATCTTTACCGATCCTGCCGGAAAAAGCCTTGTCTTTATAGTAGAAAAGACCCTCAAGGACGACAAGGGAACTTCCATCCGCTACATGGTGGAAACAATCCGTCTTTAAATTTGTAAATCTTTTGGTGGGAGGCAACTTAACAACCTGCTTTTAACTTAAGTTGTCGTCTAAAGATAGATTTATGCGGTATATGCGCCTGCCTTTTGCATATACCGCATTTTTTTTGCCTTCTGGATAGCCTTTCTACTTATGCAAAGCAACAGGAAGGCACCCTTCGGGTACACCGCACGCACTTGCTACGGTGTATGTGTGAAGCGGAAATCAAAGCCGGCTGAAAAACCGCATTGGAGCGGTGCGTAACCGATGTCATTATCTTAGTGCACCAAATCGAGTGGAATTTATATTCCGCGACACCGCGGGTTTTAAGACGGATTTGACTGGGAGCGGAAGGCAAAACTGACTTCCATGCTGCCTTTTTGCGCCCCTTTACAGCGCGGGCGTTTTCCAGTAATATTGTTTAGTATCACATTAGAAGAAAAGCAACCAGGGGTTTCTTATGGAAAAAACAAATCGCTCAATAAACTATAAAATCGCACTCACCGGCGTGTTCGGAGCACTAAGCGTAGTATTAAGCTTTACCCCGCTCGGCTACCTACAGATAGGACTTCTTGCCATAACCATAATGCACATTCCAGTAATCCTTGCCGTAATACTTGCAGGCCTTGTTCCCGGAGTAAGCGTAGGATTCATCTTTGGCATCTCAAGCCTTATCCGGGCAGCCCAAACAGGAAGCCCCTTCTTTATAAACCCCTTCTGCTCTGTCTTGCCAAGAATGCTTTTCCCGGTTGCGGTCTGGGCTATATGCAAACTGCTTGGAAACATCCCGGCAATCTCAAAAGTGGTATCCGGTTCAATAGCCGCTGCGGTGGGAACCCTTTGCCACACAGTAATCGTAATGGCAGCCCTTTACATTTTCTACACGGAACAGCTTCTACAGGGAATGAAGGGCGCTCTGGAACAGTTCGGATTTTCTGCGGAAGGACTTTCATCCGTCGGCGGCTACTTTGCAATACTTGCATGCACCCTTGCCACAAACGGAATCTGGGAAATAATCACGGCTACAATAATCGTTGCAACGGTCCTAACTTCAATCTACGCTGTAAAAAGCAAAAAATCAAAGCTTAGCAAAATGGAAGAACTTCAGTAAGGACGGAACTTTTGAGGACGAAGTCCTACTTGCTCTGCCAAAAACCCCTTGGCTGCAACCGGCTCTCATGCCTTTCGTCACGGGCTTTTCGGGGTTCCGGCTAACAAACAAATGTAAAACAAGTAGCACCATGGACGGTGCGTCATCTGTAAGCACAAAGAGCAGGTGAGTTTTCGCAGAAAACTCATGTTTAAAAATTGCATGGATGCAATTTTTAAACAACCGCCCCTACAATCCCGCGCAGGCTACTTTCCCGCTAGTCCACAAGCTTCTTCTTTCCCCACTCTCCCAAAAGATTGTGGGCATCCTTTGCGGTAAGAACCTTTGCAAAAAGAGGAAGCGTCATCTCAAAGACTTGGCTCATAAGAATTGCCTCGTCCCCTGCAAATTTGCCAAGAACATAATCCGCAACAGATCCATTGGTGCACTTTCCAACCCCAAAGCGCAGCCTCCAAAAGTCAGCAGTACCAAGAACAGCCTTTACAGACCGCAAACCGTTGTGCCCGCCAAGGCCACCGCCCCACTTTAGGCTAACAAAACCCGGTGCAAGCTCTATCTCGTCGTGCACAATCAGAATGTCTTCCGGCGGAATCTTAAAAAAATGCGCCGCCTCTACAACCGCATCACCGCTAAGGTTCATGTAGGTAAGAGGCTTCATAAAATAAATCTTTGCAGGTGCAGAAGAAGGAATGGGCAAAGAGCCGTCAGACCTCTGCTTTACAAGCCCGCTTTCCAAAAGCCAGCCCATAAGCACTTCGTAGTCAATTGCACAAAAGTCAGACTTGTACTTGTTCTGCCAGCTTATTTTATTTGCAAAAGGCAGCGAATCTTCAAACATCCAGGCGGTATTGTGCCTTGTGTTCTCGTATTCGCGGCCATAGTTTCCCAAAAATGCAACCAGCTGAATCATGGCTAGAAAAGCCTCCTGCACTCAAGGTAAAAGCGCTTTTCGCTGGCCTCCCCCATGCTAAAGCTCTTTCTTGGCAAGGGGCCTGTCTTGTTGATTGTTGCAAAGAAAGAATCCTTGGCAACAGGCGGCAAAAGAATTGTTACGTTCCCCTCTTTTGCACCCAGGCGGAAGACTTCGCCGCTTCCGTGTATGTAGTCAATCTCTATTGCCTTACCAGAAGAATTCCTTTCTTTTATAAAGTCATCAAGAAGGGGCTGAATCTTGCTAACAAGAAGCTCCTTTACGCCAGTCTTGCAAAGAAGATAGCTTGTCTTTCCACAGGCAGTATAGACAAGGCCAAAGTTTCCACCGGAAGATGCAACTTCTTTCTCCAGCTCCCCCTGGTCCTTTGCAAAAGAAACAGAAGCATTCATTTTGTCCTTCAAGAATCCTTCAAGCTCATCCTTATCCGCACCCAAAACAACCCTGTGAATAGGCTCAAAGGTAAGCCCTTCATCGTATATGTTAACAATTTCCGCAAGGGCATAGCGCACAGGGCAAGCTGCAATTTCTTCATCACTCTTTCCCAAAGCCTTAAGCTCTGCCTTGTATTCATCCCAAACAGCCTTAGCCGTGGCAAGAGAATGGTTTCCGTCTCCAACCGCAAACATAAAGGCACTTCCGTCAGAATCCGTATTCTTCTGCTTTAGTTTGCCAAGCGAATCCTTAACCAAAGAAAGCTCATCATCAGAAGAAAGGGCCCAGCCTGTAATAGAACCGCTTTCAAGCATAAGGTCGCCTGAATAAACGGGGGCCTTTTTCTTTGCAGCATCCCCTGCACGCTCAACAAGAAGCCTTTGCTGGTCGTTCACCAAAAGCATTATGTGGGGGCTTTCAAGAGGTGCGCCCTTCCTAATCTCCTTACGCGGAGGAATGCGGTCAACAATGGTGGCCTCCGTAGCGCGTATAAGGCTCTTGCTAAAGGGCTTCCACTCGTATGAATCAAGGTCTACGGCACACAAAAGGCCTTTCCTTACCCTGCCAAAAGCAGTTTTTCTTTCTATATAAATGAATTCATTTTTTGGCGCATCAAAAACACCTTCCTTCAAATATGAATCCATGGCCGAATGAATTTTCTTTATGCGCTCAGCCTTATCTGGGCTGGAAAGATAAACCTCCGGCAAAATCAGATTCAAAGTGGAAGGTTTTCCACAAGTTGCCTTTTCCGCATTTTCCCAATAAGAAATATCCTGGGTAAACTGATCACATGCAATAACGCACCAAGTCTTTAAATCCTTATCCTTTGGCAGAAGAATCTCAGGCACTGCCAGACCGTATTCAGCAAAATTATTCATGCAAAGAGTATACCCCCATTTCCAAATTTATGCTATACTATCCTTAACTTATGCAATAATGCAGGAAATCAATTTTGTGTGCAACGGAAGAAAAATATGACAGAAACGCCCTTTGCGCGGGGGAGCGAAAGCGACCTTAATACCTTGTACGCGCAACTGAGGCGTTTCTGGCAGATTTTTCTGGGAGTGGAACACAAAATTGATTTCCGGCGATTAAAAAGATGGCGGCAATAGATTTTCAGCAGACATTAAAACAGTCTCAACTTCAAGTGATGAGCCAGAAGCAGATCCAGGCCATGAATTTGCTTGCAATGGGTTCCACCGACTTGCGCGAAGAAATCTACAGGCAGGCGGCGGAAAACCCTGCCCTGGAAGTAAGGGAACGAGGCTCCTCCCTAAGCAAAAAAAAGACAGGTTCAAACAGGACAGACACAACAAGGGTTACCGGCAATGTAAGCCAAACCGCCCAAGAAGCAAGCAACTCTTACCAACAGGCACTTGAATCAAAGCAAGAATTCAGAAAAAGCCTAAAAGAAAACCTGCTAAGCCAGCTGCACATGGAAGACCTCTCCAAAGAAGAAATGGACCTGGGCGAAAAGCTCATCTACAACCTCTCCGACAAAGGCTTCCACATGCTCTCCCCAATCTCCTTTATAGACAAGGGCCATCCAGAACAAAAAACGGAAATGCTAAACAAAATCATTTCCCTAATCCAGTCATTTTCCCCCGAAGGCTGCTGCACAAAAAATTCGGAGGAAAGCCTTTACGTACAGGCAAGACTAAAAGACAAGAACCAGCACCTTGCCCTCTTTATCCTAAACGGCCGACTGGACTTTATAAACCCACCGCTTGCAGACCGGGCAACAAAAAAAATCATCTCTTATCTTGCGGAACAAAAGAAAATGTTCGCACTAAAAGAAGAGGATGAAATTTCAAAGATAGAGCTTTCAGACGTTACGGAAGACACAGTGCAAAAGGCAATAGACTTTATCCGCACCCTCACCCCCTTCCCCGCACAGGGATTCGGCATCAAGGAAGCCCATTACGTTGCCCCGGACATTTACGTAGAGGAAGTTCTTTCCGCAAACGAAAGCGAAAGCTTGCCGGAAGAAGACTTTTCCAAGGGCATGGTGGTTTACACCCCACAGGTTTGCAAACCACAGGTCGGCAAAGCAACAGTTAGCAAAACAGACAAACCCCAAGCAACAGTCTGGAAAGTCCGCCCCGCAAAAGACAGGCTCCCCGCCCTAAGCATAGACAAAACCTTCGAACAGTACGCAGATTCAAAAAACAAAGCCGTAACAGAAGGAATAAAAAAAGCCCGCGATTTTATAGAAAGCATCCAGTACCGCCAAGACACACTCCTTAGCGCAGTTTGCGTAATCGTAAAAATGCAGCACGAATTTTTCAAGAAAGGCCCAGGCAACCTTGCAGCCCTAAAGCAAAAAGACGTGGCAGACATACTTGGAGTTCACGAAACAACAATTTCCCGAATGGCAAACAGCAAGTACATCCAGTGCCAGTGGGGCCTGTTCGAAGTAAAATATTTCTTTACAAACGCAGTCTCAGACACAAGCAAAGACCAGGTGCTCTATCAAATAAAACAGATTCTCGAAGAGCACAAAAACGACTCAAAAAAACTGAGCGACCAAAAAGTTGCAGACGCACTTGCCGCAAAAGGAATAAATGTTGCCCGCCGCACCGTTGCAAAATACAGGGCGCAGCTCAACATAGAATCATCCTACAACAGGCAGTAAAAACTCAAAGCGCACCACTATCATTATAAAAGCCCACCGCTGTCATTATCGGGCTTGACCCGATAATCCACCCCAGCCGCAAAATCAAAGCCCAACCTTCACGCTAACAGACTCATACCCAGCCCCCTTTATCATGCTCTCCAAAAGGGACTTTACTTTCTTATCCGCATCCTTTTCAATTCCAGAATCCTTTATCTGGGAAAGCTGACTTTCCATTGCGCGCTTAATCTCTTCCATAACTTCCTTGGTGTTCACGCCAACAAAAACCCCGTCCTTTTCATCAAACACTTCCTGGCTAAGAAGGGCATTCTCCAAAATCTCCGAGCGCGGAACCTTTACAGAAACGCTGTTTCCATCGGGACTAATGTTTATTCCAATATCAGAAACATCGCGGATTCCAACACGGATAATTCCCGTGTACTTAACAATGCTGTAGGCCTTGCTCATTCCGCCCACCGCAGATTTTTTTATACTCACAACATCGTTGTAGGTGTACTTAATCGCAGTAAGCTCCGCAACTTCCTGAATCTGCGAAGAAATCGTAGAATATTTTCTTTCTATCTGAATCTTTGTAAATTTTTTCCAGCCATAGTAAGCGGCAAGAAGGGCAGCAAGCAAAACAAACAGGAAGACAAAAAATTTCACAAGGCGCAAAGTCCCGGCAAAAGAAGAAGCCCTTCCCCTCTCTTCCCGGCCAGCATAGTCGCGCTCACTTTCCCTGTCTATCCTTCTATATTCTTCTTCCCTAAGTGCAACTTCATTTCTTTCTTCATGCCCAGCCTTTTTTCCCGCACGACCAGCATTTTTCTTCAAAGATTTTTTTTCCATAAGTCAATCTCCTAAAAAAAATGTATCATAAATTTTCTTTTTGTAAAAGCGTATTTCTTCTTAATTTTCTGGACGGTACTATTATACGTTCTACCATTTTACTCTTTGGCTAATTCGACCGCCCATGCCCCTGCGCCACCGCCCTTCCGGGGTTCCGCGGGCCCCTACCCGCTCCATTGCTACGCAACGGGCTCGCGCCCGCCCCTCCACGGACGGCGTAGGTCGCATATAAAAATCCATCCATGGCTTTATATTAATTGGCAAGAAATAAAAATACCGTTCCCTGCACTCGCAGCGCAGCGTCAAGCGGCTTGTCGAAGGGAACATTTCTCAAAAAAATTTACGTAAACTTCTACGTTTTTAACTTTTAGCTATGAATATATATATGTAGACCAAATAAAAAACGGAGACAAAAATGAAAAAAAGACTCTTAGCAGTTTTATGCCTTGGGCTTGCAGTTGGCAGCGCAACATTCCCAAGCGACCGTTCTGCCCAAACAAAAAAACAAACTTCATCAATCGACGGATTTGAATTTGTAAACAAAGACATAGGAGAAATTCTCTACACGGTAAGTATGTACCGGGGAATAGCAATCGTTGCGGACGACACGGTAAGCGGCAAGATGACATTCCGCTTTGCAGGCACGTCTTTCGAAAACGCCTTTGACAGCTTTCTAAAAGCCCACCGCCTTTACGTAAACAAAAGCCCGGACCTGTGGACTGTAAGCAGGGTAAGCATAAGAGAAGAAGACGGCACTTTCTTTGCAGACGCAATGGACTGTAAGCCTTCCATGATTGCAGAAAAACTGGGAAGCTATTTCGGTACAACGGTAACTTACGAGCAGCTCAGCGACAGCCCAATTTCCCTGCACGCAAGTTTCCGCGGAGAAGACAAAAACATTGCCCTAAAAAACATGCTGGAAGCCCTAATCCGCCAGTGCGGAAAAGAATACGTATGCGAGGCAGTTTGCAAAGCAGAAGGGCAAGACACATCCGGCTTCCACATAAAGCGAAACCTTGGCACAGGCACTTTGCAAAAAGCAGAAAGCGGGCACATTTATATAAGCCGCAATAGCCAGAATCAAAATCTTTTTGACGCAGACATTCAGGATGCAAGCGCAGGTGTATGCCTGGAAGAGTTATTCTCAAAGGCAGAAAAGCAGTTTTTATTCTCCTGCGACACATCAATTCCCATAAAGAGACTAAAGTTCACCGCAAAGAATTTCCAGGAAACTCTCTCCCTCATCTGTTCAACTTGCAACCTTGACTGCACGGAATGCAAGGGAATATTTTATGTAATCCCCCGCCAGGAAAAGACAAACTCCGTTCGCGACGCAGGCAAAACATGGAAGCGGCACAAGTTCAAGTACTACCCCTGTGCAAAAGCAGGAAACCTCATCATGCAAAGGTTCGGCCAGCAGCAGGCCATCGTCATGGAAGAAGAAAATGCCATTCTCTACTTTGCAAAAGAAGAACTTCACAATTCCATAGAAGAGTTTTCATCATCATTCGACACAAAGCAAAACATAAAGCGCATCGAATTGCGCTACATAAAAACCGCAGACTTCTTGGCAGCCCTTCCACCCGGAATAGAGCAGTCCCAAATCGCAAAGTCAAAAAGCGACAACGAATTTTTCTTTACAGGAAGCGAAGAACAATACAAGCAGCTAAAAGAAAACCTTAGCCTTATAGACGTAAGCGAAAAAAGAATCCGCTACGACCTGCTTGTAATGCAGTACCAGTCAACAGACGACTTTTCCTTTGACGCATCGCTTAACGTAAAAAGACTAGCCCTTGGAGACAGGCACAACATGTCAGCGGCACTTGGCTCAGTCCTAAACCTCAACCTTGATGTTGTGGGAGCATTCGGACTAAAGTTTGCATCATCACTTCAAAGCGCAATAAACGAAAACCGGGCACAGGTCTTTGCAGACACAACCCTGCACGGCGTAAACGGAGGAACGATAAATTTCAAGAACACAAACACCTACCGCTACCGCGACAACAACCTGGATCCAGAAACAGGAAAACCCGTCTACTCAGGTATCACACGCGAAATTGTTTCCGGCCTTACAATAGACATAACAGGATGGGTAAGCGGAGACGGAATGATAACAAGCAAGGTTGCCGCATGCGTTTCAAGACAAGGGGCAGACCTTTCTTCCAAAACAGGAAACCCGCCTCCCACAAGCGAAAAGACAATCACAACAGAAGTGCTTGGCAAAAGCGGAGAACCTGTAATCCTAAGCGGCCTACTGCAAAACGAAGATTCCCTCGTAGAAGAAAGGACTCCCCTGCTCTCAAAAATTCCTGTCATAGGCTGGCTCTTCAAGTCCCACAAAAGAACAAAAGAAAACACAGAGCTTGTAATCTATCTTGTTCCCCACTGGGAAAAGAACCAAAA
>JAEEGL014550977.1_pt1 | contig 19392 bp, 13 predicted proteins | sample 9134231 | NCBI WGS metagenome assembly JAEEGL01 (sample SAMN16246548, study PRJNA631951) | gut metagenome | biome: gut microbiome; feature: rumen; material: fiber-attached | host: Bos | place: Iran: Karaj | collected 2018-10
CGTAACGTTTCTTCGACTCAGCAATACTAGCTTTTTTGATTTCTTTTTGATAATTTGGATGTTCTTCCTTATAATCTTCAATTTTCTGAATTACTGACATGGCAAATGCGTCTTTCTCTTCAATTGTTCCATCAATCGGATGCTGCATCATTTCTTATGTGATGCCAAAGCTGTCTGCCGGTTTGTCCATATACTCCTTATCAGGTCAGTAAAAAATTTCTCCGAAAGTCGCATTTTTTTGCAGACTTTTGTGTGCGTGATTCGTTATATTATATGAGGAGAGCGAAATAAAGGAAAAAAGATGGGGAAAACAGATTCTAAAGAAAAGTTAATAGAGCTAATGAGCACGTACAAGAATCTGGTTTTCTCTGTATGTCTTAAGCTGACGGGTGATTATTTTGCCGCGGAGGATATCACGCAGGAAACCTTTATTTCGGCCTATGAACATATAAATGAGTTCGACGGTTCTTCAGAAAAGGCATGGTTGTGCAGGATTGCAAGTAACAAGTGCATTGATTACCTGCGAGCAGCCGAGAGGCGGGCTGTGGCGACACCCAATGACGAAATGCCGCAAGCGGAGGGCTCCGGTCGGGACGGGCCATTGGAACAGTTCGTTGCGGCTGACATCATGGAGACTTTCAGAAACAGCTGTGATGGACTATCGGAACCATACCGAACGCCGGCTAAGCTTCATTTTGAAGAGGGCCTTACGGCAAAAGAGATCTCGATGCGGATCGGGGTACCACTTAAGACTGTACAGTCACATATATACAGAGCGCGAGAAATGCTAAAGAAAACCATAAGGAAGGAGGACCTGCTTGCATGAGTGATAAAAAGATAATACCGTATCTAAGCGATGATGAGCTTAATAAACTGATCATGGACATAGAGGGAAAAGAGCTTGTTCAGGCGCCGGCAGGTATTGAGAGAAAGGTATTGTCTTTCATAGAGTTCAAGAAACGAAGAAAGACAGTTGAGTTCAGTAAATACTGCTTACGTGTTGCATTTGCTGTAGCTGCAGCAATTGCTCTTGTATGCATAGTTCCTTTCATTCCTGAATCACAGGCGCGTATTCCGTCCAGAGAAGATGCTGTCTTTACGAGAAATGCAGTATCAAGAGAAGAGGTTCTGTCAAGTAGACCTGCCCCTACCAAAGAAGAGGTGCTAAAGAAAAGCTCTAATACAGGTCGTTTGGAAGAAACAGAAGCTTTTATACAGTCACAGATTGAAAGTTTGTTTAAGTAAAGTTGGAGGTATTCACTATGAAACAGAAAAAGAAAAACAGATTTTTTACATTTATATTTTCATTCCTGCCAGGAGCAGCCGAAATGTACATGGGATTCATGAAAAATGGCTTTAGCCTGATGTTGTTTTTCCTGTTACCCTTTGCGCTGATCGTTATCTATGGAGGCCTTGATTTTCTGATGCCGATATGCGTGGTAATGTGGTTCTATGGCTTCTTCCATGCAAGAAATTATGCGGGTTTGGATGATATGAGCTTTGATTCAATGACGGACAGATATATCTGGGAAGAATTTTCAGACCTTAACTTCAATAAGGTTTCAGGCAAGACTGTAAAGAAATGGATCGCTGCAGCTCTCATCGTGATTGGTGCGGCCATGATCTGGGATTATTTCTCAGGCATACTGTATCGTCTTATCCCTGAAGGATACTGGGATGACATCTATCCTGCACTAAGCAATATTCCTCAGGTGGTTATTTCTATCCTGATGGTGATCATAGGTATCAGAATGGTATTAGGTAAGAAAAAAGAACTGGATATCACATCTGATGCAGATGTAAAGCCCTTAGCAGATATTGCTCAGATAGAGGATAAGAGCCTTGATTCAAAGGAGGCGTGATATGGAGACTGTCAGAACCCATAGAGTGGGATCCGTAACCACCGGATTTGCGTTTATTGCATTTGGAGTTATGTTTATACTTCATTTATTCTTAAGTGTAATAAGCTATGATGTCATATTTAAGCTGTGGCCTTTAATTCTTATAGGGCTTGGCGTTGAAGTACTGGCATCAAATCTTAAACCGGATAGTGTTGTCTACGACAAAGCAGCTATAGTTCTTATGTTTATCCTGGCTTTCTTTGCAATGTGCATGGCAGGAGCGGATCTGATGTTTCAGTATCTGACGAATGGGCAATTGCTTTAAAAGCTCAGTTTGGCTTTCAACTGCGTGGTTTAGATTATATAGAGCTATTGACCGTGGCATTTTGCCACGGTTTTTTGCTTATCTTCGGAAAAATCAACAGAACGGGTTCATACCATGAACCGCAACCCCCGTCCCCTGGGTTCATACCATGAGCCGCAACCTCCGACCCCTGGGTTCTGAGCCACAACCTCCGTCCCCTGGGTTCATACCATGAACCGCAACCTCCGTCCCCTGGGTTCAAAAGTAGAGGGTAGAGCAAAACTACCCGCTATTGTATAATAAATATACAGCGTGAAATATAAGGAGTGGTTAATTCCATTCCCTGAGCCGGGCAATCATAAGAATTAGACATGGTGGATAACGACAGATGAGACAGAAAATGAAACTAATGATGGGCATCCTGTTTAGCTTTGTAATGGTGCTTGGGGTGATGCCGGGGACGAGTTTGACTACACTGGCGCGAAGCGGTGCTCTATATGCCGATCTTGTTAATACCACTACGGTAGTACGTTTTGACGATAAAGATTGGTATCTGGTTGAAGACAATTCCACAGCCGATGACGCCGGGACTGTTACATTGCTTTCAAAAGAATGTGTTGATGCATCAATGTTTGATTTAAATGCCGGCAGTAATACATATAGTGGCTCTTTGGTGGAAAAAGCTGTAAATACTTACTATACAAATAGTATTTCAGATGATGCAAAAACAGCAGTTTTCAGCAATGGACTGTTTCTTCTGACAAGCAGTCAGGCCAGGGCAATAACAAATACAAAAGTAAGAAAGTGTTCTCAATATTCCGGAACTTCTTTCAACGCGTGGTGGCTCAGCTCGCCGGGCCGCCAGGATAATCTTGCGGCGTTCGTGATGGGCAATAACGGCAACGTTGATCTCGTGGGACATGTGGGGTATACGTTTGGTGTGCGCCCTGCTTTAAAGCTAAATCTGGAATCTGTAATCTTTTCACCAACATCAAAAACATTTTCAGTATGTCAGACTATCAGTGCAGATGATGTGACCGTCACATGCAGCGATACAGGTAAGGGTGTTAATGCCAATGTGACCATTCCTAAAACAGGTGGCGGTGCAATAAGCTATGCTGTAAAGCCCGGCAGTGAGAAATATATTTCAGTGAATACCACCACCGGTGTGGTGACGATCAGGAAGGTTCCTGAAGAAGGCAAAGCCTATGTGATCGTTACGGCAGCGGCGGTGAATAACTATGCACAAGCGACCAAAGAGGTGACTATCACGATAGCTCATAATGGGCTTGTAAAGACGGAAGAAAAGGCAGCAACAGAAGACGCAAAAGGGAATAAGGAATATTGGACCTGCAGCGGCTGCGGTAAATACTTCTCAGACGAAGAAGGAAAAAATGAAGTACAAGAGGGCTGGTGGGAGACAGAGAAACTAGCTCATACGCATAAGCTGGTTAAGACTGACGCCAAGGAAGCAACAGAAGACGCAGAAGGAAATAAGGAATATTGGACCTGCAACGGCTGCGGTAAATACTTCTCAGACGAAGAAGGAAAAAATGAAGTACAAGAGGGCTGGTGGGAGACAGAGAAACTAGCTCACACTCATAAGCTGGTTAAGACTACTGCCAAGGAAGCAACAGAGGACGCAGAAGGAAATAAGGAATACTGGACCTGCAGCGGCTGCGGCAAATATTTCTCAGACGAAGAAGGGAAAAATGAAGTAGAAGAGGGCTGGTGGGAGACAGAGAAACTAGCTCATACGCATAAGCTGTTTAAGACTGCTGCCAAGGAAGCAACAGAGGACGCAGAAGGAAATAAGGAATACTGGACCTGCAGCGGCTGCGGCAAATACTTCTCGGACGAAGAAGGAAAAAATGAAGTACAAGAGGGCTGGTGGGAGACAGAGAAATTAGCTCACACTCATAAGCTGGTTAAGACTGACGCCAAGGCAGCAACAGAAGACGCAGAAGGAAATAAGGAATACTGGACCTGCAGCGGCTGCGGAAAATATTTCTCAGACGAAGAAGGGAAAAATGAAGTACAAGAGGGCTGGTGGGAGACAGAGAAACTGGACCACACTCATAAGCCGGCTAAGACTGATGCCACGGCTTCAGCAGAGATAGCAGCCGGGAACATAGAGGACTCCTTTTGCAGCAAGTGCGGCGAATACTATTCAGATGTCGAAGGCACCAAAGAGATTGCTGAAGATCCCTGGATAATAGAGCCTGGTGGTCTTACAAGTGTAGTAACGAAACCGGCACATACACACAAGCTTAAAAAGACAGCAGCAAAAGAACCAAAGGGAACGGCCAATGGAAATACCGCATACTGGTACTGCAGCGGCTGTAAGAAATATTTCTCAGATAAAAACGGCAAAAGGGAGATCGAAAAGAACTCCTGGGTAATCCTTGCAAGGAATAAGACATTTACGCATAGTGGAACCAAGGGCAAATATAAAGTGACCTCGAAGGGGTCAAAGAATCCCACTGTTACATACATTGGATGCACTGACAGTAAGGCCACGAGCATTACTATTCCCGCTACTGTTAGGTATGGTGCCATAACCTACAAGGTAACAGAGGTTGGAAAAGCAGCGCTCAAGGGAATAAAGAAGCTAAAGAAAATAACCGTCGGAGAAAATGTAAAGAAGATTGGAGCAAAGGCTTTCTCAGGATGCACTAAAGCAACAAAGATCAGCCTTGGCAAAAATGTCACAACCATTGGTGAGATGGCATTTTCAAACTGTTCCTCCCTGACAAAACTCACGCTTCCGGAGAAGACAACAACTCTTGGAAAGAAATTCATAAGTAAGTGTAATAAGAAGATGAAACTTTCGGTTAAGAGTAAAAAGATGACCACGAAAACCGTTAAGAATGGGGCTTTCACAGGAATGACTAATAAATCCGGCGTTACCATCATTGTGCCTAAGGGCAATAAGACCGGTTATCAGAGCATATTCCGCAAAAAGGGTCTTGGTAAGAAGGTGACATTCAAAGAAAATCAGTAATAGACGAATCGTACAATAACATTGCCGGTAATCTGATTCCGGTGATTTACGATTTTATGATATTATATAAATGAGATTCTATCGACTAATGGTTAAGAGGGATCACTATGAACCGTACTGTTAACGAGAGATTCATTATTCTTCTTGTATCACTGGCTTGTATAGGTTTGACAATAGAGAGCGTTCTTGTGGGCTGGGAGTTCTGGGTACCTCCCCTTATCATCATAGGAGCAGCATCTCTCTGGGTTATGCATATTTTGGGGAATCCTGTATATAAGGTCCGCAAGGTGGCATATCTTTTGTACACAATGCTTGCAGTGTTCTATCACGGAGTACACGATACTTCGTTTAATGACATTGCAATCGTGATGGTTCTCACTATGGTGGCATTTTCGTTCATGGATAACGAATACATGATGAATCTGCTGCTTTCCGAATATCTTATTCTCCTGCTGATACAGTTATTTCTTGCCAGAGACGGTGGGATGACCTTTGATGTCTTAAGCATATCAAGGGTGATCCTTCACGTTTTTATTGTATGTATGGTATATCTTTCCTGCGTTAAGGCTATCAGAGACCGGGATGAGAGAAGCCAGTCCGAGGCAAAAAAGGAAGAACAGATAGAGACTGTAGATGCCGATATGGAGGACTTTCTGGCAAATATTTCCCATGAGCTCAGGACCCCTGTAAATGTTGTACTGGGAATGTCGGAGATGCTGATCAAAAAGAAGGCCGGGGACGAGGCCTTTTCCATAAGAGATGCCGGAACCAGGCTGGCATATCAGATTGAGGACATTCAGGACTATACGGAATGCAAGAGGGGAAAGGTTATTCTCGAAGAAGATGATTATATGTGCATATCCCTGATCAATGATGTGGTGACGGGATTTCGGCTGCTTGAGAATGATAAGAAGCTTGAACTGATCGTTGACCTTGACCCCAAAGTCCCTGCCAAGATGGTAGGTGACGTCAAAAAGCTTCATAAGATCTTCCGCCATCTTCTGGAGAATGCAATAAAGTTTACCCGTAAGGGCGGCATATATCTGAGAATGTATTCGGAGAATACCGAATATGGCGTGAATTTATGCATTGAGATGACTGACACGGGCATAGGAATGGATATCAGTTCCATTGCATCGATCTCAGAGGGAATGTATCAGGTCAACAAAAAGAGAAATCGAAGTTCCGGCGGCATAGGTCTCGGACTGTTCATTGTGTATGGCTTTGTCCACAGAATGGGAGGCTTTGTCAAGATTGAGAGTGAGAAGGGGTACGGAACCACAGTAAGGGCCACAATTCCTCAGAAGGTTTCGGACAAGAGCCAGTGCCTTTCACTGGAAAAGAACGCCTCCGGTGACCTTATTTTCCATGTGCGTTCGGACAAGTACAAGGTTCCGCGGGTCAGGGAGTTCTATCGCGCCATGGCCACCAATCTTGCTGTTGGTATAAGGGTTCAGCTTTATCCTGCTGAAACAATAAAAGAGATTGAGAATCTGAGGAAAAAACTTGATGTTTCCTACATCTTCATGGGACAGGAGGAATATGAAGAGAATCCTGGATACTTTGATGAGATGAGCAGGGGAGACATTGTTGTTGCAGTATCAGCGGCCCTGGGATTTAAGCCGAATCCCGGAAGCGGCGTTATTGTCATGCCTAAACCTCTCTATGCGTATCCTGCAATTAGAGTCATAAATGAAGGCTATAACGCCGGAGACCTCGCCAAGGCAAGCCATTCAGAAAGGCCAACCTTTAAGAACGTCAGGGCATTGGTGGTGGACGATGAACCCATGAACCTGGTGGTAGCAACGGGCCTTTTCAGAGAATATGAGATGCAGACTGAAACTGCAGAAAGCGGAAAAGAGGCACTCATCAAATTCAGAAATGGTGATTATGATGTGGTATTCATGGACCACATGATGCCTGAGATGGACGGTGTCGAGGCCATGAAGCTGATAAAGGCTGCTGCGGCCGAGATGCATAAGAATGTAATTGTGATCGCCCTGACTGCCAATGCAGTTTCCGGCGCAAGAGAAATGTTCATCAACGAGGGTTTTGATGGATTTATAGCCAAGCCCATAAATATCGCTGACTTTGAAAGAGTCATGCTCAGGGAGCTTACCAAATCCGGAAAGGGTGAGGGTGGCAGAGTTAAATGAAGAAAAACAGACTGATATCCATCTTTATAAATGCAATAATGGATCCTGAGCGGGCGTTTGTTGAAAGGGTATACCTGGCGCTGGCCATGGTATCTGAGCTGACGGTGTTTATTGCTTTGATAGGAGACCTGCTCACGAAGGAGAATCCGCTTGAGATCGCTGTCATAATCGGAATACTGATCTTTGTTCCGATGCTGACAATATTTTGCCTGCGCAGGAACAAGATCATGATTGCCATCAAGATCACTGTGGTGGCACTGGCTTTTGCTGTCCTTCCTTTGCTTTACTTGTTTGGAGGAGGTATTGAAGGCGGAGGCGTCCTATGGATAATCTTTACCTTTACCTACGCGGGACTTGTGCTCACCGGAACCTGGCGCGCAGTTATGTTTGTGATCATATTTTTGATGTCCCTTAGCTGCTATTTTCTGGAATACTTTCACCCGGAACTTATTTTTGAGCACTCCAGAAAGACGTTTTTTATAGACTCTTTCCTGTCAATTGTACTTGTGGGCATAATCTGTTTTGTCATGACATGGGTCCAGAACTGGCTGTTTATGGGTGAGAACAAGAGGGCAAAGGAGGCGGCTGAAAGAGCTGAGGAACTCTCCAGGGCCCAGAACAGATTCTTTTCCAGCATGAGCCATGAGATCCGCACTCCCATTAACTCGATCCTTGGACTCAATGAGCTGATCCTGCGTGATCAGAGCGCATCTAATGAGATACTTAGGGATGCATCAGGAATCCAGGGATCGGGAAAGATGCTGCTGGCTCTTATCAATGACATCCTTGATTTCTCCAAGATGGAAGCAGGCAGTATGGATATAGTCCCTGTGGATTACAGGATAGGTGACCTGCTGTCGGAAATAGTCGGCATGGTCTGGATCAAAGCCGAGGAAAAGGGGCTTAGGTTCAATGTGAGTATTGATCCGAAGATGCCTACGGTACTGTATGGCGATGAAGTACGGGTAAAGCAGATCATAATCAATCTATTGAACAATGCAATAAAATATACCAACGAAGGAACAGTTGAGCTCCATGTTGAGAGAGATGACAAGGATTTAAAGACCGTAAAGCTGGCTATTTCCGTAACTGACACCGGCATCGGAATAAAAAAGGAGACTATTCCTTATCTTTTTGATGCCTTTAAGAGAGTTGACGTGGAGAAAAACCGTCGCATTGAAGGCACCGGTCTGGGGCTCTCCATAGTCAAGCAGCTGGTGGAACTCATGGGTGGCAGTATCACCGTGAACAGTGTCTATGGCGAAGGCACCACTTTTACTGTGCTGTTAAACCAGGGAGTATCCGACCATTCACCTATTGGAAATCTCAATATCCACAGCCAGAGTTTCGACGAAAGAAGTGCGTATGAGAGCAGCTTCAGGGCTCCGGATGTCAGGATCCTCATTGTTGATGACAACGAGATGAACCTTGAAGTGGAGAGTAAGCTTTTAACCGAGACAGAGATGACGATAGACAAGGCACTCAGTGGAAAAGAGGCTCTGGAGCTGGATCTTTTACACCATTATGATGTTATCCTCATGGATCATCTCATGCCGGAGATGGACGGTATAGAGTGCCTGGAAAAAATACGCAACCACACAGGCGGTCTTAACAGAACTACGCCCGTGGTGGTACTTACCGCAAATGCAGGAAGCGATAATAAAGAGCTGTACCATCGTGCGGGGTTTGATGGATATCTCATGAAGCCTGTATCCGGCGAAGCGCTTGAAAATGCACTGATGGCATATATTGCAAGGGAAAAGATGGTCCTTAATACAAACAAGGCCATGACCATGAAGCAGGATATAAGTGCGTCCGCGGGATATACGGGAAAAGTGCCTATCATTATCACATGTACCAGTATGTGTGATCTGCCGGACTCTCTTATAAAGAAGCTTCACATACCAATACTTCCGTTCATAATACTGACAGAAGAAGGAAGATTCAAGGATGGCGTTCAGATGGGAGCGGACGAGCTTACAAGGTATATAAGCCTCGGCAAGAATGCTACATCTTCTCCGCCTGATGAGACTGCCTATACGGATTTCTTTGCCACACAGCTTAAGAGAGCTCATCACCTTATACATATAGCGCTCACCACCAGTATGAGTGATGACTTCAAGGCAGCTTCGGAGGCGGCCAAGTCTTTTGACAATGTGACCGTTATAAATTCGGAAGCAATCTCATCATCCACCGGAATCCTGGTCCTCATAGCAATAAAGCTGGCACAGATGAATAGTTCCGTGGAAGACATTGTAGCCGAGCTGGAAATGGTGAGACATCGTCTGAAGTGCAGTTTTATCATAGATACTACGGAATATATGGCCAAGAAGGGACTGGTGAGTCCCGGTGTGGACCGCTTTGTAAGAAGTATGAGCCTTCACCCGAGTTTCAGGATACAGGATGACAGATCCGGTATCGGAGGAATATGGCTTGGAAACCGGAAGAGGGCATACAAAAAATACATTGCCAAGGCTTTTCCTGTGGATGTTATTCCTGACCCGGAAGTTGTATTCATCACACATGCGGCTGTACCTATCGATACTCTGAACTGGATCAAAGATGAGATAAGCAAGATCGCATATTTTGAAAATGTGGTGTTCCAGCAGGCTTCTGCTGCTATCTGTGCAAACTGCGGACCAGGGGCCTTCGGAATCCTCTATTTTGTAAAGTTCAATAAATCTTATAATCTGTATACCTTCTTTGAAGACACATCTGTTGTGGACAGTGAATCGGGGGATGATGAAGATTCTCCGGATGTTGGAGTGATCCCAAAGATGCAGGCAGAGAACAACTCTGAAGATGAGGATTATCGAAAACCGGATGAAGATGCACTGAGCGAAGAAGAAAAAGAGCCTGAAAAGGAACCTAAATGGTATGATTCCATCAGTGGCATAGACGGAGAAGTCGCCCTGAAAAACAGCGGTTCTGAGGACGCCTTCAGAACAGTTCTTGAGATCTTTTACAAGTCCATTGACAATAAGGCTGAGGAACTTGATAAATATTATTCAGAAGAAGATTATCAGAACTATACCATCAAGATCCATGCCCTTAAGAGTTCCTGCAAACTGATAGGTGCGGTTGAGACTTCCGATAAGGCGTTTGCGCTTGAGATGGCAGGAAAAGAAGGAAACACTGATTACATCAGGGAAAACCATTCTGCATTTATCGGGGAGTACCTAAGCTACAAGAAGGCTCTTGATCCGATATTCAAAGAGGAAGAACAGCCTGAAGAAAGTGACAGACGGCCTGTGGCGGATGAGTTCTTGATGGACTGTGTATATGAGGGACTTCATGATGCGGCAGAAGCCATGGACTGTGATGCCATTGAGGAGGTCTTTGATGAAGTGGCAGGTTACGCAATCCCTGAAAATGAGGCTGAGAAATTCAATGCCCTGAAAGAAAAAGCAGGATCGTTTGATTACGAAGGAATGCTGGAAATATTGAATTCCTGATGTTTATAGGAAGGGGAAATACTGCATGGAAACCGTGATCCGTATAAATAGTGCGGTAAATAGCTTCGCCTGGGGAACCTTTGGCCTTGCACTGCTGCTTGGAACAGGGCTTATATGCTCGCTGATCACGGGTTTCTTTCAGATAACCCATGTGAGGCACTGGCTCTGCAACACTTTTGGAGTGATGAACGGTAGAGGCCGAATAATCAATGACGCAGGTGCTCTGTCACAGCGCAGGGCCTTTTGGACATCACTTTGTGCAACAATAGGCACCGGTAATATAGCCGGAGTATCCACCGCTATTTGCATGGGCGGCCCCGGTGCTGTTTTATGGATGTGGATCGCTGCGTTTCTTGGCATGATGGTAAAGTATTCCGAAAACCTTCTGGGCATATATTACAGAAGGAGGAACTCGGAGGGAGCCTGGTCCGGAGGCCCAATGTATTACCTTCAGGACGGTCTTGGCTCCATCAGGCACTGTCACCATCTGGGAAAAATCCTGGGGGTACTGTTCTGTGTTTTTACAATGCTGGCATCTTTTGGAATCGGCAATATGGCACAGATCAATAAAATAACCATCAATGTGGAGGCAAGCTTTCTGGCCGGAAAAGAAGCAGGGGAATTTATGGAGGTTCCCAATGTGGACTGGGCCATCGGCCTTGTGCTGATGCTTGCCACTGCAATAATTCTCCTGGGCGGATTCAGGCGTCTTTCAGCTGTGTCTGAAAAACTGGTTCCATACATGTCCATAGCTTATATTGCCGGTTGTCTTCTGGTGCTGCTCATGAATGTCAGGGGGCTTCCGGATGTCTTTTCCTCAATCTTCAGATTTGCGCTGGGACCGGATGCAGTCAGGGGCGGTGTTGCCGGAACCACAGTACGGATCGCGCTTAACACCATAAAGAACGGATGTAAGAGAGGAGTCTTTTCCAACGAGGCAGGGCTTGGATCTTCCGTAATGGTACACAGCACCAGCTGCACCAGAGAGCCGGTGAGGCAGGGGCTTTGGGGAATTGCAGAGGTGTTTCTTGATACAATGATCATTTGTACCATCACTGCCCTGGTCATACTCAATTCAGGGGCCATCGACCTGGAGACCGGTATTGCAAGAGAGGGAGTAAATGACGCAACTTTAGTTGCTCAGGCCTTCGGGGCAAAGCTAGGAAGACCGGGTGAGTGGTTTGTGGTGGCAGCGATAACGCTCTTTGCCTTTACGACGGTGCTTGGATGGTCATATTACGGAGCAAAGGTCACTGAGTATCTTTTTGGCGTTAACGTGGCCAAGCTCTACAGGGTCGTCTTCGTGCTGCTGATCGTTTTTGGCGCGGTCATGGAATCGAATCTTGCCTGGGACATTTCAGATACATTTAACGGTCTTATGATGATCCCGAATCTGATAGGGGTTATTGCGCAGATCCCATTGATCATAAGGCTCACGGGAAATTACACAGACAGAAGGATCAGGGGAAAAGACATTGAACCCATGCTTTCATTTGATCCCGATATTCAGAGGGATGCGCAGAAGGCAGTTAAAAAGGGAGCTGACTGATCAGACAAAATGGAGGACCATTATGGTAATAACCAATCTGAATATAATTCTGTTTGCATTTCAGCCGAGCGTGGTAGCCAGAGGTCTGGAGAAAAAACTGAATGAAATGGGAAATAATGTTCAGCTCATAATAGGGGATGTCTCTAGAATTGATGAGTGCATGGTTGCTACGGACCTTTTTATTATCAATTTGCCCAACAAGATCACGGAAGACAACTATGAGATAAATACTCTGGAAATCATCGGGGATTCCATTTCAGGAAAGGGCAAGCCCGGGATCCTTGTGGGCGAAAAAGAGCTGTGGGGCCAGATGAACAATATATATATGAATGCAGACAGGTTTGTCTGGGCTTTCAGACCGGTGGAGATGAATGAACTGGCAAAGGCCATTGAAACTGCTATTGCCGGCAGCAAAAAGAAGGCTTCAGGGAGCAGGATCCTTATCGTGGACGATGATCCCGACTATGCCAAAATGGTCCGGGGATGGATCAGGGATAAGTACAGGGTGGATATTGTCACAGCCGGAATGCAGGCCATATCTTTTCTTCTAAAGCTCCCTGAAAATGAACAGGTGGATCTGATACTTCTGGATTATGAAATGCCGGTGGTGGATGGACCGCAGGTGCTGCAGATGCTTAGACAGGAGCCGGCCACAGCACATATCCCGGTGGTTTTCCTGACAGGGATAGGCACAAGGGAGAGCGTCGCCAGGGTCATGTCCTTAAAACCTGACGGTTACATCCTGAAGTCTGCAACAAGGGAGGAGCTTCTTAACTTCCTTGCGGGGAAACTAAATCGATAAATGGCCTGTTTATCGGCAAAAAGATAGTAATTTATTCGGATATTGTGTAGAATAGGGATGTTGGGGATAAATTAAAAATAGACATGTTATTCTGGGGAGGTATCATGCCTAAAAAGAAATGGAATTTAAATGAGATCTACGTATCGGAGAGACTCCAGGAGAGTCTTCGTCCGATATCGGGTTGTGTGTTTACGTCAGTTGTGGCTCCCATGGGCTACGGCAAGACCACGGCCATCAACTGGTATCTTGAGGAGCGAGCCGGGGCGGAGAAGGTAAGAGTTGTCCGCATCAGTGTCTATTCCGATAATCTGATGCTGTTCTGGAAGAGTGTGCAGGATGCATTTGCACGGGAAGGCTTTGATTTTCTGCTGGGATATCCTTTCCCTTCAGATGAAGCCGGCGGTGCGATTCTTGCGGATGCCCTGTGCAGTGAACTTGCAGGTGACACAGCAGTCTATGTATTTATCGATGATTTTCATCTGATCACCGATTCAAGGGTGTCAGATTATTTTTGCATACTCGCAAAGAGACTTCCTAAAAATGTGCATATGATCGTTGCCAGCAGGGATCGTTTTCTTCCTGCTTCCGGGATTCTGATGCTCGGAAATAACGTGTATCAGATCGGTATTGATAAGCTACGGCTCAACCATACGGAACTTGTCATCTACTCGCACCGCTGCGGAATAGATCTTTCCGATGATCAGATCAGGGATCTGCTGTACTTCAGCGAGGGCTGGTTTTCTGCAATATACCTTAATCTCTGCACTCTTTACGAGCAGGGCAGGCTTCCCGACAACAATTCCGATATCTATACCATGTTTATAGCTGCGCTCATTGATCCTCTGTCAAGTGAACAGAGGGAGTTCCTTGCTGTAATGGGACTTGCCGATGAGTTCACTAAGGAGATGGCAGCCTTTATCACCGGCAGACCTGACACCGAAGAAATACTTGATGTCCTCACCGGCCAGAATGCCTTTGTGACAAGACTTCACGATGGTAAGAACTACCGTTTCCATCATATGATGAAAGAATGTGCACAGAGGGTATTTGATACTCTGGATAAGGAAAAACAGTCAGAGTACCTGCGACGCTTCGGAGCCTGGTATGAAGAGAAGCATCAGTACATACAGTCAATGGCTTTCTACAGATGGAGTGAGAGCTATGATGAGCTTCTGGAGGTAATACAGATTGATACCGGAATCCTCTTGTCTTCACTTAAGCCTTCTGATGTGCTGGCAGAAATGGATAAGTGTCCAGCATGGATAATCAAGCGCCATCCCTTCGCAATACTGGTCCTCATGCGCTGCATGTTTAACTGGCGAATGATTCCCAAAATGATGGAGCTTAAGGGTCTGCTCATGGAAGCTATTAATGAGGATCCGGACATGGACCGTGAAAAGAGGGGCAACCTTCTTGGTGAGTGCGATCTTATCACCAGCTTTTTGATGTACAACGATATCAGCGCCATGAGCCGCCTTCACAGGAGTGCCGCGGAACAGATGTCAGGCATTGCCATAAGTCTTAGTAAGAACGGCGGATGGACCTTTGGCTCGCCCTCAGTCCTTATGATGTTCCACAGAAGTCCCGGAGAGCTTGCAAAAGAGCTGGCAGAGATGGACGAGTGCATGCCCCATTATTACAAAGTTACAGACGGTCATGGCATGGGTGCTGAGAGGATCATGAGAGCCGAAGCTCTTCTTATGCAGGGGAGGTTTGATGACTCCAGGATTGAACTGGAGAGTGCTTATCCTGTATGTGCAGGAAACGGCCAGACAAACATGACGCTGTGCTGTGATTTTACCGGTGTGAGACTTACCCTATTCTGTGATGTCAGGCCCAGGGGGACACTTGCTCAGCGCTACGAGGAACTGATCAACCACCACAACATTGCATATGTCAACATATGGAACGCCACCTGTGCTTACTACTATGCGCTGACCGGAGAAACTGAGAGGATCCCTGAGATCTTCAGGGAGCACAGGCTTGGCACAGTCAATATACTGGCGCCGGGAAGGCCCATGCATGAGATGATAGAGAACCAGGTGTATCTGGTCCAGGGAGATTATGTCAGAGTGATCGGCCGCTGTGAGGGACTTCTTAAGGTTTGTGAAGAGCTGCACTATGCTCTGGTTGCTCTTCACCTTCTCATCCAGAGTGCAGCTGCCTATGAAATGATGGGTAAAGCACAGAAGTCTGACGAGTATCTTAAAAAAGCCATGGAACTTGCCGAGCCTGACAGTTTCTTTATACCTTTTGTTGAGAATTACAGATATATTAAAGAGGCTCTTGCAAGGCTTGGCGATGCGTCCTTTACGGATTTTGCAGCAAGGATCAAAGAGTCTGGTACTGATTTTGAAGAGAGGATCAATAATAAGAAAGAAACATCTGCAAGACCTTCCGCACTGGCAATACTTACCCGGCGCGAGTACGACATAGTCACCCTTATGGAAAAGAGGCTCACCAATAAGGAGATTGCGGACAAGCTTTTTCTATCAGAGGGAAGTGTCAAGCAGTACATAAACCAGATATTCTCAAAGCTTGAGATAGATGGAGACAGGAGAACAAAAAGAGAAAGACTGTTTGAGTTATATCATCAAAATGTCTGACTTTATAAAAACCTAACTAAAAGTTAATAGTTTTTTTATAGATTCCACCATACAATTTCTATGGTGGAATTTTTATTTCAATATTTTCCAAAGGGGGTGAAAATTTGAAACGGGAATACATATCATCTGTTGAACCGCTAAAGGACTATATCCTACAGGTGGATTTCGTGTCCGGAAGCCGGTTGCTCCTTGATATGAAGCCCCATCTTGACAAGCTCAGGTTTCAATGTCTTTCAGATCCCAAGGTCTGGGACAGCGCAGTGACAAACGGAATATTTGTCAGGTTTGGAAATCTGGAGCTGAGCCATGATGAGATCCTTTCCATGGCAGAGCAGGATCATGGCGGCAGAAGAGGAAGCGGATAAATTCTGCAAGGTTTGTATTTTATGTTCTGAAAATCTTTAAAGAGGGAGATTTAAAATGGGAGACGACAATTTAAACAACAGCGAAGATACTTCGGTGTTATTTGTATCCGGACAGAGAAAGAAGCAGGCTGAAGATGAGGCCAAAAGGATAGCTGAGCAGGAACAGGCTGAGAGGGAGGCCAGGGAAGCTGAGATCCGCAGGCAGGAAGAGGAAGTTGCATCAAGACAGCAAAAGGCTGAGAAGGTAAAGAAGAATCTTGACATTAAGGAACAGGAAAGCAATGCGAATAAGAAAAAGAACGCACTGAAGCCTGTTGTGATCGGTGTGGCAGCGGCTGTCGTGATCTTCTTGGTGATCATTCTGTGGCCGCAGCATAAGCAGGTATATATGGAAACTGCTGAGTTCAATGCCGAGTATGCTATTACTGCTCCCGGATATGGTCTGAAGATCAAGTATCCTGATACGGTCTTTTCAGAAGTGGTGGAGAATACATCGGGAGATGATCTTAATTTGGAATTCAAACCTGCTGATAAAAAGAATCTTGCAATGAATGTAGTGATCGCAAAAACGGATTACGACAAGAATTCAAAGAAACTGGCATGGAACGAGATCAATGACAGACTGACACAAGTCTCAAAGTCATATCTGCAGGGAGCGGAGATACTGGAGGAAAAGGTCAGTAATCCGCTGGATATCAGTGCAGGACGATATGAGTACACCTGCACCTATAACATTGATGATCAGACCGGAGCATATACCGGCTGGTGCATAGAAGACAATAGCGGAAATGTATTCGTAGAGGGCGTCGACTGCAGGGTAGGAAAGAAGGACCTGGAAAGCGCTGTAAGACTGCGGGATCAGTTTGATGAGATCAATGCCAAAGACGTGGCCATAAAGATCCCGGGATTTAGTGATCCCAAGGATTTGAAGGCTGAGGGAAAACTCATGGTAAGCCAGGGAAATGTGTGCATTCATGTGCCGGATAATATGTTCACTGAGGTGGAGAATTTTACAAACGAGCAGGGAACCTGGCAGAAATGGGTAGATGATAACGGTGCGATAATCCTTGGCGGAATGCTTGTATACAGCAGCATGGATGAATATAAAAAGATAACACAGGAACAGATGCCGGCGCTTTACGCATTGTATGCACAGGTCGCTGATGAGTACCTGGAAGGAAAAGTGGACTATACGGACAGAGTTAATGTTTCTGCGGAGAATAACATTTTAACTCATCTGGACAGCCTGTTTAAGTATACTCTCAAGATAGGCGGAAGGGATTATAATGAGACCGACTATCTGATCATGGTGTCTGATGACGAGCAGGTATACTGGTTTGTTATGTATATGCTTTCGCCGACAGAGAGGGACACTTTATATCATGATATTTTCAAGAACTGCTATGAGGGTCTTACCATCGAAGAACAATGATTCTATAAGAGAGGGTTAAGGAAGAAGGGAGTGAATACTGATGAGTGATGAGATGTTGAATAACTCAGAGGAAACCGCGGCGCTCTTTGTCGCAAAGCAAAAAAAGAAGGAGGAGGAAAAAAAGGCTGCTGAGGAGCAGGCAGAAAGAGACTTAAAAGAAGCAGAAGTTGCCAGAATGGAAGCAGAGATTGAACAGCGAAAGAAAAAGGCGACGCAAAAGAAGATCATTGCAGTAGCAGTTACAGCTGCGGTGGTTGTTATTACTTTGATCATTTTGATCAACGTAATAAGCGCAGTCTCCGATATCGGGAAAATGGATTATGCTTCCCTGGATTTTAACTCTGAATATGCGGTAAAGAGCAGCGAGAACCAGGTAAAGATAAAGTATCCGGGTGAGCTTTATAAAGATGTCACCGAGACAAAATTGGATGAAAATGAAATCCGGCTTGACCTTGTGCCTGAAAAAGAGGGGCTCGTGACTTCAAAAATGGCAGTTATTTACAATACAAGTGATAACAAGTCAAGGAAGCTTTCCCGAGCAATTATCGCAGTTACCGAACCGAAAGAGCTGAATGACTTACTTCAGAGGACTGTGGAGGGTCATTTGAAAGATATGGTACCCGGGGCAGTAGTTTCCGATGTTGAAGTATCTGATTATACTGCGGAAAATGCCGGTAAATACCATTACACCGCCAGTTTCAAAGGTTCAGAATACAGTGGCGCTGTAGCGGGCTGGTTCGAGTTTTCCGATGACGGAGTGTTGCAGACGATAATAGTCAGCTGCATGACTCCGGGGGAATACCCTACAGACGGTATAACAATGCGTGATAATTTCTTTGCCCAAAACAGCGATGATGCTCTGCAGCTCCCCGGTATGAACCCGCCTCAAAGCACTGCTCTGGATGGCACCATCGAATATCCTGAGTGCGGACTTAGCATGAAGGCGCCGAAGGACAGGTTCTACCCGGATGAGAAGTCTAACTATATATCTTTTGGTGACATAAACGGCGCTCTGATAACTGTATTTCCCCAGGAGTTTGAGCAGGGATTTGAAAATACAAAATTTGATCTTGACACATTGATGAATAATTATATGGAACGTTCAAAGGTGGCTCTTGGTGCGATGCTCAACGGGGTGAGCAATAAGGAACAGATGAGCCCGGAATATACGAGTGAGACCGGAAGTGATTTCTCTCTTAGCTATTCCTATGAATGGGGCGGACGTAAGTATTTTGAGTTGTATTTTGTGACACCATGGTCATCGGACAACGGAAAAGACTATTTTGTTGAGATGGAGCTTTTATGCCCATATGAAAATATGAATGAGTATGTGGATATTTATGACGAAATGATAGTTGATTTCATGGGGATAGAATAAAAAGGAGGAAAAAATGAGTTTCTTATTAACAGCCGTATTTGAGAACGGTTTTTGTGAGTTGTATCTTCCCGAAGTGGACAACAAAAAAGTACCGCTTGAGATAAAGCCCTATATAAGCGGAAGAAATGATGATGTGATCCTTCCCCTTGAGGTATGGGACGGAGTGTGGACTTTTACCGGCGGCGGAAAGTTTGTGATCACTCAGAATGAAAAAAAGATTGAGAAGGTCACAGTTACTGACGGCATGTTTGTCAACTGTGAATTTAAGGACGGCCAGATCTTTTCCCTTACTGCAGAAGTGATGACTGACGGCAATACACAGTTCAGAAAATATCTGCTGGGTTCCGGCATACAGACTATCAGCATAGGAAAAGATGCATCCAACAACATTTGCTACAGCAATAAGTTTGTATCACCAAAGCATGCTCAGATCTCTTTTACTGCTGATGGAGCGATCCTTAAGGACCTTGACAGCATGAACGGCACATTTGTAAACGGAA
>JAEEGL016089406.1_pt1 | contig 19392 bp, 21 predicted proteins | sample 9134231 | NCBI WGS metagenome assembly JAEEGL01 (sample SAMN16246548, study PRJNA631951) | gut metagenome | biome: gut microbiome; feature: rumen; material: fiber-attached | host: Bos | place: Iran: Karaj | collected 2018-10
CGCCTGGACGATCTGTACATGGAGTACAGCGCGCTGTTCGCATCTATAAGGTCGGGCGAAGTCCTGAGCGTGAAGAATTCCATGGAGCGCTATTCGGCCATGATGTCGGAGGGCCGGAAGGAGGAAGGGCTGGAACTCCTGCGGAGCATGGTGGACCAGGGAATTCCCCAGGCCATGGTGGAGATGGGGAAGCTCCACGCGGACGGCACCCTCGGAGAGAAGGATATGGCTGCGGCCGAAGGATGGATGAGGAAAGCCATCGACGACGGATATTCCCCCGCGCTTTTCGATATTTTCGACCTTATCTGGGATTACGGGAGCCCCGATGAGTACGGCAGGATGGTAGAAATGATCCAGGAGCCTCTGAAGGATGGCAACAGGATCGCCATGCTGCGCATGGGAAGGGCATACAGATACGGGAAGGGAGTCCCCAAGGATACGGACAAGGCCGCGGAACTGTACGCGGAGGCCGCCAGGGACAAGAGGACTCCGGAGATTAGGGAGGAGTATTTCGATTTCCTTTACAGCACGGGAGACCGCAGGTTCCACAGGGCGATGGCCGATTCCGTCCGCGTATTGGCCATCAAAGGAGCGCCAGGGTGCCAGGCACGCTACGGGCTCTGTTAGATCAAAGGGATAGGCATCGCCGATCCCGAGGCAGGCTTGGATTGCTTGGAGTCGGCGCTTTCGGCTGGGTCAAGGGATGCCGCCTGCTATCTGTATGAGCTGTATCCGAAAGGCGGCCGTCCCAATCTGATGGCCAAGGCTATGGAATCACTGAGGGAAGGGGCGGAGGATGGCGATACGTTATGCATGCGCTACATGGCTGATGCCCTCAGCAAAGGGAATTATCTTGCCAAAGATCTGGATTCTGCGGAAGCTATGGCCAGAAAGGCTTTGGAATCCGGGGACGGCGAGGCTTACGGCCTGCTGATGTTTCTTCTCTGGAAGAAGGGCACTGACGAGTCGTGCGGCGAAGTCGTGCGGATATCCGAGATGGAAGCGTCGGAGGGGAACTCTCTCGCTTATTATTGGCTAGGGAGGGCGCTTTACAACGGCAAAGGCACCGAAAAGGACCACGATCGGGCCGAAATATATCTGAGAAAGGCGCTGAAAGCCAAGGTCAGAGGCTCCAGGCTGCTTCTGGTAAAGCTTCTTTGGGCCAGAGGAACCCAGGAATCCTGCGCCGAGATGTGCCGTCTGGCGCAGCCTCTGGTGGATATCGGGGATCCGGCCGCAATGGGATACCTCGGAAGGGCGTATCTTTACGGGAAAGGGACAGAAAAAGACCTCTCCAAGGCCTGCGAACTGCTGGAGACAGCGGCGAAGAGCGACAAAGCGTGGGAAAGAGAACTCAGAATCGCTATGAAAGAGCTGCAGGGACGAGGTTTCATGCATTTCGGTTCGGTCTTAGGTTTGAAAGTTTCACGAGATGCTAACATCGAAAGGCCAAAGCGAGTTTTTATCGCGCCGCCTTTAGTGAAAGATGTCTGATTGCATACAACGCATCCCAGTACATTGCCCTATATTTTTATTAGTTGAAACACATGTACTACTCGGATTAGTATGTATCTTAATACAATCTATAAAGAGACAAAGATGATCGCAGCTCTTGCTGTGGCGATTCTCATGATTGTCACGGCCGCCGCTGCCATATCGTCTTTGGAATCTGATGCTGCGACCGAAAGACATGAGGTCAAAGTCATCACAGAAAATGTAAATGGTACTAATGAAGCCAAATACCAGGTGCTTGATGGAAAGCTCGTCTATACCGACGCTGACAATCTTTATGTCAATGTAATCCAGATAAGCAACCCTGAGGTTCCAGAAAACCCTGATCCTCGCTATGTGTATGAATTCACCGGTTGGTATTATGAGACCATTGGTGGGGAACTCCAAGAAGTGACCGCCGAAGGAATTCCTGTCGACAGAGATCTCACTGTCAGAGGCAAAGTTGTCGAAACAACCAGGATGTTCGAGGTTTCAGTTGCATCTAACAACACTGAATACGGAACTGTCGAATGGTATAATTCCGATAACAGTCCCGTTGGAGAATCTACAATCAAAGCCAGCTATGGGAGCGAAATCTACGCCGAAAAGAATCATCTGTATGTGAACGATAGGGTGGCCGATGTTTCTTTCTATGCCATCGCCACCCCTACCGAGGGAATCGTCGATGACTTTTTCTTTGCGTTTGAAAGCTGGGATCTCGGTGATGTGTCTCAGATCAGCAGCGCCTTAACTGTGACGGCGACTTTCGAAGAGAGGAGCACCATCATCGAGTACAACGGGGTCGTCTACAAAATCCAGGATCTGAGCGGAATTGTGACTGCAATCGGATACAACCCCGCGGTCGAATCCATAGTCATCCCTGACACCTTCTATTATGATGATTACGATATGACCTGCACGCCCACCGCCGTCGCTGCTGAAGCTTTCCTTGGTTGCACGATCGTCGATTTTGTCGAAATTGGAGCCAACGTAGCCGAAATAGGTTCTCGCGCGTTCGCGGCCGACTCCTTCAAAAGCATAACGGTCTCTGGTGACAACGAGAACTACGCTTCCAAGGACGGAGTTCTTTACAACAAGGATTTCACAACCTTGATACAGTTCCCCTGCTCCATGAGGATGCTTTATATACCCGACACCGTGACCACGATTGCCGAAGGAGCGTTCCAGAACGCTGGTGCTTATCTCAAGGCTCAATCCGGCAGTCAAGATCCTGCTTACTTCCGCTACGTGAAGTTCCCCGCTTCTGTCACCACAATTGGAGCCGACGCTTTCAGCGGAAGCACGCTCGAGTGCCTCAAGTTCTCGGGATCGGAGCAGGTTATCATTGGCGATTACGCCTTCGCATGCGACAGCCTCAATTACATCGTGTTCAACGCCCAATTCGTGGAAGTCGCATCGAACGCCTTCTACGGATGCGTTTTCTATGATGAGACCGGTCAGAGTATGCCAGTTGAAGCCGCAATTAACGGTTACAAGTTCACATCCGAAGCTGGCAGCGCTGAACTCAATATTTACGTCCCGCCACTCAAGGGAACCTTTGCCAACAGCGGCGTGAAGTACAGGATAACCTCGAATGATGTGGAATCCAAGACTGTGGCCGCTGCCTGCTTTGCCAAGGATGAGGTGGCCGATCTGGTCATCCCCGAATCCATCACCTATCTCGGATTCGAGTGGGCCGTCACCTCCATAGCCTCCCAGGCCTTCGCCGGTACCGGCATCACATCCGTGACCACATCTGCCAACATCGGCAGCAATGCCTTCAAGGGATGCAAGAGCCTTACGACCGTCACTCTCAACGGGGGAACGACTATCGGATCGTACGCCTTCTTCGGCTGCAAGGCCCTCGAGACCGTAGATCTCGGAGATGTCACCTCCATAGGCACCAGCGCGTTCAGCGGATGCAGTTCCCTGTCTACAATCGACCTGAGCGGCGTCGTCTCTATCGGCAAGCACGCATTCTACTGCTGCAGTGAGCTCACCTCCGCCGATCTGAGCAGCGCCGTGACCATAGGGTACGGTGCGTTCTCCGGAACCAACCTCGGATATGTCGCCTTCGGAGGTGCCCTCGAGAACGTCGACTCCAAGGCGTTCTTCGGCTACACCTTCAAGGACGTTGACGGCGGTAAGATTAAGGTCGTCGCTGGCGAACTCAAGGAACGTATCTTCTCCGGTGAGAACAAGATCCTGACAGAGCAATGAACCTCAAACGGCCGGGCAACCCCCGGTCAAACCCTTTTATCACTATAAGGCCCTCTTTGATTTTCATACTGTCCTTTTGAATCGCATGCGATTTATCGGTTGCCGCATATTCCTTTCCATGATCATCTGTGCCAGCCGCCGCACGGACATCCCTGCGTTCCATTCCGAGTGGATTATGAACCGCCTGCGCGCCGGCAGCGTTCTCGTTCGCAATCCTGTGTCGAGGAATGTTGTGTATCGCATCGGACTCACCAAGGATGATGTCGATTGCATAGTGTTCATGACCAAGAATCCCGCCCCCATGATACCATATATGAAGGAGATTGGCTCCCTGGGGCTCACATCCCTGTTTCAGGTGACTCTGACACCTTACGGCAAGGATTTGGAGCCCGGTGTCCCGTTCAAAGCCGATATCAACGACGCCTGTGTCAGCTTGTCGGAACGCTTAGGGAGGGACAGGATGGCATGGAGGTACGACCCCGTGATCTTCGGCCCCGGGAAGGATATCGCATATCACAGGAGAAAATTTGGGATGCTCTGCAGGGAAGCGTCCCAATGGACCGACCGCTGCATCTTCAGTTTCGTGGATATCTACGGGAAGCTTCTGTCTCTGACCGAGTCCGGCGTTCTGCGCGCGGTCTCGAGACAAGAAGAGGATGCGTTCATAAGGATGGCCGTCCGCACCGCCGAGGAATACGGCATATCTCTGACGTCGTGCTGCTCGCGCAGGGACCTTTCGGAATACGGCATATATCCCCGCGGATGTCTCGACAGGGAGACGCTCGTCTCTTTGGGGATACCGTACGATACCGCCCAATCCACTGTCAGGGAGCGGTGCAGATGCGTAAAAAGCATCGACATCGGGGAATACGGGACCTGTGCCCACGGCTGCGTCTATTGCTATGCGGGAAGGTCTGGCCGGGATCCCGGAGGCACAAGGCTGTGCTGCTCCGATACCGAGATGCTTTGGGGTGCCCTCACGCCCAGAGATAAGGTCATAGAGCTGAAGGGGCGTAAATCCTATCGTCTTGAGGATTACGTCCGCCACAGTTAATTACCATCATATCATGGTGGCGATATGGATTTCGTCCCGGTCTTCCTGATAGCGGTCGGCCTTGCGATGGACGCTTTCGCGGTGTCTCTTTGCAAAGGTTTCGCCCTTAGGAAAGTCGTCTTCCGCGATATGATGGTGGCCGGGCTATGGTTCGGAGCTTTCCAAGCCGCGATGCCCGTCATAGGGTTCTATCTCGGATCATCTTTTTACGATCTGATATCGGCTTTCGACCATTGGGTGGCGTTCCTTATGCTGCTGATAATCGGGGCGAACATGATACGCGAAGCTCTTTTCAGCGATGAGAAGGAAGGCAGCGACCCGGACACAAGCCCCAAAGCCATGCTGCCTTTGGCCATTGCCACAAGCATAGACGCGCTTGCGGTAGGCATTTCCCTGTCCATGGAGGAGACCAGCGTATTCGGCCCGGCGGTTGTCATAGGTATTGTCACCCTGGCCATATCTGCCGCCGGAGTGAAGCTGGGGAGCCTGTTCGGCGACAGATATGGCAGCGGGGCCGAAGCCATCGGAGGGACGATTCTCATCCTGATAGGTCTTAAAATCCTCCTGGACGGCCTTGGGATCATTTGATTTGGAGGTACCTCTGCGCGTAATCTTCGATGGCATCCTCTATGTTGGGCCTTTCGTCGAAGAAATGCGCCTTTCTCACGTATTTCTCCAGCTTATCCATGGCTTTGGCGTCGCCGTTGAAGGAGAGGATGTTCGTCAGGTATTCCTCGAGAGATGTTTTCGTCTCGGAGTCGCTGCGCCCGTGAGCGAACGCGCCATCTTTGCCGTTTAAATGCCTCATTATGCTGGAGGAAAGCATCTCCAGGGCGCGGACGTCATAGTTGTCGTCTTCGGCGTAGGTGTCCGGCTTGTATCCGCTGAGCTCTTTGTACTCCTCTATCACAGCGTTCATCAGACTCTGCTCTTTGGAGTAGGCGACTGCCCTGTGGACCAGAGGCGGCATGATCTCATACATCGATTTGCGCTCGCTCTCATCCATCTCTTTGAAGCTGAGCGCGAAGCAGGAGAATGCAGTCGCATAAAGAAGGCCTTTGCAATCGCACTTCTGGTTGGAATCTATCAGGTCGCTGATGCGATCCAGGTAGTTGATGTAATCGAAATCGATGAATTCGCGCTCGTCATAGATTATCAGATCCGAGACGCTCTTTCCGATTATGCAGATGTAAGCGTCGGTGTCCGGATCCGCGTGCGCGATCTCATCCTTTTTGATCTCAGGGAATCCAGCTTTCAAATCCGCGAAGGCCCTTCCGTCTTCGCCCTCATACATGTAGGCCATGGCGCGCATCACATGGGAGAACGTGCTCCCTTTCTCTTCGACATAATCCGACGCGATTTCCACGGCCGCTTTGGCCTTCCCATCTTCGATGGCATCCAGCGTTTTCAAGTACTTTCCGCCCTCGTCGGTCTTAGGATCTACCAGCGAGCGCAAATCGGATCTGTCGCCGTAAAGGTTCCTTCCGCATTCCTGGCATGCGCATCTTCCGGATTCGTTCCTGTTGGTTTTGCCGCCGCAGTACGGGCAACATTCCATCATGAAATCCATGTATATGTGATTGTATGCCGTGATATTATAATTGTTGTGACGATTATTATATATTAGAATTTTTGAGCCCATCCGTTTCACCCCATCATTTCCGAGAATTCCGTCAGTTCTTTGCGGTCAGCGGGGACAGCGACGCGGAATCTGCTGCGATCCAGCGCCTCTATGTAATATGGGCGAAGATCGAAGATCCTCCTTACGCGCGGTTTCCCGTCCTCTTTGCGGGCGCACAGCCATCTGAAGCCGTCCGTGGAGATGCCCGCGGATATCCCATATTCCCTCATGGATTCGGACATCATCGCGGAAGCCCCATCCAGAGGCATGTTCATGGCCACGTAAGAGAGGGCGACCCTGGATTCCCCGTTTATCGTCGCGCATCCGATGTACGTTTTCCCGGAAGCTTCCATGAAAGGTTTCACCAGTATCCTGTACGTGGTGAAGGATATGTCCTCCCTCTTGTGCCTTCCATAGATCCGGAGCCCGGATATGGCTTCGCCTGATCTGCGCGGTCCGAAGAAGCTGTCCATCTCCTTCAAGGCGCATGCAATGAGGTATTCCGCCGTATCGGGCTCCATGGACATAACCACGGATGGCGCGTTTATGAACGTTCATGAGGGAGGGGGATGCCCGAAAGTGCCTGCGGAAATTGGATATATCCGCGTGGATGTTCCATCGGCATGGACGACTCTGATCTCGCAGATCCGTCGAACAGGTTCCGGGAAAGGAAGGTCGCATTGGTTCTGATTGATCTCCAGAACAAATTCGCCAAGTCTTCGGAAGAGATGGAAAGGGCGCTTGCGAAAAGGATGGGACTAATCAACGAGGTCTCGGCCGAATTCAGAAAATCCGGGAATCCCGTCATAGCCGTGTTCTATGACGGCGAGGCGTATTGCAGCGCAGGGATAGAGGATCCAGACGATCCGGTGGAGGGATTGGTCCTCAGCGAATCGGATATCGTAGTCCATAAGACGCACGCGAATTCCTTCAGGGATTCCGGTTTGGAGGAGGCGGTGAAGGGAGCCGGATGCTCCGGAGTGGTCCTCGCCGGTCTGATCTCCCATTGCTGCGTTCTATCGACATATTTCGCCGCTTACGACCACGATCTGGTGCCGTACATCCTGAGGGGAGGGACGGCGGCCGCGGAGGAGGATAAGATCTCCGGCGTGGAGAGCTTAGTCAAGACCGTGGATTTGGATGACATAAGATCGAATGTCAATTTCCGCGCTTCACAGGGGCGATCCAGACAATTCGTTTGTCGAGGAAATCGAGGTCTCCTTCTCTGACCATGCGGCGGTAGAAAGCCGCCATCGCTTCGGAATGGGTCATTCCCAGTTTTCCCAGGATATCCTCGGCATCATGGAGCAATATGGGGTCCATGCGCACATCTACGGCGGAATCGCGAAGCAGATTCGCGTTCCTTAGACCCAGGCTCTCGTAAATGTCTGAGATGAAGCGGTTGTAACGGACTCCTTTGGAGCGTGCCGCATCCCGAATGAGATTTGTGGTGCCGGAGCCGTACTGTGATGCCTTCTTCGTGCGATGCGCAAGCAGGGGGAATCCAAGATCGGATGCCACCTCTTTCAGCACGGCTTTCCTATCCTCCAAAGATTTCGGTCTGAGCTCGTCGGGATCCACTTTACCGACGCATTCCACCACTTTCTCGTCGAGATATGGGTAGAACAGTTTCTTTCTGAAACCCTTCGCGATCGACATCTCGCAGGGGACGGAGACTTTCATCATCCTTTCGATGCCCCAGTCCATCACCGCCCTGTATTCGTAATCGTCTTCGTTGACCGAGTTGGCGCATCCACCGAAATACTCGTCACTGCCTTGGCCCGTGAGAATCACTGGCTCATGTGCTTTCCTGCAGACCGTGAAGAGCTGGAGTTCGTAACTTATCGTGAACGGATCGCTGACCTTGGTGGCCATGATCAGTTCCCGAATGTCGTCTTCTATGCTTTCCTCACTGATTCTGCAGTGAACCCATGGCAGTTCCAGTTTTTCGGCCAATTCACGACCGGCGGCAACATCGAACGAATCGTCCGTTCCGCAGGTGTAGCAGGTGACCGATCTGGCGTATTTATTTGCGAGTGCGGCAACGAGACCTGAATCCATTCCGCCGGAGAAAGCGATTCCCACTTCCTTGCCCTCACAGGCTTTCCGGACTGCGGATTCGATCGCGTTACCGAGAGCTTCGTATTTCGCCAACTGTATCTTCCCACGTTTCAAGGCTTAGACAAGTACCGTCATTGGTGCTAGGGCAATTCGATGAAAAGCCCATCTACTCTGAGCTGATACTCTCTTCGCGGATGGCAAATCGTTTAGGGAAGTATTTTTAGGTTTCACAGGTCGAGGGCGTCGTCGACGGCGGTTGTGGCACTCTTCATTTTCCTCGGATCAGCTTTGAGGTAATGGTTGACGGTCGTGTCGATGTGGGAGTGCCGCATCATCCTCCGCAGTGTATCGGGCTCCGTTCCCGCATCGGCGAGATTGGTGCAGTAGAATCTCCGCAGCGTGTGGCTGGTCGCATCGATCTCCGTCCTGTTGTCACCGTCGATGTAGTACACCTTCAGTTCCTTGCCGTCAGGAACTGCGGCGGTGAAGGGTACGGCGACCTTGGCCTTACCGTTCTCGAAGGTGCTTCCTGAAAGGGTGACCTCGATAACGGCCTGGGCATTCTCGATACCGGTACCGGAAGTCTTCAGTTCGGCCTTGAGGGTTACGGCATTTCCTGCGATCGCACTGACCGCATCGGAGTCGAAGGATATGGCTACGCCACCCGCCTTGATGTCGACGGAACCACAGACCCCAAACTAATCGAGATGGCGAACGTCGTCGACATCGACAAGATCTACGTCAAGAAACGTGGAGACTGAATCGCAACCGTTTTATCGGCCAGAACGTATGATATGCTGTCCGGATAAGGCCCGCAGGACAGGTCGCCATCGGCGGCCATTGATGCCTACGGGCGAAGGACGTTTTAAATATGCGTTTGATGATTGATTATCATCCTGATAAGACCCGTAGGATAGGTCGCCATCGGCGGCCCTTAGCGCCTGCGGGCAATGGATATTTTATCGCGGATTATCTCGATTGACGTGTCCCCGTATTCGAAACGTGCTCTGGATGCCCCGGCGATGAAATCCGCCAATTGGATGCACTTGTTCTGATCGGATTTGGCTTTATCTGCATTCTTCAAATTAATGCCATGTTTTTTGGCTTCTTCCGCGCATATCTCCCTCAATCTGTCTACCGATATGAACCTGCACCCATCCAAAAGGATGTTTGTATCACAGCATTGAAGAACATCCATCGCATCGGAGACAACCTCTCTGAGGACTTTCTCATATAGCTTGTTCCCGTATACCGGGTGATGGTTCGAGGGATTGTTCTTGTCGACTACGGTGTAGACCGCATTGAATCTTAGATCCGACATGGCCGAAAGGACTTCCTCCCTTACCTGGGGAAGGGAATTGTGCCATTTGCGTTCGGAATCCTTTGGAAGGAGATCCGCAGCCTTTTTCAGATTACGGGGCCTGAGCATAACGATGGCCGCTATTGCGAAATACCTGGTCCCGTGGGAACCCAGATCCCCCGATTCGTCGATAGCGATAAGCCCCGTCATGGTAAAACATCAGCGGTAACGGATAACGGGATTATAGTAATAACGCCGAGGTCTGATTACAGACGGGATTCGCAACTGATAAAGCCCACATTCATCGGAAAATCAGCGTTACGCGCCAAATGGCAATCAACGTGGTTTATTGTCCACATGCTTCGCCATCATTTTCTGATAGGTGTCGTTGATTATTTCAGGTCCGGATAGATTGTTTTTGAGCCCCTCCATCACGATCTGATATATGTCCTGGCGAAGTTTATTCTGCTCCTCCATGAACTTCTCAGTCTCATTGAGTATGTCGTCCGTGTCCTTGAGGTGGATTAGCAGGCACATCACTGCGGCTCTGGGAAAATCCGCCAACTTTTCATAACCGTATTCTCTTTTCAATAGCAGGGAAATCTGATTCCATAACCCTCCCGGCGTCCTGACATTAACCTGCGTCGTTTCGCCATCGTATCTGTCGAAAGAATCCAAGTATAATTTGGTTATAGAAGAGAATGTCTGCTCGATAACAACATTAGTCAAGGGCATATTGTAGCGCTCAAGCATCTCGCGTTTTTTCTGTGCATAAGTATAGACAAGCTGACGCATTCCGGATAATACGAAATCCGTGCGGGATGAATAGAATTTATCTTCCCCGACATACCCGTCGATCTCGTCGAGCATCCTTTTCGGTATCCTGACAGATTTGTTCAACATGTTATCAAACAATAACAGAATTGCAAATATTAAATAATTTGGTAGCATTTTGCCATCTTTAATCATAATTATAAGTTAAAAATCAATATATCTTACCATGACAAGAATTACAAGGGGTAAAACTACCCGTAAGGCAACAAATTCGAGAACAACAAGACGTACAAAATCAGCATCTTCACGCAGAAATACCGCATCATCAGCATCCAAAGCAAGATCTCTGCAGGCAAGAAAACAGAGAAGGCATTCTGACGGTACGTTCGCCAAAGGCTTCAAACAGCATGCTTCGTCCAGGAAGACCGTCACTCCAACGTCTTCAGGAAGATCTTCTTCAAAGACCAGAACCGCTTCCAGAGCAACCTCGTCGCACAGATCTAGTAGAAGTACCGGAAGAGGACGCGGAACTGGCAGAAAAACCATTAGTGGATACACTCCGCAGATGAAATCCGCTGAAAGTGCATTCAAGTTCGATTGTACCGAAGCCACGAAAAAGAAAGTGCTCAAGACAGTAACGGAGAACTTTTCAAAAGACGAAATTGATAAAATAGACCGTTTCGGAAAACCCTTCGTTGTTAACGGCAACCTTGACGGAAAGAACGGTGGATATGCCAGACCGACCACCAAGGACAATGGCGAGTCTCCGACGATAATCCTAAAGACCAACCCCAGCGAGATGACCGTGACCCACGAGATGGTACATCACATGAGGACCGTAGACGGTGACCGCGACAAATATGCGAAGACCGCATATCCTACCGATGGAAAAGGTAACGTCAAATGCGGAAGGATGAAAGGAAAATCGATCAAACAGGTAAGAAATGCCGAAGAAACCGCTACCGCAGCAGAGACGGAATTGCGTTTGAAACACAAATCTGAGGAAGTATCAGGGTATTGGAAAAACGACAGATACGATGTGTCTGGCAGAAATACCCGTGACAGCGACAGAACTACAATGAGATCCGGGGGCGCAATCCGGGAAGGAACCAACATCACAGGCAAGTCCGCAGTAAACAAGGTAAACGAAAACTATCCGAAAACGATAATATCCTCCAGAAAAGAAGGCGGTGAATCAGCATTAAGTACGTTCAGGAAGATATTCAGCTGGCGCAGTAAGAACAAGTGGTAAGATGCCTCTCCAATGCAGATTCAACAAGCCTACAGATATAACCGATCGGGACGAATACTGCCAGTATGTCTATGCTATGCAATTATGGAAGCTACAGGACGGACTAGGTCTCCCGTTCGAGATGATTTCCCTTTATCTGAGTAGTGCATGGGGCAGAAGTCTTTGGAAGTTCCTGAAATACAGGATGAATGTCGATGAACCCGCACTGTGGGAAAGAACAGAGCAGAACCTATGGGATGAGTATAACTCGAAGAATCTAGACCCTGTGATCAGCAAGTGGATTCTTGACAATTGCAGAAGATTCCAGGGAGCGGGGGAAATACAGGAGTTCTTGGTCAAACGTAAGAGGGAAAACCAACCGAATAATAGGTCCAATATAGACAGGGAAAAAACCCGTCCCTGGAGAACGGGGGAACCGCTTACCGAAAGCGAATTCCGTGAGGTAAGGTATGCCACCCGTATCTGGCTGCTGCAGGAAAGGGTGCCTCTTTCATTCGTCGAAGCCAGAATCTATTTGCGTAATGAAAAATCGGAATCGCCGGAAGACATCGCTGAGAGGTTCGGCCTCACTGTGGAAAAGATTATTGAATCGGAGCCGAAAATACGCAGAAAAGTAACTGATGCAGAGAAAGAACGCGAGATATTTTTCGGTCACGGCCCTATATTCCCCGAAGATCCTCTTCATTGATGTCGAATATCAGGCGCATTTACAGTCCTGAGAACTCCTCGACCATCCTTACCTGTTCCTCAACAGGCAGCATCCCGTCCACCCACAGTACGGGAATATCGATGCACCATCTGCGAAACGTCCTCGATCTTAGGAAACGGGAAACCTTTCGATACTGATGTATCTGATTGAGGATTATGCCGAATTGCTGAAATCAAAAACGATTAAGTCTGCCTTAGTTCGGTTCCGCGAACCGCAGGCGGATGCCGGTACGCACCAATTCGGGACACGGACGTTCCAGGGTGTAGCAGATGACAGATCTGGCGCAGTTCTTTGCAAGTGCAACAATCAATCCCGAATCCATTCCGCCGGAGAAAGCGATTCCCACTTCCTTGCCTTCGCAGGCTTTCCGGACTGCGGATTCGATCGCGTTACCGAGAGCTTCGTATTTCGCCAACTGTATCTTCCCACGTTTCAAGGTTAGACGGGTATCTGTCCAATAATCAGGGAGGATCATTCCAAAGAAAAATCCCAGCTGAGTGATTCTTGATACTCGAATCCTCAGATGGGTAAATCGTTTGGTAAAGTATTTCTAAGTTTCACAGGTCGAGCGCGTCGTCGACCGCCGTGGTGGCTCCCTTTATCTTCCTCGGGTCCGCGTAGAGGTAGTGATTCAGAGTTGTGTCAAGGTGCGAGTGACACATCATCCTGCGGACGATGTCCTGCTCCGCCCCCGCGTCGAACAGGTTGGTGCAGTAGAACCTTCTCAGCGTGTGGCAGGTGGCTTTGATGCTGGTCTTGTCCACGAGGTTCCTCATGCACTGCTCCACGAATCTCACCGACGCATCGGGGCTGTGGGCACGGTAGGGGATGGCTATCAGCGATCCCTTTCCCCTGTCCCCGAATTCGGCGATAATCTTGTCCCTCACGGGAAGGTACTCCTCGATCGCGTTCCTGACCGAACGAGGGACCTCTTTCTCCACGAGCTTTCCTCTGCCATCTGACCTTGAAGTCGGTGAGTTCGACGAACTCGACGGCGACGTCGTCGTATCCGTATCTCCTGCCCACATCCGCGAAAATTCTGGAAGTTTCTCGTCCGACACGGTGCGGTTCTTCTCATTGAGGGTGGAGATAAAAACGTCACCTTCGGCGGTTTTTCTATTCCTCATGGTTTTTCACTTCCTTGAGGATTCCCGTCGTTTCTGCGATTGACTATGCGCTTACTAAGAATTTAATGGTAGGGGAGAGGTCGATCTTTTCATCGAAACAACGATGCCATTGTCGTGAATCCTATATGTATTCCGAAATTGTCGCGGAGTACGGATCTCAATCCCACGTTTATCATTCCGTGGGAAAGGAGATTGGAATCCTCAAGGGAGACCGTGTGGGTCGCCAGTGATATCAGGAACATATTGACCATTCCGGATATCACGATCTCCAGTACGCCTGCGGTCCGGTCGTCGTGCTGCTGAAATGTGATCTTCAGATGCTCGAACATCATATCCTCCAGATACGATCTGTATCTGAACGAGAATTCCCTGTCGCCGTATTCGATTACGAGAGGAATTAGATAGCGTTCATTCTCTGCGAAGAGTTCCTGGAATGCGGGAATGAACTTCTGGAAATCCACATCCTTCCCTCCCGTATTATCGAACAGTTCTTTCAGGAGACGGATCTGTCTTTCCTTGATGGATTCGAGGATTGCATCCACGCTCCTGAAATGATAATAGAAGGTGGATCTATGCACACCTGCGGATGCACACACCTCGTCGATGGTTATCCTCCCCGCATCGCCTTTCTCGTACAGCTCCCAATATGCCTCTTGGATCGCGCGTTCGGTCTTTCCGCTGGCTTTCTCGTATCTTCCCATCGTCTCCCTTCCAAATTAGAACATTATAGACGGTTTTGTTTTAATTCTATATAAATGATATCTTACTAATTTATATAATTGTTTTTGAATTCAATACTGAGGTTTCAAGAATGGCTCTCAAGAATATGTTCGGAAGAAACGACGTCTCCTCCGCCTGCGGCAGCGCATGCGGATCCGGTGACAAGAAAAACTGATTTCATTGCCTCCAAACGGAGGCGTTTATTTTACCATGACCTATTTCGCATTCCAGTGGCACATAACGGAAGCGTGCGATCAGAGATGCAAGCATTGCTACATCTACGCCCTCGGCAGCCATGCAAAGTTCAGAGAGATGTCTTTCAGTGATATGGAGACTGTACTTCAGAACATCAGGGCCTTCTGCAGGAAGGCAGGACGCGAACCGTACCTGTACATAACGGGCGGGGACCCCATCCTCCATCCGCGTTTCTGGGATCTTCTGGAACTGTTGAAAAAGGACAATATGCGTATCGCCATCCTCGGCAATCCATTCCATCTGACCCCCGAAGTGTGCAGACGCATGAGGGAACTCGGGGTCGTGAAATACCAGCTTTCCCTCGACGGTCTTAAGGATACTCACGACAGGATAAGACAACCCGGTTCCTACGATGCGACGATGTCCGCCATACCGATGCTCCGCGATGCCGGGATTGACGTGGCCATAATGTCCACCGTATCCAAGTGGAACGTTTCCGAGATTCCTTCGCTTGTGGACGAGGCGGTGAGGAACAAGGCCGACATATTCGCTTTCGCCCGCTACTGTCCCTCCCTCGCCGACAGGGATACCACGTGTTCCCCGACGGAATACAGGGATATGATGGACAGGTGCTGGAAGAAATATCAGCAATACAAGGATTCGGGGACGACCTTCAATCTCAAGGACCATCTGTGGACGCTCTACCGTCACGAGATAGGGGATTTCGATCCGAAGGATTACCCTGACGACGAATACGTCTATGACGGGTGCAACTGCGGGAATTCCCATCTGACCATCCTTTCCGACGGTTCCGTCTATGCATGCAGGAGGATGGAGAGCAAGGTCGGGAATGCACTTGAAGACGACCTGTACGATCTGTTCACCGGACCGAAGATGGATATGTACAGGGTTTACGAGAACTTCGAAAAATGTTCGAAATGCGAACTCCTTCGTTTCTGCCGCGGATGCCCGGCGGTGGCGAAAGGATACCACGGGGACATGTATGCTCCCGACCCCCAGTGCTGGAAGGTGATTAGCATTGATGATGAAAGCAGTTAAGATAGATGGGATCACCAAGGCGGAAGATGTGGTGCTGACCGACGTACCGGTTCCAGAGGTCGGTTCCGGATGGGTGTTGGTCAGAATATGCGCCTTCGGGATGAATCATTCCGAGAAGATTCTCCGTCTTGAGGAAATCGATGAGGACTATATCGCCAAGCCCGTGATTCCAGGCATCGAATGTGTCGGCGAGATCGCCGATGCATCCGATACGTCCTTCTCCGTAGGGGATAGGGTGATAGCTATGATGGGTGGGATGGGGAGGAGTTTCGACGGCAGTTATGCCGAATACGCCGTTCTTCCCGCTCATCATGTCTTCAAGATAGATTCGGATCTCCCTTGGGACGAGCTCGCGGCCGTACCCGAAACCTATCTGACCGCATGGGGGTCGCTGTTCGAATGCCTCCGCCTGAAAAGGAATGAGACTCTGCTCATCCGCGGTGCAACGTGTGCACTGGGATATGCAGCAATCGATATCGCCAAAGCGATGGGCTGCAAGGTCATAGCCACCACCCACAGAGAAAGCAAGATCCCTCTTCTCGGAAGAGCCGATACCGCAATCCTCGACGATGGTGATCTGGAAGATAAGGTATTAGCAGACAAGGCACTGGATCTCGTTGGTCCGAAGAGTCTGCTGGATACCCTTCGCTGTGTGAGGAAGGGCGGCATAGTATGCGACACCGGCATACTCGGAGGGATCTATTCTCTGAACGGTTTCGACCCCATCAAGGACATACCGAACGGCGTTTACCTTACCGGCTACTTCAGCAATTACCCTACGCAGGGAACGGTGGATTCGATTTTCGCTTTCATCAAAGAACACGGACTCCGTCCGAAGTATGCCGAATGTTATCGTTTCTCAGAGATAAGAGATGCATGCATGGCATTGGATGACGGAAAAGCGAACGGGAAAATTGTCGTAATTCTCTGAATATGTTTCTCTGGGCGATATCTGTTATACTTTCTTCTGTCCAAACGGTGCAGAATGGTATTGTGCATTTTCGGATAGGTCAGATCATGCACAACAACCAAATCGGCTGCCTCGCGCGGCGCGTATATATCTATCTAGGGGCCCCCCCGTTTCCGAGGGGGTTTCCGAGAGGCATCCGTGCATCGGGGGAAAGTTAATGGGGCGGGTCTCCCCGTCCCCGGGGTTTGACCGAAGTTGCACGAAAGGGTGGGTGCAACGTGTATCTTCAGGTGTCGCCGGGTTTGGGCCTGCTGTCGTTCACCCAATTGCCGATGGTGTTCCTTGAAACTCCAAACAATTCTGCGAAATCTTTCACCTGCATGCCGTGCTGCCAACGCAGTTTGATTGCCAGCTCCTTCCCGTACTCCCTGCGGATCTTCTCCGTATCCTGCAACGGTACATCGGAATCCAGCTCACCCGATTGAAGTGCAGCATAGAACTCCTTTATCCCGGAGATCATGTCGTAGCTCGACTTGCCCGAGATATGCCGGACATACTCACGGAACGGGAAATGTCCATTATCGCTAATTTTATAAAACGGGAAAATGCCGATTTGTAGCGTTTCGGAACAATGATTTCCTGAAATCATGTACTTTTGACGGACCGAGTTGCGGCGAGTTCTGCAGCGGTGCGTCTCTTCCTCGGCCTTGAATCCTTGGAGCCCAGAGGACGTCCGCGCCTGCGCGGACCCTCCTGCGGAACGGTCTCCTTCAGACCGTACATGTCCACCATATCCGGTTCGGTGACAGCCCCCGTCCTCACATAGAACTTCATATCCTTGCCTGCGGTCGTGCGGAATTCCCATTCGCCGTCGCCGTTCCTGACCTTCACGCAGTCGCGGAGATCAGAGAGCACGTCCTTGAACGATCTGTTCCTGCAGAAATCGAATTTTGCCAGGTGGTTCCTCAGCCTGGCCGACATGACGGTGGCCAGATAGTTGACGAATTCGCTCCCTATCGCCGTCTCGTCCGATTTCTCCCTGGTGTCATCGATCTCCAGCCCCGTCTTGTGCAGTTTGAAGAGAGGCTCTATGCCCCACCTGTCGTCATAGCAGTCGTAAGCGAAATCGGGCTCTATCTTATGATCGGACTGGAGTATCAGCACCCCGAACCATCTCCGTTCCGCTTCAAGCAGAACGGGGTCAAGCTTGCCCGCGTTTTGTTCCAGGTATTCGCTCTCCATCTCCGCGGCGATTCTCGGATTCTTGAAGGAGTACAGCCAGTACCCCAGCCCCTCGCCATCCTTGCCCTTGGCTTCCGATCTCCTGCAGCTCACCGGGCCGTCGTCGCGCATCATGACCGTATCGAAGGAAAAGCATCCCGACCTCTCCGCCACCAGACGCCCCTTCATCAGCGGGACGAGATAATGAAGGCCCCTGTGCTCCTCGGAAATTCTCCTCATCACCTCGGGTCTGAAACCCCTGTCGGCTACGATGATCCCGTTGTGTATCTTCAGGCTCTTCACGAAATCCTTCACCGCGACGGCATCCGTGACGTTCCCGGGATATACCTTCGAACAGAGCGGCTCCCCTTCCAACGGGCTGTATGCGTACATCGCCAGGTGGTGGCATACTTTGGCGGCCGCCGTCCTGGACGCCTTGGATATCGACAGCCCTTCGCCGTTATCCTGCTTCAGACATCCGTTGATGACGACGAGCTCGTCCTCCGGCACCTTCCCCAGACGGGAGATCATGAAGGCCTCCGTAGTACGGAACTGTTCACCCAGAAGGGTGAACATCTCCGTGACGTGATCCTTGTTCATCGCCACGCCCGGATAGAATTCGGATACGAACGAATGCACGTACCGCGCCCTCAGTTTGCAGTCGGGGATGCCCGGATGGGTCGCCCTGATCAGCGCGGCGCAGTAGATCCATTCCGCATCCGGATAGCTGTAGAACTCGCACAGGTCCTTCAGGATGTCCCTGCACAGTTCGTTAAGGAGATTGGCGACGCCGTATTGCTTGGAATCTATAATCCCGACAGACTTCAGCGCCTTCTCCTGCATGATAGGATGGTACGAGTCGCTGATGTACCCTATCACCTGGTTCTTCCTGTACAGGAGGTTGCCCTTGCCGTCGTATCTGTCGATGCGCGTCCTCACCGCATACCTGCCGGACTGGTACGGTTCCACGACCGTACGGTCCGGCCTCTCCATCTCCCTGATGTCCTTGGGCACCCTCATGTCCTTCGATTATATAATATGGTACATGAATATAAATATATCATTTATAATGTACTATATCGGCATTGAAAACATGCCTCCGGACGAAGAAACCATGGATTATAGTGCCGGAATCCGGATCTGCTGCCCTAAAAATAGAGATTATAGGCCGCTCATGCGGAAAGGATCAGGTCCTCGGACAATGGCCAGATCAAAAAATGCCTCGCTCTGCGAAGGTACATGATTTTAGGAAATCATTGCAGATCGATATACACGATTGTTTTCTCGACTTTTGTATCAGTGCCGAGATCGTCCATTATCTGTTTCATAATTGTAGATTTTCCGCATCTGCGAGCCCCTGTCAGGACCTTGATTATGTCCTTGTCATTGTAAAATGGACGGATTTTAGAAAGGTATTTTTCCCTCCTAAGTTCTTTCATAGATTTGAGTATATAAAGTAAGGATATAAAACTTTCATAATCGAAAAGTTTTATTTTGTTAATTTAAACATTGAATCATAAGAAGTTGCACATCCACCGAAATACTCGTCGCTCCCTTGCCCGGAGAGGATCGTGGTTTCTTCGGCTTCGCGGCACACGCAAAACAATTGGAGGTCGTACGATATGGTGAAAGGGTCGCTTACTTTTGTGGTCACGATGAATTCGCGGATCGTATCCTC
>JAEEGL010843705.1_pt1 | contig 19391 bp, 13 predicted proteins | sample 9134231 | NCBI WGS metagenome assembly JAEEGL01 (sample SAMN16246548, study PRJNA631951) | gut metagenome | biome: gut microbiome; feature: rumen; material: fiber-attached | host: Bos | place: Iran: Karaj | collected 2018-10
CTGTCGATCATCTTGTTCCACTCGCGCTTCTGATCATAGTAGACATGCTCTGCCTCACGAATGGTTCCAAGCATCTCATGAGCATTGTAATTAAGGAACCCAAAGCCGGTTCCGGTGCTCTCAAACTTGTTGTAGGGCTCTACGGTATCGATAAGTCCGCCGGTCTGTCTCACGATCGGAATGGTTCCGTATCTGAGAGCCATCAGCTGTGACAATCCGCAGGGCTCAAAGAGCGATGGCATCAGGAATACATCAGATGCCGCATATATCTTGTGTGACATGGGATCGGAATAGTAAATATTGGCCGATACCTTGTCATGGTACTTCCAGTCGAAGTGTCTGAAGGAGTTCTCGTACTGCTCTGTGCCTGTTCCCAGAACTACCAGCTGGATCGCATCCTGACACAGTTCGTCAAGGACATAATTGATCAGGTCAAAGCCCTTCTGATCAGTAAGTCTTGATACGATACCGATCATCATGATCTTGTCATCTTCCTGGAGGCCCAGCTCTTTCTGCAGTGCTCTCTTGTTCTTGATCTTCTCCTTGCGGAAGTTGATGGCATTGTATTTGTAAGGGATGTGAGGATCCGTCTCGGGATTGAACTCATCGTAGTCAATACCGTTGACAATACCTCTGAGATCGTTTGACCTTGCACGAAGCAGTCCGTCCAGCTCCTCGCCGTAGAACTCGGTCTTGATCTCCTCTGCATATGCCTTACTTACAGTAGTAATGGCATCAGCATAAACTATACCGCCCTTAAGAAGGTTGGCATCCTTATAAAGTCCAAGCTTATCAGGTGTGAAGTAATAGTCAGGAAGTCCGGTTATATCCTGAACCTTCTTGATATCCCACTTGCCCTGGAACTTAAGGTTGTGGATTGTCATTATGGCCTTGATGCCCCTGTAGAATTCACTTCCCTGGAACCTCTCCTTGAGGTAAACGGGAACAAGACCTGTCTGCCAGTCATGACAGTGAATGATATCAGGCCTGAAGTCAATGACAGGAAGAATAGAAAGCGCTGCCTTGGAGAAGAAAGCAAACTTTTCTATCTCAAAGATCACGTCATCGCCATAGGGCTTCATTCCACTAAAATAGAACTCATTGTCAATGAAATAGTACTTGATTCCGTCGACTTCGGCCTTGAAGATACCTACATATTCATTTTTCCAGTGGAAATCCATGTAGAAGTTGGACTGGTACTCCAGCTTGTCCTTCATCTGCTGACTCATACACTTGTAAAGAGGCAGTATTACCCGGACATCAAAGTACCTTCTGTCAATATTCTTGGGAAGTGAACCAACAACATCTGCCAGTCCGCCGGTCTTGATAAATGGTACACCTTCTGAAGCCACAAACAGGATATTTTTCATTATATTATTCATCTCCTTACGATTTGTAGATTGAATAGTGCCTAATAATAGAATACCTTATTTAAGCTTAAGTGACAATGAATATTGTTCCTGAGAAACCTTTACAAGAACATTTTTAGTATCAGCCGTCTGTCCCAGAAGACCAAATTCCTCGGAATACAGCACTATGCCTGCCTTGAGCCGTCCGCCACAGCGCTTTTTTACGGAAAGATCGATAGCTGACATTATGCTCTGCATCACTCTTTCCCTGAGTCCGAAAGTCTCAAGCGCCGAAAGCATTTCATCCACAGTACGGCAATTCATGACAGCCCTGACCTGATTGGAGTTCCCACCCACTAAAGATGTATGAGCTGCAAAAATCTCTCTTCTGCCGTCTGATGCTTTTGAATCAGTGTTCATGATACCTGCCGCCAGTTTGATCAGTTTGCCGGCATTTCCCACCAGCAAAAGATTTTGAACCCCTAGTTCCACAGCCTTGTCTATAGCTTCTCCCGGATAATTGTTACAGAAAATACTGGTCTTAAGATCAAGATGAAGTGTCTCAGCAATTTTCTGTGCACAGAAATCACCTGGGCTGACCAGAATAGATGTCACACCTGCATTGACCTGCCTTATTATCTGATCGTCAATGGCTTTTGTTATGTCTCTTGTGTGCAATTTCTGAAAACGGCCCTGGCTTCCCATGATACCAACGCCTCCTGCAAATGCAGTCTGCCCTGTTGCCTGTTTGGCAGCTATCAGCATTCCCTCGGGGCATGAAACGGTAACCATCAGCAGCTGTGCCCCATCTGAAGCCTCGCATACACCCGCAACTGCATCGAATATCATTCTCCTGCTGTCTTTATCAATGATGGCCTTACCCTTATCTGCACCGATTCCCTCTCCGCCTCTTATGAAAAGATTGCGGAATCTGCTGCCGATAATCACGTTGTCAGCGGCCATGTCATTCATATCCTTAATTCTGGATACAATAACATGAAAAGAAGCCTTCTCTCTGATATCAGGAGCAGCTCCTCCCTCCATGGCCACCACATATTCTGACTGGTCCTTATTGCAGCCTTCTGCTACCCTTTTTGTTGCATATAGCCTGCTTGTTCCGTCGGGATGATAGATCGTCACATTGTCATATCTTATCCTGAAAATAAGATCAGCAGCCGCTGCCCTTGCCGCCGCTGCCACGCATTCTCCGGATGAGATGTGGCCGGATTGCAAGTGCGAAACTGTTCTGTTAATACCGGTGTATCTATCCATGTCAGCCCCTTTACATGAGTATATTGACTATATATCGTAACTATATTATTTATTATTTCGAATTACTTTATGTTTTGTTTATAAACTGTCCATATTTTGTACAAAATTAGACAGTAAGATATACACATATCAGAAGTAACAACTTCTGACTCCCCCAACAAAACTTTTTTCATACCGGGTCGATTGGCTCCCCACTAATCGACCCCTCCTCCCAACAACATGCACCTCTGTAAAAGAGGTGCTTTTCTTTTGCTGTGTTATCAGGCGGGTACTGCCTCTCCATCTGCCTCCTGTACTTCTACGTTTTCTGAGGCTTCAGGAATCTGGCCCTGATCGGTCTTTCTGGGTGCTCTTACGCCAAAGCTGCCCTGATAGCGAAGCTCTTTCAATATCCTCTTCACATTCCTGAGCTCTTTACTGATATCAGAAGCTGATGCACAGATAACTGTAGGCACTCCGCTACTGGAAAACTCAACCTTAAGCCCGGCTTCCTTAAGCGTCTTCATAGCTTTAAGTTTGTCAGTTGTGCTTATCTGATCAAGTTCCTTTTCATCCTTTTTCATATATATTGTACCTCTCCATGTTTATAAGCACAATATAACACACTTTTCCAAAAAGTTCAAACGTTCGTTCTCACAATTTGCACAAATTTATTGTCAATATTTCGTATATTATTTTTCAATAAAAAACATTCAAAATACTGTTAAGTTTTTTATAAAGCCTCCGATATATTAAGTGAGAATTAAATTCTCACTCCCCCCAACAAAACTTTTTTCATACCCGGGCTGTTTAACTCCCCATTAAACAGCCCTCCTCCCAAAAGAAACTTGTGAAAAAAGAAAAAGAAGGTGAATTCGAGTCACCTTCTTTTTTTGTGCTTATCTGTTTACCGTGTAGGCCTTCACAAAGAAATCCTTGTCATCCTGCTTGTTGATGGCCTTGCCATCATCTGATATATAGTAGCTCCTTCCACTAGCTGAATAGCTATTGTGAATATTACCAGTAAGATTATGCCACTCATCATAGTTGGGATTGCTGATGCTGTCATCTGCCTGTTCGAATACAAGTCTCCCGGAAGTAGCGGGCTTTATCAGAATAAGGAACTGATCTCCCTTCGACAATTCCACCGGTTCCTCCAGTTCAAAGGTATGATATCCACCGCTTATGGCTGATATCTTCTGACTTACCGGCGGATCTTCCTGTCCCTCAAAAGATATGCTGTCATCATTATCCACGGGATTGACGTATATGTATATCTCATACTGCTGATACATATCGATGCTCATCAGTCCGATTGCTTTCAGAGTTTCATCTGAAGCTGCCTCATACAGCATTCCGTAGGGATTTGCCGATGTTGAATATGCATAAACGGTATTTAGTGAATCGTCAAGGCAGCTCACAGTATTCGTCAAAAAGCCTGCTGTCTGGTAATTATTATCATACCAGTCAGGATCTCCTTTGGCGGCTGCGTCATAGGCCACCGCATTGCTTACTGCTATTGTCTCATCATAATATGACAGGTAAAAATATCCACCGTTCCCGGAGGATGTACCCCAGCTGTTCTTACATAGCCAAGCACCATTTCCCTCAGGTTTGATCCTGAAGTTGGATGCGTCGTAATCGTCATCCCAACCAATAATAAGCACTTCATGGTTGGGTATCTCAGGAGTAGCGCCATCGTAACTGGCATTTAATGTCTTGCAGTGGTCCTTCCAGTACTTATCGTCAGCTCTTATGCCAATGGTGGCGCCTCCATGTTCCATGATCATCTGCTTTATCATGATCTGGGTAGTAGGTGTCACCGGAAGCTCATTGACGCCCTGCACATGATAACTGCTCGCATAGGCATCCGACGGCTTATTCCCATTATCGCTAAAAATGAACGAACTTCCGTAAAGACTGTTAAAGGCATCGTCTCCATCCTCTTCCACCGGCCCTTTCCATGCGGTCAGAAGGCTGATGCAGAAATCTGTGACACCTCCAACGGATACATAGTTTGTATCATACTGGAATATCCAGGCATTCTCATCATTTTCGGCATTTTCAAGCTGCCTGTAATCATCATCGATAAGGCCTCCGACGGAACCTTCCGCCTTGTGCATGTTGTAATAGGCCATATGTTTTTCTGAAAGATCAATATCTGTACTGCCAATATCGTCGTGATGGATTATAATGTCGCTCTCCACAGCTCCCAAAGTTGAATAAGCCCAGCACAGATACGTATATCCCTGATCTTCAACAGGTGAAACATAGCATTCTCCATTGACATCTCTTCCATCATAACTTGCCGGTATGTCTTTTGCTGAAAAAGACTCAATGTCCACGGGTATTACATCTTCATACTCCTCATTATTGTAAAAAGCACCTATATCGCCCTCTCCCATAGTAACTGCCTCGGGTAGGGAAATCTTTCTGACAACCTGCACATCATCGCACACAGGATTGTTGACATTGCCCTCGATTACTCTGCTTGGCAACATTACTTCATTTGTTTTATCCTTTTCCTGTTGATATACATTGCCTTCTACTCTGCCACTGCCCACCAGGTCAGCTAAATCCTCATCACCTACCAGCCCGCCGTTTTCATCTCTTCTGGTTGGATTGGCCGGAACTGTAGTAACCTGCGGCTTTCTTCCATACAAAAAGAAGGCTGCCCCGATAATGACTAAGATCAAGGCAATTAATATGCAAACCAAAACTTTCTTTTTCACTCTGAATCCTCTTACTTACATTTATTTGATCACGGTGGTATTGAATGATCCGAAGATTGACTGGGAAATGTCCCTGGCAAAGGACTCGTAGTCAATGTAATGTATTCCCTTATTCCATCCGTCTATTACTCTGAGTATGGGATATGTCTTTTCCCCAACTCTCCATATGCTGTATCCAGCCACAACAATTGTGTGATCCTTGTAGAAGCCCCTGGCTATGTTCATGATGACTGGCCTTCCGGCGTCTATCTCCCTGACCACATGTTTCTCAAAACTCCAGATATATACTCCGCGGCATCTGGCTTTGATGCCGTACTGTTTGAAGGCTTCCCTGGTGATTCCCGCGATAAAAAAGGGCATTGTACCTCTCTTGTCGGTGTAGCCGTAAGCCTCTGCAATCTCCTCTACAGCACGATACAGTACATGTATATCCTCCGGTATGGCGCTTAGCCCCAGATGCGTTCTGTAGTAATCCAAGACCCTGGTAACAGCCACAACCGAGCAGTTTCTGGTTCGGCGGCCGCTTATCTGTTCCATGGACTGCTGGTTCATGATTATAGTCCTGCCCCGCTTCACCATATGTCCCTGCTGACCATACCGATCCACCAAATATTTCGATACATTTTTTATCCCGCCATAAGGCTGTTTCATGGGCTACCTCGTAATATTAGAGTATTGGGATCCGGGTCAGAAGGTCTGCTCACGGGGCATCGTCGTCAAAATAAAAAATTATCGCTCATGTTGCCCCGAGCATTCCGTTGAGCCCTGGGCATGAATCACTCGTGCAGAGGCACTCCTGATTCATAGGTCTCAACTTCATGGGGCAAAAATCGCGAAATTTTTTATTTTGCCTCCTTGACCCGTGAGCATACCTTCTGACCCTCACTCATACAATATACATTTATAATACCACCTATGTACTACTTATTCACTTGCAATTTGCGATTTGGTCTAATACAAATTATCAGAAATCTTTCTAATACAACTTGAAAAACATACGGTCAAACGGAATAATGTACTTATGGATAATTCGAGCGACATTAAAATTAACATATCTGAGGCTTCAGGTATTCTTGGCATTTCTGAGGCAACTCTTAGGAATTGGGTTAAGTTGGGGAAGATTGTACCCCTCTCTTTAAAGCCTCTCTCTTTTTCAAAGAACCAGATTCTTGTGACTCATAGAGAGCTGGAGTCTTCTAATCTTTTGAAAAGCCGGCGCAATAAGAGTCGAATAAATTCTAACTTTATTCCCAAATCATATATAGACAACGATTCGATAAATATGCCGGTCATTACAGATCTTGCGGAGACGCTAAAGGGCATGGATGTTCAGGCAATGGAGGTTATCTTCTATTATGCAAAAGAGCTGATGGCGGAAGCAGGGATTGATGGCTCTATTGCGAACACGCTTATAAGCAGGGCTTTTGATGATCAGAATCCACATCACAATGATAATGAAAAAGCATCAAGCAACACGCATATTGCAGATTCTGACTTCTCAACAATCCTTAACGATCATCATCTACACTTTATCCCCGGTGAGGATACTCTTGGTATGCTCTATCTCTCACTACGCCTGATCAGGGAAAAGAAATCTTCCGGGTCATACTATACACCATATTATGTTGTTGACAGAATTATCGAGAATGTCATGGAGACATGTGATAAGAAAGATTCTATTCTTGACCCTTCCTGTGGTACTGGCAACTTCCTCCTGAGGCTTCCAGGCAATTTACCCTTGAACGCCATAAGAGGATTTGATATAGATGAGAACGCGGTGGCCATTGCCCGGATCAATCTGGCGATTAACTACCGAATCAACACTCATAATGAACTTGATGCAATACTCACAAATATCCGCTCCAGGGATTTCCTGATAGCAAAGGAAAAAGACAGCTCCGTAAATCTTGTTGCTGAAAACAATTCCTACGACATCATCCTTGGCAATCCTCCTTGGGGTTATAGTTTTTCTAAAAGTGAGGCTGCTGTTCTTTCAGATATTTTCAATACTTTCAGCGGTGGCAAGACTCCTGAGTCCTTCTCACTATTTATCGAACAGAGCATACAGGTGCTGTCACCTGGTGGAACTTTGTCCTTTCTTCTTCCGGAGACCATTCTTGAAGCTGACATCCACGCTCCAATCAGGAAGTACATCCTGGAAAACGCCAGAGTCACATCACTTTCCTACCTTGGCGACATATTTGACAAAGTCCAGTGCCCATGCATTATTCTTACAGTCACTAAAGGTCTTCCTGGCATCTCGCAAGAAAGCAAGAACAAACTAACGGAAGCTGCACCTGAAAGCCATACGATGATTGCCGGTAATACAGATGACACCTCATATGAAAATATTGAAAACTCAATTTATGTTTCCTTCGAGTCTGCCGAAAAAAAAAGACTGTCTCAGGATAGACATTTCACGGCATCGGCCAACAGGCTCACCGAGGATTCCTTCCACATCCTATGTGACGACCCTGAATACTGTATACTTGAGAAGATTCGCTCCACCGACTGCTTCTCCCTTAAAGACAACGCGAGATTCTGCCTTGGCATTGTCACGGGGTCCAATAAAACCATGCTAAAAGATACTCCGGGCGAAGGTCTTGAACCAATAGTAAAAGGGAAAAGCATAATTAAATACGGTATAACTCAGTCGAACAGCTACATTGCCTTCTCACCGGACAGCTTCCAGCAATGTGCTCCTGAAGAATTCTACCGTCACAAAGAAAAGCTCTTTTACCGTTTTATCGCTGGCGAACCGATAGTTGCCCTTGACCGGAACAGTACTCTCTCCCTTAACAGCGCCAACATCCTGATTCCTGAAGTTCCAGGCTACAGCGCCGCCTACATCATGGCAGTCTTAAACTCCGGTGTCATAAGCTTCTATTATAAAAAGAGCTTCAGGAGCCTAAAAGTACTCAGAAGTGCCATAGAAAGTCTGCCTATTCCCAAATGCAGCAAAGCCATGCAAGATGAAATAACACAGGCAGCCTTAGCCCTTTCTTTTTCAGAGATTGCCGGCGAAACAAAACCAGCAGACTTTAACACACAAAAAGAAATCCTAGACCGTAAAATAACTCATCTATATGGTCTGAGCGAAAATGAATATATACAAATAATCTCTCACAACCTATAAACGCGCATAATTACTAGAAAAATCGTATTTACTTTTACAATTTAAAGTGCTATAGTATTCATCAGCACTGCATAATTATATAGACAGAAACAGCAACAATCAGGAGGAAAAAGAAATGTCTTTTGAATATATACAGAAGCTTCCAACACCGGATGAGATACGCATGGAGTATCCCCTGGGTAAAGAGCTGACAGCCCTCAAGAAAGAACGCGACGCCATGATCACCGACGTGTTCACAGGAAAGAGCGACAAGTTCCTGGTGGTGGTAGGCCCCTGCTCCGCCGACAATGAAGATTCTGTTGTCGACTATGTATCAAGACTGGGTAAACTCAATGACAAAGTAAAAGACAGGCTGATCCTGATCCCAAGGATCTATACCAATAAACCAAGGACCACAGGCGATGGATACAAAGGAATAACTTCCCAGCCCGACCCCGAGGGCGAGACAGATTTCAGGGCAGGTCTCGCAGCCATGAGACATATGCAGATCAGGGCCATCAGAGAATCCGGCCTCACCGCAGCCGATGAGATGCTCTACCCCGAGAACTGGGGATATGTGGCAGACATCCTCTCCTACGTAGCCATCGGAGCCCGCTCCGTAGAGGATCAGGAGCACCGCATGACCGCCAGCGGCTTCGACGTTCCCGCCGGAATGAAGAACCCCACCAGCGGAACCCTCAATGTTATGCTCAACTCCGTGTATGCCGCTCAGAAGCCACACACCTTTGTATACAGAGGTTATGAAGTAAGGACCAACGGCAACCCTCTGGCCCACTGCGTACTGAGAGGCTCTAACAACAAACACGGACAGTCACTGCCCAACTACCACTACGAAGACCTGAGCCTTCTTATGAAGCTCTACGAGCAGCGCGAGATCATCAATCCGGCTGCCATCATAGATGCCAACCACAACAATTCAAATAAGCAGTTCAAGGAACAGATACGAATCGTAAAAGAAGTCCTTCACTCAAGGACCCTCAACCCCGACATCAAAAAGCTTGTCAAGGGCGTCATGATCGAGAGCTACATTGAGGAAGGCTGTCAGAAAATCGGCGAGGGTATCTACGGCAAATCCATCACAGATCCCTGCCTTGGCTGGGAGGATACAGAAAGACTCCTCCTGGAGATGGCCGAACAGGTTTAATTGCGAATACGGGCCCATTCAAATGGGTCCTTATTTTTTTTGCTCTTTTTGATATAACGAGATGCGTTGTTGCTCTCAGAGTACCCCAAAAGCTCCTGCAACGCAGACAGATCCGCCCCATTGTCAACTAAATGCACAGCAAAAGAATGCCTCAGTGAAAAAGGAGTTACATCAGACCTTATACCAGCCTTTTTAACATAAGTTTTGATCAGCTTCCACAACCCTTGACGACTTAACGAAGTCCCACTGCAGTTAAGGAAAAGCACCTCTGAGTCCTCTGCCCCATCAAGAAGCTGGCTCCTGCCATCCAAAAGGTAAGCATTAAGAGCCTCTTTCGCTTTTTTTCCATAGGGAACAAGCCTCTCACCGGATTCTATCCTGCCATTTTCAAGACGCAAACACGAAAGAGCCAGATCCACATTTGATAGTTCAAGGTTTATGATCTCAGATGTCTTAAGCCCAGTGGCATACATAAGCTCAAGTATTGCTCTATCCCTCTTTCCCTTGGCGTCATCTCCAAAATCCTGAGACAGCAGATTCTCAATCTCGACAGTCGACAGTATCCTGATATCACTCTTCTGAACCTTTGGACTCTTCAGCCGTTCTGCAGGATTATCCTCAATATTACCGTTTTCTAAGAGATAGCGAAAAAATGTCTTGATTGAGGTATTGTGCCTTGTTATGGTAGCCGGTGCAAAATTCTCATCCGCCAGCTCAGCGGCATAATCAAAAATACAGTCCTCCGTCACCTTCGATGCATCCATGATTCCTCTGTCCTCCAGATATACAGAGAGCCTCACAAGGTCCCTCTTATAGGACGCCACGGTATTCTCAGAAGTCTTTTTCACGTTCTTTAAATAATCTATAAATTCATCAATCTGATTCTGTATCATCATGGATCACTCCGGTTTTTTAGTATCAAAAGAAACCACTGCAAGCAGCGGGAATGCAAGCACATAGGCGTAGCCATATCTGAAGTCCACCACAGGCGCTGCAATGAGCAGCGTCAACACAAGCATAAACATAAGTATATGTGGAAGAACATTTCTCCTTTTCCTGACAGCCAATATCAAAGCCGCCAGAAGTCCCCAGCAGTAGGCTCCGATTGAAAAAAGCATGCCATAAAGAGGCATAAAGTCAGAGAGCTTTATCAGTATCTCTTTTACCTTAATAAATTTACCGCCTATGATTGGCCTAGGGTATAGTCCCAGGTCATTGCCCATTATGCCATCAGCATCCGCAACTTTGTAAGCCACGTCGGGATATATATATCCTCCCTCAAGATCATACCAGGCCTTGATATATTCTATGGGATTCTTAAGCCCAAGTCTAACCCAAAGCCCAAGATAAGCAGCCTTATTATCTTCCAGATGTTTAGGATTACCTGCCCTTACCAGTTCCTTAATATTGTCAGCATATCCGCCGACATACAGCTCCTTGATATAGGTTCTGTCTATAACTTCATCTATCAACGCAAGATCACTTTCAGAAATCTCCTTGTCATCAACAATCACCCTTGCAACCTGCTGCAGTGGCAGAGACAATGACTCCACAAAATCAGGTCCCGTTACTCCCATTGCTCCAAACACAGGTCCCTTCACCAGTACCACAAGTGCAATTGTCAAAAGAGCTGTCACCACCGCTTCCTTCAGCCTCGCCCTGAAGCAATAAATGAATGCCGGAACAAATACAATAAATGCGTACCATGCATTTGATCTAAACAGACAGAACAATACACCCAGCACACCAAAGATGACAAAATCGGCTGTCGTTACTGACATTGCTCCTCTTCTGCTCATATTGATGATGTGGCACACAAGAAGAATCGATATTCCTGCAAAAGGTACATCTTTCCACACTGTAACAGCAAATACTGCATTTATCGGAAGCAAAGCCAGAAAAGCCATTATAGCTGCCACTATCCGCATGTCCTCTCGTCCCATGACAAGAACGATCTCCTTGATCAGCACTCCGCTACATATGCACATAAAAATCATCTGAGCCAGAGTGTAAAAAGAGATTGCACTGACCGGATCACCAGTCACCAGCATGCCAAGCTCATAGAAGAGCTTTATCATCAGAGTGTGTACCAGGGGATGATGATTGGAATATGGCAAAACGCCCACGATCTGCTGATACTGTACAATGGAATCCGCCGTCATTATACCGGGATACTCATACAGAAAATACGGAAGGTAACACACGAAGCAAAGAGCTGCAGTCAGAAACGACAGGCTGCCAATCTCTTTTTTATCCGGAAGTTCTTTTATCCAGTTGATTACGGATCCATCCGTTCCCTTAAGGCTACCGTTTTTCACAAAGTCATTTTTCTTTATCAAAAGAAATACTGCCCTGGCTGCCAGGTCTGCCATTAGAAAATAACCAAAAAGCAAAATCCCAAAGGTCATTATCCTGAACAGTGAATTGGTAAATTCAGCCGACGCCGCAGGGTATATCAGTTTGGCAAGTACGGCTCCGGCCACAAGTCCTACAGCTGCCGGCAGCACCAAATACAGCCATCTTGCCTTGCCGCGGTATTCATAACTTCTTACATACAGTGCCCCTGCATAGATGCACAGAAAAAGAACTACCGTAAGTGGATTTCTTACGGTAATTCCGCTACTGCTCTGTATGGCCCAACAGCCAAAGAAAGCTGTCAGAAGGTCTGTTAGCTTACCTGTGATCCGGTGTTTATCCAAAACTCAGACACCCTCGCTGTCCATTATTTTTTTCAGGTTTTCATACACAGGAAGGCAGTCAAAGGTTGCAAAGTAGTCTCTCTCTGTCTCTGCCCTTCTAATGCATTCTACAGAGCCATCCTCTTTAAGCAGAAGCTCTGCACTCTTCAGCTTGCCGTTGTAGTTGTAGCCCATGGAGAATCCATGTGCACCGGCGTCATGTATAAAGAGATAGTCTCCCATATCGATCTTAGGAAGATTCCTCTCTATTGCAAATTTATCGTTGTTCTCACAAAGAGAACCGGTAACGTCATAAACATGATCAAGAGGAGCATCCTCTTTTCCCAAAACAGTTATGTGATGATAAGCACCATACATAGCCGGTCTCATCAGGTTAACTGCGCAGGCATCAACGCCTATGTATTCCTTATAGATGTGCTTCTCATGAATTGCCTTGGTCACAAGAGCTCCGTAAGGTGCCATCATGAATCTGCCCATCTCTGTGTAGATAGCGACATCTCCCATTCCTGCAGGGACAAGAACTCTGTCATATTCAGCCTTTACGCCGGCTCCGATAGCTCTAATGTCGTTGCCCTGCTGATCCGGAAGGTAAGGAATTCCTACTCCTCCCGAGAGGTTGATGAAGTCAATGTGGGCACCTGTCTTTTCCTGAAGCTCTACTGCCAGCTCAAAAAGCTGACCAGCCAGCAGAGGATAATACTCATTTGAAACTGTATTGCTGGCAAGGAAGGCATGAATACCAAAGCTTTTGGCTCCCTTGTCCTTAAGGATCTTAAAGGCGTCAAAGAGCTGATCCCTGGTCATGCCGTACTTGGAGTCGCCTGGGTTGTCCATTATGCCGTTACTCATCTGGAATACTCCGCCCGGGTTGTACCTGCATGAAATGGTCTCAGGTATCTTACCAATGGTCTCCTCAAGAAAGTCAATGTGAGTGAAATCGTCAAGATTGATGATAGCCCCAAGTTTATCTGCATAAGCAAACTCCTCCGCAGGAGTGTCATTGGAGGAAAACATAATATCGCTTCCCTTGGCGTTCACTGCGCTGCTGAGCATAAGCTCCGTCATGGATGAACAGTCAAAGCCGCAGCCCTGCGCCATAAGTATCTCCATGAGTTTCGGGTTTGGAGTCGCCTTGACAGCAAAGTACTCGCGGAATCCCTTGTTCCAGGAAAACGCCTCATGCACAGCTTTGGCGTTCTCAACGATTCCCTTTTCATCGTAGAGATAAAAGGGTGTGGGATAAGTCTGTGTTATCTTCTCCACCTGGTCTTTTGTTACGAAAGCTTTTTTCATAGTTCTCCTCCTAACTGTGTATATCATATCAAGTTCCGACCGGGCTCATACATCTACCCTGTGCCTTATTGTGCCGAAACTATATATTCTCTATCTGCCAGTCGATGGGCTCAATCCCGTTCTTTTCAAGAAAAGCATTGGCCTGACTGAAGTGTCTGCAGCCAAAGAAACCTCTGTAAGCAGACAAAGGGCTCGGATGCGGAGCCTTAAGCACCAGCTGCTTCGGGTTGTCCAACATACTCTCCTTCATCTGGGCCGGACGCCCCCAAAGCATATAGACCACGGGTCTGTCCTGTTTGTTTACGGCCTTTATGATTGCATCTGTAAAATTCTCCCAGCCCTTACCCTGATGGGAATTGGCAGCGTGAGCTCTTACGGTCAGTACAGTGTTCAGCATCAGTACTCCCTGATCAGCCCACTTCTTGAGATATCCGTTGTTCGGGATATAGCACCCCAGGTCATCCTGAAGTTCCTTGTATATATTCACCAGGGACGGCGGCGTGTCTGCCTTGCCCGGAAGCACCGAGAACGAAAGGCCATGAGCCTGACCCGGCTCGTGATAAGGATCCTGCCCCAATATCACCACCTTCACATTATGAAGCGGAGTATAGTGCAGAGCATTAAAAATGTCATCAGATGGTGGGTAGATCACATTTGTGCTGTACTCATTTTTGACAAACGTATATAGCTTACGGTAATAATCTTTTTTAAACTCTTCTCCCACAGCATCCAGCCAGTCGCCGGTTATCATGCCCATCTTACTGCTACTCCTCTCTCCCTGAGATATTTCTTGACCTGACTTATCTCAAGCTCTTTATAATGGAAAAGAGATGCAGCCAGTGCGGCGTCAGCACCGCCTTCAGTCAGCGCATCATAAAAATGAGACAGCTCTCCTGCGCCGCCTGATGCGATAACAGGTACCGGCACAGCATCAGCAACTGCTCTGGTGAGTTCTATGTCATAGCCTGCCTTGGTACCGTCGCAGTCCATACTGGTCAGAAGTATTTCGCCTGCACCAAGTTCCACACCTTTTTTTGCCCACTCAACAGCGTCAATTCCCATATCTATCCTGCCGCCGTGCTTATATATATTCCAGCCGCTTCCATTCTCACGCCTCTTGGCATCTATGGCAAGGACGACGCACTGGCTTCCGAATTTATCAGCAGCTTCAGAGATCAGCTCAGGCCTGTCTATGGCAGCGGAATTAACCGATACCTTGTCCGCACCTTCTCTTAAGATTGCCCTGACATCATCAACAGTCCTAATACCTCCACCCACTGTAAACGGGATAAAGACCTTTTTAGCCACCTCCCTGACCATGTCGGCCACAGTGGCTCTCCTCTCATTGGAGGCTGTTATATCAAGAAATACCAGCTCGTCAGCCCCCGCCTTGGAATACGCCTCTCCTACAGCCACCGGGTCTCCGGCATCCCTTAAGTTTACGAAATTTATACCCTTTACAACCCTGCCGTTATTGACGTCCAGACAGGGTATTATCCTCTTTGTCAGCATACACTCCCTCCTGTTTATACCTCAAGGAAATTCTTCAGTATCTGCATTCCCACCTCAGAGCTCTTTTCCGGATGGAACTGGCAGGCAAATACATTTCCCGATTCAACGGAAGCGTCTATGGAAACACCGTAATCTGTTGTAGCTGTGACAATATTTCTGTCAGCTGCCTGCAGATAGAAGGAATGAACAAAATAAACAAACGGTTCGCCCTCAATTCCCTTAAAGAGTCTGCCCTCTCTTGGGAAATTCAGGCAATTCCATCCGATCTGAGGGATCTTGTAGCTGTTTCCATCTGCATCTTTTGCGGGGATCTGCTTGATCTCACCACGCAAAATGCCCAGACCTGTAACTCCATCTGATTCGTCACTTCGATCAAATAAGAGCTGCAGGCCCAGGCATATTCCTAAAAAGGGCACTTCCTTTTTTACTACTTCATTAATTGTATCTTCGAGGCCAAATTCCCTGATGCGGCCCATGGCGTCCCCAAATGCGCCAACACCGGGCAGAACTACGTGGTCAGCCCTGAAGATCTCGGACGGATCTCTTGTAACTGCAGTCTCCTGTCCCAGGTACTCAAAAGCCTTCTCCACACTTCTGATATTTCCGGCATCATAGTCTATGATCGCTATCAAACAGCATCTCCTCCTTCCAGCGGTATCGATGCCACAAAAGCGGTCAGGACTCCAGTGTACCCACAATTTCCATGAGCCTTATGGTGTAATCTCTGTCCTTCTTGATAGAGTTGATCTCGACTATGTCTGCTTCCGACAGGCCATAGTTTTGTGAAAGCACCGATATTATACTATCGTACACGGTATTCACTTCAATTTCAACACTATACTTCTGCGCTTCGTTAATGAGGGCATCCTGATTGCGCATTGCCATCAGCAGCATATCAAGAGCTTCTTCCTTCATATTCATGGCAGAATAGTTCTCGTAGCCGTCCAGATATCTCTGGGCCCAGGCCAGAACTCTTGACTGTTCATACATCAGACTCTGGTCTTCATCAAGTTTCTTACCGTAAAGAAGCTTGTAAGCTGTCGTGTATTCCCTGTGGTTATATGCAGCATTGGCACTTTGGGATGCAATCCTGTCAGGCAGTACCAGTGATGGAATAAGAACCAGTATTCCAAGGGAAGCCGCAAATATTCCGGACAGAGCAATCTTCTTAGGCGAAATTGCCTTCTCAGGAGCACCGGGATCCTTAGGAGGCTTTGGTTTCTTCTCCTTTTTGGGCTTTTCTTTCTTTGGCTTTTTCTCCTTCGGCGGTTTTTCTTTCTTGGGCTTCTTTTCCTTGGCCTTCTTCTCTTTCTTCTGCTTCTTTTTCTTGCCCTTTCCGCCTCCGTCCTCACCAAGTTCGTCCAAAACCTGCTGATTTTCAGCTGTCAGGCTGGCCAGTTCTTTCTCCGGCTCCTCATCTTCCTTTACAAGAGCCGCCAAAAGTCTTGCAAAAAAGCCCTTCTTTTTCTTCTTTTTGCCGTCTCCATCGTCTCCGTCATCCCCTGAGCCACCGGCGGACGAACCTCCTCCACCTCCACGTGGTCTCTCAGGGATAGAAGCCAGCTCATCAAGAGATGGTTCCGGATCTCCAAGATCGTCAAATCCGTTCTCTGTCAGGGCACCCAATATATCCTCCTTGGGAATCTCGGATTCATCGGCGTGTCCCGACTCTATATCTTTATCAATAGTACTCTCAATATCCTCGATCTCATCGTTGGCAAGGCTGTTCATCAGAGCGTCCAGATCCTGCATGGACATCTCTTCACCTTCACCTGTATCCTGAGCGGGAGCCTCTTCTGCTGCAGCGACTTCTGCAACCTCTCCTTCAGTGGAGTTGTCATTATTCTCATCTACACTAATAAGATCGTCCAGACTTGCCTCAAGGTCGCCCAGATTGAACTCATCTTCACCGGAAGCTCCAACAGACGCATCAGATGTTGCAGCGGTCTCTTCCTGCGCACCTTCCGGAGGCATCTCAACTTCAGGCTCCAGCAAAGCACCAAGATCTGCACCCATATCAATGTCCAGATCAGCTCCCATAGCAGCATCTGAATCAGCGCCTGCATCGGCAGCGCCATCCGTACCGGGTTCATCTCCTGAATCTTTAGCATCCCCAATGACTCCATCCATTGAAAGATCATCCAGTCCCAGGGCGCCCAGATCAAAACCATCCAGTGTTGCCTCAAGATCATCCAGTGGCATATCTTCTGCAGAGCCCGCTTCACCGGATGTTGCCTCGCCAGCATCTGAACCAGCAGCTTCTGATGGAATACCAGATTCACTGATCGCCGGTTCTTCTCCGCCTCCTTTGCCCAGACTAAGATCTCCGTCAAAAGAATAGTCCAGATCCTCAAGGGAAATATTATCAAGATCAATGTCATCCAAATCTGAAAGATTGGCTGATGCCTTATCCGCTACTTCACCGGATGAAGTCTCTTTCTCATATGCCTCCTCCAAGGCATCACCCGCAGCAGGCTCTGTGCCAGAAGCAGAGTTTATCAGGTCCTCTCCCTCTTCCTTCATATTGTCGAGGACATCTCTTAAGCTGTCTTCTACTGAGCCTTCATCTGACTGCATAAGCGAGTCATCCGGCATATCGTCAAGAAGGTCCGTCAATATCTGCTCAGGCGTCTCATTGGCATCCGAGTTTAAGTCCCGATAAGTCTGTGAGTCATTTCCCTCCGGAAGCGAAACCTCCGGAGCCATCTCTAAAAGAGCGTCATCACCATCCTCAAGGTCAACTATGGGAGCATGCTGCTCAGGTAAATCCGACTGACCTTCACCTCCCGGAATCGGTATATTGTCAAATTTGCCGCTTCTGATCTCGGCATCAAGCCTCTCAGCATCGGCAATAGCCTCATCAAGAGCTATCTCCTCAGGATCACGTACATCCATGGCAGATGGAGCGCCACCTACGGTAAACTTCGGAATCCTGGAATCTGTAGGCCTTGATATACTGTCCAGCAGGTCTGAAAGACTGTCATCAACCAGCTCATCCCTGTCAAGCCTGTCCAGAATGCTGCCTATATCATTTAAATCCTCATTGCCATTTGAATTATTTACAAGCGCGCCAATATCCCCTGATCCGCTACTTCCTACCGGACCAGAGGCAGTGCCTTTACCCGACATTCTGCTCAGTGCAGACATGGGGTTCGAAGTATTTGAATTGCGAGCGGAGCTAAGCAAACTGTCGAGATATTCCTCGTCATTTGACTTCATAGACCTTCACTCTCCTGCAAAATATAGTCTCGAAAACTCTTCTTATTATATTTTACTATATTTTGTGCATTTTGGGTTAAATTATAGCTTTTTTCCCAAACATTTAGTATTTTTGTGAAAAAAATACTCCCTTTACTGCCGAAGTCTCTGAAAACTGCTTCTGAAACTTAAGGCGCAAAGGGAGGTTTAGTCAATCAGTATCAGCCGGCTGCTGATGCATTTACAAGTTCATCTATTACAGAAACAAGATTACCGATCTCAGGCTTGGAGAGCTGTCTGTCAGCTCCAAGGGATTCTCCCTTTCTCCTCATCTCCTCATTTACCAGGGATGAGAAAATGATCAGCGGTATATCTTTTGTAGCATCGTCGCTCTTGATGAGCTTGGTGAGCCTGTGGCCGTCCATGATAGGCATCTCAATATCGGTGATGATGCACTTGATCTTATCAAGTTCGTTTCTGTCCTTGCAGGCCTTGATATAGTCATAAGCCAGCTTGCCATTCTCGAAATGTCTTACATTGTTGTAACCGGCCTTGTTGAGGGAGTCAACGATAAGCTTGTTAAGAAGCTGTGAATCCTCTGCAAGTACGATAGGCACTTCATTTCTGGGACGTGTTCCGATATCGGCGAGCGCATCCATGTTAAGTCCTGTATTAGGATTGATGTCAGATACGATCTTCTCAAAGTCAAGAATAATTATAAGCTGATTCTCAAACTTGATGATACCTGTCGATATACTCTCCTCAGCCTTGGAAATTGTTGCATTGGGCTTGATGATATCTGCCCAGGAAACCCTGTGGATACCAACTACGGAATCAACATGGAAAGCAATATCCAGCTTGTTGAAGTTAGTGATTATAAATAATCCTCCGGCCTTGGATGCGCCGCGCTGCAGACAGTTGCGCAGGTCTATGGCTGTGATCATCGTATCACGTGGCATAAATATACCTTCGATACTTGGATGTGCATTGGGCACAGGCGTCACTTCCTGATACACAATAATTTCCTTGATCTTGGCAACATTGATACCATAGCAGTGGTCATCAATCTTAAACTCA
>JAEEGL011083611.1_pt1 | contig 19391 bp, 14 predicted proteins | sample 9134231 | NCBI WGS metagenome assembly JAEEGL01 (sample SAMN16246548, study PRJNA631951) | gut metagenome | biome: gut microbiome; feature: rumen; material: fiber-attached | host: Bos | place: Iran: Karaj | collected 2018-10
AACACGACCGCGACATGATGGAGGCCGCCGACTACATTGTAGATATCGGACCGGCGGCGGGTATCCACGGCGGCGAGATCGTGGGAGAAGGCACCTACAAGGAGATGCTCAAGAAAAACACGCTGACCGCCCAGTACCTGAACGGCAAGAAAAGCATCAAGGTACCGGCCACCCGTCGCGAAGGCAACGGCAAGGAGCTGACGCTCATCGGTGCTCGCGGCAACAACCTTAAAGATGTGTCGGTCACCTTCCCATTGGGTACATTTATTTGTGTGACAGGAGTTTCTGGCAGCGGAAAATCCTCCCTCATCAACGAAACCCTCTATCCGATTCTCAACCACCATTTCTTCCGCGCCGAGAAAAAACCTCTTGAATACACCGAAATCATCGGCATAGGCAACCTCGACAAAGTTATCGAAATCAACCAGCAGCCCATCGGCCGTACCCCACGTTCCAACCCTGTGACCTATATCGGCGTGTTCGACCAGATACGGCAGTTATACGCCAGTCTGCCTGAGGCCAAGATCCGTGGCTACAAACCCGGCCGTTTCTCCTTCAACGTCACCGGCGGACGGTGCGAGGAGTGCCGCGGCGGCGGCGTGAAAGCCATCGAGATGAACTTCCTGCCCGACGTGTACGTCACCTGCGACGCCTGCGGCGGCAAACGCTACAACGACGAGACCCTCGAGGTGCGCTACAAAGGGAAGTCCATCAACGATGTGTTGGAGATGGACATCGAGACGGCCGTCACCTTCTTTGAAAATATCCCTATGATTGCCAGCAAGTTGCAAACGCTCTGCGATGTCGGTTTGGGCTACATCAAGATGGGACAACCCTCTCCTACCCTGTCGGGCGGCGAGGCGCAGCGCATCAAGTTGGCGGCAGAACTCTCCAAGAAAGACACCGGCAACACTTTCTACATCCTCGACGAGCCCACCACCGGCTTGCATTTCGAGGACATCTACGTGCTGCTGGAGGTGCTCAACAAACTGGTGGAGAAGGGCAACACGGTGCTGGTCATCGAGCACAACATGGATGTGATCAAGATGGCCGACTGGATCATTGACCTCGGACCGGAAGGCGGTCGCTCGGGCGGTGAAATCATTGCAGAAGGCACACCCGAAGAGGTAGCGAAGAGCGGAAAAGGCCACACCGCCCAATTCCTAAAAGCCGAATTGAAAAGAAAGTAATTGATTATATTTAACGCCTTGCCAATCGGCGGCGCAACTGCGTATCATCCAAATAATAAACGGTATCAATCGTGCTGGCGAAACCGCACCAGTTGCCAATCACATTCTCGCCTTTGATATTGCACGGCACGGGCGCCGGACTCATGAACGGGTTCTGTCCGACCGAAATGGCATACGTCATGGCCGACCAATACTGGAAGCCGTCGTAATCGATGAGGGAAGTCTTCATGTAGATGGTGTCGCCTTTCCGGTAGGTCACACGGTAAAACTCGTCCTTCTCCTCATCGGTCATCGTGCTTTCGAACAAGGAAGAGGGGTTGGCGCGCAGAATCTCGTAGTTGACCGTTTGTCCGTTGAAGGTGGCATCGTCGAAGGCCACGGGGAAGCTGGTCACCCAGAGGCGGTCGTGGAGCCGCTTGCCATGTACCTTGATCTGGAACATGTAATAGTCGTGGGTGGCGGGATTGTCGGTAAGTTGGATGCGGGTAGTGGGGGTGGTGTCCTGCTCGTTGGCGAAGGCCAACCATAACGAGTCGAGGTGGAAAGGTTCGAGGATGGTGGTGGAAGAGGTAAACACTGTATCGCCGATTTCCACCCGGAGGTCGTACCGCTTGCCTGGCTCCCCGATAATGTTGCGGCCCACATAGGCCAGATAGACGGGCGAATCCTCGCAGAGGGTGAATTGCAATTGTTCGCTCACGCCATCGCACGAAACGGTGACCACGGCATCCTTGATAAACACATCATTCATCAAAGTTTGCAAATCAATGTGGTCGAAATAGGGAACGCTGCGGCTCACAATCACCATGGCGGGCGAGCCGTTCTCGATACGCCCCTCAATGACAATTTTCCGATCATAATCGGGAATATCCACCTCTATCTCCTTCTGACAAGAAGAGAGAAAAACGGATACTAATCCAATGATTATCAATAAGATATTACGCAATATGAAAGACATTATTGAATCATGAATAACGTTGGCAAAATTACGCATAAATTTGAAACTCACAATAGCTTGTGGCTTCAGAATATTTCTTGAATTAAATCAAAATATTGTGAACTCAACAGCTTAGCACGCTTCCATCACCCTATCATCGTATCACTGTCAGAGTGCTGTGATACTCCAATGCCCGCACAAAGCCAATATAATGGAAGGTGTAGTAATATACTCCATCGGAATTGTGTGCGGCCGTAAAGCCTGTCTCGGCATTGTAAAGCACCCCGTCTTTGATGTAGGTGCGGTAGTTCTCCATCTCAAACACCTTCTGCCCCCAACGGTCGTAGATGGTCAGCACATTATCCAGTTCAGGGTTCAGGTTTACGATGGCGAACACATCGTTCACTCCATCACCATTAGGGGTGATGACGTTAGGGAATTCCAAATCGGCATCCACATACACATTGTGAGAAACCGCGCTCTCACATCCATACAATCCTGTAACAGTGAGCGTTACCGGAAAATCGCCCCAATTACCATACGTATGCGAAGCTCCATCCACATCACTATCGGCCTCCTCTCCGTCACCAAACTCCCAATGCCAAGTAAAAGTCTCCCCAGGGTAAATGTCCGACAAATCGGTCAGGTTAATAAACTGTACGGGATTCCCATCCGACAGCATAATGCGCTCTGGATTTGACACAAAATCGACTTGCGGTTTGCTATAGATGACAACATGAAGCGTCACCGTGCTGTCGCAGCCATATACGTTCTGCAAATTCTGTACGAAATCAACGTCACCAGCGTGAGCCACATCTTCATCGCTCAATGAAAAATTATGTTGCTGATAGGTCTCGTATTGACAGATGGTATCGTGAAAAACGGTTTCACTTGTTGGTAAAATATTGGCGATCAACGTAAATACACTGTCACAACCGCTACTACTTGCGCCTTCATAAATGAAAGTATGCTCGCCCAATTCCATCGTGTCGGCGGAGAAAAGAAAATTGTACTGCGCAAAGTAGTCGTTTTTGCACACATCCTCTGTGACATGGAGGTCATAAACGGGGTTGACGATAAGGTTGAGATTTTCGGTACTGTCGCAGCCGTACTGGTTGGTGAAGACCTGCTGGGCCTGGTTCATCCCTATAGTCAGCTCGTTAGCGGCCAACTGGAAGTTGAAGCCGTCAAAATCTTCTCCCTCGCAGATGGCTGTGTCGTGGGTAAAGATCTCGCTAGGAAGTATGGTGAGGTAAAGCGTCACAGCACTATCGCATTGGTTGATAGAAGGATACGAATCATGAAGAGCCTGTGTGCCAATAGTGGAAGTCTGTGCGGAGGTGGCTGTAAAGCCGTAGCCCGAGTATGGTTCCCGTTGGCAGATAGTGTCGTAGAAGTAGTGGTCGTAATTGGGGTTGACGGTGATGGTAAAATGGGCTGTGGCAGAGCAGCCGTTGGTATCGGTGAAGGTGTAGTCCATCGGATATATGGCAGCAGAATCGTGGAAGAAGAAAGTGTGGTTGGCATCCACCCAGCCACCCTCATACACACCGCCGGCAGGAACTCCTGACAGAACGATGGAGGAGTCATTCAGGCACTCTATATAGTCAGGGTGAGAAACTGGCGGCTCATAGTCCACGATGGTGACCTCCCCCACGACGGTAAGGTTGTCGGCATCGGTAACGGTCACATAGTAGGTGCCGGCACAGAGGCCGAAAGCGGTGTCGGTAATCTGCTGGGAGTCATCGCTCCAGAGATAGGTATAGGGCGGTGTGCCACCACTTGGGGTAGCCACAGCGATGGCGGCGCAAAAGATAACTGGGGGGTCGATGCAGACATCATTGCAAGTGGCGTAAGTGGGCGTGCTGCCCGTACTCTGCCAGTTGCCTCCATCGGGGATGCGGCGGAACGAATTGCCCAAATAGCTCTGCGGGTTCAGCGACGTGATGTATGTTTTACGGCTGGCCGGAATCTGGTCATAAGAAGGGAGGGTGCCCGAAAAACCGCAGTCGTTGGTGACGGGCGTGCAGGGGTAGCACGACATGCAGCTGTTGGTCTGACTGCACCAGCTAATGGCATCCTGCGGCACGCCATTAGCGTCGTAGAAGGCGAACCACCCACCGGCGTTAGGAAACCACAGACGGCCGCCGCCGGCATCAAGGCAGTAGCGGTCATCAATCACCACCTCCACCACATTGCCACCATTCTGTACCAGGAGGCTGTCGGGCACGGCGGCGGCACGACTGCCACGCACCATACAGAACCCTTGTGGCGGCACCACCGTTCCAGCCGGCAAGGCGAATCCACCACCCCAGTTGCCAGACTGGTTGGTGTTATCATAGGCATTGTTCCCCAAAAAATAGCACGAAATATCCACAGAATCACACTTATGAGGGTTGTAGAGTTCTATCCACTCGCCTTCACCACTGGTATGATACTGACTCCCCACCATCGAACCATCATACGACGATGGCGACAGCATCACCTCGTTGATGAGGATGGTAGGGCCATTGTAGTAGCACCCCTGCCCGATACAGTCAGTGTTGATGGTACCCGTAACATTGACAGTAAGCGGCGACTGGGCTTGTGCCATCGCAACAACCAACAAAACCAATATGAAAGGAAGCAGTTTTTTCATCAGAATTCCTTTCGGGATTTTTAATTTTGCAAAACTACTGAAAAAATTCAATACTTTGCAAAAAAATCTCAAAAAAAATTCACTCTTTACATTCTCATCCACCGTATCAGCTCTCTCCAGGTAACTTTCTTACCATAAAGAAGCAGTCCTACCCTATAGATTTTAGCGGCAAATTTAACACAGAGCAGGAAGGTCAGCAGCAAGATTCCGCCAGACAACAACAGTTCCCAGAGGGGGACACCCGATGGGATGCGGTACAGCATTGCGATAGGGGAAGTAAACGGAATGAACGACAGCCAGCGTATAAGCTCGTGTTGCGGCGATATGCCACTGGCAATAACAATCAGCGAAGCAATAAGTGGGATGCTGATAGGCAGCACCAGCTGCTGCGAATCGGTCTCGTTGTCGGTGGCCGAACCGACCCCCGCAAAAAGGGATGCGTACATCAGATAGCCGATGATGAAGTAAAAAAGAAAGCAGAAAATGAGTGTGCTGAAGGGGAAGGAATAGAAAGTTGAGATATTGGTGAAGACATCACTGTTGGTGGCCACAGTGGCCCCTGCGAAACCACCCCCGTTTTGCGAAAGCAGCTCTGCAGTGGAATTGTCGGAGAACACCTGCGGAGCCACACTGCCCACCACAAAAATCATAAGGACAATGAGGGTAATCTGAGCCACAAACTGGGTGAGTCCGGTAAGTGCCACTCCCACAATCTTGCCCATCATGAACTGGAAAGGCTTTACAGAGGAGACTATCACCTCGATGATGCGGTTGGACTTTTCCTCAATGACGCTACGCATCACTTGATTGGCATAAGTGAAAACAAAGAAGTAGATGAGCACTCCACAGATAATGCCCACAAAGCGGTTCATCTCCACCATTTTCTCCTGAGCCCGCCCATCTCTGTCAATCTGCAGGGTCTGAATATCACTATGAGCATTCTCCTTGATGATTCTATAGCGTTGCACATCCACGTTGAACTCCTGCTGAAGGGCACGGTCGAACATCACCTCATCCATCTGCTCTGAAATCCCATTCTTCAGGCTCAACGGAGGGTCCTTATAAAAGAAGAGGTTGGCACGATTCGACTGCGAGCCACTGAGGATGTGCAGCACCGCATCGCACTCTCCATTCACACATCGCTGCTTCAACCCCTCCAGCTCTCCGCTCGGATATTCAAACTTTATCTTAGAAGTATTGTGAAATTTATGGATAAAATAACTATTGTCATCCAACACATATACCGTGCAGCTCTTGTCGGTGTGATTGCTCAAATATACGGGGAGCAGGATCAGCACAACCATGATAACAGGCATGAGCAGCGTAGTGATGATAAACGATTTCTTCCTGATTCGCGTAAGGAATTCGCGTGAGATGATGACCAGTATCTTGTTCATGTCCGACTAATGGTTTTCGTTTTGTGCTTGAATGGTACGGATGAAAATGTCATTCATGGAGGGCAACATTTCGCCGAAGCTGAGGATAGGATAGCGTGCGATGAAGTATTGCAGGAGGTCGTTCGCCTTATGCATGTCTGTAACCTGAAGCTGCACAGTGGTGGTTTGTTCATCGTTGTTGCAGGAGAGAATCTGCATCCACTCCGGCAGGTCGCTGATGTCGGCCTGGCCGTCGAAAGTGATATGGAATCGGTTCTGCCGGAAGGTGCGCCTCACCTCGTTCACCGCTCCATTGATGATGACTTTCCCCTTGTTGACGAGGGCAATATCATCACAAATCTCCTCCACGGACGCCATGTTGTGGGTGGAGAGGATGATGGTGGCCCCATGCTCTTTCAGCTCCATAATCTCAGATTTCAGCTGCTCCGCATTGATGGGGTCAAAGCCAGAGAAAGGCTCGTCAAAGATAAGAAAATCAGGGTGGTGAGCCACCGTCACGATAAACTGAACCTTCTGCTGCATACCTTTTGACAGGTCTTCCACGCGCCGGTTCCACCATGACTCTATACCAAGTTTATGGAACCAATGCTGGAGCGAATCGATGGCATCGCGTCGCGACATGCCGCGAAGACGGGCCATATAGATAGCTTGCTCCGACACTTTCATTTTCTTGTAAAGCCCTCTTTCTTCTGGCAGATAGCCGATATTGGACACATCGGCAGCAGTGAGCGGGTGTCCGCAAAAACGGACACTTCCGCTGTCAGGAGTGTTGATACAAGTGAGCAGCCGTATCAAGGTAGTCTTCCCTGCCCCATTGGGACCGAGCAGCCCGAAGATACGCCCTTGGGCGATGGAGAGCGACAGGTCATCTAATGCCTTGTAACGCCCGAACCTTTTAGTGACGTTTTCTACTTCAATGATATTCATACGCTCTCTGTGACCGTGCTTTTGCGTTTTTTCTTACGTTTCTTTTTCTTTTTCGCGGGTAGAGTGGTGTTAGTAGCCGGAAGATCTGTGATAGCGTTAAAGACAAAGCCTTCCGGAAGGGTCAGCTTTCCACCCGACAACTCGTAGAGTTGGCTGATGATGACAGAGTCTTCCACCGTGTCGCGATTCCAGGTCAGATAAAGCTTTTTCATCTGGTTGGCGATATCTTTCGTGAGTTGCACCTTTTCGGGCCCCTCAGGGTATTGCGACACTTTCTGAATCATTTCATCCAAATACCGGCCGTAGGAGCGCACTCGAATGCCTGTCTTCTTATACTCGCTTTTCGGTACGACATGCACGGTCTCCTTTTCTTTTTCAGGCTTCTCAAAGGGGGAGTCTATATCGAGCTGGTAGTTGGAAATGATAATCAGATGATCCCACAGCTTCTGCCAATAGTCCAACGACTCCTTCAGTTTTTGCAGCTGCGGGTCAGGCTGGGCATTGTTGTTAGTGGGCGGATTGGTCATTGCGCCAGAAGCCAGCGATGGAGAAGTCATTGACATGGCCTTGATGATGGCCTTAGCCGCCTCGTTGCGCTTTTGCCGATCCTCGATGGTGACGGCCTGTTCTATCATTTTTTGAATATTTCGACCGTATTCCCTGATTTCCAATTTGTTACGAGCAGTATTATATTCTAGCATGTGAGAAAAACATTTGTTTGCAAAGATACTATTTAATTTGAAAATGGAACGACACAAATTATTTCGTTTCGGCGGCCTGCTGGCGCACATCCACCACAGGCACATTCACCACTTCGGTGAGTGCCTCACGAAGCTTGTCGCTATGGAGCGTATAACCGCTGGGAGACCATGGATTAATACTGATAGCCAACAATTTGGGCTGGCGCAACACAGTCATCCTGCCTCCTTTTTGCAAATAGGCACGCACCGCCTGCGGGGTAGCGAAAACGCGAGTGAAATCTTTGATAATCAGCTCGGTATGAAAAATCTCCGGTTGCATACGCAACGTATCAAGAAGCTTGTCGCTCACTGCGCCACTCACGAAAAGTCGACCTCCATACTGGTAAAGTCTCTCTTTCTGCTGTTGTAGCAAAAGCGCAGAGGGAATTTCCAAATCTACGGGAGTGTCATCCTCAGAAATGGCCCATATCCCCTGCTCAATGGAGGCAAGCTGCGCGGCGCATGACAAATCAGCAACGGGCAGATGCAACAAATCATAAACAAAGCGGGTCTGCCTCACCAATTCCTGTAAGTTGGTGGACAAGGCGGCGCCCGTAGCCAGAATCATAGCGTCGGTGATGGCAGGTGAGGCAAGACTTTTGCGCGAAAGAGCCCCGTCCACCAGCACGGTATGAGCCCCCAGCCGTTGCATCTCGCTAATAGTCACACGCAGCAGTCCTGTGGTCACCGGACCGGAGAGAATAACCTTGCCAGTGGTGATCGCACGAGCGGTCACCAAACGTCCAAGAGCAGTCTGCCACTCTGTAAGACCTTGTATATCAGAAACAAGACGACGAGCATGGTAAAACTTCTCCGAAGTAGAAAAAAAGGTTCCAGCAGCCAGGGTAATCTCTGGCTTAGCCGTACGTGTCACCTGATCACAACTCTCGCCGTCAATGCCTATGGAGGTCACTCCCACAGGATGCCCGATACGGCTGCAACCACGCAGCACGTAGTTCATGCACTCCGTCTTACCCGTATTCTTCTCCATCCCAACAACAGCAACGGATTTATAACTACTAACTTCTTCTATCAGAGACATCTAACTACTTTAATTTTCAACTGCAAAAATAGAAAATTTTGGGGATTTTTAGCACCCTATTATTATTGATATAAAAAAAGGCCGCTGTTAGGCGGCCTTATCCTATCTTAAGAATCCCTATTTCATCAGGAATGGGAATTTGTCGATGTTCTTGAGGGCGATGCCTGTACCTCTTGCCACGGCCATCAGCGGGTTGTCAGCGATATGGACAGGCAGATGGGTCATCTGTGATATGCGCTTGTCAAGACCGCGCAGCAGTGCACCACCGCCTGCAATGTAGATACCGTTCTTATAAATATCCACACACATTTCCGGAGGCGTACTCTCCAACGTGCTCTTGATGGCACTCTCAATTTCAGAAATGGAATGATCCAAGGCCTGGGCGATCTCCCGATAGTTGACCTTCACAGATACAGGGAGGCCCTGCACAAGGTCACGTCCCTGAACCTCATAGTCTTCTGGCGGATCTTCCAGATCCTCAATGGCTGAACCGACTTTAATCTTGATACGTTCGGCCGTGGGTTCTCCGATAGAGAGGTTGTGCTTGCGGCGCATATAGTCGATGATATTGTCGTTGAACTCGTCACCAGCAGTTTTACTGGAACGGCAGGTCACAATACCACCCAGTGCGATGACAGCCACCTCGCTGGTACCACCACCGATGTCAACAATCATATTACCGTCTTCGCTCAACACATCTCGACCTATACCGATAGCGGCAGCCATCGGCTCATGGATCAAACGCACCTCCTTGGCTCCAGCTTGCTCAGCCGAGTCGCGTACAGCACGTTTCTCCACCTCTGTGATACCAGAGGGGATGCAGATCACCATTTTCAGAGCGGGCGGAAACAAATGTCCCTTAAGTCCTGGCATAGCCTTAATGAACTCTTTGAGCATCAACTCGGTAGCCTGGAAGTTGGCAATCACACCGTCCTTCAGCGGACGGATAGTTTGAATCTCTTCATGGGTCTTGCCATGCATCATCTGGGCCTTTTTGCCTACCGCCTTCACCTGCTTGGTGTTTTTATCAAGCGCGATAATAGACGGTTCATCAACTACCAGCTGGTCGTTGAGCAGAATAATGGTGTTGGCAGTCCCTAAATCAATTGCGATTTCTTTTGTAAATAAAGAAGATAAACGGCGCATTGTGTTTTTAGATTTGAGATTGCAAAGGTTATATTTTTATTTCGATTTTTTACGACCGTTTTCTGCTTTTGTTTCAATTTTTTGAAAAAAATTTCATGAAACTACTCAGCGACGGGTATCTCCACCTGTTCTGAAAGCACTTCCGGGTTCTTTACCTTGACAGACATGCCGTTGTTCAGCTTGGTCTGGCCGGTGGTCACCACAAAGGAGCCGCTCTCCACGCCAGAGATAAGCTCGTAGCGCTCGCCCATACGGCGACCCAAGGTGACTTTCTGGTAGGATACCTTACCATCATGATATACATATACATAACGGTCGCCAGAGCCCTGCTGCTTGATGATGCACTGGTCGGGAATAACCACATGCTGGGCTGTGCCATAGTTCATGGTGACATGGGCATACATGCCGGGACGGATTTTGGCATTGGCATTCGCCAAGGTGATTTCCACAGGGAAGGTGTGGGTGCGAGTGTCGATAGTAGGATAAAGGAGCGTCACTTTGCCAGTAAACTCTTCATCCTCAAAAACCTCAATCTTGACTTTTGCGGTCATGCCCAGCTTCACCTGCTTGTACTGGCTCTCCGACACGTTAATAAGGATTTTCACAGGGGAGATCTGCTGCACCTGCAGGATGGGATTGCCCGCGTAGATGTCGCCGCTATCATAATTTCGCAGCGTCACTACACCATTCAAAGGACTGGTCAGGGTGGTGTTGACGATGGTGTTCTGATAGTTGCTGCGGAGCACATCCAGCTGGGCCTTCTGCGCATCCCAGTCCGACTTTGAAATACCACCCGCCTTGTACAGCTCGTCAATACGCTTGAAGGAGGTCTCCATATTGTCGAGCTGCGTCTTCAGATTGGCTTCGTTGGTGGCATCCATCGACACCAACTTCTGACCTTTCTTCACCATATCACCTACCTCCACATAGATGGCATCAATTCTGCCAGCGATGGTGGGAGCGATGTTGTTGGTGGCTTCAGCTTGTACCACAGCAGTGTATTCGTACAACTGGTCCACATCTTCGGTGGTAACCTGCGCCAGCGTCACCTGCTGCACCTTCTTTTCAGCATTCTGGGTAGTGTTTTCATCTTTCTTGTTGCATCCGGTTGCAACAACAGCAACGGTTGCCAACAACATGAGAATTTTTGCGATGTTTTTCATATTTAAATAATGTCTTGTTTTTCATTAATTTTCTTGTCCCATCAAAGCCTCCAGCTCAGTCTTGGCGGTCAGGAAGTTGTAGATGGATTGGTGATACAGCAGCTGCGACTGGGTGAGGGCGAGTTCGGCAGAGTTGAGGTCTAACCATGTGGCCATACCCACCTCAAATTGCTTCTGCACGATGTCGTATGCGCGCTGTGCCTGCATCATCGTCTCCTTGTTGGAGGTAACATCCTCCAAGGCATTGCGGATGTTCGACAGGTTGTTGTTCACACTTACCCGCAGGTTGTTCTCCACATATTTACGCTGCTCCTCGAGGTTGTCGATGGCCAAACGCGTCTCCTTGATTTTGTATGAAGTTCCAATCCAAGAGGTGATGGGCACGTTGAGCGACAAACCCACTACGGCGTAAGGGAACCAGTTGTAGTTGGCGAAGTCGAAGTCGTTGGCCATGGTCATATATTGCGCGTTTCCGCTAAAAGCCAGCGTGGGACAAGCCGATGCCTTGATGAGTTTCACGCTCATGTCAAGACTGTTTTTCGACAAATCGAGCTGTTGGAGGTCGCTGTTGTTGGCCAAGGATACGTTTTGGGCTTCAGGCACTTGGTAACCGAGCATCTCATCTTCAAAATCCGAAAGTTGACCATCGAAAATAATCGGTTCATTGACATCTACTCCGATAAGCACCTTGAGCATCATGGTGGCGAGCTGTACGGTGTTCTCAGCAGCGGTGAGCTGGGGCTTCTGGTTCTTCACCTGCACGTCGGCACGCAACTTGTCAAAGTCGGAGGCCAGTCCCTGCTCGTACTTGGAGTTGATGTTCTCAGCCGTGTATTGCACATTTTCATAATTGACCAAGAGCACGCGGTACGAATCTTTGGCCAACAGCATCCCGTAATAGGCTTTCTTCACCTCATTGACCAACGAAATTCTGGAAGAACGGGCGCTTTCCATCGCGGCTTCTATATCCAACTGCGAGAGTTTCAGGTTGTACCAAGTGGGGGCCGCCACCAAAGGCAGTGAGAAGTTGATGCCGGCGGAGTAGTTGTTGCTCGTTCCCACCTCAATGGTCATCGGGTTGCCACCCATCTCCATGGTCATCTTCTGCTTTTTCACCGTGCGCTGGTAACTTCCACTGGCCGCCACTGTCGGAAACAAAGCGGCAATCTGTTCATCTTTGGAATACTTTTTTGACTCAATATTCCGATTGGCAATCTTGATGGTAGGATTTTCATTCAGCGCTATCTCAATGGCCTGCTGTAAATTAACATGTACAGAGTCCTGGGCCTGTAGTAGGAAGGGGATGAGAAAACATCCGAAAATCAAAAGGCTGCGTCGTGTCATATTATTCATTAACAAATTTATTACTAACGTACAAAAACGGAATTTCTTTTATCAGATAACTGAATTTTATGCTTGATTGACATTATTCTTATGGGAAGACCTGTAAATGAGATAGATAAAAAAGACAAGGAAGAGCAGGGCGACTATGGTGGAGAGGATACTGGAAAAGGTAAAGTTTTCTTCAGTAATCGTGCCATTGACGGTGACGATGTGTTGGATGATAATGGATAAGGCATTATGCAAAAAATGGGCCAAAATGGGCACCCATAGCGAGCCGCTCCATACCAACAGATAGCCCAGGTAAACGCCCAACAGCCAGCGCGCCACAAAACCATCGATTTGCAGATGGATAGCGCTGAAAATGAAGCCCGTAACCCATATCGCGGCATGGGAGTTTTTGAACCAGTGGTGAAGCAACTGCTGTAGCGACCCCCTGAAGAATAACTCCTCGCTCACCGCCGGCAGCAAGGCGCATACCAACAGGTTGAGTATCAGGGTGCTGATATGGGTGTCAGCGGTCATCATCTCCAGAACATGGTCAACGGAGTCCTGCTGCTCGTGCATCAACTTCTCCCATTTCGCCATGAAATCGGGCCATGGCACTAATTTGCCCAACTCCACCACCATGCCAGCTATGGGCAAGATGCATAACGATGCCGCCGCCACATAAAGGAGGGTCATGCCATTGTTGGGGCGACAATCGGCCTGACTATAGCTAAACCACCGCTTCCGCTGCAGGTAGGAGAACAACAATGCGGGCACTAAAAAAACGCCTATTGCATTGAAAAGCTGCATAAAACGATAGTATCCAGGAGTGAGCTCATCCATGTCTTCCCCCCAAATGCCATACGAAAGCAGCAACCCGAACAGACTGATGACGATGCCGCATCCAAAAATCAGCAATACCATATATAATAATTGTATGGCAGGGTGCTTGCCCTCCAAGATGGGCTTTTTGATCAACTGTGTGTCGGGGGTATTATCGTTCATAAATCAAAAATACGGTTCTGCGGTTCTTGGCACGTCCTTCCTCCGTGCTATTGGTGGCGATGGGTTTGCTTTCGCCATAGCCTTTATAGCGGATTCTATTTTTGGGTATTCCTTTTTCTATCAAATAATTATATACCGACTGCGCACGCTTGTCGGAAAGAATCAGGTTGTCGTTGTCATTGCCGATGTTGTCGGTATGGCCCTGAATCTCCGCCTTCACAGTAGGGTTGTGTTCCAAGAAGTCAGCGAAGAGGTCAATCAGCCGCTTCGACTCATCAGTGAGCGTGTAGGAGTTGGTGGCGAAGAAGATGTCGTGCAGGTCGCACACCTTGCCTACCTCGATGCGCTTGACCTCGGCATCGGAGGTGATTACCGGTGCGGGCTCGGGATCCACGGTCACCAGCTTGGTATCGTAGGCATAGCCATCCTGCTTGATGTTGACAATCAAGTTCTGCGGCTTTTCTTGGTTCACCTGCGCGGCCACCGCATACTGACCGGTGTTGGCATTGGCCGTGGTGGTGGCAATGATGTTCGACTCCTCATCGCGCAGCTCCACCACCGCACTCACCAACTCATGGTCGTCGGTGTTCACCGTTCCCTTCACAATCACCATGCTCTTAGGACGAGCCTCCTCGTAAAGGGTGAACTCATAGATATTCCAATCCTCCGAATTGAGACTATTGGAGGAAAAATAAGCGGTTTTGCCGTCCAAACTGACGAAAAAGTCCACATCATCGTTCTCTGAGTTGATGGGGTAGCCGATGTTGACGGGCTTGCTCCACTTGTTGTTCTCATCGAGTTTGGAGTAGAAGATGTCCATGCCGCCAAGGCCGGGACGGGCATCGGTGACAGACGATGAGAAGTAGAGGGTACGGCTGTCGGTGTGGAGGAACGGAGACCTTTCGTTGCCCTTGGTGTTGATGATGGGGCCGAGGTTGACAGGCTCCTGCCAGTTGCCGTTGGCGTCGCGCTCGCTCATCCAGATGTCGGAGCCGCCGTACCCGCCCGGCCGGTCGGAGGCGAAAAAGAGAATGTTGCCGTCAGAGCTGAGCGTCGGCTGTGACTCCCACGAGTTCTCACGATTCACCTTGTTGCCCAGCGAGCGCGGATCCGACCACTCCAAACCATTCCACTTCGAACAGAAAAGGTCATAGTTGGGGTAGACGAATTCTTTGCCCTGCTCATCCTTCCCCTTCACCTCATGCACCATCGCGAAGATGAGCATGTCGTTGGCCAAATTGATGGTGGGACTCCCCTCCCCGCTCGACTCGTTAAAGGGAGATGGAAGAGGTCGTCCTGACTCGTATCCGCCATTGCCGGTCTGTCGGCTGTACGAGAAAAACTCACGGTCGGACGTCTCGTTGCCGAAAGCGGTCTGCTGCGTGTACGGCTGCCGCCGCGTGAAATAAAAATACTCCCCATCGGGTGAAATGGTCGCCAAATACTCATCGTACTTCGTCGAGATGCCCGGCACCGGCTTCGGATCGAAAGGCACCGGGTTGTTGAGCAGCTGCGAAAAAACTTTCGACGACTTGATGATCTGCTCCGCATGAACCAGCTGTTCCTCGTCTTTCACCAAGTCGGGATTGTCGAGCAGAATCTGCGCATGCTTGATGGCGTTGTTGAAATCCTCTATCAGCCAGGCCACCCGTGCCGCATAGTAATGTATCTCTATCTTATACTCAGGGCACACCGCCGCCATACGGTTGGCAGCCTCAATACCTTTTTTGGCATCTCGTTCACTATCAACATAATAACCATTGATTTTAATGGGCAAAAAATAGCTCAATGCCAAATAATAGTTCACTTCCAAATGCTCTGGATATTCCTCCAATATCTCATAATAGATGACGTTGGCATCCGATTTTTTCCCCGACTTTTGTAGATCGCGGGCTTTTTGGAACTGCTTGTTGACCGCCTTGGGATAGCTTTGTACACAGGGATCGTCGTTGTCGTCGTCCTGAGCATGCAGCGACAAAACTGCCGTGCAGAGCAGCAATCCGATGATGAACTTGAGATGCCTTTTCATGGTGTTCTTATTATATTGATAATCAATAAATTATTATTTTGATGAAGATGCACTTTTGGTGAGGGTGTGGAAGAGTTCTTCGATGGAAGCGTTCTTCATACCCTGTTTGACAGCCTGTTGGCGCAAGATTTCCAACGAGGCATCGGCCACAATCTCGCCCTTGTTGATGATGATGGCGCGACTGCACATGGCCTCCACCTCCTGCATGATATGGGTGGAGAGCAGCACAGTCTTGGTCTTGCCGCACTCCTTGATGAGGTTGCGGATGCCGACCAGCTGGTTCGGGTCGAGCCCCGATGTCGGCTCGTCCAAAATCAGCACCTCCGGGTCGGAGATGAGCGCCTGCGCCAAACCCACACGCTGCTTGTAACCTTTCGACAACTGGCCGATCTGTTTGTGCATCTCGGGGCCGAGGCCCGTCATCTCAATAACTTGGTCCACGCGCTGCTTGCGCTGCGACATCGGCACTTTCCGCAGTCCCGCGATGAAGCGCAGGAACTCGGTCACGAACATATCCATATACAGCGGGTTGGCCTCCGACAGGTAGCCGACCTTCTTGCGGAGTTCTAACGAGTCGTTCCAGATGTCGAGCCCGCACACGCTCACGTCGCCGCTGGTGGGCGGCTGGTAGCAGGTGATAATCTTCATCATGGTGGACTTCCCCGCTCCGTTGGGGCCAAGGAAACCGACCACTTCTCCCTTGCCGACCTCAAAACTCACATCTTTTAAGGCCCACTGTTTGCCGAACTGTTTCGATACGTTATTGACGATGATTGACATGATATTGGTTTGATTTTTATTCTATTTTGGAATGGTAAAAAGAAGCACACCACTGATTCCCAAGTAGATGAGATTGGGTAACCAGACGGCCACCGCGGGTGACAGCGACTCCGACACAGCAAAGACCGTTGACACCTGTTGCATAAAGATGAAGGTGAACACAAAAAACATCCCTATAAAAATGTGCACTCCTATGCCGCGTTGCGTCTTTCGCGCCGCCACACAAAGCCCTAACAAGGTCATCACGATGATGGAGGCCGGATTGGCCACCCTTCGATGCTGCTCTATCTGGTAACTTTTCACCAGCGTGGAGCCTTTTTCCTGCTCTTTTTTGATGAATTTTTTGAGCTTGCTGTAACTCATCGTGCCCGCCGTTGACACGTCAGGACTGAAGTCGGCGGGAGCGAAATTGAAGGTGGTGTCCAGCTCCATTCCAGCAGTAATATGCTCATTACCACCCGAATCGAATGTGCGCACCATGTAGTTGTACAGTTTCCACTGCGAACGACAAGTATCATACATGATACGATCAGCACTTAACTTGTAGGGGATGTTCTCGTCGCCAAAAATCTCGTAGGTGAACTTGTCTCCCATCAGCGCGTTCTTACGCCAATTCTGCACGTAAACATACGAGCTTTTAGTATTCTTAAAGTGAAAATTCCGCTGTGTTATGGCACCCACGCCCATATTGTGTGGGGCATGGAAATATTTGTCCTTGAATGCGTTGAGTTCCGCATTGGAACTGGGGACCACAAAATTCGATAGCACAAGCGAGAAGATGCCCAACAATATGGCTCCCACAATGTAGGGCACAATAAACCGGTAGAAACTCACCCCTCCGTTGAAGAAAGAGATAATCTCGTTGCGCTCCGACAGCTTCGAGGTGAACCAGATCACCGAGATGAAGGTGAACAACGGGAAAAATAGAGTGACAAAATATGGGATGAAGTTCATATAGTACCCCGTGATGACATTGGTCGCAGTGGTGTTGTTGAAATACTGCATGTTCTGCGAGATGTCGAACACGATAATGATGGTCATCAACAAGGCAATGGCATAAAATACGGAGCCAATGAACTTACGTAAAAGGTACGTGTCCATGAGGGTCCATCGCCATGACATCCTTCTGTTGAATCGCAACTTCATCTTTCTCTGTCAGGGTTTCTTTTTGAAAATGGTTTTGAAATAATTGAGATGCCACAATGCATGGAAAAACGCAATGACCGTCATGGCAATGCCGAACCACACATGCAGCTTCAGCAGGGTGATGTAGCATTCCGGACGATAACCGTGATGGATGAAGATGGCCAGTAGCAGTCCCAACAAGCACGACACCAAGAAGGTAATGGTGAGGGCGACATTCCACACCTTGCGGTGAGCCACCTTCGTCCACTGGTTGGTCTTGACCAAGATGAACGAGATGAGATACGCCAGCAGAGTGCCGCCAAAGATGAGATAGACATGGTAGGGAGATTGGGGCTTGGCAGGTGCTTTCTCTTCGGGCTGCTGCGTGATGACCGACTGATTGGCATCGCATCCATCATTTTCATTTTCAGACACTTCTAGATTCTCCGGAGTGTTTTCTTCTGAAAGGGCCTGCTCCTGTTCTCTGCCTGCTGCCTTGGGCGCTTCCTTCTCCGATGCTGACACCGCTTTGTGCTCGGTGGCTTTCGGCTGCTCGGCTTTGGGCTCCGTCTTGGGCTGCGACAGCTTGCCATGGTCACAAAAACCGTCGCCGTCGGCATCCACAAAGCGTCCGCAAATGCCAGGACAGTCCACCTGCGGACAATCCTGCTGTGCACAGACCGCTCCGCACAGCATAAACAAGGATAGGGTTATAAAGATTATTCTTTTCATTTTTATGAAATTAAAAGAATGACTATTATTTCAGATACTCATCCAGGAAGCGGAAGAACTCGCGCTGCCACAAGAAGGAGTTCTGCGGTTTGAGCACGAAGTGGGTCTCTTCGGGGAAGAATAAGAAACGGCTGGGAATGCCTTTCATCTGGGCGATGTCGAAGGCCTGCATACCCTCCGTGTAGGGAATGCGGAAGTCGTTGCCGCCATGGATGACCAGGATGGGGCAGTCCCAATTGCCCACGAAGCGGTGGGGCGAGAAGTTGTAGCTGTTGGGTCTCTTGTCCCAATAGTTGCCCTCAATGTCGTGGTTGGCGAAGAACAGCTCTTCGGTGGTGCCGTACCAGCTCTCGAAATTGAACATGCCGCAGTGGGCGATGAGCGCCTTGAAGCGTTTGTCGTGGTTGCCGGCCAGCCAGTACACCGAGTAGCCGCCGAAGCTGGCTCCTACAGCGCCCAACCGGTTCTCATCCACATAAGGTTCCTTGGACACGTCATCAATGGCGGCGAGGTAGTCCTTCATGCACTGTCCGCCGTAGTCACCACTGATCTGTTCAAGCCATTCCTGGCCGAAGCCGGGCAGGCCGCGACGGTTGGGAGCCACCACGATGTAGTCGTTGGCAGCCATCATCTGGAAGTTCCAACGATAGCTCCAGAACTGGCTCACAGTGCTTTGCGGACCGCCTTCGCAGTAGAGGAGGGCAGGGTATTGGCGTTTGGGATCGAAATGAGGTGGGTAGATGACCCAAGTGAGCATCTGTTTGCCGTCGGTGGTCTTGATCCAGCGTTCTTCCACCTCACCCATGGTGAGCTGGTCGAAGATCTTGTCGTTGACATGAGTGATCTGGGTGGCTTCGCCGGTGGCGGGGCTGACGCTGAAGAGCTCGGTGGGATGGCTCATCGACTGGCGACCGGCAATCAGCTTGTCGCCATTGAACTGGACGGAGATATAGTTGTGCTTGCCGGTAGTGAGCTTGGTGATCACGCCGCTTTCGAGGTTGAGGGCGTAGAGTTGGTCGGTGGCGTAGGCGTCGCTGATGAAGTAGAGCGTGCGGCTGTCGTCGGCCCAGCTGAAGCCTGTGCAGCACTGGTCGAACTTGGCCGAGTAATCGGTCATCTCACCGGTCTCGAGGTCCATCACGAAGAGGCGTTGCTTGTCGCTCTCGTAGCCGTCACGTTCCATGCTCTCCCAAGCCATGTATTTGCCGTCG
>JAEEGL011448178.1_pt1 | contig 19391 bp, 20 predicted proteins | sample 9134231 | NCBI WGS metagenome assembly JAEEGL01 (sample SAMN16246548, study PRJNA631951) | gut metagenome | biome: gut microbiome; feature: rumen; material: fiber-attached | host: Bos | place: Iran: Karaj | collected 2018-10
ATCTTTCTTGTCATCTCAAGAAGTTTATCAGCTTCCGTAATATCCTTAGTTGGTTTCTTTGGCTTAGAAACAACTTTTTCTTCAGGCATTATTTGTTTAGCAATAGGTTTCTCCGGTTCATTAACTTTTTCCTTCTTCTTAACAACTTTTTTAATTACTTTTTCTTCATCAATTTCATCATCTTCATCGTCTTTATTATTTTCATTGCCTTTAATCTTATAAGATAAAGCAAAATCGAATAATAATAGTGTAATAAATACTGCTAAAAGTATTTTAGGTTCAGTTACCACTTTCTTCCAAATACCAAGTCTAGGAAATATCTTAACGATTTTACCAATAACTTGTCTGATATGAATTGGCTTATCAACAATATTGTTGTTATCACCTTTAACCGTTAAAGTATCACCATCAATATAGATGATTCTGTGAGTTATAATTGCATCTTCATTCAAGAAAGCAATTATATCTCCTTTTTGCAAATCCTTATTCGTAATTTTAACTAATATAACATCATTTATTCTAAGTGTCGGCTCCATTGAGCCACTAGCTACTTCAAAAAAAGTATAGCCAAAGTAATTTGGATAAGTATGCTTAAAAGTTAATACTACTTTTCCATACACTACCAAAACTAACAAGCATAATAGTAAACAAGTTAAAATATTTACTATTACCCTAGTAATTTTCTTCAGGTGGCTCATGTCACACCTCACTTTCCCATTAATTTATTCTTTTTTTCTATGATGCTCCAACATGTTGAATGAAGTGGAGTTCAATTGGGAATGATAATGATTCACCAATTAATTCCGAATCATTTGGATCATAAGTTAATTGATCACTCCATGTAAGCGTAATTCTCATCGTCACCGTTCTATTCGCATCATTTAAAAGTAATGTCCCACTATATGTATTTGATAATATCTGTTGATTTGTTGTCATATTTTTTATTCCAAACGTAATGTTTGGATGATCCGTCAAATCACTATTATCTATATCCAAATCATAATCTACAGATACATCACTCTCGCTAGCATCTATTATGATATCAAAAGTTCCTGTTGAACCTGGTGCAAAATATCCACTTTCGGTATGTGTTCTTGTATCATAAGCGAAATCATTTAAAGTTATAGTTTCATATAAATTTATATCATTCTGATTAACATATATCTTCCAAGCGCCAATGGTAAGTTCATCTGTTGACGTAGCATTTGTTTCAAACAATGCAAAAGTTTCCGTTATTACCATCGTCGTTATCAAAGCAAATATAATAAATATTAATAACAATCTAATTTTGACTTGCTTGCTCATATTAATCAGCCATCTTTATTTCTCGTCTAGCCTCAGCAATCATCATAATTTCATATATTATTGCAAATAATGTTGGGAATATAACTAAGAACATATAACCCCATCTAGAAGTACATATTCCTAAATAAGTTCCTAACTTGTGTATAACTTTTGTACTATCTACCTTACCAATTACATATTCACCAGATACCTTATCATCATCAATAAAGAATGTCGTTTCATCTCTAGTAACTGGTTCCTTTCCTTGAACAGTATCTAAATATATCAAAACACTGCTGTTCATAGCACTATTGTAGTAAAATACTTTATCGCCAGGATTTATTTTAGCATCGCTATTTCGCTTAACAATTAATAAATCGCCTTCCAAATAATCTGGTTCCATTTCATCACTATCAATAATAAGTAATGTATTTTTACCAAAAGTTGATACCGCAAATTCGTTATACGATAGCAAACAAACCGTCACAAATATTGCCACAATCAACCATGCAAAAACCAAAACATCAAATAAAAAACTTCCTATTTTTTTCATCTTTACTCACACTCCTACTTATACATAATAATTCTACCACAAAATACATTTTTTGGAAAGCATTTTTAGCGTTTTTCCATAAAAAAAATCCAATCATCTAAGATTGGATTTTAATTAACTATTATTTTTTCCAAGGGTAATCATTGTAGATTCTATTTTACCATTGCGATAATATGTTATTTTAACCTTATCCCCAACTTTATGTTTATATAGTTGATACCTAAATTCAGCTAAATTCTTAACATTTATTTCTTCAAGGCCAACAACAATATCACCCTTCTTTAACCCTGCTTTTGAAGCTGGTGAATTATTTTCAACAGAAACAATTGCAACTCCTTCATCAACACCATCAGGAATAGTTATTCTATTTTGCCATAAAGAATATTCTTCTGTTAAATCCAGCATTCCGATTCCGACATATGGTCTATCAATAGTACCACCTTTTTCAATTATTGAAGCATATTCTAAAGCATCCTCGATTGGAATAGCAAAACCCATTCCCTCAACTCTATCTTCAACAATTTTAAGGGATATTACTCCAATAACATTACCAGATACATCGCAAAGTGGGCCCCCAGAATTGCCTGGATTAACTGCCGCATCTAGTTGCATAACTTTCATATAATAATCAGAGGTTGTTGTACCAGATACACTAATATCAACCATTCTATCTTTTCCAGATAAAATACCCTTAGTAACGGTTCCCTTATAATTAACACCCATAGGAGTACCAACCGTAAATATTGTATCGCCAAGTTTTATTGCTTCATTATCGCCAATAAATACCGGTTCATGCTCTGTATCATCTTCAATAGTCAATACCGCAATATCAGCATATTTATCTCCACCAATTATCTTGGCATCAATTTCCTTTTCACTATCATTGAATTCCACTTTAACACTGTCAGCACCATCTATAACATGATTATTAGTCATAATATAAGAAGTTTTCTTATCCTTTTTATAGATAAAGCCAGTTCCTGTTGATATTTGTTTTCCATTGCTATAAGCAGTTATGGCTGCAGTTGAATTATATACCTTATCAACAGATGATGAAATACTATTTTCAACTAATTCACTCGTCGTAATATTCTTAACTACTTGTTCAACACTAAGTGTCTGACTAATCAAATATGCTCCTAACATTCCACACACAAATGACAAAAGAATGCTAACAATTAGTATTAATCCTGTATGATTGCCACTATTTTTATTATTCTTAGGTTTACTAACCTTAGTTTGTACTTCTGTTTTTTCCTCTACATTTTTATTTTCTTCTTCCATTATTAATCACCTCACATATTAATAATATCTATATAATTTTTAGGTACACCCATCGTATCTAATATCTTCTCAATTGGTATTGAATCAACTCTACCATCTAATTTCTCAACTTCATATTCAAACTCTTTTAACATAAGTCTAAATTCAGCATCCTCAAGCATATATTTAAAAATAATAATTAAAGCAAATAAATCATTTTTTCCATAAATATATTCATCATCCATCTTAAAAATATTGAGTTTCTTATGATAATCAGTATCCGGAATATATCTCTCCGTTTTATGATCAAAGACAATATCCTCATGGGCACATAAATTACGATAATTAGACAATATTGGTAAGAAATTTTCCAAAAAATCAGTAGTTAAATGAAACACTGAAGATACCTCTAACTTATCTTCACTAGTCATAATAGAAAATAATTCACATACCATGCCAAAAGATAATACTTTAACAAGTATCCACAAAGGAATATATCCATAATTTTTCATATAATGCATCGTCGCATTATGTCTAGATGTATTAATTCTAATTTGTCTACGCATCTTCTCAATAACATCTTTAACTTGTCTTTTCTTTTCAGGATTTTGGGTAAAGTTTCTTGGATTCAAATAATCCTTCTCTTTATAACCATATTTCTTAGATAATTGATAAGATATAACTGATTTTAATCTGTTCTCTATGATAAGCAAATTTTTAAAGAAAATATTTCTTGAATATCTATCAAAACTAAACAAGGCATATAACTCTTCAAAAGTAGTTCCAGATATAAATGTCTTATCACTAGGAGAATTCATAAATAAATGTCTATATCCATTAAGAAAAAAATAATTCTCCTTAAGTAATACATTATATGCTTCATTAGTATCGCTAATTATTAATCCCTTTTTCTTTAAAATATCAATCTGCTGATCAATAGTTTTAAATTCTTTTGTCACTAGCATCACCTTAACAAATTATATCACATTTTGCAAAAAAAATACATATTTTTAATTAAAGAAAAAAAGAGATTATATTAATTTATCTCTTACATTCATACAAATATTGTTTTTTTCATATATAACTAATTCTGTTTTCTTAGTAAATTTAATAAATCCTAAATCCTCAATTACTAAATCACTATTATCAGGAATTATCATATTTTTAATATTATAATCAAGTAATCTCGGATTCTTTTCACTAATTGATTCAATATTTAAACTATTTGGCATATAAAAAGTCATACTTCCTTCATCTATCTTATATTCAATACGTATATATTTATCAATTAAGATAGCCCCCGTACCTTTAATTTGAAAAGTAATTGGTTTTATTTCTTTCTTAGAAGTAATTTTTTTAATATCTTTATTATCCAAATAATTAATAAAACTATTTTCTATTACTATTCCTGGTGTATCAATAATCTTTAATTCTCCTATTTTGATAGATATTGTTGATAATGTTGTAGATGGATAATTACTCATTGTAATATCCCCTTTATACCCATTATAACTTTTTGTCATAGCATTTATTAATGTTGATTTACCACTATTAGTAATTCCTACGAAATATATTTTTTTATTCTTATATTCCATTAATTTATTATATAAAATATCTAAATTATATTTCTTAAAAGCACTAACAATTATAACATCTATAATATTTGGATATTTCTTTTTAATATAGTTAACTATCTTTCCATCTTTTACTGATTTAGGAAGTGTATCACGCTTTGTTAGAACAAGAATTACTTTTTTAAATTTATTAATATAATCAACATTTAGTGTAAGTATTGAAGATACATATACCACTATATCTGTTGTCTTAATTTCATCTAAGATTTTCATATAATCAACATTACTCTTCTTAGTTAACTTATTTTGTCCGTAATTCTTAATTGTAAAACATCGATTACAAATAACATAAGAAATATCTTCTACGTATCCGTCCATTTCTGGATTATCATTTTGTAATTCTACGCCACACCCTAAACATTTACTCATAATATTTTCCCCTTATTAATAAATTCTTTCTCTCCAACTGACGATATTTTCTTTTCTCTAATGGTCTAAATATATATTTAGTAATTATCATATCGTCTAAACTCATTGGATTAACTAAAATAGTCTTTATACCCACCTTATTTCCCCCAAGTATATCTTTATAAAGTTGGTCTCCTATAATAGCTACTTCTGATAAATCATAATGAAATAGTTTTAATATCTTTAAAAAATTCTTTTTTCTTGGCTTTCCTGCCCTTGCTAAGCAATCAACATCTAAAGCTTTCTTAAATGGCTTAATTCTATTCTTCGTAGCATTTGAAAAGATAATCAATTTAAAATCCATATCCTTAAGTTCTTCAAATAAAGATATTAATTTTTTATTTGGTTCTCTATCTTTGTATGGAGAACATGTATTATCTAAATCAAATAAAATACATTTTATCCCCTCATCTAATAATTTTCCGTAATCAATATGATATATACTCTTTTGATATATATCAGGCACAAAATTATCCATATTTATCCTTTCTATCTATATAAGCCAATACTAGTTTTCATTACCTCATATTTCTTCTTTGCAAGTTCTCTAACTTCTTTAGCTCCTTCGGCCAAAATTTGTTCTAATTCTGGGCTATCAACAAGTTCGTGATATCTCTTTTGTATCTTCTCAAGAAATGCACATACCGTATCGGCAACTTCTCTTTTAAACTCGCCATAATTATTATTTTTAAACTTACCCTCAACTTCATGAACACTCATTCCTGTAAGAGAAGCATAAATATTTATCAAATTAGATATTCCTGGTTTCTTTTCTGGATCATATCTAACCACTGTCTCGCTGTCAGTAGTGGCACCCATAATTTTTTTCCTTGCTGCATTTATATCATCAAGTAAACCAATTACCCCTTTAGGGTTTTCTTCAGTTTTACTCATCTTTTTCTCTGGATTAACTAAATCCATAATCTTTGTTCCTACACTTGTTACAATTGGTTCAGGTACATTAAATACTTTACCATATTTATTATTAAATCTAATAGCTATATCTCTAGTTAATTCAACATGTTGCTTTTGATCAATACCAACTGGTACATAATCGGCATCTACAACTAAAATATCCGTAGCCATTAATACTGGATAAGTAAGTAAACCAACACTAAAATTAGCATTATTTTTAGATTTCTCCTTAAATTGAATCATTCTTGATAATTCACCATAATAAGTATTACATTCAAGTAACCAAGAAATAGCAGGAATATATTCAATATCTGACTGCATATAAATAGTATTCTTTTTTGGATCAACACCACATGCTACATATAAAGCAATAAAATCCCTAATATTTTTATGTAATTCTTCCCTATCATTAGGTACTGTTATCGCATGCATATCAGCTACGAATAAGTAACTCTTATATTCATCTTGTAATTTTACCATTTGACTTATTGAACCAATGTAATTACCAAGCGTTAAACTTCCGGTAGGTTTAAGTCCAGTTAATATTGTTTTCATTTTATCCCTCACTTACTTCTCTATTAATATCATCTATTTTATTATTAATTTCTTGAATATTTACCCCATTAAAATCAGTTGAGTCATTAATATTATATTTTTCTTTAGTCTTCATTATTTTTAATATTGAATTATTTAATTGCTCAATATATTTATTATCACTAGTCAATATCTTTCGATACTTATCAAATATCTTGTATCCACTTTCAATATCTTTTATTTTGACTAATATTATATCATTAATCGATTTTAAAAATCTATCTAAATAAATAAAACGATATGCTGGTTGACGTTTTAACATATTAATTTCATCACTAATAATTAAACCATTATATTTAGTTCTTTCCAAGAAAGAACCAATAAATTCATTATTCATACTGGCAGGTAATGGTGTTGATAATCTACTTATACGCATATGGCCTACCATCATTGCTGGAGCAACATCCACAAGTTTATTAAATGGTACCATATGATAGTCTATAACCCTCTGATAATTCATAACATAAGGTAATAAAAAATGTGAATCCTTTGTCGTAGCACCATGTCCCGGAAAATGTTTAATAACAGGGATTACCCCCCTACTTTGCATCTTAGTAATATATTCTCTAGCATCCCTTGCTACTTTCTCATCATCACCATAAAAACATCTCTTATATAATGCTTTTGATTTCGAATTATTATAAATATCCACAACTGGAGCAAAATCCATATTAACACCTGTTGATATTAATACTTCACCAATCGTATCGGCATACTTTTTTACTAATTCTGGTCTATTTTTTGATAAGTCGCTTATATTAATTAAATTATGTACTTCTTCAGGTATTCTATTAACAACGCCACCCTCTTGATCAATAGCAATAAAAAGAGGTAATTTATTATCATTATTAGCTTCTTTTAAACGTTTAACAATCTTTATCATATCTTTATAAGTCTCATAATTTCGTCTATATAAAATTACTCCTCCAATATGTCTTTCTTTAATTAATCTAACAATAATATCTATTTTATTACTATTTGTCCCGATAATAAAACGTTGTCCCATTTTTTCATCTAATGAAAGTGTCTCTAAATTCACCTGAATCACCCATATAAACATTATATATTATTTTATTGTTTTAGTAAATATTTATCTATTATTATGAATTTATGTTATAATATCATATCGCAAAGGAGGTAAAAATATGGCGTTAAATAGAAAATTGAAAGCCACTATTGCTCTACTAATCATCACATTAAGTGTCAAAAGTAGTAATCAATCTAAAGAAGTAAAAACAACATATAATGATTTTTTCAAAATTAATGGATGCCATACTTTTGCCACCTATAAAGGAAAAGATATCATTATTGGTAGTAAGTATTTTATTGAATCCCAAAAAAAAGATGATAATAATATATATATAATTGATGAACGTTTTTCCACTGATCCTGATTTATCTATTTGTGAATCACATCAAATATATTCTCTCAAAGCAATGAAAGATATAATAGATATTTTAATGGAATATGAAAAAAGATACCCCACAAAATGGGATAGAACGTATGATTCAATGCTTAAAGAATGGCTTATTCACAACATCTGTTACTACTTAAACCATGAACGAGAAAGAACACGCCAAGTTGATTTCGATAACAGTGATGAATTGCTATATATAAATTTAAGAACAATCATAGAGGAATTATTAAATAATCAACTAGACGAAATAATTGCCGATGAACTAGACAAACAAAAAACGAAAGAATTGACAAAATAAGACATATATTTTATTAGGTGATAAAATGTTGCTTCAAATAATTAATTACCTAATAAATAATTTAATATTCTTTACCGGAGCATACTCTAACAATGTTTTTCCCGATCAACTTTCAAAAGAAATTGAAGAAAAATTAATTAAAGAAATGCATAACGGAAACCTTGATGCCAGAAACAAACTAATAGAACACAATTTAAGACTTGTCGCTCATATTGTCAAAAAATATGAATCTCCTGATCATGATACCGATGATCTAATTGGTATAGGTACCGTAGGTTTAATTAAAGGTATCGATACTTATAAAGAAAATAATAAAGTAAAACTAAGTACATATGCAGCCAAATGCGCTGAAAATGAGATACTAATGTACTTTCGTGCTGATAAAAAAAATAGCAAAAACGTTAGTCTCTACGAAGAAATCAGTTATGATAAAGAAGGCAATAAAATAACTATCTTAGATGTTCTTAAAACTGATAATCCTGATTTTATTGATGAGATAGTTAAACAAGATAATATTACTCTTTTAAAAAAATTCTTAACAGTTCTAACACCAAGAGAACGATTAATTATTAATAAACGATATGGTTTAAACGGCGAATCAGAATTAACACAAAAAGAACTAGCAAAAAGTTTAAATATATCACGCAGTTATGTCTCAAGATTAGAAAAAAGAGCCACTACCAAAATATTACGTGAATTTATAAAAAGAGAACAAAACAACAAGAATTAATTGACATTACTATTATTTTATAGTAAAATTATTAATTGAATTTGAGGAGGAATGAATATGGCAACTAAAGTAACAAAGAAAAAAGCAAATAGTGTTAACAACAGACCTAATTGTTTAAAAATAACAAAGAGAATGCAAAAAGTTAACATGCAAACAGTAACTGATGAATTTGGTAATAAAATAAGAACCAGTGCAAGAGAAGCAAGAACAATGAAGAAAAATAGTAAATAAATAAGTGCTATGTAAAATACATAACACTTTTTTATTTATCCAAATAGATATTTATAATAGTTATTTTCAACAATCATTCTACTTATAGCTACCCTATTGTTAACAATACCATTAATATTATTGACATAGTCCTCTCCAACATTTTCTTTAGCTTGGAATCGACCGGTTGCAGCATAATAAGTTCCTTTATTCGTAACCCATGATTTATCTTTAAATATAGCAATTCCTTCAGAGGTACTAAGAATATCTTTACCCATTATAATTCTTGAATCATAATCTATTCCAAATAAATTTAGAATTGTTGGCAAAACATCGATACTCATACCTACTTTTTCTACCTTTACCGGTTTCATTTTACTATTATAAATTATCAAATTGTTACTATTAGCCTCTATTAAACTATCACGTTCATAGCTAGATAACATATTAATATAATTAATTGGTAAATTATATGGATAATGATCTGCTAATAATACAAATACCGTATCATCAAGTTTATTTGCTTCTTTTAATTTATTAACTAAAGTTTCTAAAGCCTTATCTAATTCTATTTGTGTTGCCACATAACCACTGACTTCATCCGGATAATTCAAATCCTTAACAGCATCTTGATTTTTTCTAGCCATCGAATTAGCATTAAAACTATAATAAAAATGTCCAGAAACCGTCATATAATATGTCATAAATGGTTTATCACTATTAATATAATCATTGACTGTCGCCTCCATCATTTCGACGTCACTTTGAGGCCATATCTCACAATTAATTACTTTTTCTAATCCATTATAACAACCTTTATAATTATCAAATCCTTGTGTCTTTAAATAGACATTTCTATCCTGATAATATGCACTATTATCGTGATATGCATAAGTATTATATCCTAAATTTTTAAATACTGTTCCTAACCCATATGGATATTTTGCCCAACCACCTCGCCATGAACTAAGAATTGAGTTATCAGCATATAATCCTGTCAATGCTTGGAACTCTCCACCAATTGTTGACAAATTATTAGATGTATAAAAATTTTCAAAATCAAAACCTTCATGTACCATCTTATAAATAGTTGGTGTATACTTTTCTGATACAGCTATTTCACTAAAACTCTCGGCAACAATAAATATCAAATTTTTACCTTCAAACATTCCGGTATACTTATGTTGCTTAGTTCCAGGTTCATTATTCATATAATTATTAATTGTTTTAATAGTACCACTTCCACCACTAAAATCCAATTCTTTTTTATTATAGTCATATTCATAGACTTCATTTTCATCAGTTATCTCTTCTTGTTTAACATTTTCAATTTTTTCATCAAAGCCCATTATACTTCTCTTAATGTCCAAATACGTTGCAGACATTACCCCAAGTCTTTCTATATTTAGAGATATGTTATTAGTCTCATAAACTAAATTATATGTCGAACCAGTTCCCTTAGGTTGAAGATGAATATTTAATATATATGCACCAATTCCTATGATAAAGATTATTAAATAAACAATCTTATAAATTCCTTTACTTTCCTCTTCTTTTTTCTTTTTTCTAAATATAATAAGTAATATTACTGGTACGAAGAACAAAATAAGAATATGGACATTTTGTAAAATAGAAATAGCTATATTTTTACCAAATTTTAAAGTTTGATCACTTTGCCTAAATAATGCAATTGAAAATGGTGTAATAAATACCTTATAAAACACATAATGAAGTCCATACCAAAACCAAAGTACTAAATAGACAATGTATGTAATTATTTTATTAATCTTATCACTAAATAGACTAGTTAATAATGAAATAAAGCCCGCGTTTAAAACTGCAAATAAAAACATATTAATGAATGAACTTCTTAAATATATATCGTAGGCAAATAAATTAAAAACCAAATCTAAATATATTAATGATAATAAAACATATAAATACTTTCGATACTTCATAATAACCTCACATAAAATAAGTCTTTTTAAAATCATCAATAGTTTCTTTGAACATATCAATTGCACTATCAATTACCTCAGGCTTCGTCAAATCAACTCCAGCTATCTTTAATGAATCGATTGGATTCTTACTTTTTCCACATTTCAAGAAATTAATATAATCCTGTGGTTTTAACCTACCATCCAACAATCTTGTTACGATTGATGCTGCTGCTGATAAACCTGTAGCATACTTATAAACATAAAAATTGTAATAGAAATGAGGAATTCTTTCCCATTCATATCTAATTTCATCATCAATTACAACATTAGCTCCAAAATACTTTACGTTTAGATTATAGTATATATCACTTAAAACATCTGCTGTTAATGGCAAAGAATCACTAATTCTTTTATAAATAATTCTTTCAAACTCAGAAAACATAGTTTGCCTAAATATAGTTGCTCTAAATAATTCCATAATTCTGTTCATAATAAATAGTTTTTCTTGTTTATTATCACTATTATTAATAACATACTTAGCAAGCAAAAGTTCATTAACTGTTGAAGCAACTTCAGCAACAAAGATTGAATAATAACCATATTGTGGTGGATTATTACTTCTAGCATAATAACTATGCATTGAATGTCCAAGTTCATGTGCTAAAGTAGACATGTCATCATATTTATCCTGATAGTTTAATAAAATATAGGGATTAGTGTCATATGCGCCTCCCGAATATCCACCAGTTCTTTTCCCTTTATTAGGATACACATCTATCCATCTATCAGATATTCCATTCTTTAAAATATCAATATAATTATCTCCTAAGATACTAAGTGCTTTAATAACTGTCTCTTTTGCGTTATCAAATGGATATGTAAAGTCACTACTTTCTACCATGTTCGCATATACATCATATAAGTGAATTTGATCAACCTTAAGCACTGCTTTTTTCAAAGCATAGTATTCATGCAAAACATCCATTCTGTCATTTATAACTTTTAATAATCCATCATGAATAGATATATCTAGTTCATCTCTAAATAAAGAGGCTGCAATAGCTCCATCATAGTTTCTAATTTTAGCCATTGTTTCTTCTTCTTTAACATTAGAACTAATCAAATTAGCAAAAACGTTTTTAAATTGTTTATAAACCTTATATAAATTATTAAAAGCTGCTTTTCTAATTTCTCTATTATTACTTTCAATATATAAACTATACTTATTCCCATCAAGTTCATATTCTTGATTATCAACTATAAAACTAGGGAACGTTAAATCAGAATCCTTAAGTAATTCGTACGTATCATAGTTATTTCCTAATGCCTTAGTCATATTAGATAATAATTTTTCACATTCATCGCTTAATATATGATCTTTATATCTAAACATTTCATATAAATAACGTTCATATTCTTTTAGTTTACTATTCTCAGCCACGTATTTTTCAATAGTTTTATAATCTATTTTTAAAATATTACCATCAACAAAATAAGTAGCTTTAACATAATCACTATATAGATTATTAATTCTTTCTTTTAGTTCTTGATTCTTATTTATTCTGGTATCTTCATCACAAAGTAAACTAACATATGCTTCCAATTTTTCAATAATTCTACTTGTACTAGTAACTAAATCCAATAAATCATATAAACTATTACAATCATACTGCATATTTTCATATTTTGAAAATTCTTTAATCTTATTTTGAACAGCTAAAATATCTTCTTCAAACTCCTTAGAATTTCCATATATCTTACTTAAATCCCATTTATACTTCTCACTAGTCTTCTCTCTATCCATATTTAGCCTCCATAATAATTATACCAAAAAAAGAGAAAAAATATTATTTTTTTCTCTTTAAAGTAAAACCAGAATAATTATTTACTACTTCTTCCTTTTGGCAAGAATTAGTTATTCTAGGAAATTCATAATTACTTTTTCCAGATTCAGTTGATGATCTCATTATATTATATGTATGAGAATATTCAAATACTGGTTTAACACTAATACTCTTTAAATTACTCATAATATCCCCCTCTTCCAAAGCACGGTTCAATATAATAACACATTTGTTTGTTTTTGTCAAATAAAAAAAGATTTAATGTTAAACATTAAATCTAAAATAGCAAATATCTCCGTCTTGCATTATATAATCTTTTCCCTCAAGACGCATCTTACCATTTTCCTTAACTTCCTTTTCAGAGCCATATAATACCAAATCACTATATGACATTACTTCCGCCTTAATAAATCCTTTTTGAAAATCAGTATGAATTATTCCTGCACATTCAGGAGCTTTCATTCCTTTCTTAAAAGTCCACGCTCTAACTTCATCTGATCCCGCTGTAAAGAAAGTAGCAAGTCCAAGTAGAGAATAAGTTTTTTTAATAAGTTGATCCAAACCGGCTTCTGGAATACCTAACTCATTCAAGAAAGCAGCCTTATCTGTATCATTAAGTTCCGCTAGTTCACTTTCGATTTTAGCACAAATCATAACAACTTCACTATTTTCGCCTTTAGCATAATCACATACCATCTTATAATAATCATTGCCACCATTAATAATATCATCTTCAGATACATTAGCAACATATATTATTGGTTTCTCTGTAATCAAGTTAAAAGACTTTATAACTTCAAGTTCATCATCATCCAAATTCATTTTTCTAACCGGTATATTTTGCTCTAAATTATTCTTTATTTTCTTAAGAGTATTTACTTCCAATATTTCTTTCTTGTCCTTAGTCATCTCTGCTTTTTTACCAATACGATTAATCCTACCATCAATTATTTCAAGATCAGACATAACAAGTTCTACGTTGATAACCTCAATATCTCTAATTGGATCAACTGTACCATCAACATGAATAATATTTTTATCATCAAAGCATCTTACTACTTCAACAACTGCATCCACTTCTCTAATATGTGATAAAAATTTATTGCCAAGTCCCTCACCGGCACTAGCCCCTTTAACTAAACCGGCAATATCAGTAAATTCATAAGTCGTAGGAACTACTCTCTCTGGTATATACATTTCTTCTAGTACCTCAACTCTTCTATCAGGTACCGTAACAACACCAACATTAGGATCTATTGTTGCAAAAGGATAGTTCGCTGCTAAAATATTTTTTTTCGTAATAGCGTTGAATAAAGTTGATTTACCAACATTCGGTAATCCCACAATTCCAGCTGTTAAACTCATATTATCACTTCTTTCAAATGATATTGTACTAAATTTATTAAAAAAAGTCTATAAAAAGAAACAGATACGTGATATAATTAAGTAGAGCCTATAGTCGTTCTCAGATTATAGTTTTTTTATTTAAGGAGGTACAATATGGCCAAATACATATTTGTAACTGGCGGTGTCGTTTCAGGATTAGGAAAAGGCATTACCGCATCATCTATTGCCTTATTATTGAAATCACGTGGATATAAGGTATTTATGCAAAAATTTGATCCCTACATCAATGTTGATCCAGGAACAATGTCACCATATCAACATGGGGAAGTATTCGTCACTAGTGACGGAGCTGAAACCGATTTAGACTTAGGTCACTACGAAAGATTTATTGATGAAGAACTTAATTACACATCAAATATGACTATGGGTAAAGTTTTTGCATCAGTAATTGAAAAAGAACGTCGGGGTGACTTTCTCGGTGGAACAGTTCAAATTGTTCCACATGTCACCAACGAAATAAAATCTAAAATTTATGAGGCTGCCCGAACATCAAATGCCGACATCGTTATTACCGAAATTGGTGGTACCATCGGTGATATTGAATCTGAAGCCTTTCTAGAATCACTTCGACAAATGCGTTTTGATGAAGGTAAAGAAAATACTGTTTTCGTTCATACAACTTTGGTCCCAAGTATCTATGGTAGTGGTGAATTAAAAACAAAACCTACCCAACATTCCGTAATTGAATTACGTGGTCTAGGTATCCAACCAGATATCATCGTATGTCGTACCCCAATAATGTTAGATAGTGTTATTAAGAAAAAAATATCCATGTTTTGTCAAGTAGATGAAGAATGTGTTATCTCATCAATCGATGTTACCAACATTTATTCAATTCCATTAATATATCATGAACAAAAAATAGATGAAATAATTCTAAAACAACTAAATTTGCCAATTAAAAGAATAGATTTAAGTACATGGAAAAATTTGGTAGATGTAACTGATAATCTTAAAAAAACTATCGAAATAGCCCTAGTTGGTAAATATACCGAATTACACGATGCTTACATTTCAATCGTCGAAGCCCTAAAGCATGCTGGATATGCACATAATACTAAAGTCAATATTAATTGGGTTGATTCCGAAAAATTAGAAAGCAATAGTGCTAATTTTGATGAGATATTCAAAAAAAGCAAAGGTATCATTATTCCTGGTGGATTTGGTTCACGTGGCATTGAAGGAATGATTAAGGCTGCCAAATATGCCCGAACTAACAATATTCCCTACTTAGGAATATGCCTAGGTATGCAAATTGCCGTAATTGAATTTGCTAGAAATGTCTGTCATCTAGATAAAGCTAATTCTACCGAATTTGATCCAATGACCACAAATCCAGTAATTGACTTAATGAACGAACAAAAAGCAATTATCAATATGGGTGGTACTCTTCGATTAGGTAATTATACATGTAACATTAAAAATGACACTCTAGCCAGTAAATGTTATGAAGCAGAAACAATTAAAGAAAGGCATCGTCACCGCTACGAAGTAAATAATAGATATCTAGAACTATTAACAGAAAAAGGGCTTGTTATATCAGGTACAAACCCTGAAACAAATTTGGTAGAAATAGCAGAATTACCAAATCATCCACACTATATTGGCTGCCAATTTCACCCCGAATTTAAATCAAGGCCAAGCAAGCCGCACCCTCTGTTTAAATCATTTATAAATGCCGCCATAAAATATAAAAAGTGAATCGATTGATTCACTTTTTTATAACATAACTTTTGTGCTAAAGCCAAGTGGTAAACCAATAATATAAAATGCTAATATTATTAGTAACCATGCAATTGTAAAGGCTAATGCATAGGGATACATCAAGCTCATTCCATCAGTTAAGGTAATAACATCTTTTTTCTTATTATTATATATTTGTAAAAAGCCAAGTAAGATAACAAAATAAGTAAATAATGGTGTCATTCCTTTTAATGAACTATCAGCAGCCCTAAATACAGCTTGTGAGAATTCTGGAGTAAATGAACTCTGCATAAACATAGGGACTATTATCGGAGACATAATTGCCCATTTCGTAGCCAACGTAGGTACAAAGAAAGTTGAAATAGCCACTACGATAAATGTAACAACTATTAAAAGAATTCCTGTAAGCTGTAAATTACTTAAAAGTTCCGTAAGAGAAACAACAATAAATACTCCAATATTAGTTTCCTTAAAAATTAAACAGAACTGGGCAGCAAAGAAAATTAATACAAGTAACGAAGCACATCCTTTTAAGTAATAACTCATACTATTCATTAAATCTTTGTTATTTCTAATTGTTTTTACGCGCATGCCATATATTAAACCAGTAAAACCTAATAATGCTGAAAAGATTAAAACAGAGCCCTGCCTAAATATTGAACCATCTGAAAATAATTTACCAATATATGTCTTCTCATTTAAATCGAGTAATAATGCTGAAAAAGGTAATCCTGGTAAAATACAATAAACTATAACTAAAGCAATTAACGCCGTAAATAATATTGCAATAACAACACCTTTGCGTTCTTTCTTAGTTACTTCAGCTTCTAAATCAATGCCATCTTCATCTTGAATATTAAACTTGCCTAATTTAGGTACAACAAATTTCTCTGTAATAATCATTCCTAAATAAGATATAACTAATGTTGCAAATATCATAAATAATAAATTGCCAGATAAACTAACATGATAATTTTGATCAAGTATTTTTGTTGCAGTTTGAGTATAATTAATAAGTGAATTATCAACACCATTAATAACAATATTAGCTCCATAGCCAAATGATATACCGGCGAATGCCGCACAAACTCCAATTGACGGATGTCTACCTAAATTCATAAATAGAATTGCTGCAACAGGTATTAATATTACATAGCCAGCCTCATAAAACATTGCTGAAATTATTCCTAAAAATACTACCAAAAAAGTAAATAATTTTTTAGGTTTATCATTAGTTATCATTTTAAAGAAAGCATTCAAAAAACCTGAACTGTATGCTACACCTACGCCCATCAAACCAACAATAAATGTTCCTAATGGAGCAAAAGATGTAAAATTACTAAGCATACTACTAAATAAATATCTAAGTCCAGTTCTATTAAACAAATTATTAATTGTTACAATTTGTGTTTCCAATTCTCCAGTTACAGAATTTACATTATAATAAGTTGTTTCTAGATTCAAAATACTACCAACACTACTTATTACCATTATAATAATAGTCAAAATAAATAATAAAATAGCGGGATGTAATTTAAATTCTCTATTTTTCATAATGTTTCCACCTTCTTTATTTTTTTATTAAATTCCACTCTTGGCATCATTACAACATGTCCACAATTTAAACACTTAATTTTAATATCAGCACCCACTCTAACTACTTGAAAACGATTTGTTTTACATGGATGCTCTTTTTTCATAATAACGATACTATTTAATTTATAATCCATTGTATCCTCCAATTAATCCTGAATAAGCCAATCCTCACCTTTGAATGAATCATATCTAAGTAAATTTGGATAATCTAATTGACGCATTACCTCGTAAACAGCTATGGCTACACTATTGGCTACATTCAAGCATCTTACATTATCACTGCATGGTATTCTTATACATCTATCTAATTGATTCCTTAATATTTCTTTAGGAATACCAGTACTTTCTTTACCAAAAATTAAATATATATTTTTATCTAATTTTGAATAATTAATTTCACTATGAGCCTTTTTACCATAACGAGTAAAGAAAAAATACTCACCTGGATTTTTTTCACAAAAATCATCATAATCATCATATAAAGTATATTCTACCTTGTCAATATAATTTACCCCGCTTCGCTTAATAACACTATCAGATAAAGCAAAACCTAAAGGCCTAATTAAATGTAGTCTGGCACCAGTTGCCGCACAAGTACGCATAATGTTGCCCGTATTTTCAGGTATCTCAGGCTCATATAAAACAATATTAATCTTTTTATTAACCATCGTAACCATACTCTATTCTACTTAAAAAATTCTTAAATTGATTAATATCATAACCATTCTGACTTATACTATAAGTATACGAAATATTACCATCATTAAAGGCCAACACTAATGGTATATTATCTACGCTAATGCCATATTTTTGCATATCTTTCTTTTTTATATCATTAGTAACATCCATATATAACATATCTCTTTTAATTTCATTATTCTTTAACATTTTCTTCATCTGCTTTTCAAAATCTCTAATAACTGCATCCTCAAGAACAGATACATATATTACAGAATTAGGATTTTCAACAATATAGTCTTCAAGTTCATTATAATTAATAATTTCCATATAACTATCAAGAATACGCATATTTAACTTTTTTTCTTTATAAGCATCAAACCACATATAAAAATAACACAAAAGAAAAATAGTAACAATTATTACACCCGCAAGTATCAAATAATTACGTCCTGGAATTTTTCTAAGTTCTTCATTTTTCATATGTATCACCTATAATTTATTTTAACAATTTAAATGCCGTTTGTAAATAGTAACTACTTTAAAAAGATAATATTTTTTGATATAATATAATAAAGAATTTGTGGTGATTAAATGAAAAATATTTTTAGTATTCCTTTTCATGATTTAGAAACTTATTTTATTGATAATGGTGATAAAGCATTTAGAGCAACTCAAGTTTACGATTTTCTATACAAAAAGCGTATCTTTGATTTAGATAAAATGACTAACATTCCCAACAATACAAAAGAAAAAATGCGCGAAGATTTTGATTTTTCTTTTATCAAGATAATCAAGAAACAAGAAGATACCGATGTCAAAAAATATCTATTTGAACTAACTGATGGTAATCGTATTGAATCAGTTCTAATGTATCACGATTATGGTATAAGTATCTGCGTCTCAAGTCAGGTTG
>JAEEGL012593449.1_pt1 | contig 19391 bp, 16 predicted proteins | sample 9134231 | NCBI WGS metagenome assembly JAEEGL01 (sample SAMN16246548, study PRJNA631951) | gut metagenome | biome: gut microbiome; feature: rumen; material: fiber-attached | host: Bos | place: Iran: Karaj | collected 2018-10
GGCAAGGTGGCGCTCTACCAGATGAGCTACAGCCGCATTTATCTTCCTTTGGTCCCCACGAACGCCTTTCGGCGTTCATGGGGATGGTGCCTCCGGTCGGAATTGAACCAACGACACGGGGATTTTCAGTCCCCTGCTCTACCAACTGAGCTACAGAGGCATCCTGCAGCCGTTGGTGCAGAACCGTAGGCTACTTTGGCGACCCGAAGGGGACTCGAACCCCTGACCTCCGCCGTGACAGGGCGGCGTTCTAACCAACTGAACTATCGGGCCGTATATCATGCCGCGGGATTTGGTGGGAACAATAGGACTCGAACCTATGACCCTCTGCTTGTAAGGCAGATGCTCTCCCAGCTGAGCTATGCTCCCATGCTCGCGCTCAAAGAATGCGCTCCGCCTTCGCGCCCTGCGACATGCAATAGTATATCATGCTTACAGTGGTTTGTCAAGTCCTCTTTTCGTTTTTTTTCATTTTTTTTGCGCGGCGGAAAAGGCGGATGCCGGGCGCTCATTTCATGCAGCGCGCGGCAAAATACCACCGGTCGTCGTCCTCCTCCGCCGGTGTGAGATCGATATCCCCGAATACGCCGAGCAGCGCAAAACCCGCCCGCGCCAGCGCGCGGCAGAGCTGCTCCTTCGTATACGCGCGCTCCCGCTGCACCGTATCGGTGCGCGCGTACAGCCCGTTTTCCTGCCGCCGGAAGAGCGTCAGCTCGAAATCGCACAGCGCGGTCCCGGCGTCGTAGGTGTTCCGCCAGCAGCAGACGTCCCCGCCGTCATCGAGGATATAATCGTTCAGCCCGTATACGTTCTGGAATTTCCACGGCGTGTTCACGTCGAAGAGGAAGAGCCCGTCCGGATTCAGATAGTTATGGACGAGCGAGAAGCACTTTCCGAGCGCGCCGCGCGCGGTGAGGTGATTGATGCTGTCGAGGCAGCAGACGACGGCGTCCACGGTGCCGTACAGTTCCAATTCCGTCATGTCCTGTTCAAGGAGCAGGACGTTCCGCACTCCCGCCTCCCGGATCCGGTCGGCGGCGATGCTCAGCATCTCGGCGCTGCGGTCCACCGCCGTCATGTCGTACCCACGCCGCGCGAGCTCCAGCGTCATCGAACCGGTGCCTGCCGCCAGATCGAGCACGAGCGAGGGCTTCTGCGCAGCCCAGCGCGCGAAAGCCGCCTCGACGCCGTCCGCCCAGCGCGCGTAGTCGAGGCTTTCGTTCATCCGATCGTAGATCGGCGCCAGAACGGCGTATGCGTCGTCTCTCACGGCACTCAGCGCTTCTCGCTTTTGAGGCGGGCCAGCGCGCGGACGTAGCCGTCGCTGCCGTATTTGAGGCAGCGGTTGACGCGGCTGATCGTCGCCGTGCTCAGTCCGGTCTCCTCGGCGATCTCCGTATAGATCTTGTTGTCGTCCAGCATTTCGGCGGCGCGAAAACGGCGGGACATCTCCCCGATCTCCTTCACGGTGCAGAGATCCTCGAAGAAATCCATGCACTCGTTCACGTCCTTCAGCGTGAGGACCGCGCGGAAGAGCAGTTCCATATCGGCGTCCATGATCGATTTCGGCATGATGATATCCTTCCTTTCCTCATCGGGAATCAATGAATCACGAATTGTCCTCCGGCTCCCCGAAAAGGAGCCCGACGAGCGCCGCGGCGTCGGCGCCGGCGATGTATTCGCCGACGGGATGCGCCAGCGCGCCGAGGGCGGCGGCGACGGCGTCGGTCTGCAGAGGGACGCCGCACAGCGCCGCCTCCAACTCGTCCACGCCCCGCTCCCCGAAAAAGTCGCCGCGGATCCGCACGGCGGTGAGCCTGCCGTGCGCGGCGGAATAAGCGATGCCGACGCTCCCGAAGGGAAAGCGCTTGCTGCGCTCCGCGTCGTGCGCGGCGGAGGCGCCGTAGTTCCACTCCCACGTGGCGTACTTCTCCTCCCGCAGCGCGCCGATCCCCGCCGCCTCTTCTTCCGACAGCGGGCGGCGGTACGCTCCGGGACCGGTATACATGGAGGACGCGAGGTACTCCATGAACTCCTCCGGCGCCATCGGCGGGAACCCGGGCACGTCCCGCAGATTCGTCACGCGGCTGCGGACGGAAGCGACGCCCTTGGAGCGGAGCTTTCCGGGAGAGACGCGGAGCGCGCCGCTCATGCGGGAGAGATCCGCGCCGAGAAGGAGCGTCCCGTGATGGAGGAGCCGCTCCGTTCCGTCCGGGCGGCGGTAGACGGCCTGCGCGCTGCCGGAGATCTTCGCGCCGCCGACGGTGAGATCGTTCCTCCCGTCGAGGACCGCGTCCGCGCCGAGCGCGGCGAGCGCGCGTCGGATCGGCGCGGTGTAGCGGGCAAAATCGATCCCTCCCGCGTCCCGCGGGACGATGAAGGAATAATTGACGTTCCCGAGATCGTGGAAGACGGCGCCCCCGCCGCTCAGGCGGCGGACGACGGCGATCCCGCTTACCTCCGTATAAGGAACGTTGACCTCCGCCCATGCGTTCTGGTTGCGGCCGATGACGACGGCGCTGTCGTTGCGCCAGATCATGAAGACCTCGTCGTCCGCGTGCGCGAGAAGATATTCCTCGGCGGCAAGATTCCGGTACGGATCGGTGGAGGCAAGGAGGAGAATGCGCATGTCGTTCCTCCGCGGCGGGCAAGATCGCGCCGTGCGGCGCGTCGGCGTGACCCCGCCGGTCCTTATATTATACACCCGTTTTATCACAAAGTAAAGCGATAGAGCGAAATCCGCCGAAAAGGCCGAAAAAATCTCTTTTCATTCCCGCCGAAATGTGCTATACTGTACACAGCAGAAGACGGCGCCGACGCGCCGCCGTCCCCGCGGGGGAGAAAGGAGCCGATATGCCGCGTCTCTCTCCCTTTCCGTACTCGGATACGAACAAGAGATATTATACCTTTGATTTCTTTCTGCGCCGCACCTTCGGCGGCAAGATCGCCCGGATCGCGCTGAACGCCGGGCTCGACTGTCCGAACCGGGACGGGCGCCTCGGGACGGACGGGTGCAGTTTCTGCCTGCTCCCGCCGCCGTCCGGGACGCTGCGGGAGCAGTACGACGCCGGTCTGGCGGCCGCCCGTCGGAAATGGGATCCCGTCGGGACGATCCCGTACCTCCAGGCGGGGACGAACACCTACGCCGATCCGCGCCGCCTTGCGGCGCTGTACGAGGAATGCGCGGCGCTTCCCGGCGCCGTCATGCTCGCCCTCGGCACGCGCGCGGACTGCCTCGGAGACGACGCGCTCGGCGCGCTCTCCCGCATTGCCGAAAAGATCCCGCTCCTCGTGGAACTCGGGATGCAGAGCGCATCCGACGCATCGGCGGCGCGCACCGGGCGCGGATATACGCACGCGGTATTCCTCGAAGGATACCGCCGCCTGCGGCGGATCGCGGACGGGGACCGCATCCGGATCGGGCTCCATCTGCTGAACGGGCTCCCCGGCGAAACACAAGAAGACATGCTCGCCTCCGCCCGGGAGGCCGCCCGCCTTCATCCCGATCTGGTCAAGCTGCACGTACTCTGCGTGCTGCGGGGCACCGCCGTCGCCGACGAATACCTGCGCGGCGGGTACGCGCCGATGACGCGGGACGCGGCGGCGGAACTGATCTGCCGACAGCTCACGCTCCTGCCGCCCGACGTCGTGATCGGGCGCATCGGCGCGGACGCGGAGAAAGAGATCCTGCTCGCGCCGGCGTGGGCGCGCGACAAGCGGGCGTTCGCCGACGCGGTCGACGTCCGCATGGCGGCGCGCGGCTGGCAGCAGGGCTGCGCATGGCGTCCCCTGGAGGACGCGGGACAAAACGACGATCCGGAAAGGAGATCCGTATGACGAACCGAATCACGCGAGGGATCCTCATCGTAGCGCTTCTGACGCTGCTCCTCTGCATATGCATGATGCTGCTCGCGCAGAGGAGCACCGCGCGGGAAACGCTCGCCGCCGCGCTCACGGACGAGGCGGCGCTCATCATCCGCGCGATGGAAAGCGGCGCCGACGCGCTGCCGGAGATCGACGCGCGGGCGGTGCTGTGCGCCGCCGACGGCACGGAGCTGTACGACAACGGGCACGCGCTGCGCACTTCGTCCCCGATCCCCGTGACCGCCGCGCTCGCGGACGGTTCCGTTTTGACGCTCACCGCCGACGCGCCGTCGTTTCTTTCCTTGCTTGAAGACGCGGTCGTCTACGCGGCGGCGGCGGCGGTGCCGATCGCGCTGCTCGCCGTCTTTCTTGCCGTGCGGATTTCCCGCAAGATCGTCGCGCCCGTGCTCGCGCTCGATCCGGAGGATCCGCCCCGTTCCGTCGAGGGGTATCCGGAGCTGACGCCGTGGCTGACGAAGATCCGCCGGCAGAACGAGCTGATCCGCAAGCAGATGGAGGACATGCGCCGCCATCAGGAGGAATTCCGCGCGATCACGGAAAACATGGACGAAGGCTTTCTGCTCGTGGACCGCAAAACGGACATCCTATCCTACAACGCTTCGGCGCTGCGGCTTCTGACGGGCTCCGGCAAAGACGGGGACGAGGAGGGCTTCTCCCTCAGCCGTTCTCCGGCGTTCCGCGCCGCCGTCGGCGAGGCGCTGAGCGGCAGGCACAACGAAAAAACGCTGGAGGCGGAGGGCAAGAGCTACCAGCTCATCGCCAACCCCGTCATGGAAAAGGGACAGACGGACGGCGCCGTCGTCGTGATCCTCGACGTGACGGAGAAACGGCAGCGGGAACAGATGCGGCGGGAGTTCACCTCCAACGTGTCGCACGAGCTGAAGACGCCGCTGACCTCCATTTACGGCATCGCCGATATCATGATGAACGGGCTCGTCAAGCCGGAGGACGTCCCGAAATTCGCCGCCGACATCCACCGCGAGAGCGGACGGCTCATCTCGCTCGTCGAGGATACGATCAAGCTGTCGCAGATGGACGAGGATTCGATCCCCTATGAGCGGGAGGCGGTCGATCTGTACGCGGAGGCGGCGGAGGTCGTCGCGCGCTTCGGCCCGACCGCGGCGGCGGCCGGCATCCGCATGCAGCTCGAGGGCTCCTCACAGAAAGTGTGGGGCATACCGACGATCCTGTCGGAGATCCTCTCGAACCTCTGCGACAACGCGATCAAGTACAACCGTCCCGGCGGCAGCGTGACCGTCTCGGTGTCCGAGGAGGACGGGCGCCCGGTGCTCTCCGTCTCCGACACGGGCATCGGGATCCCGAAGGAGCATCTGGACCGCGTCTTCGAGCGGTTCTACCGCGTGGACAAAAGCCATTCCAAGGAGATCGGCGGGACGGGGCTCGGTCTCTCCATCGTCAAGCACGGCGCGGCGTATCACGGCGCGGACGTCCGCATCACGAGCGAGGTCGGCGTCGGCACGACGGTGCGGATCCTGTTCGAGAAGCAGTGAGCCTCGCCTTCGCCGCCGTATAAAGCCATACGAAAAATCCTTCCGCGGGACCGTGTCCCGCGGAAGGATTTCATTCATTCATTCATTCGACACCCGTCACCGTCTCGACGGTGAGGCGGATATCGCCGCTCGTCGTGTGCAGTTCGCACACGTCCTCGCCTCCCGACGGCGGGATCGACACGCTCCCGCTCGTCGTCGCCGCGCGGAAATCCTTCGTGCTCAGAAGCGATCCCGTGACGTCGCCGCTCGTCGTGCGGATCCCGATCCGGCCCGCGTCGCACCGCTGCAGCGTCACGTCCCCGCTCGACGTCTCGGCGTCCAGCGTCCCGGCGCGGACGCCGAACAGGCGCACGTCCCCGCTCGTCGCCTTCATGCGGACGGAGTCCGGCTGTCCTTCCCCGAGTTCGATATTGCCGCTCGTGGACTGCGCGATCACGCTGCGCGGCGACACGGCGCCGATATACTGGCTGCCGCTCGTGGAGACGGCGCGCAGCTCTCCCGTGACCGCGGCGTTTATGAGGATGCCGCCGCTCGTGGACTCGAGCGAGACGTCGGTGAAGGAGAATTCCTCGGCGACCCAGATGCCGCCGCTCGTGGTCTTCACGGCGAGCGCGTCGTACGCGCCCTGCGGCAGATACACCGTGATCTCCATCGGGATATTCGTGAGGTTCCACGAGACGCCGAAGCCGTTCTTCTGCCGCTCGACCGTCAGTTTCCCGTCCGACAGCTTCACCTCGTGGGTGATCCGGTCCGTCTCTTTGCACGTGACGCGGCACGCCCCGTCCTCGCCGGCGAGGAGTACGACGTCGCATTCGGTGCACTGCACCGAGATCTCCCGCACGGGCTCCGTGAAAGAATATTCCCGGGTACGCGCCTCGGCCGTGCCGCCGGAGCAGCCCGCCGCCGCGAGGCAGAAGAGGGCGGCGAAAAGGATCAAAAGCCGACGCTTGACGTTTTTCATGATCGTCCTTCCCTTCATCCGAGGATATGGAGCCCGGCGCCGAGGCCGTACCGCTCTCCCGTGCGGTCGTAGACCACCGCGATATCCTTCTCCGTCAGGTTCGTGACGCAGAAATACTCCCAATCGGCGGGGATGATCGGGTCGGCTGTGATCCGCCCGTCCCGCCCTTCGATGCCGAGCAGGCCGGAGAGCACGAGATCGCAGAAGGAGGAATGGTTGTAGTCCTTGCCGCGCTCGTAGTCGCTGCCGGGCGAACGCTCTTTCAGGATCTTCCGCGCCGTCCACTCGCCCGTGAAGGGATCCATGTTCTCGTCGATCCACATGACGCTCGTGCCGTCCGGACGGGTAAGGCGGTGAGAGGCGGCGTACTGCCGGAGCAGACGGAAGTAATCGTCCCGCGTGACCGCGGCCTCTCCGTGTTCTCTCAGATGGCGGGCGAGCGCCGTCAGCGTCTGCGCGGTGGCGAACGGCCAGACCGGTCCGTTCCACAGGCATTCGTGCCCGTGCGGGAACATGAAGCGCGGGTGCCGCCGTTCCGCCGTCGTGATCCCGAAAGGCGCGGCGAAGCCCCGCTCGTCCGTCAGGTGACGAAACGCCGCGGATCTGTCCGCGCTCGGGATGCCGAACATCCACGGGATGTATCCGATCTGCTCCCGCACGTCCTCCTCCGGCGGCACGGGCGGCCGCGTCTGTGCCGGGAACTCCCCGTCCCGTTTGCAGGGGATGACCTTATAGAAGTCCCCGTCCCAGAGGAGCCGGTCCATCTTTTCGCGCAGCACCTTCGCGCGGTCGGCAAACGTCCGCGCGATCTCCCACCGTCCCTGCCGCGCCGCCATGCGGGAGATCGCCTCGGCGTCCCCGATCATGTAGGAATTGAGCGTCGGCCGGATGCCGGGACCGCTGATGGAGCATTCCATGGCGTCCTTATCGTCGTCCGACCAGAACAGCCCGCAGGGATGGAGGTTCCGCTCCGTCCATTCCCCGTACAGCGAGATCAGCTTGTCAAGGCACTCGGCTTCAAACGCCGCGTCCGGGTGCAGGCGGAGATAATCCTCCAGCGTGACCGCGTACCACATGCTGTAATCGAACGTGAGCCCCTTCCGGTCGAGCCAGAAGAGGATATACTCGCGCAGCCAGCGCTGCGGATCCTTCAGCCAGCGCGCCTCGCGGACGTGGTGTCCCACCGCCGCGTTGATGGAATTGTACGGTCCCGCCCAGCTGACGGGCGGCTGGAACTCGGTGAGGATGATCCCGTCCGGCGTATCAAGCCAATGCTTGCGCAGCGTCCAGAAACGGTAGTAATACGTTTTCTCGACGACGGGGTCCGGGCAGTCGAGAAGCGGGATCTGCTCCGCGAGGTAATCGTACGCGCCGCTGTTCGGGATCTTCTGCGGGTACGTCTCCGTGTCCTCCGCGTTGAACGCCTCCACGTACCCGCGCAGCTTCGTTTTGAGATCGGGGATCATCGCACCGTCCTCCTGATATGATAAAAATGAAATATATCGTTCAATCCTTCGGCTCGTCGTTTTGCCGTATCGACCGCATCCAGTATATACTATTTCTCCGCGTCTGTCAAGGCGCCGTCTCCCCGTCCCCGGAAATTTCGGGAGATTTTCTTTTCGTCTGCCATTTACACGGCGTCCGTTTCGTGGTACAATGTACACAGCATTTCGACAGCCGGATTTGATAGACAGCGGCTGTGTACGGGAATTGCTTTCGCGGACGGTCGTCCGCGATCCCGCCTTGCGGCGGGGATCGGCAATTCACAACGTAATATCCACTGAGCTTCAGCGGAGTTCGGAACGGACGCGGGGGATAACTTCGCGGCGGGGGCCGCGGATCATTCTTCATCAAACAGGAGGCGGCGCCTATGCGCGGCGGGATCAGGATCCTGCAGAAGACGAAACCGCACGAATGCGGCGGCACGGACGCGCATGTCGACACGGGAGCGCCCCGCGAGATCCTCTCGGAGGACGTGATCCTCTTCGACGTGACGTCGGTGCTGCCGGATACGTACTGTTCCATGGGACCGGATCCGGAGAGGATCGGGTACGTCTCCGCGTTTGCCGTTCCCGCCGCCCTCGGAACGTTTTTGTTTCTCGAAACGGGAAGCGGCTTCCGCAGACGGGAAAAAAGAGACCGCGCGTGGGCGCTCGTGCGGGAGGACGTCTTCCCGGCGCTCGCAAAGCTGACGAGGGAACAGCGGCTCGCCGAAAACAACGGCTATCATTCCGAGACGCACGGGCTGCCCGAGAACTTCGGCGGAGAGATCGACGTCCGTTATGCTGGCGGCGAGCGGATCGGCGTCTCCGACAACCAGTCTCCCATCCTCTCCCGCGCGGCGGGAGAGGCGATCGCCGCGCTCTTCTCCGAAGCGATGCGCGGCGAGGCCGTCCCGCTGCCGGATCCGGCGGTGATCCGGGAGATCCGCTTCCGCGAGGACAGAGACGGCGGCGGCTTCACCGAAGCGCGATTGACGATCCGGGACGACGGCACGGCGGAAAACGAACGAACGTCGCGCTGGGACGGTCCCGCCGTCTATGAGCGCACGAAGCCCGTGAGCGCGGAGACGGTCGCGTCCCTCCGCCAAACGATCGCCGATACGGGGCTGCTCGCGTGGGGAACGCTCCCGGCGGGTGACTACGCGCCGGATGAGAAAAAAAGCCTGCGCTTCCTCTTCGAGGGCGGTGAGGAGATCACCGTTCCCGCCGGACGGCGCGTACCGCGGCAGCTGAGCGGCGGATTTTTCGATATCGAGCTTGAGCTGGCGACCAAGAACTGACCGAATTTCAAAGGAACAGGAGATACGACCATGATCCACGTACAAACGCTCCGCATGACGATCCCCGGCGTCCGTCCCCGCCGCTTTCTGCACATCAGCGACGCGCATATCGCCTACGCCTACCCGGACGATCCGCCGGAGGTGATCGCCAACTCCGCGCACGACACGGCGCGCTGGGGAACGGAGGGACGCACCTCCAACGAAAACTTCGAGGATTTTCTCGCGCTCGCGCGGGAGACGAAGCCGGACGCGCTCGTCATCTCGGGCGATCTCTACGACTACTATCAGCCGAGCTCCGCGCGGTATCTGCTTGAAAAGCTGGGCGGTCTCCCGGTGGAATATCTCTTCGTTTACGGCAATCACGAGCCCGCCGCGCCCGCGGCGAACGGTCTTGAGGGCGAGGTGCGGAAGGCGGTGTTCGACGCCCGCCTCGCCGGTCCGGCGCCGGAATTCTGGATCAAAGACTACGGCGACCTCCTCCTCATCGGGCTCAACGACGCGTACCAGCAGATCCCGGCGGCACAGCTCGACCGTCTTGAGGAACAGATGGCGCGCGGGATCCCGATCTTCCTCGTCATGCACATTCCGCTGCCGTTCCCGAACTTCCTCGCCACGACGAAGATCCGCCAGCCGAACGCGCCGTGGGACTACAACTACTTCCTGCTCGGCTGCGAGAAGCCGAACGAATCGACGGACCGTCTCTACCGTCTGGCGTCGGCGCCGGACTCCCCCATCGCCGGGATCCTCGCCGGGCACGTGCACTTCTTCGGCTCCGATGAATACGCGCCGGGCAAATGGCAGCTCACGCCCGCTCCGGGATACGGCTGGGACGTGCGGATCAACTGGCCGGAGAACGCGTGACGCAGCCTTCCTTTTGACGGATCACACCGCGGACCGTTCCGGATCGTAAATACCGTTTTCTGCGTCGTCACCGTTGCAGCACAGCGTCCCGCGCCTGTCAAATATGAAAATAAGCAAAGGAGAACCGCATGATCGCATTTGAAAACAACAGCCTGCGCGACCGCATCCACGCCTGCTGGCTGGGCAAGAACATCGGCGGCACGATGGGCACGCCCTACGAAGGGCAGCAGCATCTCAACGACATCCAGGGCTTTTCCACGGCGCCCGGCGAGATCTTGCCGAACGACGACCTCGATCTGCAGCTCGTGTGGCTGATCGCCTGCGAGCGGCACGGGCCGTATCAGCTCACCTCCCACGTCCTCGGCGACTACTGGCTCAACTATATCTCCCCGCACTGGAACGAATACGGCATCGGCAAGGCGAACATGCGCCTCGGGCTGCTCCCGCCGCTCTCCGGCGAGTACAAGAACGACTGGAAGCACTCGAACGGCGCGTGGATCCGCACCGAGGTCTGGGCGTGCATGGCGCCCGGCTGCCCGGACGTGGCGATCCGCTACGCATGCGAGGACGCCTCCGTCGATCACGGCATGGGCGAGGGCACGTACGCGGCGATGTTCGTCGCGGCGCTCGAGGCGGCGGCGTTCGTCGAGAAGGATATCAGAAAACTGATCCGCATCGGTCTCTCGAAGATCCCGAAGGACTGCCGCGTCGCCCGCTCCGTGCAGATCGTCTGCGACTGCTGCGATCAGGGGATCGACTGGAAGGAGACGCGGCTGCGCGTCATCGAGGATTCGGCGGATCTCGGCGTCTTCGAGGCACCGGCGAACGTCGCGTACGTGATCCTCGGGCTTCTCTACGGCGAAGGCGATTTCAAGCGCTCCATGATCCTCGCCATCGACTGCGGCGACGACACGGACTGCACCGGCGCGACGATCGGCTCGATCATGGGGATCGTCGGCGGCACCGCCTGCGTGCCTCAAGACTGGCGGCAGTACATCGGCGACGAGATCGTCACGATGTCCGTCGACAAGGGCTGCCTGTACGGCGTGCCGAGGACCTGCACGGAGCTGACCGAGCGCGTCATGGCGCAGATCCCCGTGATGCTCGCCGCCAATCACGCCTCCGTCGATATCCACGCGGCGGCGGACGCGGCGACCGAAGCGGACGTCGACGGATTCTTCGGCGGCGGGGTCGCGGCGGATCTCTGTGCGCGCCCCGGGCGCTCCTTCGACCTCGATTTCTATTACTTCCGCGCCCGCGTGATCTTCGACGCGGATCCGACGATCGACCCGTGCGGCGAGATCCCGATGCGCATCGAATTCAAGCGGCTGCTCATCGCCAACGGCCCGTACAATCTCCGCCTCCGCTGGATTTTGCCGGAGGGCTGGAGCGTGGAGGGCTGCAAGCAGGAGATCCGCGTGCCGCACCTGCGCCCGTCCTGCTCGAAGCTCCCGACGACCTCGCAGGAGATCTCCTTCACCGTCCGCGCCCCGGAGAAGGTCGATTATCAGAACCGCCTGCTCCTCGAGGTCACCTGCTTCAACCACGTCCTCCCCTCGATCATCCCGATCACCATCCTCGGCTGAGCGCCGTACCGACGACAAAGACCCGTGCAGACCGACCGGTCTGCACGGGTCTTTTCTCTTTACGGCGTCATTGCTTCGTCTGCCCGAAAAGCGCCGCCGCCGCCTCAAGCTCCTCGCGGATCCGGATGTGCTGCGGGCACGCCGCTTCGCAGGCGCCGCAGCGGATGCATTCGATCGCCTGCTTTCTGCCGTGGCCGTGCACGAGCCAGCCCTCCTGTCCTCGGGCGTAATTCAGATTCCCGAACAGCGTGTACATGTTCTTCGCCGTGAACGTCCCGGAGATGCCGATCTCCTTCGGGCACACCTTCGCGCAGTAATTGCAGGTCGTGCAGGGGATCAGGGGGATCTTCGCCAGCTCCTCCCGCGCCCTCTCCACGACCGCGAGCTGCGCCTCGGTAAAGCCGGAGAAATCCTTCATGGTCGCGATGTTGTCCTCCGTCTGCGGGACGTCGCTCATGCCGGAAAGGACGACGAGAACGCCGTCGAGCGACGCCGCGAAGCGGATCCCCCACGAGGCGCAGGAAACGTTCGGATCGCTCTCACGGAGTACGGCCTTCACCGACTCCGGCGGATCTGCGAGCAGTCCGCCCTTCAACGGCTCCATCACGATCACGGGTTTCCCGTGCCGGCGGGCGACCTCGTACACGCCGCGCGACCGGATCGCCGGATTCTCCCAGTCCGCGTAATTGATCTGAAGCTGCACGAACTCCGCGTCCGGATGCGCCGTCAGGATCTCGTCCAATTCTTCCGGCGTCGAGTGGAAAGAGAAACCGTAATGGCGGATCTTCCCCGCCGCCTTCATCTCGCGCACGAACGACCACATGTCGAAGTCCTCGAACACCTGCGTCCGCCCCTCGCCGAGATTGTGGAGAAGATAATTGTCGAAATACCCGGCGCCCGTCCGTCTGAGCGACTCGTCGAGCTGCGCGATCGCGTCCTCGCGCGTCCGGCAGTGTGCCCACGCGGCGTTCTTCGTCGCAAGCTGGAAGGACTCGCGCGGATACCGCTCCACGAGCGCGCGGCGGGTCGCCTCCTCGGAGCCGTTATATACCCATGCTGTGTCAAAGTACGTGAATCCGGCCTCCATGAAGCGGTCCACCATCGTCTTCACCTGTTCGACGTCGATCTCCCCGTCCCTGCGGGGGAGCCGCATGAGCCCGAAGCCCAGCTTCTTTATCTCTTTTCCAAACAGCATCCCGTTTCTCCTTATCCGTTGTGATCCCCCGGACGCGCGGATAGTGCGGCGCCCGGCGGGGCGGCTTCCTACCTGCTATTATACAGGATTTGTCCCGCCGCGTCAAGAGCGGCGGGACAAAAAATGCCGGACCGGCCCGTCCGTTCCCGGACGGCCGATCCGGCATGAGACACCGGTCGGGGATCAGATCTTGACTTCGGCGTGCGCCTCGGCGGAACGGTAGATGCCGTCCAGCATCCGCTGTACGGTGACCGCGTCCTCGATCGGGGAGATCGGCTTTTTGCCGGTGTTCAGGCAGTCGATGAAATGGCGGATCTCCCACTCGTAGGAGTCGACGCCCTCCACCTCGATCGCGGTCTTGCCGAACTTGCCGTTCTCGTCCTGCGCGTAGATCGTCAGCGGATGGAAGTCGCAGCCGGCCTTCGTGCCGTAGATCGTGCTGTAGTTCTCGTCGCGGCCGTTGATCGTCCAGGACGTCTCCGCGATCATGGACTTGCCGCCCTCGAAGCGGAAGAGCGCGCAGGCGGAATCCTCGACGTCGAAGATCTCCTTGTCGTTCTTCTCCGCCGCGTCCCACGTGAAGGTGGATTCGCCGTTGTACTTGCCGATGCGGGAGGAGATCTCCGCCGTTACGGAGATCGGCTTCGGTCTGCCCATGAAGTACCACGTCCGGTCGATGGCGTGCACGCCGACGTCGAGGACGGGACCGCCGCCGGCGATCGCCTTGTTCGTGAACCAGCCGCCGGGGACGCCGCGGCTTCTCACGTAAGCGGTCTTGGCGAAATAGATGTCGCCGAAGATGCCCTGATCGCGCAGCTCGATGAACTTCTGCGACTGTCCTTCATAGCGTGTGCAGACGGCGAGCATGAACTGGACGCCCGCCTCGCGGACGGCCTTTTCGATGGCGAGACCCTGCTCCAGCGTCGCGGCGAGCGGCTTCTCGCAGATGACGTGCTTGCCCGCCTTGGCGGCGGCGATGGCGACGGGCGCGTGCGCGGCCGGCCACGTGCAGACGTCGATGTAGTCCACGTCCGGCTCCGCCGCAAGGAGCGCCTCTACGGAATCATACCAATGCGGAACGCCGTACTTCTCGGCGGCGGCCTTCGCCTTCTCGGGGACGATGTCCGCCACGGCGACGAGATCCACGATGTCCTTCATTCTCTCATAGGAGGGGAAATGCGCGTAGCCGGCGATGCTTCCGCAGCCGACGAGACCGACCTTCAGCTTTTTCATGGTGCTATCCTTTCCTTACGCGGGCGAGGCGCCCGGATGTATTTTCATTATAGCCGCACGCGGGCAAAAAATCAAGAGTTTTCTCCAATTTTCTCAAAAGGATCCGTCTCCGTCCAGTCGGCGGAGGATCCAGTCTCTGAAATCGTGATAATGCCTCGGGAAACGGTTCGAGCCGCTCGCGTACACCGCTCTCCCGCCGTTCACCTCGGCGTGGAGCCGGAACATCGTCCCGTCCGTCATGCGGCGCGGACCCGTTCCGGAATACCCGTCCCAGCCGAGCACGCCGCAGCGCTTCATCTGCATAAGAGCTTCCGCCGTCGGGACGACGGCGCGCATCCCGCTGACGGTCAGCGTGAGCGACGTGAACGATTCGATCTTCCCGCCGCGCGCAGGCGGCGCAGGATCCGAAAGGAAACGCTCTCTCCCCGCACGCGGGCGAGGGAAAAAGAGGCGAGGAGCGCAAACACGAACAGCCCGCCGAGAAACAGCCAGCCGATGCCGCCGTCGTCGCCGAGCTCCGCGTGCAGAAGCAGGATCCCGGCGCGCAGACCGTGGGCGTGCCGCGCCTGCCGCACCGCCATGGCGGCGTAGACGAGCAGCGGGATCTCCGCCGCCGCGATCGGATCGAGCGGCAGCCGGAGGAGGCTGAAGCGCATGAGCGTCGCCGTCACGGCCGGCGTTACGCCGAACAGGACCCCATAGATCGCGGCGGTCACCGTGCCGAGATCCTCTTGCCCCTTCGTCAGCGAGATCAGGCCCGCGCACAGCGCGAACACCGCCGCGTATACCGCCGGGACGAGAACGTAATAGAGCAGCAGATACGGTCCCAGCCGCCGCGGCGTATCCTTTTCACGCACCGTCATGCCGCCGTCAGCAGAGTTCTGCGTGCAGGAACGCGTCCGCGAGCGTGCCGCGGTCGACCTCCGCCGTCAGGTACGCGCGGTCACCGACGGGCAAGATCAAAGCGCCGTCCCGCCGCGTACAAGGCAGCGGTTCCCGGTCGATCTCCCGCGTCAGCACGGCGTCCCCGCACAGCGGCAGACGCAGCGCCGCCTCCCCCTCCGTATGCCAGAACACGGCGACGCTCTTGCCCTGCCGGGTGAACAGATACACTCTCAGTCGGCGATCCGGCACGCGCAGCTCCTCGTATTCCGTCAGCTCGTATTCCCCGGCGGAATTGAGCAGCAGGACGTGCTCCTGCGTCAGATCGCGCAGCGCCGCCTTCTGTTCCTCCGTCAGCCAATGCCGGGCGCGCACGTCCTCCCAGCGGCGGAACACCTCCATGATATCGCCGAGGCGCGGATGGGTACGGAAGGCGTCCAGTCTCGTCTGCACCGTGACCGGGCAGTCCCACGCCGCCGCGCGGCTCGTCCCGTACTCGACGAGATCCGCCTGCGTGCCGCCGTCCGATCGGCCCTGCGGCGCCCAGAAGCCCCACCAGCCGAAGTTCAGGCGGGTGAAGTCCTGCCGCATCCGCGGCGCCTCCTCGGCGGGATAGCGGCCGATCATTTCTTTGAACACCGACGGAGGGAAAATGTCGAAGGCGTTCCCGCCGGAGAGATGATGCCAGGAGAAATGCGCCTTCGCCGCGCCCTCCGTGAAGAGCGGCGGCGGATCGAATTTCCGCCATACGCGGTACTGCGCCATCGGCACGTGAAACGCGTACGGCTCGCTTGTCCCCTCCGACCCGTCGAAATAGCAGAAACGGAAACCGGCGGAGTACGCGGCGGCGAGTTTGTCCGCGATCTCGTCCTGAAGCGAGGTGTTCTGATCGATGTAGCAGCTCGTCGCGCCGAACTCGGAAACGTCGAGCAGACCGCCGACCTCCCCGCGCGGATGGGAGCGGATCGTCGTCCCGTTCGCGCCCCGGACGCATCCGAGGAAACGGTACGGCCGCTGTGTCGTATACGATTCGTAAGAGATCAGCTCTCCGCCGAACTGGAGGATCCGGCAGCGCGGATGGAGCACGGATCCGGTCGGATCCTCCTCCACCGTCAGCGTCGTGTCCGCCTCTCCGACCGCCTGTGCCAGCGTGAAGCGGCGCACCTTGCCGAGGCGCGGATCCGCCTCCGGCGTGCAGTAGCTGCTGTTCAGCCCGATATGCGTCTGCAGAAAGTGGAAGCCCGGCGTGATCCCGGCGGCGCGGATCTTGTCCAGCATGCGCCGGACGTCCTCCCACCCGTTCGGGTACGCGTCGCTCCATTCGTAGTCTCCGTTCAAGGAATACCCGCTCGAGCGGAAGATGCAGGTATAGTACAGCAGCATCATGCGGAAGCCGCCGGCGCGGGCGTAGCGGATGTGTTCGTCCACGTTCTCCGGCGTGCAGTTCCCCGTCCAGTAGATCGAGGCGTTGATCGCGTCGCTGCGGCGGCTCTCCACGCCGCGCGGCAGTCCGCAGCCGCGTTCCATCTCGTCGACGGCATCGAGGAATCCCGCGCTTGGCGTGCAGATCAGCGCCGCCGAGGTACCGATCAGCTTCGTCTGCCGCTCGGCGTCCGCCGTCAGGACGCGGTAGTCGCGGTGCGGCTCGGATTCGATGCGCGGATACGGATCCGCCGCGAGCACGCAGACGGCGCAGCCGTCGTCCCAGCTTACGTTCAGCCATTCGCCGAAACGGACGCGGTGCGGGACGGGCAGCCCGATCAGGCGGAACTCCTCGACGGGCGGCGGCGTCATGGCGAGACCCGGATACGCCTCCGGCGGCACGGTGAAGGACGACAGCGTGAAGCGGAAATACCGCGGCGCGACGGTGACGTCGACGACCGCCTCGTACGGCGCGAGCGCGAAACCGACCGTCAGTCGGACTCCGGTCTCCGTCTTCTCCGCGCGGATGCGATCGGCCGGATAGGTCGTGCGCTTGTTCGGGTGCGCGAGCTTGATCTCGTTGTTGAAAGGACGCGGCTGCGTGACGGAGAAAAACGGGACGGTATCCGCGACCGAGACGCATTCTTCCCCCGTCGCCTTGAGCGTCAGGCTTTCCGCGTATCCTTTCTCCGAGAGTGAGAGTCGGCAGGTTTCGTTTTCGAGGATGACGGACATGGTTGCTCTCCTTTCCGAGTAGACCGTCACGGGAACGGATGATCCCGCACGGCTGTATCACGGGCGCGTTCGCGGACGCCGGTCCCCGCGTCCGGTCGCTTATATTGTATCATATCACGCGGCAAAGTCAAGCCCCGCGCCGAAGATCGGCAAATCTAATGCCCGCAGCGGCGAAAAAAGAGCCCTGCGCTTTCCGCGCGGAGCTCTTCGGCTCGCAGTGCATCGCCGGGCGGCGGTCACGTCCCCGGCATCTTATCCGGCGAAACGGACGTAGCCGTACTCCTCTTCCTCCCATACGAAGGCGGCGGGAACGTCTTCCCCTTCCCGGTACAGCGTAAAATCGTGCTCGCCCGTCCGTTCCGCACGCAGGCGGATCAGGGCGCCGTCCTCCCACAGCCAGAGCTGATCGAAGCCGTCCAGCCGCTTCGCCGCCGTATTCCAGCCGTGATAGAAGGAGTAGCCCTCCGTCGCCAGCGGTACGGGCGAGAACGGGAGCTCTCCGCCGGACACGGCGACGAGCTTGCCGTACAGCGCCCATTCGGACGCGCACGCCGACGCGACGTGCTCGTGGTACGCGTAGTTCTGCCCGCCGTCGAATTCCTCCAGCCGCAAGATCCCGACGCGCCCTTCCATCTCTTCGGCGTGCGATAGGATCTCTTCAGCGAGCGCGTCGTCCGCGCGCGCCGTTTCCTTATAATCCGCCACTTCGGATGCGCCGGCGATCAGAAAGAAAGCGAGCAGCGCGCCGACTGCGACCGCATACGGACGGCGGCGGCGGAGCGCCGCGCGCAGTATGAGATCCGCGATGAGCGCGGCGCCGACCATGGATGGAACGGTCGCGCGCAAAGAGAACCACGGATTCGCAATGACGAAATACGGTGTCAGCGGCGCGAGGAAAAGCAGGATCCCCCACACGAGCGCCGCGCGCCACGCGCCGAGCGGAATCACCGTCGGGCGGTTCGGCTGCGGCCGGCGTACAAGGACGCATCCGACGCCGAGCCCGATCGCAAGAAGCAGAAAGATCACGCCGCCGACGGAAGTGACCGCCATGCCCGCGCCGCGGACGAAGCCGATCCCCGCCGTGCGGAGCCCGCCCTTGACGAACGCCGCGCCGATCTGCCGCACGAGATCCGGAACGAAGTTCTTCCAGTACCAACTGCCGTAGGAGGTCACGATCTCGACCCGGTTTCCGAGCGAGCCGCCGCCCGCGAAGTGATGCGTGAACAAGAAGTACGCCGCCGCCGCCGCGGACGCCGTCGCCGCCGCCGCCCATACGCGGCGCTCGCGCCGGACAAAGCGCAGAAAGATCAGCCCCTGCAGCGTCAGGGAGAGCACGAGGATCTGCTCATAGAAACCGAAGGAAAGGAGCGTCAGGACAAAGAGCGCCGGCACGCGCTGCCACCCGCCCCGCTCCGTGAAGGAGAGGAGCATCTGCGCCGCCGCCGCCGTGAAGAAGAGCCCCGGTATGATCCGGCTCGAGGCGGAGAGCCAGTACGTCCCCTCGCAGCCGAGCGGGATCAGAGCGAATACGACGGCAAACGCCGTGCCCGTGCGGAACAGCCCGCCGAACAGGCGGGAATACATCGCCGCGGAGAGCCCGTGCAGAACGGAGAGCAGCAGCACCGGAACGATGAGACAGCCGCGCAGCGGTCCGATCACATAGAGATCCATGAGCGCGGCGAGCGGGCGGGAGGCGAACAGCCCCTCCTGCTCGATGAGCGCGCCGTAGTCGGCGGAGGAGGGATAGTTGATATACTGGATCGAATCGTCGAGGATCGGACCGTACCACAGCCCGCCGAAGAGCGCCCGCAGAACGAGCGCCGCCGCGCAGAACGCCGCCGTGAGAAGAAAAACCTTCCGTGCGTCCGCGCCCGTCTCCGTCAGCCGCGCCGCGTCGGCGCGTACGGGATCATGATTCATGCGTTTCCTCCCTCACGGCTTTGCCGTTTTCTCATGCGATGTTCCCATGCTTCCTTTAATAATTAAATATACGTCTCTCTCCGCGCCGCATCCGTCAGCGGGATACCGAACGGATCCTCCGCCTCGCGGCGAACGAAACTTGCCTCCGCTGCCAAGCGCCGCCGCTTTCTTACCGTTGCTCGGAATCCGAACGCCCCTCGCCCACAACACCAATGGGGGGCTTGGGGGCTATGCCCCCAACCGCTGCACGCCCGTCAGCGGGTATCGGATACCGAAGCCAGGGATTCCAAAGGGGGACCGGGGCTTCAGCCCCACGAGACGAGGTCCCCCTTTGGCGGGGGAGCCCGTGGGGGCAGAGCCCCCGGGCGGGAGTGGATCCATAAGGAGAGGAGCCGGGCTCCTCTCCTTATGAAATAAA